>Ga0209526_10003899_pt1 | contig 10149 bp, 9 predicted proteins | sample JacPinW_OM2H0_M1_FD_188566 | JGI IMG/M metagenome (GOLD analysis project Ga0209526, IMG submission 188566) | Forest soil microbial communities from Algoma, Ontario, Canada - Jack Pine, Ontario site 1_JW_OM2H0_M1 (SPAdes) (version 2) | ecosystem: Environmental > Terrestrial > Soil > Boreal... | reverse complement strand
GCTCCCAACTCCCGCCAAGGTCGCGGCGGCCTTTATCACCGAGTATCCCGATATCTTTCGCAATGCCGCCGCCTCGATCACACGCGTGATCGTGGGCGTATCGCTCGCTTTTTGCTTTGCGGTACCGCTCGGGTTGTTGATCGGCCGCTATCAGATCCTCGACGTGCTGACGGACTGGTCGATCCAGATTTTCCGCTCGGTGCCGCCGATCAGCCTGATTCCAATGGCGCTCCTGTTCTTTGGTATCGGCGACAAGCCTGCGATCGTGCTAATCTTCCTCGCCGCCACTTGGCCACTGCTGATTAATACCATCTTTGGCGTGCGCAGCATCGAGCGGACCCTGATCAAGGTGGCGCGTGCCGCACGCGCCAGCGAACATCTCATCTTTCGCGACATCATCCTTCCGAGCGCAATGCCGGCGGTGTTCACCGGGCTGCGCCTCGCAATCGGCGGCGGTTGGCTGACGGTGGTGACCGCCGAGATGATCGCGGTGAAATCCGGACTCGGTTACATGATCCTCAACGCGCAGCTCACCTTTCGCAGCGAGCTGATCGTCGCCGGTATCGTGGTGATCGGGGCGATCGGGCTGATCGCCGATCAGGGTGTGCGCGCATTGCGCGCGCATGTGTGCCGCTGGCAAGAAGGTTTGACCGCAGAGCCCGAATGATGCAGTTCCTGGAATGTCACGGTGTGGGTAAGATCTATGCTAGCAAGGCCGGCCCGGTCGAAGCGTTGCGCGGCATCGACCTGGCCGCTTCCGAGGGCCAGTTCGTCTGCCTGCTCGGGCTTTCCGGTTGCGGCAAGTCGACGTTGCTGCAGCTCATTGCTGGCCTCGAGGCACCAACCAACGGCTCCATCCGGGTCGGCGGCATCGAGCTCGATGGTCCCTCAGATGAGACCAGCATCGTGTTCCAGGACCATGGATTATTTCCGTGGATGACGGTCGAGCGCAATATCGAGTTCAACATGAAGGCCCGCAATGTGCCGTCCGCTGCCCGTGCGGCGCGCGCCGCCGAACTGCTGACGATGATGCGGCTTTCGGCTTTTGCCACTCGGTACCCTCACGAGCTTTCCGGCGGCATGCGCCAGCGCGTCGGAATAGCGCGCGCGCTGACGACACGGCCGCGTGCGCTCCTGATGGATGAACCGTTTGGAGCGCTGGACGCGCAGACCCGCGGGCGCCTGCAGGAGGAGCTGCTGCAGATTTGGGAGCATCAGCGCACCACGGTTCTCTTCGTCACTCACAGCATCGACGAGGCGGTGTTTCTGGCTGACCGCGTCGCAGTCTTCAGTCCCCAGCCCGGCCGCATTACGGCGACAGTGCCCGTCGACTTGCCACGCCCACGCGATCCGGAAACGCCCCGCTTCACGGCGCTCAAGAAAGAGCTGCGCCGCATGCTGGTGCCGGATATGCACGGCGCGGCGCTGTCGTAGATCGCAGGAGTAAAGACGGCCCATGACCGGTCAACGCGCGCGCTAACCACATCAATTCCGAGTAGATCAGGACGTCCCAGCCACGGTAAGTGCCCTGGGCAGCAACGTCGCCGGGCCTGAAGAGCGAGCGACGAGGAGGAGCCGGACGAGTAGCCTCAGCAGGAGGAAGGCGTGAGCGAGCAACCAGGATGAAATCAAAACGCAAGATCGAGGAAGCGTTCGATCGAGAGCGACATAGTTTGCTCCCGATTTTTCTTGATCAATAAGCTGATTTCTTTCAAGTAGAAGCACCCACGGATTGCGCAGGCGCAGGCTCGACGCCTTTACGCGCATGCGCGAATGCCGAGTGACAGCTGCCTCAAGCTCGCGTTGATTTTATCCAGGGCCGCTACGCCCGGGCAAAGATCCTTCTCCGTCAAGGTGTTGAGGGGCACGTCACTTCTTATCGATCTGATCATACGCCGCCTGCGCGATCGCGCGCAGCCTGTCGCGATCGCCCGGACCGCTTACGACGTAAGCAAGCCCCTGCTCGACCCAGTAGAAACCCGCAAAGCGCTCGCCCTCCCGGTAGCGCAGCGCCGTAGGCGGCGCGTCGGTTCGCGCATAGTAGACGGTGAATCGCTCGCCGGAGGCACCCTCATACATGCAGAATGCCGCCGGGCCGAAAGGTCCTGGCAACAGGCGGCCGCCGACAAGCTTCAATCCGCTCGCGTCGAGATCGGGCACGCGCAACTGATAATCGAGACGCTTTGAAAGCCACTGCACCAGATGCGCGCGCTCGTCGCCCGCCACCTCGACCGGATGGCGCACCTCGACCACGTAGATCTTGTGCGCTTCCAGCGCCTGCTGGGTGAAAACATCAAACCGGCTCGGCGCTGCGGCGGAAGCGCCATGAGCCATCCAGCCGGCCACGCCACCCGCAACAAACGCGCCAAAAATCGCGGCCGCCGCGATCGCGCGCCACGAGCGTGTGCCGCGCGCGAGCCTGTCCAGTTCAAGCCTTGCAGGGACCGGCTGCGAGGCCAACGGGCCATAACGTGCACGAATGGCCTCGGCCTGCGCCTGCCAGCCGCGTACCAGAGCCGCGTCCTCGGGATGCGCCGCCAGCCAGGCTTCGACCGCAGTCACGCGATCGGGCGCCAGCTCGCCATCGACGTAGGCATGAAGCTCATCCTGCGTCACCGGGGTTTCTCGCTCGCTCATCGTCGTCTTCCTTGATTATTTGATACGGCGAAGCGCAGGCCGCCCGCCATCGAGATAGGCCTTGATCTGTGTTCGCGCGCGCGCCAGTCGCGACATGACCGTGCCGATCGGTATGCCTTGTACTTCCGCGGTTTCCCGATAGCTGAGCCCTTCGAGCACGACCAGGAGCAGCGTCGCGCGTTGCTCCTCGACCAGCGCGGCGAGCGCCCGCTCGATATCTCGCCCGCCCGATTGCGGATGCTCAGGCGCATCGTGTTCCTCGATCGCCTGTAGCGGGGGACGCCGCGCCAGCGCGCGCAGCCGGTTGCGGTTGAGATTAGTCAGAATGGTGTAGAGCCAGCTGCGCATGTCGCCGCCGTGGAATAAATGCTCCGAACGCAGCGCACGCAATAACGTATCCTGCACGAGATCGTCGGCGAGCTCCGCGCTGCGCGTAAGCGCGCGGGCATACCGCCGCAGCGCCGGAAGGGCGGCTGCAATCTCGTTCCGGAAGCTCCCCAATGCTTTGCCCTTCAAACTTACCTCTCGCACAGACTAACAATTGAACGTCATGGGTATTCCGTCCAAAAGGCAGCCTTAAAACGCAGTCCTGGCAGCTTGCTTGAAGGCGGCTTACCCCTATGCCATACGAGACGTGGCTGCGCGAGCGAGATGAATCAATGGCGGAAGCCTCGGGTCTGATGCGCGGGAAGCGTGGCCTTCTCCTGGGTGTGGCCAATAACCGCTCGATCGCCTGGGGCATCGCGAAAGCGTGCCATCGCGAAGGCGCCGAGCTCGCGTTCACGTATCAAGGCGATGCACTGAAAAAGCGCGTGGAGCCACTCGCGCATGAGGTTGGTGGCCTGGTGGCCGGGCATTGCGACGTCACCGAAGAAGCCAGCATGAATGCGGTTTTCGCCGCGCTCGAGGCGAACTGGGGTGGGCTCGACTTTCTTGTCCATGCCATCGCTTTTTCCGACAAGGATCAACTGCAGGGGCGTTACGTTGACACCACGCCCGATAATTTTGCCAAGACCATGCAGGTGAGCTGCTACTCGTTTACCGCGCTTGCCCGGCGTGCAGAGCGGCTGATGCCGAACGGCGGAGCGCTGCTCACGCTCACCTACTACGGCGCCGAGAAATGGATGCCGCATTACAATGTGATGGGTGTTGCCAAGGCTGCATTGGAGGCTTCGGTGCGCTATCTTGCGGCCGATCTGGGCGGCAAGAACATTCGCGTCAACGCGATCTCTTCGGGTCCCATCAGGACATTGGCGGCGGCGGCAATCGGCGATTTCCGCTACATCCTGAAATGGAACGAGTATAACGCGCCGCTCCGGCGCAGCGTGAGCATAGACGAGGTCGGCGATACAGCGGTCTATCTGTTATCCGATCTGTCCCGCGGAGTGACCGGCGAGATCCACCACGTCGATGCCGGTTATCACATCGTCGGCATGAAACATCCCGACGCCCCCGATATCGTGGTGGGAAAGGAGTGAGCGAGCAGCCCGTGCCGCCGCCCGTCATTTACTATGTGCGCCACGGGCTGACGCAGTGGAATGTCGAGCAGCGCCTGCAGGGGCGCAAGGACATCCCGCTCAATGATCAAGGCCGCGCGCAGGCCTTGCACTGTGGAGAAATTCTGCGCCAGTTGCTCGATCGGGATGCCGCCGACCCGGCAAGCCTCGTCTATGTGTCAAGTCCACTCATTCGCGCGCGCGAGACAATGGAGCTGATGCGACCGGCGCTTGGGCTCGACCCGTCGCGATACGAAATCGAAGGGCAACTTGCCGAAATTTCGTTCGGTGAATGGGAGGGTTTGACCTATGGCGAGATCCTGGCGCGCGACAAGGCTCTTCTCGATGAGCGCGAAAGGGATAAATGGGAGTTTCTGCCGCCGCGAGGCGAGAGCTATGCACAGCTCACGCGCCGGGTCGAGGCATGGTACGTGCGCCAGAATGCCAATACCGTCGTTGCCGCGCACGCTGGCACGGCGCGTGCCTTGATCGCGCATCTTGCAATCGTGCCGCCCGAGGAGGCGCCGCACTATCCCGTCGATCAGGGTGTGGTTTATGTGTTCGCCGAGGATAAAATTGCGCGTTATGCCTAGTTTTCGTGCCGCGTTGACAGGCCGGATATCATAGCTACCACACGCGCCTTCGCAGAAGCCCATGTCGTTCAATACCTTCGGTCAGCTTTTCCGGGTCACGACCTTTGGCGAGAGCCATGGGCCGGCGATCGGCTGCGTGGTGGACGGCTGCCCGCCAGGAATTGCGCTCACCGAGGCCGATATTCAGCCTTATCTTGACAAGCGCCGTCCGGGCCAGTCGCGTTTCACCAGCCAGCGACGCGAGCCTGACGAAGTCAAAATTCTCTCCGGCGTTTTGATCCATGAAGCGACTGGCGCGCAGGTGACTACCGGGACACCGATCGCTCTCGTTATCGAGAACGTCGATCAGCGCTCGAAAGACTATTCCGACATCAAGGACAAATACCGCCCCGGGCACGCCGATTACACCTACGAGGTCAAATACGGCATTCGCGATTACCGCGGCGGCGGCCGCCAGTCCGCGCGTGAGACGGCAACGCGGGTTGCTGCGGGCGCAATTGCGCGCAAGGTCGTGCCGGGGCTCACGGTGCGCGGCGCGCTTGTTCAGATGGGAAAGCACAAAGTCGACCGCGCGCGCTGGAATTGGGACGCAGTCGAGCGCAACGCGTTCTTCTGTCCGGATGCCGAACAGGCAAGGCTGTTCGAGGGCTACCTCGATGACATCCGCAAAAGCGGCTCCTCCGTCGGCGCGGTTATAGAAGTGGTGGCCGAGGGCGTGCCCGCGGGATTGGGGGCGCCGATCTATGGCAAGCTCGATGGTGATCTTGCTGCGGCACTGATGGGCATCAACGCCGTCAAAGCCGTCGAGATCGGGGCCGGTTTCGCGGCCGCTGCTCTTACTGGAGAGGAGAACGCCGACGAGATGCGCATGGGCAACGACGGCAAGCCGGTATTTCTGTCGAACAACGCCGGCGGTATTCTCGGCGGTATTTCCACCGGGCAGCCGATCGTGTGCCGGTTCGCGGTCAAGCCGACATCATCGATCCTGACGCCTCGGCGTACCATCGATCGTTATGGCAGCGAAACGGAGATCGTCACCAAGGGCCGGCATGATCCTTGCGTGGGAATTCGAGCCGTGCCCATCGGCGAGGCCATGGTGGCGTGCGTGATCGCCGATCACTATCTGCGCCATCGCGGACAGATGGGCGAGGCGCAACCCTGGCCATTCAAACGGCCGGGGACATGATGCTGTCGTAAGCATGGCAAGGCTGGATCGTGGTTGAAAAACATAACCCAGTGCCGGACGATTATCAGCGCGTCGAGGCCGCGCTCGCCGCGTTTGCCGCGGGAGAGATGGTGGTCGTCAGCGACGATGACGATCGCGAGAACGAAGGCGATTTGTTCGTTGCCGCGTCCCAGTGCACCCCGGAAAAGATGGCCTTCATCATCCGGCATACTTCGGGGATCGTCTGCGCGCCGCTCTCGGCCGAGCTTGCCAGGCGCCTGCATCTCGATCCCATGGTGGCGGCGAACGATGCGCCGCTCGGCACGGCGTTTACCGTCTCCATCGATTATCGTCATGGACTGACCACCGGCATTTCGGCGGAGGAGCGCACCAACACCGTGCGCGCCCTTGCCAATGACAACAGCGGGGCCGGCGATTTCGTGCGGCCGGGCCACGTTTTTCCGCTCATCGCCAAAGACGGCGGCGTGTTGATGCGCTCGGGCCACACCGAGGCTTGTATCGATCTGTGCCGGCTCGCGGGCCTCGCGCCGGTCGGCGTGCTGGCGGAATTGATGAACGACGACGGCACCGTGATGCGTGGAGCAGCAGTCTCGAGCTTTGCCGCCCATCACAAGCTCAAGCAGGTTTCCATTGCCGATCTGATTGCCTACCGGCAGACACGCGACAAGCTGGTCAAGCGCATCGGAGAGTTTCCGGTGAAAAGCAGGATCGGCACGCTTGCGGGCTACGCCTATGTGACCCCGTTTGATGCGATCCAGCACATGGCATTCGTTTACGGCCGGCTCGGTGACGGCAAGAACGTACCGGCGCGGCTGCACCGGGCCGATATCATCCGTGACGTTTTCGACGGGGCGCAATCCGTTCACGCGGCGTTGCAGCGGTTCAAGCAGGAAGGGCGCGGCGTGATCGTGTTGCTGCGCGACGGCGCGGCCGGAGTGCCGACCCACGCGATTCCGCAGTCCGGCTCGACCGGCTCGGAAGTCGCGCGCTCGCGGCAGTGGCGCGAGGTCGGCCTCGGCGCCCAGATTCTGAAGGACCTTGGTATCAGCTCGATCCGCCTATTGACTTCATCCAAGATGACCTATGTGGGACTTGCCGGCTTTGGGATTGAAATCACGTCGACTGAGCTGATGGAGGATCGAGCTGGAAAGTAAAGTAAAGCCATGCTCGATTGGGCGACAGGGCGCGGGATTGATGTTTGACGGAGGCACCATGACGGTACGAGGGTTGGGTTCCGCGCTTGCCAGAGGAGCCGCCGCAGCGCTCATCTGCGCCGGCTCAATGAGCGCAGTTGCGGCGCCGCTTCCTCGCTCCGGCGATGCAAGCCCGGGCGCCATGGCGGTCGACGTCGAGGTCGCGCTCGCGGTGGACGTGTCCTACTCCATGGATCCGGATGAGCAGGCGCTCCAACGCGAGGGATACATCACCGCCATCACGTCACGCGAGTTCATGCAGGCCTTGCGCAGCGGTATGAACGGCAGGATATCCATTACCTATTTCGAATGGGCCGGACCGTACGACCAGAAGATCATCGTGCCCTGGCGCCTGATCGACGGACCGGAAGCAGCCGATGCGGTCGCGAACGAAATCGCGCGTGCGCCGTACCGGCGCGCTTCGCGCACCTCCATTTCAGGCGCGCTCGGCTTCGCCAAGCCGCTGTTCGACGGCAGTGGATTTCGCGGCGTGCGGCGCGTCGTCGACGTGTCCGGGGACGGCGCCAACAACAGCGGCACCCTTGTGACCATGGCGCGCGACGACGTGCTTTCCGCGGGCATCACCATCAACGGCCTGCCCATCATGCTCAAGCGGCCGAACTCGTTCACCATGGATATCGATAACCTCGATATCTACTACGAGGACTGCGTGATCGGCGGTCCCGGCGCGTTCGTGATTCCGATCCGCGAGCGCGAACAGTTCAAGGAAGCGACGCGAACCAAGCTCGTGCTGGAGATTGCGGGCCGCGCGCCTGAGCGCCCCGTCGTCCCCGCACAGGCGCGCGCTCCGCGCATTTCCTGCACCATCGGCGAGCAGATGTGGCGCGAGCGGTGGGGGAACTGAGAGGACGCAGGACAAGAATGTAGGGCGGGTTAGCTATCGATCTCGCGGAACGCGAGATCGTAGCGTAACCCGCCGGTTCGGTTGTGAAGCGGCGGATTACGCTTCGCTAATCCGCCCTACCCTCTCTGCAACAACGCGACCAGCTCCACATGGGCGGAGTAGCGGAACTGATCGACGGGCGTGACACACGTCAGCTGGTAGCCGCCATCAACCAGAATGCGGGCGTCGCGCGCGAAGGTCGCCGGGTTACAGGACACCGCAACAACATGCGGCACGCCTGATGCAGCGATTGCGCTCGCTTGCGCCTGGGCGCCCTGGCGGGGCGGGTCGAACAGCACCGCGTCGAACGGCTTGAGCTCGTCGCGCGTGAACGGCCGGCGGAAGAGATCGCGCGTCTGGGTTTCGATGGGCTTGAGGCCCGCAGTGGTGTCCGTCGCCCGGCGCAGCGCAGCAACTGCCGCCGCATCATTATCTGCGGCGACAATGCGCGCACGCTCGGCAAGACGCAGCGCAAAGGGTCCTACCCCACAGAACAGATCGGCGACTTTACCTGCACCTTGGCAATGCGTTTCGACGAGACCGGCGAGAGCAGCCTCGCCGGCTGCGGTTGCCTGAAGAAAAGCGCCCGGCGGCAACACGACCTGCGCGCGGCCCATCTGCACCGTGGGCAAGGCCTGTTGCGCGACGATCTCCCCGTGCCGCGTTAATCGCGCGAGGTGATGGCGTCCCGCAACCTCTGCCAGCTCCTGCATGCGCAGCGGCGCCAGCGGCCCTGATCCACGCAGGTCGATATCGAGGCCGCTTTCGGTCGCGGTCACCTGGATGTCCAGCGGCTTGCGCATGGCCGCGAGCTTTTCGGCTATCGCCCAGGCGGCGGTGATAGCACCGTCGAGGCCTGGCGCCAGCACAGGGCAGCGATCAATTGCGACCACGTGATGGGCTTTGCGCGCGCTAAATCCCACTTCGAGCAGGTCGTGATCGCCGTTGCGGGCGTGAAAAACCGCGCGACGGCGTCCTTCGCCGTGAGCGTCGATCAGATCGTCCATCGGCGACGCGAGGCCCACGCGTTCAAGCGCCAGCATGACAAGCTCGCGCTTCCAGCCGCGATAGCTCGCGTCTGTCCAATGTTGCAGGGCGCAGCCGCCACAGACACCAAAATGCGGGCAGATCGGCGCGCTGCGTTCGGGACTGGCAATGTCTACCTTGACCAGGTGGCGGCGATCGGGATGTCCGGGCCACTGCGCAACTTCGACGGTCTCGTTCGGCAGCGTGTAAGGCACATAGATGGGGCCGGCCGGCGTATCAGCGATGCCGTCCCCCATGGCTCCCACGCGCGCAATCGCGAGCTGTTCACTCATGGCTCGCGCCGATGAAGAACTCGCGGTTGCCGTCGCCGCCGGTAATCGCAGAGGGAACGACGCCGGCCACCTTCCAGCCGAGCGAGGCGATGCGCGCCGCGATGTCGTTGCACACCGCCCGATGAACATCAGGATTGCGCGCGATGCCTTTTTTCAGCTCGCCGCGTCCGGCCTCGAATTGCGGCTTGATCAGGGCCAGCAGGCCAGCTGGAAATTGCGCAAGCGAAACGGCCGCCGGCAGGACGAGCTTGAGCGAGATGAAGCTCACGTCGATGCAGACGAATTGGGGCCGTTCGGCGAGCGATGCCGGATCCAATTTCCGGATATCGGTTTCCTCCATGGACACGATCTCCGGTCGCGCGCGCAGGCGGGGATGCAACTGATCCCGACCCACATCGACCGCGTAGACGCGGCGCGCACCGCGCGCGAGCAGCACGTCGGTAAAGCCACCGGTCGAGGCACCGAGATCAAGGCACACGCGGCCGGCAGGATCGAAGCCGAAATGATCGAGCGCCGCCGCGAGCTTGACTCCGCCGCGCGATACCCAGGGATGCTCCGGCTCGGCGTGCAGAACGGCATCCGCGTCGAGTTCGTCCGATGCCTTGGCGACGATCCTGTCATTGGCCGTCACACGGCCCGCGACGATGGCGGCTTGGGCCTTGGCGCGGCTTTCAAACAGCCCGCGCTCAACCAGCAGACGATCAATGCGCATGCGATGGGTTGTTCTTGTAGGGGCGGGACCGGGGTCCCCAAAAAACGCGGATGCGTTTTTTGGGGTGCCCCGCAAACCCGCCCTCGTTCGGCATTCACGGTGTGTGAGG
>Ga0209526_10003897_pt1 | contig 10151 bp, 16 predicted proteins | sample JacPinW_OM2H0_M1_FD_188566 | JGI IMG/M metagenome (GOLD analysis project Ga0209526, IMG submission 188566) | Forest soil microbial communities from Algoma, Ontario, Canada - Jack Pine, Ontario site 1_JW_OM2H0_M1 (SPAdes) (version 2) | ecosystem: Environmental > Terrestrial > Soil > Boreal... | reverse complement strand
ACACCGACGTGCTGTTTGCCAATGCGATCTTCCAGTGGGTGCCCGGCCATCTCAGGCAATTGCAGCGGCTGCTCGCCGCGTTGACGCCGGGCGGCGTCCTTGCGGTGCAAATGCCCGACAATCTCGACGAGCCGGCCCATGTGCTGATGCGCGAGATTGCGCTGCTGGAGCCGTGGCGCACGACGCTGGCCGCGACCGCAGGGGTCCGCGACGCGCTTCCGAAGCCGGGCGTCTATTACGATGCGCTGGGCTCGCTCTGCAGCCGGCTGGAGATCTGGCACACGATCTATAACCACGTGCTCGACGATGCCGCCGCGATTGTGGAATGGGTCAAGGGAACCGGCCTGCGGCCGTTCGTCGATCCGCTGGACCCGCCCGAACGCAAAGCCTATCTCGCCGAATACACCGCGCGCATCGTGTCGAGCTATCTGCCGCAGGCCGACGGCAAGGTGCTGCTGCGGTTTCCTCGGATTTTCATCGTGGCGGTGAGGTAGGGCTGAGGCGGCAGCGTTACGTGGTAAGTCGAAGCCTGATATCGCCGAAGCGTTCGAGAAATAGCGTTCGAGGAATGCGAAGGCCAACACCTGACAGGCTCCGTTCGCGAAGAAGTGTCGGTCGGGCCGGTGCCACCGCCGGACCAGATCATTCTTCACGTTGATCTTTGGGAAGAACATCGCGTCGGCGATCCTGACGAGTAAGCGTAGCCTGGATGAGCGAAGCGACATCCGGGATTGTTCGCAAAATTCGATTACCCCACTTTCTCCGCCAGCCACATCTTGATCAGTGACTGATACGGCACGTCGCGCTTGTTGGCGGCGATCTTGATCTGCTCCAGCAAGCCTAGCGGCAAACGAATTGAGATCGCCGTGGTTGAAGGCTTCAGGTTTGGAAAGCGAACGCGCTCGGCCTTGCTCCAGTCGATGTAATCGGTAGAGTCGTGCGTTTCCCAAAATTTCCGCTCTTCGGCCTCGCTCTTGAAGGCAGGAATCGATTTAAGCTTGCTCATAAGCTTTCCTCTCATTTCGGTGCATGTCCCGCGCCGATATTACCCGGACCATGGTTCCATTCTGCCGGAGGGTGAAGGTGGTATGTAGCAGGCGACTTTGGGCTGTCTTTCCCAACGCATTGAAACGCTGCTCTGTTTCACTATGCTTTGCATCCCCGATAACGATCAGAGGATCGTTGAAGAAGATACTTTCCGCTTCCGCCTGACTCACGTCATGTTTATCCGCACTCTTGCGGATGTTGCCGTCGTCCCAGTCAAAACCCGCGATCTGGTCAAGGTCGATCATTGTGTATATATTCAATATATACAAAAAGAGGCGTCGATGCAATATGGATTTCTGTTCGAGCGCTTGAAGGCCGTGCTATGCGCGCTTGTGCTCCTTACTGTCTTGGGAGTGCCGCCCCCCGGCTCCGCCGCCGACTTGGGCTTCACGCAGTTCATCGCCTCGCTGTGGCCGGAAGCCCAAGCCGCCGGGGTGTCGCGCGCGACGTTTGATGCCGAGACCCGCGGTCTTGAGCCGGATTACAAATTGCCCGACCTGATCCTGCCTGGACGTCCCGCGACCGGCGCGCCATCGCAGGCCGAGTTCGTGCAGGTGCCGGCCGACTACATCAAGGAAGCCAGCATTGCGCGGCTGGCGGAGGAGGGGCAACGGCTGATGGCGAAGCATCGCGACGCCTTGAGCGCGATCGAAGCGCGCTTCGGCGTGCCCGCCACCGTGGTGCTGGCGATCTGGGGCCGCGAAACCGACTATGGCCGCTACACGCTGCCCTACGATGCGGTGCGGGTGCTGGCGACGCAGGCCTATGTCGGCCGCCGCAAGGATCAGTACCGCACCGAGTTCATTCTGGCGCTGAAGATCATTGGCGATGGCGAAGTGGCGCGCAAGGATATGCGCTCGTCCTGGGCCGGCGCCACCGGTCTCACGCAATTCCTCCCATCGGAATTCTACAAGCACGGCGTCGATTTCGATGGTGATGGCCGCCGCGACATCTGGAATTCGGTGCCGGATGCGCTCGCCTCCGCCGCGCAGCAACTCGTCAACAAGGGCTGGCAGCCGGGCCTGCGCTGGGCCTATGAGGTGCGCGCGCCCGCCGGTGTCGATTGTACGTTGGGCGTGCCCGAAGTGACAAAACCGATCGGCGAATGGCTGCGCGACGGTTTTGTGCCGGTGCGCGGTCAGAAACTCAGTGCCGCCGAGCAGGCCCAGCCGGCCTCATTGTTGCAGCCCGAAGGCATCTATGGTCCGGCGTTTCTGACCACGAAGAATTACTTCGTCATCAAGGAGTATAATTTCTCCGACCTGTATGTGCTGTTCGTCGGCCACCTCAGCGACCGCATGGTCAGTTCGCAGCCGTTCGCGACGCCGTGGTCGGCGTCGACCCAGCTGCGCACTGCCGACGTCGAAGCCATGCAGCGTCACCTGACCCGCATCGGTCTCTATGCCGACAAACTGGACGGCAAGGCAGGAATGAAGACGCGCTCGGCACTCGGGGCTTATCAGAAATCGGCCGGGCTCAAAGTGGACTGCTGGCCGAGCGAAGCGGTGCTGCGTTCGATCGGCGCGGCGCGCTAGCGATCGTTGCGATTACCCGCCGGGGATGTTGCCCGTATCAAAAAAGACCCGGCCGAAACTTCGGCCGGGTTTTCAAATAAAGGCGCGGTGAATTCCGCGCCGATCGGGTCAGATCAGTTGCAAACCTCGACGCGGCGGTAGCGCCAGCTGTAACCATCCCAGAAGCGTTCGCGAACCAGGCGGCAGGCCGGCGGATAGTCTTCGACATACACGGGACCGCCATAGGCCGGACGGCTGTTGGCGATAGCCCCGCCGATGATCGCGCCGCCGATCAGTCCGCCCACCACGCCTGCGGCAACGCCACGCTGCGCGCTTGCGGGTGTCGTCGCGAGCGAACCCGCGATCGTTGCGACTGCAACCAAGGCAGCAAATGTCTTCTTCATGTCTTTGGCTCTCCAGAAGATGGCGCTTTGCGTCCGCGCCGGGTTTAAGATGACTCACACGCTGAGTTCGAAACCGGCCGTTTCGCCAAAAAGCGCACAGCAGTCAATCGAAAGTAAACGTCGTTACGGCTAGTGGCCCGAAAAAAAGGTTTTTTCAGGCCGTCCTGTTGTGTGCGGAACAACCGGGCGCTTTGTAATGAAGGTGAACGGGATCAGCCGCACACCCTGACACGGCGAATCCGCCAGCCATATCCATCCCAGAAGCGCTGCCGCTGCCAGACGCAGCCGCCGTAATAGTCGTCAGCGACATAGGCCGGGCCGCCGTAGTAGCCATAGTGTGGTCCGTAATAGCCATAGCCGGGGCCGTAATAGCCGGGAGCGGCAAGCGCGCCGCCGACGATGGCGCCGCCGATCAAGCCGGCAGCCAGACCTGGACCAAAACCGCGTTGGGCGTGCGCCGGCGCGGGTGCCGCCACGGCCGAAACGGCCAGGGTGACGACGGCAGCGAGCGCCATCAATGTTTTCCTCATGGCTTCACCTTTCTCATGGAGCAAGGACAGCTGACGAAGCGTTCCAGCGGCGAAAGTTCCACATTTCGCTTGAATGATCAATGAACGGACCTGCCACATTTCGCGACCAATATGCGTTGTTCCATGGTATTGCTGCACCGCACAATGCTATTTTCGGGCGAGAGAAAACGATGACGAGCGCTGTGGCGGCATTCGCAATTGCGGTCGGCGCAACATCGCTGATTTGCTACCTGCTGACGACCCGATTGCCGAACCGCCGCACCAACCGAGGATCGCCTGGCAATGGCTTCGGAGCGGACGGCGTTGATTTTGGCGGCAGCGGCGGCTGGAGCCTTTCTCATTGGTTCGGTGGCGACCATTCTGCTCTGGACGCTTCGGGCAATCCGATCGACTTTGGCGGCGGCGATAGCGGGGGAGGCGGTGATGGCGGCGGCGACGGGGGTGGCGGCGGCGACGGGGGCGGCGGTGGCGATTGACGCTGCCGGGCTATCGGAAAAGCAGTGGCTTTTTGGTCCGCCGCAAGCGCGGTTTTTTTAGATTCATTCTAGTCTGTGTCGCGCATCACTTTGGAATCACTTGAAAAGACGGATTTTCCTTTTGCATCTCGCCGCGGTCTTGAATACCTGTGACCGCATCACCGAAGGATCTGCGCGTTTTCATGATTGTTTGTTCCTGCAACGTCCTCAGCGACGACGATGTCCGCAACGCCGTCAACGCATCGGAATCGCTTCCGCGCAATGCCAAGCAGATCTACGGCTGCCTCGGTTGCAGCGCCGAATGTGGACGATGCGCGCGCACCATCAAGACCATCATTGACGACGCACTCGGTGCGTGCGCCAAGGCCTGCTGCTCTGGATGCCCGCACAGCCGCCAGGCGGTTGCCGACTTGACGGATGCGGACTCGCGCGCGCACGGCGAACTCTCCCTCGAAGCTGCTTCCTGAAACCTTCAAATATTGTGCGTGTCGCCTCCGGCCGTTTCGCCGGGAGGGTTGCTCTGGCTCATAATGTGACTTAGTAGCGTTCTAATCTACTTCATCACGGCCGTCCCAGATCGGCCCCGGCAGCGAGATTGCACCCATGCAGGGCGACGCAAAAGTCATCGAATACCTCAACAAGGGCCTGCGCAGCGAACTCACCGCCATCAACCAGTATTGGCTGCATTATCGACTGTTGAACAACTGGGGCCTGCTGGAGATGGCCAAGACCTGGCGCAAGGAATCCATCGAGGAGATGGAGCACGCGGACAAATTCACCGACCGCATTCTGTTCCTCGACGGCTTTCCCAACATGCAGGTGCTCGATCCCCTGCGGATAGGGCAGAACGTCAAGGAAATCATCGAATGCGATCTTGCTTCCGAGGTTGCCGCCCGCGCGCTTTACCAGGAAGCCGCGACCTATTGCCACGGCGTCAAGGACTACGTCTCACGCGATCTGTTCGAAAGCCTGATGAAGGACGAGGAGCATCACATCGATTTCCTCGAAACCCAGCTTGATCTGATCGGGCGGATCGGGCTTGAGCTCTACACCCAGAAACATGTCGGCGGTCTCGAGAGCGAGCATTAGGACGCCAGAGCGCTTTGAGTGTGAGTTGATCCGTCTGCCATCAACTACGACCGTCATTCCGGATCGCGAGTGTAACGAGCGAGTCCGGAATCCATAACCACGGTGGAGGTTATGGATTCCGGGCCTGCGCCGAGTGGCGCATCCCGGAATGACGAATGAGAGGTTTTTTCCAACCTGAAACGATTTGATAGAACGCCGTTACAGCTGCGTCTTGTAGCGCTCCTCGACCACGGCCTGGCTTTCCGGCTCGCCGAGATTGGTCTGGTCGTGGATCACTTGGCTGATGCTGGGCATGACCGCGCGTTCAACCCGCGTCTCCGATGACCACAGCTTCGCGCGCATCAGCGCCTTGCCGCAGTGGAAATAGGCCTCGTGCACCGCGATGCTCAGCACCGCGCGCGGCAGCTTGCCGAACTCCTCCATCGCGGCCAACAGATCCGGCTCGGCCGACAGCTTGCCGGTGCCGCCGACGCGAAGCGTCTCGTCGATGCCCGGCACGAAGAAGATCAACTGCACGAAGCCCGAGCCCTCGACGATATTACGAAAACTGTCGATCCGGTTGTTGCCGGAGCGATCGGGCATCAGCAGCCGGTTCGGGCCGGCGACGTTGACAAAACCCGGATTGCCGCCACGCGGCGACGCATCGACGCTGCCGTCCGACCCGGACGTGGCGAGCACGCAGAATGGCGACATGCCGATGAATTTTTTCGCATGCGCGTCGATCTCCGGCCGCGCCTTCGCAATCACGCGCGGCGAGGGCTTTGGGTAGATCGTCTCGAGGTCGCCGGCGGCGAGTTCGGTCAAGGGCTTTCTCCGCTCAAGGTTTCCGCCAGAGTATCAGCATAAAGTGCTTGCGTCATCCTTCGAGGTTCGCAAGCGCTCGCACCTCAGCACGACGGCGCTCAAAACTCACACCGCGTCCGCGGGAACGAAGCAGCTGATCACGACGCTGCCGCGGTGATGCACATACCACACCACGGCTTCGCCGACCGGATTGCCGCGGTCGCGAATGATGGCGCGCTCGGGCACCGCCATCCATTGGCCCTCGATCGGAACCCAATAGGCGCCCTCGCGAAAATCATATTCGGTGCGATGGCCATCGGAGATGTCGCAGCAGGGCACGCCGTTCGGAGCGATCACGCCCTTGAACCAGGCGCGGATGTCGGGCGGGACATTCTCGTATTGCCCGTTGTCGAAGGCGAGTGCCGCGCCCGCCAGCGCGGACAGGCACGCCAGCACGGCGATCTGCGCGAACCTTCGCATGCGATCCTCCACAGCGCTTTATTCGCATCATCGTGGCGGAGCGGCTTTCTGGCGCGCCACGAATCTCGCGATTACGCGTGATTAAGCCGGAGTTGTCAGGCGGATGCACGCTCAAAAAATATGCTTCGCTCCCGCGCTTGCGAAATGATGCGGTGCGAAATCACGATTTCCTATGCGCAGCCAACAGCGACTTCGGCGCGATGTTGGTCCACGCCAGCGTGAGGGCGCTTTGAAGCGTCGCTTGATCGGCGCTCGCGAGTCGCACATTGGTGTTGCCTTGCTTGCCCCATCCGCCGGGCACGGGGCGGAAGATATCGGGCTCTGCCTCGACAAGTATCGACTGCTGTTCTGGATTAAGCTTGACCATGCCCCAGTCGTCGTCCGGATAACCGAGCGTGGCAAAGATGCGCTTGCCCACGCGAAAATCGGCGTGTCCCTGGTGTGCGCCTTCGATGACCTCGGGCAGGCCCAGAGCAATGCGGCGGAAGCGGTTGGACGACATGGCTCTCTAACCTCGGCGCAGACGCGCGCTGCCTCACATCGTGCGCTGCGGCGCCGTCTGCATCAACTCCTGCAGTTGCTGCGTGTAGAACCTGGCATTGCCGGTGGTGAGATGCCCGCGCGTCTCGGCGCTGGCGGGGATCAGATAAAGCCAGCCGTTCCTGACGCGTTTCAGCGCGGCGTCGGTGATGCCGGTTTCCGGCGGATTGCGCTCGTCGTCGGCGGCATTGATCGCCAGCAGCGTCGCCTCGATCCGCTCCAGCGCCACGGAAGGATTGTAATCGTGCGACGCCTGCCATTGATAGAGGAAGTCGTTGGCGTCGGCTGTCACCGGCGTCGCCAGCCGGTCGTCGACCATCTGGTCGGCCTTGGCCGCCGTCGGCGCCAGCGTCTGATAGCCGAGCGTACCGCCGCCTGTCGCAATCTGATAGGCGTTGATGGCGTATTTCATCATCCGCGGCTGCGTGGCGTAGTTGCCGCCATTGTAATCCGGATCGTTGCGGATGGTCTCGATCATCATCCGCCGCAGCATCCAGTTGCGCGCCGCCATCTCGGTCGGTTGCGAGGCCATCGGCACCAGGATGTCCATGGCTTGCGGATATCTCACGCCCCAGACCCAGGTGTGCATGCCGCCCATCGAATTGCCGATCACGAGCCGCAGATGCTTGATGCCGAGGCCCTCCTTGATCAGGCGGTACTGCGCATCGACCATGTCTTCGTAATTGTAGTTCGGAAACGCGGTCTTCATGCCGTCGGAGGGCTTTGACGATTTGCCATGGCCGAGGCTGTCGGGAATGATGATGTAATATTTCGCCGCATCGAGCGGCTGGCCGGGACCGAACAATTCGCCCGCGAAAGCCGGCGTCAGCAGGTTCGCCGCCGAGCCGCCGGAACCGTGCAGCACCAGCACCGGCTGGCCGCCCGGCTCGCCCAAGGTGGTGTAATGCAGGCGCAACTCCGGCATGGTTTCGCCGCCGTGGAATTTGAAATCCCTGGCGATCCAGTCGCCTTGCTTCGGCGTGGGATAATCAGCCGCCAGTGTCGTGGATGAGATCATTGCAAGGACAACCGATAGCGCCGCGCGCGAACACTTCATGATGCTTCTCCCTGGGCGCGGCCGCGTTAGCTGGGCCGCTTGGGGATAGCCCTATCATGCCATCCGGCACGATCCGAGATGGCTGCCTCGCCACGATCCGAAAAAAATTCCGTACAATTGGCGCGGGACCTGGGGAATAATCTAGGCCTTGTCCTCGACATCGGTCTCGGGACGGTCGCTGCCGGCGGCGGTTTCGGTGTGCCACTTGCCGTCGGCGGTTTCGTATTCGATCGCCTCGGTTCGGCCGGGCACGCGCTGCTCGGCGGCGGCGCGCCTGGCGGCGGCAAGCGCTGTGGCATGGGTCGCGAAGGGTTCGGAAAACACGCCATCGACGGTATAGGCCCAGCCGCCGTCATGCTGAACGATTTTGTAGGTGACGTGAGACATTGCGGAACTCGCTCTTGGTTGGTGCGGGCGCGGTGACAGGGGGGTGAACGCGCCGCCCATTCTATGACAAAATGGGCGGTCATGTCGTTCTTTAGATGCGTGAATCGTCCTCGGTATGAGGAGACCGGCAAAGGAGCCAAACCATGTGCCGCAACATCAAGACGCTGTTCAATTTCGAGCCGCCTGCGACCGAGGACGAGATCCAGGCGTCCGCGCTGCAATTCGTGCGCAAACTTTCGGGCTTCAACAAGCCGTCGCAGGCCAACGCCGAGGCCTTCGACCGCGCCGTCGCGGAAGTCTCGGCGTCGGCGCGGCGGTTGCTGACATCGCTGCACACCCACGCGCCGGCGCGCGACCGCGAGATCGAGGCCGAGAGGGCCAAGGAGCGGTCGAGGCTGAGATTTGGATGAGGGGGTTTGGCGAGGTTCAGTGACGTACCTCACGGTGCGGCCCCGGGGGTGGCGCGCATGATGGCCTGAAGTTTTTCAAGCCCTCGGAGAGCCGCCTTGAACCCGGAAACCCAACTCAAACTCTGCGCCATCATGTTCACGGTCCTGTGGACGGGATGGATGCTGTGGTCGAGCGGATCGCTCGACCGCGTCAACATCATCCTGATGACGATCTGCGGCACGGCGGCGGGTTATGTCTGGTACCGCGCCATGCACTGGCAATTCCGGCGCAGCGGCCTGCGCTCGCAGGATGAGCGTTCGGCGGGGCCGGCCGCAAAGCGGTAAGCCCGATGTCGGGCAATCAAGGCGTGCAGCGGGCCATCCTGATCGGATGGATGCTGTTCGGCTGGGTTGCCTTGATCCTGCTGGCGTGCTTGGCGACCTTGATGGTGCTCCACAAGGTCAGCTCCCTCATCGCACCAGGTCCGTATCATGACCTGCTCGGGACATTATTTGTCATGGTGGCCTGGCCAGCGATCACACTGGTGTTTCGCTTTTGTGTGAAGCATCGACTCTGGGTGTTGCTCTGCCCTTGAATGCTGGGAGGCATCCTTAAGGTACGTCCCACTTCACCGGCAGATTGAGCAGCCCGCGAAATGCCCAGCCGCCGATCCGCACTGGCTCCGCGGTGTCGAGCCGCAATCCCTTGAGCCGCGCGAAAATGCCGGGCAGCGCCACGTCGGCGACCATCGCGCGCGAAGCAAAAGCGCCGGCGCAATAATGCGGGCCGGCGCCGAAGGCGATGCTTTTGGCGGTATCGCGGGTGATGTCGAAACGATCGGGATCGCTAAAGCAGGCCTCGTCGCGATTGGCCGAGCCGAACATGAGGAACACGCGATCTTCCGGCTCGAAATCGACACCGCCATGGGACCAATGCTTTGCGACGCGGCGCGGCGACATCCCGATCGGCGCGATCCAGCGGGCATATTCCTCGAACACGTCGAGCCACCTTGCGCGTCCTGCAAGCACGAGCGCGAACTGATCGGGATGGGTCAGCAGCGCCCAGATCGTGCCGGAGATGGCATCGCGCGGCTCGTTCTGCCCTCCGGAGATGGCGAGCTTTATGTTGGCCCGCACGCTCTCGATCGGCTGGCCGGCCGCGAGCAGCACGCTGAGGATCGAGCTGTTGGGATGTCTTGTCAGCACCGGGATCATGTCGTCGATCGCGGCGTCGATGCCGGATGTGGCGGCGTGGCAGCGCGCCTCGACCTCCGTGTTGCCGCTGTAATTGGCGATGCCGTCGATCATCGCCTGCGACCACGCGTCCATGTCCTCGAACCGCATGTTGGTGAGGCCGGTGATGTCCTTCAGGCATTCGGCCGACAGCGGCAGCGCGAACGCCTTGCAGAGATCGGCACGGCCGCGCGGCGCGAGTTCGTCGAGGATGCGGTCGGG
>Ga0209526_10003896_pt1 | contig 10159 bp, 8 predicted proteins | sample JacPinW_OM2H0_M1_FD_188566 | JGI IMG/M metagenome (GOLD analysis project Ga0209526, IMG submission 188566) | Forest soil microbial communities from Algoma, Ontario, Canada - Jack Pine, Ontario site 1_JW_OM2H0_M1 (SPAdes) (version 2) | ecosystem: Environmental > Terrestrial > Soil > Boreal... | reverse complement strand
CGCCCATGACAACGCCCGAGCAAAACGATTTTCTCACCCAGACCGGTCCGGGAACACCCATGGGCGCCCTGTTTCGGCGTTACTGGATCCCGGCGCTGCTTTCCGCCGAGCTACCGGAGCCGGATTGTCCGCCGGTTCGCGTCAAGCTGATGTCCGAGCGGCTGATCGCCTTTCGCGACAGCAAAGGGCGCGTGGGGCTGATGGATGAATTCTGCGCCCATCGCGGCGTGTCGCTGTGGTTCGGCCGCAATGAAGAAAACGGACTGCGCTGTGCCTATCACGGCTGGAAATACGATTTGACCGGGCAATGCACTGAAGTGCCTTCTGAGCCGATCGAGAGCGGCTTCTGCGGCAAGATCAAGCTCAAGTCCTATCCATGCATCGAGCTGGGCGATGTGGTCTGGACCTATATGGGACCCGCCGCTCTCAAGCCGGCGCTGCCCGCATTCGAGTGGGTGAAAGTGCCGGGCGCAAACCGGTTCGTCACGAAGCGCATCGAGCAATGCAATTACCTGCAAGCCATGGAGGGCGGCATCGATTCCGCGCACGTCTCTTTTCTTCACCGTCACGAGCTGCGCAACGAACCCCTTCACACCGGGAAAGGGGCCGAGCTCACGCGTGAAACCGACGCGCGCTTCGAACTGGTGGAAACACCGGGCGGCATGGTCATTGGCGTGCGGCGGCCTGCGCAGCCCGGGCATACCTACTGGCGCATCACCCAGTGGATCATGCCGTTCCACAGCATGATCCCGCCCTATGGCGAGAACGCGCTCAACGGCCACGCCTGGGTGCCGGTCGATGACGAGAGCTGCATTGTATGGTGTTTCACGCATCACCCGACGCGAGCGCTGACGACCCGTGAGCTCGATGTCATGCGCAACGGCGGCGGCATCCACGTGCAACTCATTCCCGGCACGTTTCGGCCGGTGGTCAACAAGGACAACGATTACATGATCGATCGCCCCGCCCAGCGGGCGCAGCGAACCTACAGCGGCGTCGCCGGCATCGCGATGCAGGATGCTGCGATCCAGGAAAGCATGGGGCCGCTCCAGGACCGCAGCAAGGAGAACCTGGTTTCGACCGACAACGGCGTCATCATGGCCCGCATTCGCCTGCGCAAGGCTGCGCTTGTCGCGCAGGCAAGCGGCGTGCCCGACGGCCTTGATCCCGTAACCCATGCGGTGCGTTCGGCATCGATCGTGCTGCCGGAGAACGTCAGCTTCGTCGAAGCTGCCGCCGACGCGCTCAAGGCGCGCGAAGGCGTCGCCCACGCCTCGGTCTGAACCAATCTGCCGGTTGTGCGGGTCTTAGTTGGGCGCTGCCCTCAGCGTGATCCGTTCCGCGGCGCTGCGGCCGAGATAGGCGCGGCGCACGCGCTCGTCATCGCGCAGCGTTGCGCAATTCCCGCTCGCCACGATGGATCCTGTCTGCAGCACGTAACCGCGGCTCGCGGTCTCAAGCGCATAGCGCGCGTTCTGCTCGACCAGGAGCACGCTCGTGCCCGCGGCATTGATCGCCTTGATGGTCCGGAAAATGTCCGCAATGACCATGGGGGCGAGACCGAGCGATGGCTCGTCGAGACAAATGAGCCGGGGCTCCGACATCATCGCGCGGCCGAGCGCAAGCATTTGCTGCTCGCCGCCCGAGAGCGTGCCGGCATTCTGCCGCCCGCGCTCGGCGAGGCGTGGAAACATGGCGAACACGCCGGCCAGCAGGGCCGCAACCTTTCCCGTTTCCCTGCGGTATTTGAACGCGCCGAGCTCGAGATTTTCGCGCACGGTGAGAAAGGGAAACACGCGCCGGCCCTCCGGCACGAGGGAGATGCCAAGCGCGCTGCGTGCATGGCTTGGCAAGCGCGTGATGTCCTGCCCGCGGAAACGGATGCTGCCGGCGCGCGGATGCAGCACGCCGGCGATCGCGCGCAAGGTGGTCGACTTGCCCGCGCCATTGGCGCCGATCAAGGCGACGATCTCGCCTTGCGCGACATGAAAGCTCAGATCGCGGCACGCCGGCACCTCGCCATAGGCAAGCTCGAGGCCATCGGCCGCCAGCAGCGGCTCCATATCACGCTCCCAGATACGCGGCGATCACCGCGGGATTGGCCTGCACCTCGGCGGGGATGCCTTCGAACAGATATTGCCCGTAATCCATCACCAGGACGCGGTCGGCAATCTCCATCACCAGATCCATGTTGTGCTCCACCACGATCACAGTCATGCCGCGCTCGCGCAGAAGGCGAATGCGCTCGATCAGCCGCTCCACCTCCGCCGCGTTTAATCCGGCGGCGGGCTCATCCACCAGGAGGAGCCGCGGAGCGGTCGCAAGCGCGCGCGCAAGCTCGAGCATGCGCTGCTCGCCATAGGGCAGCGAAGCGGCGAGCGCGGCGGCGCGCTGTTCGAGCCCGACGAAGGCGAGCAGCTTCATCGCCTGCTCGCGAGCGCGCGCGTGATCGCGCGCAAAAGCGCGACCGTTGAAAACGTATTGCCAGGCTGGAATGGCGTGATGAATGTGCAACGCCGCCAGAACGTTTGCGAGCACGCTCAGGTGACGAAACAACCGGATCTTCTGAAATGTGCGCGCCAGCCCGAGCCGCGCGCGCCGATGTGCCGGCATAGCGGAGAGATCGCGGCCGTCGAACGTCATGCGGCCCGCATCGGGCGCATAGAGCCCGCTCATGAGATTGAGCAAGGTCGACTTGCCCGCGCCGTTCGGACCGATGATGGCAAAGATGGCAGCGCGGGAAATCGTAAGCGAAAGGTCGCGCACCGCATGCACCCCGCCGAAGCGCTTGTGCAAGCCTTCGGCGCGAAACAAAGGCTCAGCCGGCGCTGCGGCAATCTCAGGCAGCACGGTCATGCAGCAATTTGGCGCGCACGCCTGGCAAGCGCGGGCGGATGAGGCGCGCGGCCTGCGCCATGCCGCCCGGCATGAACAGGACGACCAGCGTGAGTGCCGCGCCATAGAGGACGAGGCGAAGGTCACCGAATCCGCGCAGAAGTTCGGGCAGCACGGTGAGCAGGATCGCGCCGCAGACCGGCCCCAACAGCGTCGCCATCCCGCCGACGATCACCATCGCGAGAATGGTGAAGGACTCCGTGATGATGAAGGCATCGGGCACGAGCGTGCCGACGAGGCTCGCGTAGAACGCACCGGCCGCGCCCGCGACGGCCGAGCCGATGCCGAAGGCAAACACCTTCCAGCCCGCGCAGTTGATGCCGAACGAGGCGGCGGAGACCTCGTCTTCACGGATGGCGGTGAGCGCCTCCCCGATCGGCGAGCGCAGGATCTGATCGAGCAAGAAGTAGAAGAGAAGCGCAAAGCCCGCGACCAGATAAAACATGTTGCCGGCGTTTGCGAACGAGATCACCGGCAGCCCGGGGAGAGCAATCGGCGGCGGCGGCCTGATGCCATAGATCCCGAGCGGCCCTTGCGTAAGGCTGATCCAGTTAAGCAGGACCTGGTGTACAATGACGGCGAAGGCGAGCGAGGCGATTGCGAGATAGTGCCCGCGCAGGCGCACCGCGAACATCGCGAGCGCCATCCCGGCCGCGCCCGCCAATGCGATGGCGCAAGCGAACGCAATCCAGAACGGCACGCCGAGCCGCGTGATCAGGAGCGTCGAAGCATAGGCGCCGATGCCGTAGAAGGCGCAGTGGCCCAGATTGAGCTGGCCCGCATAGCCGAGAATGAAGTCGAGCCCGATGGCCAACATGACAGTGATGGCGCACACCGTGAGGTTCGTGCGCCAATAGGAATCCTGGAAGATCAGCGGCAACAGCGCGATCACCGCCGCGGCAATCAAATATCCGACGCGGCGGCCGCTATACATTCTCTTCGCGTTTTTCGGCGATCAGCCCGGTCGGACGCAAGGCGAGCACGGCGAGGAGGAGCGTGAACACGACGATATCGGTAAGTCCCGGATTGATGAATTGGGTTGTGTAGCTCTCAATCAAGCCGACCAGAAGACCCGCGATGACGGTGCCCTCGACATTGCCGAAGCCGCCGATGATCACGATCGCGAACGCCTTGACGATGACGCTTGTACCCGCGAACGGGGTGAGGACGAGAATGGGCCCGAGCATGGCGCCCCCCATCCCCGCAAGTGCAGATGCAATCACGAAGGTCAGCATGATCACCGCATTGGGATTGATGCCCATGAGACCCGCGGTCTCGCGGTCCTGCGCCACCGCACGCAGCGCCTTGCCCATGAAGGTAAACCGCATGAAGCCGTAGAGCAGCGCGATGGTTACCGTGGACACGGCGATGATGATGAGGTTCTGCAAGGTGATGAACGTGCCGCCCGGCAGGCGGATGACCTGGTTGCTGTAGGGACTGTCGAATGAATAGGGGATCGGCCCGAACCAGAGCAGCATCGCGTTCTGCAGGAGAACGGACACTCCAATCGTCGCAATCAGCGGCAGCAGCTCGCTGCCGCGTTCACGCAGCGGGGCAAAAATCGAGGCGTTGATCAACCAACCAAGCGCCGCGCCGATCAGGAGCGCGACGCCAATGCTGGCAACATAATTGCCGCCCAACGTGTAGGTGAAGAAATAAGCCGCAAACGCGCCGATCGTGACAATATCGGCGTGGGCAAAATTGATCTGTACCAGCACGCCGTAGATGAGCGTCAGTCCCAGCGCGACGAGCACGTAAAGGCTGCCGAACACAACGCCATTGATTGCCTGCTGAACCGCAACCGCCAGCATGGTCTAGATTGTAGGACCCACAGGGCGCCGTCAATTCCACGCAAGCGCCTGCCACGAAAGATCCGGCAACGTCTCCATGTAATGGATGGTGTCCATCCGGATGTTCTGATTGTGCTTGTCGAACTCGACGCTGCCGGTGACGCCATGGAAATCCTTCGTCGCCGCGAGCGTATCGCGGATCGACTGGGGATCCTTGCCGCCGCGGCGAACGACGTCCGCAATCAGAAGAATCTGGTCATAAGCGTGCGCATTGAGGTGGGTAGGCTCCTGGTTGTATTTGGCCTTGAACGAGCGGATGAAGTTCTGCACCAGCTCGCGCTTGTCCGTTGGATCGAACTGCACGATGCGGACATAGCCGAGCGCAGCCTTGCCCGCCTTCTGCTCGAACCCGAACGGCAGCCAGATGGTGCCGAGCTGGATCGCCCCTCCGCCGCCACCCTTGGTCACGCCCGCCTGTGCGAGCGCCTGGGTGATGCGCAGGCCCTGTCCCTCGAGCGTGTAGGTTGGGATCACGTCGACCTTGCCAAGGCCTGCGATGCGCGTCGCAATGGCGGTGAAGTCGTTCACGTCGCGCCCGAAACCAATATCGGCCAGGACCTGCCCGCCGAGCGATTTGAAGGTGTCGCCGAAGACTTTCGCATTGCCGATCCCGGCATTGGTGTTCTCGTAGAGCAGCACCGCCGAGCGCGCGTTGAGGCGCTTGTAGGCATTGGTGGCGATATCGACGCCCTGCATCACCTCGTTCGGCATGATGCGGAAGGTCCAGGGATTGCCGGGATCGGTGACCTTGATCGACGATGAGCCGGCATTGAGGAATGGCACCTTGGCTTCATCCATCAGCGGCATGATGGCGAGGGTGGCATCGGAGCATTCCTCGCCGAGAACAATCTGCGGCTTGTATTGATCGAGCAGGCGTTTGCCCGCCTGGGTCGCAGGCAATGGGCTGCATGCCGAGTCCTCATATTGAATCTCGAGCTTGTAGCCGTTGACGCCCGTCTTGTTCATCTCCGCAAGCGCAAGCTCGATGCCCTGCTTGTCCTGCACCCCGAAATAGGAGCCGGGGCCTGACATCGGGAACAACCCGCCAATCTTGATCAGTTTGTCCTGCGCGTAGGCGCAACTCGTGGCGACAGACAGCCCGAAGATGGCAGCGACGGCGATACACAGACTGGTTTTCCTCATGGCGCTCTCCAAAAAGCCGCGTCGCATTTAAGCCCGAAATCAATCCAGCTGCCAATGTCCTCTTGCAGCGTCATTGGCGATCGAGACCTGCGACAGGGCGCCGCCCAATGGTGTAGAATCTCCGGGCTTGTAGCCCGCATGAGCGTAGCGATATGCGGGGTTTATGTCGCGAGGGTGGGACCCGGATATCGCCCGTCTCCGCTAAAGCTTCGACGGGCCAATTTCCAGCAAGGCCGCCGAAGCCTTGGCGAAGGCGGCTTCGCTCATCCGGGCTACAAAGAACCGGGGGTCGAATATGAACGCAAACGCATTCAAGCTGGGCACGTTCGCAAAGCCGGACGGCATCCCCTTTCCGGCCATTGTGCTCGGCGATGATGCCGTCGATCTCGCCCAGGCGCACACGGCCTATCGTGCGGCAGGCGGTCGTGGCGCGCTGAGCGGGAGCGCTTCAATTCTCGCTCTGCTGCGGAACTGGGACGCCAATTTCGCCGTGCTGGCGGAAATCGTGGCGTTTCTGCAAAAGGAAGGGATCGAGCCATATGCGGGCAGCCTCGCGAGCCTGCGTGCATTGCCCCCCATCATCCGGCCGGGGAAGATGTTCTACGCGGCACAGAATTTTCAGGAGCATGTCGACGAGATGATCCGCGCGGGCATGTCGCCCGCGAGCGGACCCAAATTCACCGGCGAGAAATCCACGAGCCGGCCCTATCTCTTCCTCAAGGCGCCGAGTTGCCTCGCGGGCGCCTACGACGACATCGAAATTCCCCGCGGCATGCAGAAGATCGATTGGGAGGCGGAGATCGCGCTTGCCATCGGCATGCCGGGAAAGCACATCAAGGCGGAGCGCGCGCTCGATCACGTCGCAGGCTTCATGACCACCAACGATGTGTCCTGCCGCGACATCACGCTGCGCGCGGACCGTCCGGCGCTGCGCTCGGATTGGCTCGGCGGCAAGAGCCACGACAATTTCGCCCCCATGGGCCCGTTCCTGGTGCCGCGCGCTTTTGTGCCAGACCACAAGAATCTATTCATCCGTCTCACGGTCAATGGCGAAACCAGGCAGAACGGCAATACCTCGCAATTCATCTTCACGCCCGAGGAGCAGATCGAATACGCCTCCAACATTCTCACGCTTGAGAGCGGGGATGTTTTCAGCTGCGGGACCTGCGGCGGTGTCGGCCAGGGCACCGGCACGTTTCTCAAGGCCGGCGACGTGATGGAGACCGAGATCGAGGGCCTGGGCAAGATGCGAAACCGGTTCGTTCCGGAGACAGTGTAGTCAGGAAAGAAGCATGGCCGGTTTGCCGAAGGTAGGTCTGATCGTGACGGGAGGTACAATCGACTCCGTCGGCAAGGACCGGCTCGACCTCGCCTGGTACATCGAGGCGGGCAAAAGGCTCCAGGAGGGAGAACTCCTCGGCATGCTCCCGGAGCTCAAGGACATTGCGCAGGTGAGCGAAATTCCGTTCCGGCGCATGCCGAGCCACGCCTTGCTCGACAAGGATTGGCTTGAATTGTTGCGCGCCATCCATTCCATCTTCGACGCGGACGAGGCCAGCGGCATTGTCATCACCCACGGTACCAACACCCTCGAGGAGACCGCATATTTTCTGAACCTCACGCTCAAGACCGAGAAGCCCGTCGTTATCGTCGGCTCCATGCGGCCGTCGTCCGCGCTCAGCGCAGACGGCTATCTCAATGTGGTGAATGCTGTGCGGGTCGCCGCCGATCCGAATTCACGCGGGCGCGGCGCTCTGGTCGTGATGAACGATACGATCTTCAGCGGCCGCGACGTGACCAAGAACGCGACTTATCGCGTCGAGGCGTTTCAATCGCGCGACCTCGGGCCGCTCGGGTTTGCCGACGCCGACGGCAAGGTCATCTACTACCATCACCCTGCCAGAAAGCATACGATTCACAGTGAATTCGACGTGCGGCATCTCCACGCGCTCCCGCGGGTCGATATCGTGATCTCCTATATCGGCGCCGACGGCGCCATGATCGAAGCGGCTGCCAATGCCGGCGCCAAAGGCATCGTCAGCGCGGCGACCGGGGCGGGCCGGCCGACACCCGCCGAGGACGCCGCTTTCGACAAGGCCTTCCGGGAGAACGGCGTGCTCATGTGCCTTGCCAGCCGGGTCGCGGCGGGGCGCGTCGTGCGCAGCCCCGGCCTTGCGCAGCGAGGCTTTGTCGCCAGCGACAATTTGCAGCCCTGGAAAGCGCGTTTGCTGCTTTCGCTTGCGCTTACTCAAACCGATAATGCCGGTGAAATTCAGCGCATGTTCGATACCTACTGAGGAGACGTCATGAAAGCCGATCTGGTGATAAAAAACGGATGGGTGGTCACGCCGCAGGACACATTCCGGGGCGGGGTGGCGATCGCACAAGAGAAGTTTGTGGCGATCGGAACAGACGACTCATTGCCGGACGGCAAAGAGGTGATCGATGCCAAGGGCAGGCATATCCTGCCCGGTCTCATCGACGCCCACGTGCATTTCCGCGACCCCGGGATGACCTACAAGGAAGATTTTTCAACCGGGTCCACGGCCGCCGTGTGCGGCGGAATAACGACCGTGGTCGATATGCCGAATGTCATTCCGCCCACGGCGGATGCGGAGCAGGTGGGCGTGAAGCAGCGCCTGGCGCAGGAGAAATCCCTGGTGGATTTCGGCGTGCTGGGCGTCGTCGTTCAAACCAACGCCGATCACATCCTTCCCATGGCCGCAGCGGGAGTGATCGGTTATAAAATTTTCTTCGGTGAGACCATCGGCAATCTTCCTTTCCCCGATGATGGAATGTGCATCGAGGCGTTCTCGAACATCACCAAGTCGAAACTGCCGCTCGGCATCCATGCCGAGAACCGGCAGATCCAGCACTACTGGACCAACAAGCTCAAAGCCGAGGGAAAAAACGATCCGGTCTCCTGGGAGCAATCGCGCCCGTATCTATGTGAAGCCGAGTCCGTGGCGCATGCGCTTTTCTTCGCCGAGGCATTAGGCACCAAGCTTCACATCTTCCACATGAGCACCAAGCAGGCGGCGCAAATGGTCAAGGATGCCAAGGCGCGCGGCCTGCGCGTGACCGCCGAGACCGGGCCGCACTATCTCTTGCGCGAGCCAAACGACATGGCGAAGGTCGGCTCGCTCCTGAAGATGAATCCGCCTGTGCGCACGAAAGACCACGCCGAGGTGCTGTGGGACGGGCTGATCAAGGGCTACGTGGACATGATCGCCACGGATCATTCTCCCCATACCCTCGAAGAGAAGGGCAGCGACATCAACGGCAAGCTGCTCAAGCCCGCGATCTGGGACTGCATTTCCGGCTTCTGCGGCGTTGAGACCGGCGTTCCCCTGATCCTCACCGAGGTGAACAAGGGCCGCATGAGCCTCAATCAGTACGTCAAGGTGGCGTGCGAGAATCCGGCGCGGGTGTGGCAGATCTATCCCAGGAAGGGCGCCATTCGCCTGGGCTCCGACGGCGACATCACCATTGTCGACATGGACAAGGAAGCGACCATCGATGCAGCCAAGCTGCACAGCAAAAACAAGCCCACGCCATGGAACGGCTGGAAGGTGAAGGGAGTTCCGGTCTGCACCATCGTTCGCGGCCACGTTCAAATGCGCGACGGCGAGCCCGTCGGCAAGCCGATCGGCCGCATGCAAAAACCCATTCTGGATTCTTAAGCACCCGCCTCGGATTGCGTGATCTCGGGGTTCTCGCTTCTGCGCGATCAATCCTGGCCAGGCAATGTTGTCGCAGTTCTGCTGATTCTTCGAAAGCGGCACCACTGCGGACATCGCGGCCTCAAACGGATGCTGGTACGGCTCTTTCGTGCCATGAGTGGTCATGGGCAGGTTATTCGATCACCCCATCGGCGGTCGCGAGCAGCGTCGGCGGCCGGCTGAGTTCGTTATGAACACACGGCCTAAGGTTTTCGTTGAAGCATCGCGTCGAGAGAATAACGACCCGCACCGGTGATGAATAACAGTACCGCGCCGCCCATCATCGCCACGGCTTTCCAGAAGTGGGCGGATTGGTTCGCGACCTGTGCCGGCGCAGCCGCCCAATAACGATGCGAACTGAAGGCCGCAATGATGATGAATAGCAGCATTATCAGCGACGCATAGCGAGTGGCGAGGCCAGCGATCACCAGGACGCCGCCGATGAACTCGACGAAGGGCGCGACATATCCCAGAAATTCCGGCAATCCGCGGCCCGGCATTGTGGCCACGAAGCCTGAGATGTTCATGAGCTTGCCCCAGCCGCTCATG
>Ga0209526_10003895_pt1 | contig 10159 bp, 10 predicted proteins | sample JacPinW_OM2H0_M1_FD_188566 | JGI IMG/M metagenome (GOLD analysis project Ga0209526, IMG submission 188566) | Forest soil microbial communities from Algoma, Ontario, Canada - Jack Pine, Ontario site 1_JW_OM2H0_M1 (SPAdes) (version 2) | ecosystem: Environmental > Terrestrial > Soil > Boreal... | reverse complement strand
GAACCTGCCGCCGCTCCACGCGAGTGCCTCGGCCGGCGGCTCGCCCGCGCCGATCCAGCTGGCGATCGCCTGGGCCGTCACCGGGGCCAGCAGGATGCCGGTGCGGTAGTGCCCGGACGTGAGCCAGGCGTTGTCGAGGCCCGGAACCCGGTCGATGACAGGCTGCCCGTCGGGGTGGCGCGGGCGGAAGCAGCACCACTGGTAGGCGGCCCGAAGGCCGCGCAGCTCGGGCAGGGTTGTGTACAGGCCTTCGAGGATGCCGTCGATCACTTCCGGCTGGACCCGGGGGCTCTCGTCACCGACGTCGAAGGTCCCGCCGACCAGCAGCCGCCCGTCCTCGAGCTGGGTGGCGACCGGTGCCACGGTGCCCGGCAGCCGAAGCGAGGTTGGTTCGGTGACCAGCAGATGGCCCTTGACCCGTTCCGAGGGGACATCCAGTTCCAGCCCGTCCAGCAGTGGCGGCAGGCCGGTGGCGAACACGACGGCGCCTGGTTGCACGTCACCGGCGGTGGTGGCCACCGAGACCACCCGGCCGGCCCGCACCGTGACCGCGGTAGCGGCGACGCCGGTCGCGACCGCCGGCAGCCCCGCGGCCAGCCGGGCGAGAGCGCGCAGCGGGTTGACCCGTGCCTGCCGCCTGACCAGGGCTCCGGCCATAGGCAGCGCCAAGCCGGGGATGAGCTCCGCCACCTGGCTGGTGTCCAGCCACTCGATCGCCGGCGCCTGATGGAGGGCGAAGTCACCCGGATCTGGCGAAAGGCCGATCCAATCGAGCGCCACCAGGCCGACCCCTCCCGGCCAGGTCTCTTGCAGCTGACCCCACCGGGCCAGGCTGGCCCTGGCCAGGTCCACGAACGGCGCGGGATCACTCCACTCATGAATCTCGGGGGTCAGCAGGCCAGCGGCGCCGCCGGTGGCGCCTGAGCCCAGACGGCCGGCCTCGATGAGCAGCACCGAGCCGAGCCCGGCCTCGTGGCAGGCCGCAGCGGTGGCGACGCCCGCGATCCCCCCGCCCACGATGAGCACATCGGGGCGCGGATCCGGCAGTTCGCCGCCGCCGCGCGCGAGTTGCGCGCGCTCGGCGGCCGTGAGCTGGTGGAGCCAGACAGCGGTGTCAACGGCCATGAGCCCATTGTCTGTGACGACGGCCACCTCGATCACGGCCAGGGGGAGGCGGAATGCCTCGCCGCTCGGCTCACGATGGACAAACTGCCCCGGCACGTAAGCTGTGTAAGATCGCGGGCCGGTGGGCTCGTCACGTCAGGGAGGTGATGTCCGTGCTCGCTGACTCCTACGGGCGCGTTGCAACGGACCTCCGGGTATCCCTGACCGACCGCTGCAACCTGCGCTGCAGCTACTGCATGCCACCTGAGGGCCTGGAATGGCTGCCGAAGCCCGCGCTGCTCACCGATGACGAGGTGGTGCGGCTGGCGCGGATCGGCGTGCAGCGGCTGGGCATCACCGAGATCCGCTACACCGGCGGTGAGCCGCTGCTGCGCCGCGGTCTTGCGGACATCGTCGCCCGTACCGCCGCGCTGCGGCCCAGGCCCGAGATCTCGCTGACCACCAACGGCATCGGGCTCGCCCGGGTAGCACGGGCGCTGCACAGCGCGGGACTGGACCGGATCAATGTGTCGCTGGACACGCTCAGGCCGGAGACATTCCGCCAGCTGGCGAGGCGGGACAGGCTGGAAGACGTGCTCGCAGGCCTGGCCGCCGCGGCGTCCGCAGGCCTGGCTCCCGTCAAGCTGAACGCGGTGCTCATGCGTGGGATCAACGATGACGAGACGGTCCCGCTGCTGCGGTTCAGCCTGGAGCACGGCTATCAGCTGCGGTTCATCGAGCAGATGCCGCTCGACGCTCAGCATGGCTGGCGCCGCGCCCACATGGTGACGGCGACGGAGATCCTGGACGCCCTGTCCGCGGAGTTCTTGCTGACGCCGGACGACCCGGGCGCCCGGGGCTCGGCGCCGGCCGAGGCTTTCCTGGTCGACGGGGGGCCCGCGCGGGTGGGGGTGATCGGTTCGGTGACACGCCCGTTCTGCGGCACGTGTGACCGGGTCCGGCTTACCGCTGACGGGCAGGTTCGCAACTGCCTCTTCGCCCGCGACGAGAGCAACCTGCGCGATCCGATGCGGTCGGGCGCCAGCGACGACGAGCTCGCGGGGATCTGGATGAAGGCGGTCGCGGCCAAACTACCGGGGCACGGCATCAACGACCCCGGGTTCCTGCAGCCGGCCAGGCCCATGTCCGCCATCGGTGGCTGAACGGGCCATCGGTGGCATTCGATGCTGTCGTGCTGGCCGGCGGCCGCGCCTCCCGGCTCGGGGGGACCGACAAGCCAGGGCTGGTTGTGGGTGCCCGGACCCTGCTCGCGTCCGTGGTGGCGGCCGCCGACTCGGCCGGAGCCCAGCGCATCGTGGTGGTCGGGCCTGCCCGGCCTGAGCTAGCGGACCGGGTAGCGTTCGTCCGCGAGGATCCACCCGAATCGGGCCCCGTCCCCGCGCTGCGGCGCGGCCTGGCCCCGGTATGCGCACCGACAGTAGCGGTGCTCGCCGCCGATCTGCCGTTCTTTCGCGCCCGCCATCTGCGCATCTTGCTCGGCGCCCTGCCCGCCGGGCCGGCCCGGCCGACGCGGCCCGCCTCGCCGGCCGGCCCTGGTGGGCCACTGTCCGGGGTGATCATGGTTGATGACGGAGGGCGCCGGCAGTGGCTGGCCGGCTGCTGGCGGACCGCGGTGCTCAGGACCGCCATGCAGGCATATTCCGGCAACTCGCTGCACGGGCTGCTGCGACCGCTGGAACCGGCCCTGCTCACTCCGGCCCTGCTCACTCCGGCCCAGCTTGATCCGGCCCAGCTCACTCCGGCCCAGCTTGATCCAGCCCAGCGGCGCTACGATCTGGCCCGTGGCGAGCCGCCGCCCTGGCTCGATTGCGACACGGCAGATGATCTGACCCGCGCCCGCCGTCTGGCGCAGTGGTATCCCTTGGGCGACACCCAGCCGGGTGACATCGAGCCGGCGCAGACGCAGCAAGAACGGGAGACACGCCGGTGAGCACGCTCGAACGCTGGACCGAGGCGGCCTGCGCTGAACTCGGCATCGACCCGACGTCAGCCGACACCATGGCCGTGCTCGACCTGGCCCGGGATGTCGCCCATAACGTGGCCCGGCCGGCCGCGCCGTTGACCGCATACCTGCTGGGTGTGGCCGTGGGTCGGGGCCGGCCCATGGCCGAGGCGGCGGCGCGACTGCGGGAGCTTGCCGCGGCGTGGGCTGACACGGCCGGTGGCAGCCGGGACGCCTAGGCTATGGCGTCGGCGAGCAGCGCGACCTGATCGAGCCGCGACGAGCCGGGAGCGAAGATCAGCTCGTCGCACCCGGCTTGCTCGAAGCCGGCGATATAGCCCTTGACCATCTCTGCGGTTACGGCCGCGCCCGCCGCGATCTGGTCGGCATAGGGTCCGAGCCAGGCGTAGTAGGACTTGATGCTCGCGGCCGCGTCTTCCTGTGCGTCCGGCCCGAGCGCGAAGTAAGCCAGCGAAAGCTTGCGCGGCTGGCCAGGCCGGCCGGCCTCCTGCCAGACCTGGTCGATCGCGCTGCCCAGTTGGGAGAACATCTCAGGCGTGCCGCCACCCATGATCCAGCCGTCGACGAGGCCGGCCACGCGGCGGAAGCCGGCCGGAGTGATGGCGCCGACGATCACCTCAGGCCCGCCCTCACGCACCGGCGGCGGCCCGATCGGCCCAGCCAGGCCACGTTCTTCGCCGCCCCAGATCCGCTTCAGCTCCTCGATCTGCTCCGCGAGCCGCCGGCCCCGGCCTGCGGTGGGCAGCCCGCTGGCAGTGAAATCGTCGTCTCGGCCGCCGACCCCCACGCCGAGTACCAAGCGGCCGCCGGACAGCCGGTCGAGCGAGGCTGCTTGCTTGGCGAGCAATGCCGTATTGGCGTGCAGCGGCGCGAGCAAGACTGAGGTGGTGAGCCGGATCCGCTCGGTGACGGCGGCCGCCGCCGTGAGCGCGATCAGATCGTCGTAGTTCGGATAGACAAGCCTGCCCACCGTGCCGAGTGTGCTGAAGCCCGCCTGATCGGCCTGCACCGCCCAGTTGAGAAGTGTCCTGCCCTCGACGTTCGGGATCTGGGTCGGAAGACCGATTCCGATGTCCACGTCCGCACCTCCATGGTCGTTGCACCGTGCCGCGGGAAAGCCGCGCGTGGATCATACCCAGCCGGTAGCCGCCGGATCGCCGCGGCGTGGGCTGCCCCGGCCGTGACCGGGCTGAGCGGCTCCATCGGCTCCGCGAGCCGTTGAACGCAGGCAGGCTGGGATACTCGGGCAACGTGACCGCGAACGTGCCTTACTTCTCGCAATGGGAATCTCCGGAGCTGGCCGCCGAGTTCATCGACGGCTCCCGGCGCGCCGCTGACGATCCGCGCTGGGCGGCCTCGGGAGCGAGCACGCCCGAGGAGTACGAGTTCTGGTCGCGCAAGGTGTGCGGCCTGGCGTGCCTGAAGATGATCATGGCTTGGCGCGGGCTGCCGGTACCGCCCACCATGCGCCTGGTTGAGCGCGCTCTCGCCGCAGGCGCCTACCTGCCCGACGGCGAGCGGGTACGCGGCCTGATCTACCGGCCTTTCACGGACTGGGTGGGTGCTGAATACGGCATCGCTGCCGAGGTGGCGGCGGACCTGCCGATGGACTCGCTGATCGCGCTCGCGGCCGCCGGTTCACCCGTGATCGCCTCCGTGCACTCGTGGATCCGCTGGCCTGGGCGCATCCCGCCGGAGCGCGGCGGGCATCTCGTGCTTGTGACCGGCGTCTCCGGCGGCGCGCTGAAGCTGCACAATCCCTCCGGGATTTACCGGGTCAGCCAGCGCAACGCCCTGGTCAGGCCGGATGACTTCGCCAGGTTCGCCGCCGGGCGCGGCATCGTGATCCGCGAGGCATGACCGGCGGAGCCGATCCGCCATTGGCGTGCGCCCGGGCAACCATGCGTTGTCTTGATGCGTGGCCAAGGTCATTGGCATTGGTGCTCAGCGGCCCGTCATCCCTACCGTGGAAGTGTCCGGAGCGACTCGAAGGGGTGAGCATATGGCACTGGCTGGCGCACCATCGATCGCCAGGCCGGCCCGGGGCAGGCGCTGCCCGGAAGGCCTGATCGCGGCCATCCGACGGGTCGTCGGCGAGCACGACGACTGGCAGCAGACGGCCCGGCAGGTCGCCGTCGAATTGCGTCGGCAGCTGCCCGGGCCGCAGATCCTCTCGCCGGAAGAGCGCCGCGGCGATCCGGCCGGTTACCAGTCTTACCTGCTGCACGCGGAGGCCGATGGGTCTTTCTCGATCGTGGCCCTGGTCTGGCTGCCCGGTCAGGTCACGCCCGTCCACGATCACGTCACCTGGTGCGTGTTCGGCGTGCTGCAGGGCGTCGAGTACGAGGAGATCTTCGCGCTGCGCCGCCACGGCACGGTTCTGGTGGAGGTCGCCAGGAACGCGAACGAGACCGGCGAGGTGAGCGGTTTCGCGCCCCCCGGCGACATCCACCGGGTGCGCAACCACGGTGACGACGTGGCGATCTCCCTGCACATCTACGGCGCCGATATCTCGCGGCTTGGCTCCAGCGTCCGCCGCATCTACGACCTGCCGGTCGGCTAGCCCATCCCCGTGCCAGCAGGCGCCGAGCGTGGCGCCTGCTCTTGAGTCCTGCCATCCACTCGCATGCCTATTGCTATTCGATCCATAACGATATATCGTTGAGCTAACGAAGAAGTAATAGGGGTTCCGTGGACTACCGGACTCCAAACCACGAGACACGCGGGGTGTGAAGAAGATGCATGCAGGAGATGCCTGGGACCAGCCAGGTGAAGAGGAAGACTGGCGGCACCATCGGGGCGGCCGCGGCGGCCATGGCCGAGGGCCCGGGGGCCGGGGCAGGTCACGGTTTGCCGGGATGCCCGGATTCCCCGGCGGGCCTGGGTTCGCGCGGGGGTTCGGCGAGTTCGGGCCATGGATCGGCGGACCGAGGCCCGTGCGCGGTCCGCGAGTGCGGCGCGGCAACGTCCGGGCGGCGGCGATCTCGCTGCTCGCCGAGGAACCGATGAACGGCTACCAGATCATCCAGGAGATCGGCGAGCGCAGCGGGGGCGTCTGGCGCCCCAGCCCCGGATCCATATACCCGGCTCTCCAGCAGATGGAGGACGAGGGCTTGATCCAGGCCGAGACAGGTGAAGGCGGCCGCCGGGCCTACGCACTCACCGACGAGGGACGCGCATATGCGGCGGCCCATCAAGAGGAACTCCGGGCGCCGTGGGATGTGGTGGCCGGGTCGGTCGGCTCTGAGGCCATCAAAATGCGCAGGCTGCTCCACCAGGTGCTGGCGGCCGCCATCCAGGTGGCCGAGGCGGGAAGCACGTCCCAAGTCGAGCAGGCGCACCAGGTCCTGGCCGATACCCGCCGGCGGCTGTACGGAATCCTGGCCGCCGACGATGCCGACGACGACGCGGCGAAAGGCGAGCCGCGCGATCACGAGGCTGACGAGGGCCGGGATTAGGCTCCGTACTGGTCGCACAGGAAGGCGGTAGCGGTGGCAGCGCATACCGGCCCAGACGCGGGCGCGGGCGACACGATCGTCCGGGGCAACGCAGATGTCGGGGACAGCGCAGATGTCGGGGACAGCGCGGTCGTGGGGGACAGCGCGGGGGCCGCGGACATGGACGGCGCGGCGAGTCGGCCGGGAATGGGGCCGGCCGACTCGCTCGCACGTCCCCGGAACGGCAGCGAGATCCCGCCGACCATCAAGGTCTCGGGCCTGACCAAGAGCTATGGCGAGATCGAGGCGGTTCGCGGGATCGATTTCGAGGTCCGGGCGGGGGAGACGTTCGGCTTCCTCGGTCCCAACGGGGCCGGGAAGTCGACCACGATCAAGATCTTGTGCACCCTGGCCAAGCCGACCTCAGGGGACGCCTGGGTCGCTGGCCGCAACGTCAGGACCGAGCGGGACGCGGTCCGGCGCAATATCGGCCTGGTCTTCCAGGACACCACGCTGGACAACTACCTGACCGGTGTGCAGAACCTCCGTTTCCACGCCGAGTTGTATGGCGTGCCCGCCGCGGCGGTGGCGCCGAGGATGCGGCAGGTTCTTGAGATGGTGGACCTCTGGGACCGCCGCGACAGCCTGGTGATGACGTACTCCGGTGGCATGCAGCGCCGGCTGGAGATCGCGCGGGGCCTGCTGCACGCCCCGCATGTCCTCTTCCTCGACGAGCCGACGGTCGGCCTGGACCCGCAGACGCGCTCCTCGATCTGGGAGTACATCAACGACCTGAAGACCCGTGAGGACATCACGATCTTCCTCACCACGCACTACATGGACGAGGCCGAGCACTGCGACAGGATCGCGATCATCGACCACGGCCAGATCGTGGCGATCGACACGCCCGAGGCCCTGAAGGCCAGTGTCGGCAAGGACCGGGTGCAGATTCACACCGACAATGACGCGGCGGCCATCGAGGAACTGGCCAGTGCCTTCGGTATCGAGGCCGCGGTGCACGATGGCGCCGTCACCTTCTCGGTCTCCTCTGGTGAGCAGTTCGTGCCTCAGTTGTTCGCGCGGCTGACGGTGCCGATCCGCACGGTCAGCGTGTCGCGTCCGTCCCTCGACGACGTGTTCATGTCCTATACCGGGACCACCATCCGGGACGCCGAGGCGTCGGGCAGCGATGCCATGCGCCAGATGGCCGCCCGCTTCCGAGGAAGGCACTGACCGTGGCAACTCAGACACAGACGGCTGAGGCCACGGCCTCGGCCGAAGCTGGCGTCCTGGCTGGCCAGATCAGGGTGTCGGTTCCCGAACGCAGCCTGCGCTCTGATCTGCGCGCGGTCAGCATCGTGTGGCGCCGGGAACTCATCAGGTTCCGCCGGGACAAGCTGCGCGCCATCACGTCCCTCATCCAGCCCCTGCTGTTCCTCCTGGTCCTCGGCACGGGGCTGTCGTCGCTGGCCAAGGGCAGCATGCCGCCCGGCGTAAGTTTCAAGGCCTTCATCTTCCCCGGCGTCCTGGCGATGTCCGTACTGTTCACCGCCATCTTCTCGGCCGCTTCCATCGTGTGGGACCGGGAGTTCGGGTTCCTGCGCGAGATGCTGGTCGCACCGGTCAGCCGGTCGGCCATCGTGACCGGCAAGATCCTGGGCGGCGCGACCATCGCGACCTTCCAGGGCATCGTGATGCTGGCTCTGGCCGGGCTGGCCGACGTGCCCTACAACCCGGTGCTGTTTCTCATCCTGGTGGGGGAGTTGCTGCTGCTGGCCTTCACGCTCACCGCGTTCGGGGTCATGATGGCCGCGCGGATCACTCAGTTCCAGGCCTTCATGGCATTGACGCAGATGCTGGTCATGCCGCTGTTCTTCTTGTCCGGCGCGCTTTACCCGCTGACCGGCCTGCCGGGTTGGCTCAGCGTGCTGACCCGCATCGACCCGCTGACTTATGTGGTGGGCCCGATGCGCCATGCGGTGTTCAGCCATCTGAACCTCAGCCCGATAGCACAGCACGTGCTCTCGCCCGGCATCACCTGGGGCGGCTGGGTCGTCCCGCTGTGGCTGTCGCTGGGTTTCGTCGCGGCCATGGGCTTGGTCATGACGACCATAGCGATCGTCGCTTTCAGTAAGACCGAGTAGCCCTTTCGCACTCCCCCCGTCGCTACCTCCCACTATCCCCATGGTTAGCTAAAACTCTCGTAAAGTTACGAAACTGTCCGACGGTGTTCCCGCTCGTGACCGCCGATTACGACAGGCGTGTCGCCAACTGGTGGGCCACCCCTAGCGAAGTTCGGGGTTCCCCGGGGGCGCCCCCCGGGCTAGCGCTGCGAGCCATAGCGAAGCTGGCCGGAGATCAACGAAGTTCGAGTGACCTCGGGGGGGCGTCCCCCCGGGCTAGCACCGCGAGCGCGTAGCGAAGATGGCCGGAGGTCATCGAAGACTAGGGCGACCCGGAGGCCAATCGAAGATTAGGGCGACCTCGGGGGGTCCGGGGGGTGTCCTCCCGGGAAGGTACTGCGAGCGCGTAGCGAAGATGGCCGGAGGTCATCGAAGATTAGGGCGACGCCGGGTGGCTACGGGGGCAAACCACCCGGCGTCGCATTCATCGGCGTTCCGACGGGGGCCCGGAACGCCGGCAGGTGCTCCGACGGGGGACCAGAGCACCGCTATGCATGTTACACCGAAACCCCCCCTTGTGCGTCAAGACCGGGATTACGAGATCCCGTTGGGCACAGGGGATCTCACTGTCAGCCCGTGGTTTCTTGGCCGCCTTTTGGCTTTTGATTACTGCCAGTAAAGGCGCCCGGATCCTGATTACTGCCAGTAAAGGGTCCGGGATCCGCCACGGCGTCGGCCGGCCCGCTGGTGCCCTGGCCGGGACCCTGCTCCCCGGGGATACGCCGGACAGGCAGGCGGGGTTCGTAAGCGCGAAATCCTCTGGTGCTGGTGGGCTCGCGGCCGCCGTTGGCGAAGACGACAGCGAAATAGGGGATGACGATCGCGCCGACTGCCGGAATCGCGGTGAGCCAGCCTGCGCCGGCCGCGAACAGGGCCACTGCCGCACCGAAGCAAACGACCCGGATTCCCATCATGATCAAGTACCGGCGCTGTCGGTAGGCAATGTCTTCGGACATCGGCCGCTGCGCCTCGGTGACGAGATGCGCGCGATCACGACGGGCCGGATGGATGGCTCTCACTACCCCAACGTACGTCCGCGGCGCATGCCCGGCAAAGGTGCGGAGGCCCGGGTCCGGGATCGGCCCGGGGTCCGGGATCGGCCGGCGGTCCGGGGAGGGTCAGGCCCGGCAGGTCCGATAGGCAGGCGGCTCCGGCTAGCGCCATCGTGTGCGCCAGGTCGTCCGTGAATCCGTCCAGCAGCGCCTGTACGCCGTCGCTGCCGCCGCACGCCAGGGCCCACAGCACAGGCCTGCCCAGGAACACCAGCCGCGCGCCGAGCGCGAGCGCGGCCAGCGCATCCTCCGCGCTGCGCACGCCGCCGTCGACATACACCGATCCGGCCGGCGGCTCCGTCATCGGCGGCTCCGTCATCGGCATCCCCGAAATCGGCGGCTCCGTCATCGGCGGCCCGATCATCGCGGTGGCCACCTCGGGCAGGGCGCATGCTGTCG
>Ga0209526_10003894_pt1 | contig 10161 bp, 10 predicted proteins | sample JacPinW_OM2H0_M1_FD_188566 | JGI IMG/M metagenome (GOLD analysis project Ga0209526, IMG submission 188566) | Forest soil microbial communities from Algoma, Ontario, Canada - Jack Pine, Ontario site 1_JW_OM2H0_M1 (SPAdes) (version 2) | ecosystem: Environmental > Terrestrial > Soil > Boreal... | reverse complement strand
CCTGATTATTTTCGCCTGGAACGAGGCATTTTGGAGCATCAACCTTACGAGTGCAAACGCGGCGCCATTGACCGCGTTTATCGCCTCCTATTCGAGTCCTGAGGGCCTGTTTTGGGCGAAGCTATCCGCCGCATCGCTCCTTGCGGTGGCTCCAATCATGGTGCTCGGATGGCTCACCCAAAAACAGCTCGTCCAAGGATTGACCTTTGGTGCAGTGAAATAAGCGGCGGGGCCTCTTCGGTAGCGGCGACTGTCCAGCCGACGACTTTGTCTCTGCCGACCTAAAAATCCGAACGGAGTGACTGGTTCACAGTAGCCGTAAATCGCAGTCGCCTTGCTCGCGTCCGCCCCGATCGCTGTGGCATGAGATGGTGTTTCCGGTGGCGACGGCATCTTTGTCAGCCTCACCAATCCCTTCGTTTCCATCGCTTCCACCAGTAACGCCAAGAGCATACCGGGACAGTCGCCGGTACCGAAGACAGACGCTTTCGGCGTTCCTGGCGCTCCATTGTGACCGAAATGTTGCAAAAGTCACATTGCGTGGTGTTTGTTAGGAAGATTGATTAGCTCGCGGTGAGTAGCATTACGGTTGTTCTTCTAGCCTGCGGAATACTCGCCTTATTCCTTTGGCGGGTCTGGTTCGTCACCCAGTCGCCCAACTCTCGTATTCGCCTGCAAGCCCGGCGGAAACACTGGCGTTTCGAGGAAGATCGCGCGGGATTGTGGTACAAGATCGAAGGAATTAGAGCGGGTCTCCGTTGGAGCGCAGAATGGAATGCGCGCGAGTCGCCCCCCTATTTTGAATTGGCAATTCTTGATCAGCGAAAATTCGACGGCTGGTGTTTCATTTGTCGTCGTGAACGTCAGGGAAAAGAGTCAATGAAACTGCTGGCCGCGATGTTTACGGAAAAGGCGCAGCCGGATTGGCTGCCGGATTGGCTACATGCCCGAGTCCAATTAACTGGAATTCCAGATTTCGACCACGAATACGTGCTCTCCTCTTCGCAACCTCTAGTGCAAGACGAGTTTCCTTCCGCTTTGGTCAGCCAATTGCGAGCCTTACCGGCCGCAATAATTCAAAATCTCCTGGTAATTCGAGGTCAAGGAAGATTGCGCTTGCGCATCGATCAAGCAGAGCGAATCGATCCGATCGAGATGGCAGACGAGCTCGCGTCTTTCGCTCAGCAAGCTTTGGCTAATTGGAAGATCTGACAGGTCCAAAATAACGCCGATAATGCCGGGAACGCCTGGAACGCCGAAGCCGAGACTCAAGAAAGCCCCGGGCGAAGCCCTAGGACTGCAATTAAACCGGGGATCAGCGCTGAAAGTGCGGGACAGCACACTATGAGATGTCTCCCGCATGTGCCGCCATCCATAACAACATCAAAGCATCACCGAATGATGCTGATCAGCTGGCCGAGCCGCCTCGAATGCGAAAAGCACAAGAGCAAAAGTTCTACACCGCAGTAGCCAAAACAAGTTAACGCTTATGGGGCGCAGCCCTAGGCTTTCTTGAGTCGCGGCTTCGCCGCTCTCGACGCTCGCGGCGTTTCCTCCGGTCTGCGGTTTGTAAATTTTGGCTATCGGCTATTGGCTATTGGCTATCTTCCGCGCTACAGGATTAGGGCAATGAATTCGACTCCTCCTGATCCACGCCAATTTTCGGCCGAAATGCTGGACGGCCCGGAACGCGCAGTTAGCCGCGGTATGCTCTACGCCGTCGGCTTCAAAAAAGAGGATTTTGTGAAGCCGATCGTAGGGATTGCTTCGACCTGGAGCCAGGTAACTCCCTGCAACGTGCATATTGATCAGCTAGCCCGAGCCGCAGCTGCCGGGGCTGATGGGGCCGATGCGAAGTCGCTGATTTTCAATACAATCACCGTCTCGGACGGCATCTCGATGGGAACCGAAGGCATGAAATACTCTCTCGTGTCGCGCGAAGTTATCGCCGATTCGATTGAGACGGTTACCGGATGCGAAGGCTTTGACGGAGTGGTAGCCATTGGCGGTTGCGACAAGAATATGCCTGGATGTTTAATCGCTCTGGCTCGCCTCAATCGCCCTTCCATCTTTGTTTACGGTGGAACGATCTTGCCCGGGTGCCTGAACGATCGCCTGGTCGACATCGTTTCCATTTTTGAGGCAATTGGCGCGCATTCCAGCGCTAAAATTACCGACGAACAACTGGAACAAGTTGAATCCTGTGCCATTCCCGGACCGGGTTCATGCGGTGGCATGTACACCGCGAATACCATGGCGTCCGCTATTGAAGCACTGGGTATGAGTTTGCCGAACAGTTCGGCCCAGACAGCGGTGTCCGAAGAGAAATTGGCGGATTGCCGAGCGGCTGGCGCAGCGGTCGTCGAGCTAATCAAACGTGGCATTCGTCCCTCGGACATTCTTTCGAAAGAATCGTTTCAAAACGCGATGACGGTCGTGATTGCCCTCGGTGGATCGACTAACGCGGTCCTGCACCTGTTGGCAATGGCTCACGCCGCGGGAGTTAAATTAAAACTCGACGAGTGGACTCGGGTCGGAAAGCGAGTGCCGGTGCTGGCCGATCTGAAGCCGAGTGGCAAACATCTGATGGCAGAATTGATCCAGATCGGCGGTATCCTGCCGCTGATGAGGACTTTGCTCGAGGAAGGATTGCTCCATGGCGACTGTCTCACGGTAACCGGCAAGACATTGAAGGAGAACCTGGCCGGAGTGAAGCCATACGAAAAAGAGCAAACGATTGTCCGTAGCCTGACCGATCCGATCAAACCAGATAGTCATCTCGTCATTCTCTATGGAAATCTTGCCCCGGAAGGCGCTGTCGCCAAGATCTCCGGGAAAGAGGGGCTTCGCTTCGAAGGAAAGGCACGGGTGTTCGAGTCGGAAGAAAAGGCGCTTCGGGCGATTCTGGACGACAAAGTGAAAAAGGGTGATGTGATCGTTATTCGGTACGAAGGACCAAGAGGCGGACCAGGGATGCGCGAAATGTTGGCGCCCACATCGGCGATTATGGGCAAAGGTCTGGGCAAAGAGGTAGCGCTGATCACCGATGGACGTTTCTCCGGAGGAAGCCACGGTTTTGTCATTGGCCACGTTACTCCGGAGGCATATCTCGGAGGTCCGCTGGCGATTGTTAAGGACGGCGATCGGATCGAGATAGACGCCAACAAAAAAACGATCAACCTGTCTCTCTCAAAAAAGGAGATCAACAAGCGGCTGAAAGCGTGGAAACAACCAAAGCCGCGCTATACCAAAGGCGTGCTCGCCAAGTATGCGAGCCAAGTCAAATCCGCTTCGCTTGGAGCAGTGACGGACTGAAAGAGATCAATTCAGGTAGGGCGGTCCGTCCCGGACCGCCGAACCCGCGGATGTGGCCAGACCTTGGCTTATGCCACGGACCAGATCGAATGGAGCGGTCGCGGAGCGACACGCAGCGATTCATTTCCTATTCCGCAATCCGCAATTGAATCACAGATTCAGCGTAGGCTGAAGCCACTCCGATTTTCCGACCAGTCCTTCTTGTCTCAGCCACCGCGCCGTTGCCGATTGACCAATCCGCTCCAGCCAAGAAGCCGGATTCTGAATACGCATGAATTGCGGCTGCTGATAAAGATTCAGCCCAGCGCGGTCATTTGATTCCAGCAAACCCCAGCCAGGAGGTAACTCATCCAACGTCATCAATTTTTCCGGTGCGACCACATAATTCAGGTTGGCAAGCCGGTAGCGGGTGATCCAAGCAAACTTGGTGCAATTTTGAAGCCGGTTCTGGACTCGAATAATGCTCGTAAGGAGACGTTGATACCCGTCATGGACCAAAAGTTCGCCGGCGAACGTGTCCCATTCTGGGAACAAACTTTCGCTCGCTCGCAGAGAAGGGTGGTGCACCAGCAGCAGTTTTTCGAGCTTCGTTCGTCGCTGCTGTAGCTCGTGGAGTTCGTGCTGCATTGACGCGACTCCCGCAATATCGCGACAGAGATCAGGTCGGCTTTGTTTGCACTCAAAAATTGCGATGAGCGGTTCATCGGATTCGCTCCCCGAGGCCGGGCAATTTGTTGTAGCCGCGGTCGTTTGGCGTTCCCGGCATTCTCGCGCGCTCCCGGCGCTTCCGCGCGTTCCCTTTCGCCTCGGGCGATAAGCCGCCACGTCGACCCGAAATCGCGATCGGGGAGCGCGCACTTCCATACCGATGCACCGAAAACCGTTGGCGTATGCCCATTGGGCGGCGAGTTTTTTCAGATTCACATGCCGCCAACTTTCTGATCGCCGCATGAAATCCCAATTTGAGGGGTTTTTGCCAACAAGCAATTCACAATCCCGAACCGTCGATCGACCTGAATCAGCACTTTTCTGGCGCGTCCATTTTAAGGGGCCGTTATTCGCGTCCATTGATGATGGCTGGGAAGCGAATTGGGTTTGACAGCGGGAAGAGATCGAATGCATGATCGATCACGTGATTGATAACGTTACCAATCATGATGAACCCTCCCCCAGAGACTGTTTCGCCCAGAGATCGTACCCCGATGATGTCGTTCGAGCCGGTTCGGCTGGCACTGATCCCCCAATGGTCCTATGCACCCCCAGCATTCATCCCTCGCTATCCGAAGGCCAAACGCCGATTTACTGTTTCGTTTTGCGGCTACCAAATCCATTCGACTAATGCCATGAAACCGGCGAAAAACCTGCGCTGGCCAAGGACTCATCTTCTCAGCTTGGTCCCTGTCCTAGCTGCCGGACCCATTTTTGGACGTTCTTGCTCAACAGTGGAATTGTAGCGTTGGCCAGCACTGCTCTCGGCACCGGGTTGGCTGCCTTAGCCGGTTTTGCCATGTCGCGATTTCGCCTGCGGGTTCTGGGTATCTACAACCAAGCCTTACTCATAGTGCAGATGTTTCCGCTCATTCTGGCGATCATCCCTCTGTTCATCATCTTTCGACGCTTGGACATGGTGAACAACTTCGTTCCAGTTATCCTGGTTTACACCGTCACCCAGCTGCCATTCGCCACCTGGATGCTTAGGTCCTATTTCGATAGCGTTCCAAAGGAGCTGGACGAAGCCGCCAGGGTCGATGGCTGCTCGCGGCTGCGCGGCTTTGTGCAGATTGTGTTGCCCTTGTCGACTCCGGGCATTGCTGCGGTAGCGATCTTTTCATTTCTATTTTCTTACAACGAGTTCTTCATCTCCAGCGTTTTCCTCCGGGATGAAAACCACATGACGATGCCGGTTGGTATTCAATCGTTCATGCAACAGTACTCTACCGACGGGGGCAGCCTGATGGCCTCGGCCGCCCTTGCCATGGTTCCGACGCTCATTCTCTTTCTGTTCATCCAGAAGTACATGATTTCCGGGGCGACGGCTGGGGCGGTGAAAGGCTAGCGGCAAGGAATTAGGCCATGTCAAATCAAGAAAAGCGACAATCCGCATCGGAACCGAGCGCACCTTCTAATCGCAAAATCAGGGTAGGGATCGTCGGCTGTGGCGAAGTGACGCAGATCATGCATTGGCCAAGTCTATTCCAACTGGCCGATCGATTCGAGGTCACGGCACTCTGCGACGTTAGCCCGCTGGTTTTAGAAGAACTTGGCCGGCTATGGAACATCAACAGTTTAGCGACCAACCATCGTGAGTTAGTAACTCGTCAAGATGTTGACGCGGTGCTGATCGCCAATCCGAATGCATTCCACGCCGAGGTGGTGTTGGACGCAATCGCTGCTGGCAAACACGTGCTAGTGGAAAAGCCGATGTGCGTCACCCATCGGGAGGCGAATCAGATCATCGTCGCAGAAAAGAATAGCAACGTAGTGGTCCAGGTTGGTTATATGCGCCGTTACGCACCGGCGTTTCTCGAGGCTTGCGAAGTCGTCCGGAAGATGGGCGAAATCAAGTTCGCCCGGGTACGTGATTTTATCGGCTTCAACTCTCTCATCGTGAATGCCACGTCGCGAGTCATTCGAGATGAGCAGTTGTCGGAGTCGGTGAAAAAAGAAGCCAAACTTCGTGAAGAAGTTTCGTTGGACGAAGCTCTGGGCGGCCGGTCGACTCCGGCTCTTCGGCGAGCCTACACACTGATGCTTGGGTTGAGTAGCCACGACCTTTCCGCGATGCGTGAACTGCTCGGTATGCCGAGCAAGGTGCTTTTCGCTGCGCAGCGCTCGGCCGGTCTTTATCTGACAGCAACTTTCGATTATGGCGCTTACGTGTGCCAGTTCGAAACCGGCATCGACCATATAGCGCGTTTCGACGCCCACCTGGAAGTGTATGGTGATGAGCAGGTGGTCCGGGTTCAATATGACACGCCGTACGTTCGGAATTCACCGATTCGGCTTCTAACAATGGAAACCAACGGACAGGGTGGGGTGAGCAATCGAACTTCTCACCCTGCTTGGGGCGACCCTTTCGTTGAGGAATGGAAAGCGTTTTATAAGAATGTGACCAAAAACAAGGTGCCGAAGACCAATCCGACTGACTTCGCGCAAGACCTCGAGCTCTTCACCGAGATGGCGCGGCTCATGGGCTAACTTTAACCGTCTCTTTACGTGAACGCTCGCGTTGCCGATAATCATTTACTCTAGCTTATGCCTCGTCGCTCGAAGCTCACGATGGACGACGTCGCTCGTGCCGCTCGCGTTTCCAAGCAGACCGTCTCAGCCGTCATTAACAACAAGTCAGGCATTTCGGAAAAGACTCGTGCGCGAGTTCGGCAGATCATTGCTCGCCTTGATTATCATCCTAACCTTTTGGCTGGGAGCCTGCGGGCTCAACGGAGTTTTACGGTCGGTGTGGTCATTCCCAGTATAACCAACCCGTTCTATCCTGAGTTGGTGCGAGGTATTGAGGACGAAGCGCAACCCCGCGGATATTCCCTTTTCCTCTGCAATTGTGACGAGGATGCCCAGAAGGAGATCAACTACATTCACGTTTTGCGTCGCCACCGCATCATGGGCTTGATTGCCAGCACCGCTCACGAGCACCCGGCTTGGAGCGAAGCTCTGCAAAATTTGGCGGCTCAGGGTGTCCCGGTCGTTGTACTCGGATCCTACCGTCCCGTTGCGAAAGTAGTGCAGATCGTGGTCGACGACGAAGAAGGTTTTGTGAAAGCCACTTTGCACCTCCTCGATCTCGGCCACGAACGGATCGGGATGATCATGCCGCCGATCGGATTCGACGGCGTAAGCCCCCGTGTTACCGGTTTCTTGCAGGCGCACAAGCAACGGGGAAAGCCGGTTGCTCCTGAGCTGCTTGCACCCGGTGGATGGCACGTTGAAGACGGGCGAGACGGTGCCGCTCAATTGATGCAACTTCCCGTACCGCCGACCGCCATTGTGGCACCTAATGACATGGCTGCCATCGGAGCCATCACTATGCTGAAAGAACTCAATCGACGGGTGCCGGAGGACATCGCGGTAGTCGGCTATGACAATATAAAGATTGCCGAATGGTATGATCCGCCTTTGACCACGGTAGACCAACCGCACTACCAAATGGGCCAGCGGGCGATGCAGGAGATGTTGAAGCATTTGGAGCGGCCGAGCGAGCCCCCGAAGGTGGTGAAATTTGAAACAACGCTTATCGTCCGTCGTTCTTCGGGAGGGCCTAGGTGAGGAGGGCGTACTGTTTGTCCGACAAAGCCTTTCCATGCATCATTCTTGTCGTCCACGCGTGGGCGACGTCGGATCGTCGTGCGCTGCGGATCGCGAGGCCGCCGTCGCTCCGCTTTGGCACGCCCTCATAGTAAGATTGAGTAGGCTTTGCGGAGTCGGGACGCAATCCCTCCCGATCGCCGGTAGATCGTTTCCGACAACTAAAACCAATTCCCTTATAGGAGATCTGAATTGCAAAAAGCTTTGATCGTCTGGGGCGGCGGGGAAGGTCATCAGCCAAGAGAATGTGCAGATATTGTTGCACGCCTTGTGAGTAAAGAAGGATTTAGTGTGGAGGTTGCTGATTCGACCTCGGCGTTTGCCGATCCAAATTTAGATCGGTTTGATCTGATCGCGCCGATTGTGACCATGTTCGACAATCACTCCCGAGGAGTGCCAGAACCTTAGCAACACCGTCGTGCGTGGAACCGGGCTAGCCGGTTTTCATGGCGGTATGGCCGACAGTTTTCGCAATGAACCCGAGTATCAATTCATGGTTGGAGGCGAGTGGGTAGCGCATCCGGGCAATATCATCCCTTATCGGATCACGATCACCAAACGAGACGATCCGATCACCCGCGGGATTGAGGATTTTGATTACCGCTCCGAGCAGTACTACATGCACGTGGACCCGAGCAACGGGGTGCTGGCGACTACGACTTTTGAAGGAAAGCACTGCTCCTGGATCGATGGCGTCGTCATGCCGGTCGTCTGGAAGCGTCGCCATGGTGCGGGCAAGGTCTTTTATTGCTCGCTGGGTCACACCGCGGCGGAATTTGATGTAACGCCGATGCGAACCTTGATCCTTCGAGGAATACTCTGGGCCGCGCGAGGGACATCTCCTTCCGTTTAAACGGAAACTATAAGCTGCAAACCTTGATTCCTTTGCGTGGATTTCGAAGAACGCGGATCAGATCCCGCCAAGCGTGCATCAAAGGGGAAGGGATGTAATCCGCAGATTTCACAGATTGCGCAATTTTCTTAGACCATTGCGGCCGCGCATGGGCGCCCCGAAAATCGATTCTAGGGATCGGGTGAACCGAGAAAAAATATGAGACGATTTGAGAAAAAAACGGTGCTGATAACTGGCGCAAGCCGGGGAATTGGTAAAGGATTGGCCCTTCGATTTGCTCGAGAGGGAGCAAATGTGGTCGTCGCGGCGAACGAAGATCCGGTGCATGAAGTTGCCGAAGAAATTAATCGTTCCGGCGGCCGCGCCGTTTCCGCAATTTGCGACGTCACCAACAAGGCTGAAGTCGAGAAACTGTTCGACCGCGTCATCAGGGACTTCGGCACGCTCGATGTTTCGATTCAGAATGCCGGTGTGATCACTATCGCCAAGATTGAAGATCTAACGGAGCAGGAATGGGATAAGATTATGGCGGTGAACACGAAAGGCGTGTTTTTGTGTTGTCAGGCGGCGGCGGTTCGGATGAAGCAGCAAAAATTCGGCCGAATCATTAATACGGCTTCTGGCCAAGCCCGGCAGGGGTTTATTTACACTCCCCATTACGCCGCTAGCAAGTTCGGTGTCGTAGGCATTACCCAAAGCCTCGCTAAGGAACTCGCGCCATTTAACATCACGGTGAACGCCTTCTGTCCTGGGATCATCGACACCGACATGTGGGCCTACAACGATTCGGCCTGGGGCAAACTTCTGGGTAATTACCAACCGGGTGAGCTCATGCAGGAATGGGTCAACAATATTCCGTTGAAACGAGTGGGCAAACCCGAGGATGTCGCCGGGTTGGTGACATTTTTGGCCTCAGACGATGCTGCCTATATCACCGGTCAGACGATTAACGTGGATGGCGGATTATTCATGTCGTAAAGGAAACTCGTAATCCTCCTCGTTTCATCATAGGCGTCATGAACAACGGCATGTCCATTATGGGTGTCGGTATCGACTGGCAACAGGTGGTTAAAGGATTAGTATTGTTGGCTGCTGTGATTTTTGACGTTTACAACAAAAACAAGCAATAGGACGAGATGCATTCGGTAGGGACCGGCTCCTGCCGGTCCGCACGTGAGAAATAACACGACGAAACGTTAGGGGGCGCGCAGGAGCGCATCCCTACCGAGTCAGCGTTCGCCGGTTGATAGTCTCCTTGGCAGTAAGGCTCGAAACAAGGCGGGGGTCGTCCTATCGCGTAAGAGTGCAATAGAGACCCCTTATCGTCGACGCCGGTGCACGATCAGGCCGAGTGGTTAGTTCATGGCGGATGAAGGGCTTGACAAAAGGGCGGCATTCACATAATTACACGTATTTGCATAAACATGCATTAGCCGATGGACCCCTCTCTAACCGTTCAACAACTCAAGCGGAAATCGATCCAGTACCGAAAAACCGTTCTCTCCATTATTAGACACGGAGGAGCCGGGCATACCGGGGGCAGCCTCTCAAGTATCGATATACTCAACACGCTTTATAACCGAATCCTACGCCTGAGCCCCGCTACCTTTCAGGATCCAAATCGTGATCGATTTGTGCAGAGTAAAGGACATTCGGTCGAGGCTCTGTATACG
>Ga0209526_10003891_pt1 | contig 10169 bp, 6 predicted proteins | sample JacPinW_OM2H0_M1_FD_188566 | JGI IMG/M metagenome (GOLD analysis project Ga0209526, IMG submission 188566) | Forest soil microbial communities from Algoma, Ontario, Canada - Jack Pine, Ontario site 1_JW_OM2H0_M1 (SPAdes) (version 2) | ecosystem: Environmental > Terrestrial > Soil > Boreal... | reverse complement strand
CTGTGGCGAGTTACGAGCGGCAATCCACGCCTCCAGCGTCCGTCGTTGCTCGGCCGAAATGGGCAGCGGATCCGCCACGTCCCACATACTGCAAGTATAGAGCCCATCCCTGTAATTGTAAAGTTATTTATGAGACATAACACTAGTTACGAGGACCCTGTTTGGCAGCAAGAGGCAGGCCCCACCGTTTTCAGTCCTTTCCCTGAGACGAGTGACTATTTCGGGGATGCCCACAAGCTCTGGATGGTGAACTTTCGAGTCCGGGATCTCGACAAAATGGCAGCCCAGCTACGAGCCGCGGGAATCGCGGTCGAGATTGACCCGCAGTCTTATCCCAACGGCTGGTTCGCCCGCCTACAAGACCCTGAGGGAAATCCGATCCAATTGTGGCAACCCGCAGGACGAGGCGCTCCACGCTAGGTTGCTAATCAATTAGTACTGTTTCTGGATTACAGGCAACTCGGAAGTAATGCCTCCGGATTACCGAACGCACAAAGCGGGAAACCATGCGTTCCGTCGCTTTAGAAACACCTACCTGCGGAACTACGCGGAGTGTCCCGAGGGCCTCTACAAATTCTGGATGGGCCAGTCTGGAAAGGACATGAGCGACCTCTACGACAAAATCAGAGAGGACGTTGCATTCCGCAGGAAGTGGGCGGAACGATGTGGTTTCGGGTTCGAGTTACCTTCAGTTGTACCCAATCTACCGAAATGTTCCGACGCCGGAATGGAAAGATGCATCCACTCCAAATCGGCTGTGATTCCCTCCTTGGTGACGTTGCGCGTCGAACATCTGCATGCCACCGATGCCAACGCGCTTCATATTCCGCCACGCCGCTTCTGAAGCGGATGAAATGTCCATGGCTGCTTCCGGTGGTTGGAGCGAAACCGCAGGTCCATAGGTCAAGCCTGAAGCGGCCATGAAGAAAGTAGTTTGGAGTGAAACTTCGGTGCAGGGGCCAAGAAAGTTAGCCGGCAAGTTGCCCAACCCACCTTCGAACAATGGACGCTTCCAAAATCTCCCGCTGCCCCCGGATCTCAATTTTCCCGAGCAGCCGATGCCCGGGCCCAAACCGCAGCCCAAAGAGCCGCTTGCGCCGCCCGATCCAACCTATTATGCCGACACCGCAGTGATCGCCTTTCGCGTCCCTGATGCAGAACTAAGAATGGCGGATCTTCATCCCAAAGTAACTTCCAGCGCCAAAATCCTCGACGCTGCGGCGTTGATGGATGGAGACGTAGCAATAAATGTGGAGCTGCCGTACACAGAAGACGGAACGCCCCTCATGGGTCCAGTTCGAATTTGCGCCGCCATTTCGTGCGCAAGCCTTCACCATCGCTGCGGGGACGGGCAGCACCTTCGGAGGTCCAGCGATTCCGGATGGTAAAGTCCAGGCCAGTCAGGATGGCACAACCTGGATAACACTCGCCGATCTACCGGGGCCGGGACATTCCACGGCGGGATTTCCAATGCGCACCTATTCGTTTGCCTCCATTGCCGCCAACCTGCCTTCAGGCTCCCCCTTCACTCCATCCTCCTTGCAGTGAATGTGAAATCACCGAGGATCGTCCCCTGTTTGACTTCATAGGTTCCCGTTATGGAGGAGTCGGAATCAATGGTCCCAGCAAAAACCGTGGACCCGGTTCGGCCGTTGCTGAGTTGCCAGCTGACAGACTTTCCGTGAATCTCTCCCGCGAGATCTTGACTCCCGTTTTCACTCATGCAACTCCCAGTCAGATGCTGTTCCTTCACGATAAAAGTACACATCTGGGGATCACCCATCTCAATGCCATCAAGCTGAGGCTTTAGCTTCCAGCTCCCTGCGATGGAATCATGGGCGGGCGGTGCGGCCGCTGCAGCCGAAGTGGGGACAGGGAGTTTTTTGATCCAAATATTTCGGACAGACACTTTTGAAGGTACTTGCTCCAGTTCAATACCAATCAAGCCGGACTGATTGTTCGATGAAGCGGGATCGTCATCCACATAGACTGCCATTAACTGCCCGTTCATGATGTGGATGAAGGTTCCCCCTCGAGCCATGATCAGATAGTCATTCCACGCATTGTTCCGAACATACCCTCCCAAAGCAAAGCGATCGCCGATATCTCCGACTAGCCGGGGCCTCTGGCCCGGCGACGAATTTACGACTTGGCCGCGCCACGCGAGAATACCTAGTGGAGTGTTTTCCGAATAAAACTGCCCGGTAAACATCGAGCCCAGCACCCCCACCGGATACCAGATGTCGGCTTGCGGACCGGTAAGCAGCCAGCCAAGATTGCTCGGCAGATTTGGCCCCGGTCGACGCCAAGGTATTCCTGTCTTGCTTCGGTATTGGATACCGCTTCCTCCGCCGTTCTCCACCTTGATTTCAAGCTTTAGATCGAAATCTTTCGCCTCAGATCCGCGATAAACGATATAGGTATTGCCGACGGGATGTTCTCTTGTAGAAACACCCACGATGGCGCCGTTCTCAACATGCCAGAAGGATGGATCCCCATCCCAATCCTTTAGACTCTTGCCGTCGAAGATACGGACGTAGCCCGCGTGGTCGTCGAAGTCCAGTGGATCTGGTTGGCGAAAGTTGATGGGCTGTATGGAATTTGATTGTGCCTCGGAAACCGTTGACCCGCCGCCGAGGGCAATTGTCCAGACGATCACCCAGGCGATCCGGAATACGGTGGACCGACGAATTACAGCGAGCCCGTACGCCTGATAAGTCCTTACCAATGTATTCATAGACCTTCCCATTACTCATCTGAGCGAGGCGTTTCCCTCAGATATCCACCCCACTTCCGTTACTCCTTCGTAGCGTCGCTCTTTCGTCGGAGCATGAGGCCGACCGCGGCCAGCGGACCGAATTGCGCCGACCAAAGCGAACGGGGCGCCGGAATCGGGGCCGAGGCCCGTAGCTCTTGTCTTCCAGGGCGGTAATAGGTCCCGAATACGATGTCGAAGATCGGCAGTCGATCGGCGAAATTCCTGTTGTAATGCTCAGCGTCGACTGAGTGGTGAATACGATGTACCTGCGGGGTCACCAGCATGTGATCAAGCCACGGTAATCTGACGCGAATCGCCGAGTGATAGAACATCGACAAACCGATCAGGAACATGGTGGAGTACAGAGCAGCCTTACCGGCCTCGGCTAGGTGGAGATCGATAATCAAGCCCGGCGTGAATGCCGAGAAAAATGCGCGCCAGCCCTCCTGGAGAAAATGATCGCGCGCCCAAGTAGAAGTATTCATCCGCTCGTCGCTGCGATGGATTTTGTGAAACTCCCACAAGATGGGCACTTTGTGTTCGATCCGATGCGACCAGTATAACCAGAAGTCGTGGAGAAAGAGCGGAGCGAAAATCATGGCTAGGATTTCCAACTCGGGCCCGACGACTGGGAGGGCGCCAATGTTGCTGAATGTGAAGGAGATCGGTTTCCAAGGGAGAAGGTGGCGCAATTGGCCACTCCATAGACCGGCGGCGATGCCGAGCGGAAGAGAAAGAAAAGCTGTAGATAGGCTGATCAAAATATTCATGCCGTAGCGCAAGCGGGGAGCCGAACCGACAGGCCGCCGTTGCTCGGCAATGATGAAGGGGATCATCGGAAGAACAGTCCAGATCAGGAAACCCGGGAATATTCCCTTGATTGAGGTGATCAGGATCTGCAAAAGGCTCATAGTGTGCCTCTGCGTGTTGTCACAGCAACTCTCGTTTACCGCGAAATACGGTCAGGAACACGGTAGAGGGCCCAAATCGTTTTGTGAAAGACCGCTCTCCAATTGCATCTCGACAAGATGTGTGAACGGCTCTTGCACAACCTTCGCTGTGTAACGCCTTAGCAAGTTTCCTGCCCGATCAAACGGGAGCAAATGCCCTTTTAATTCAAAAGACAAATAAGTACAATAGGGAACTTTCTCAGGAGGCTCCGCGAATGACCGAATCACGGGGTGTCAGAGTGATAAAAGGTGCGACGAGAGACCTGGCGAGAAAACAATGGATGATCAGCGCAAGCCTGCGTGAGATCAGAGCAAGGATCAGATGTTACCGTGACCTGAGACTTTCCTCTGCGCTCCTGTTTCTGGCCGTTGGACTGTTTTCCACCACCGGGCTGGCCTTCGAAAGCAACGCGCCCAGTCAGTTGCAATGCGAGGCCATGCAGGAGCCACTGGGAATTGACATCACGACTCCACGACTCTCCTGGCAGCTCCGGGATTCAAGACGCGGTGCCAGGCAGACGGGGTATGCAATTCGCGTAGCCAGTTCGGCCGAATTGCTGGCGCAGGATCACGCCGACATCTGGGACAGCGGACGAGTTAACTCGGATCAATCCGTGAATGTTCTCTACAGCGGCCCCGCCGTCGAGTCTCGACGCCGTTACTACTGGCAGGTCCGCGTATGGGATTCGCAGGGGCAACCATCGCCTTACAGCCAGCCGAGTTGGTGGGAGATGGGATTGCTGTCTTCCCAAGACTGGAAAGCGAAATGGATTACGCGCGACATGCCCCTGGAACGCGGCGACTATGAGTCGTCGCCAAAGTGGATCTGGGCGGCCAACGACAACGCTCTGACCAATGCGACGCCGGGCAAACACGATTTTCGCTTCAGCTTCAAGCTGGCGCAAAAACCCAAAGCGGCCACGCTCTTCATCACGGCCAAGGACAACGTCGCAGGCTGGGTGAACGGCAAGCAGATAGTGACCGAGTCACCGATGGGCAACTTCGGTCGAGCGAGAGATCCATGGGGTTTTTTCCGGGTCGTCCCGGTCGGCAAGCTTCTGAACGTGGGAGCCAACTCCCTGGCTGCCGAGGCCATTGTGCAAAAGGATCACGAGCGCCCTCCCCAAGCTGGTTTCATCGCTCTTCTCCGCGTCGAGATGGCGGACGGCAAAATCGAACGTTTCATTTCAGGACCCGAATGGAAGGCTGGCCCCAAGCAAACGGGGAACGCCTGGACTGGGCAGACATTTGACGATTCATCGTGGCCTGCTGCGGCGGTGGTCTCCGAGATCGGACATGAACCGCTGGGCACGCCCTGGCCGGCGCAGCCGGTCGACCTGCTGCGAAAAACTTTCAACGTGGGCAAGGCACTGCGGAGTGCTCGAATTTATTCGACCGCACTGGGATCTTATCAGCTCTACTTGAATGGTCAGCGGGTCGGAAACGATGTTCTGGCTCCGGGTTGGACCGACTATCGCAAGCGGGTTGTTTATCAGGTGTATGACGTCACCTCGCAAGTGCGCCAGGGTGGAAACGCTATCGGCGCGATTCTGGGCGGAGGCTGGTATGCCGATGGTCTGGGCTGGTTGCAGACTCGATACAACTTCGGACCCCCGCCGGTCCGGTTGCTGGTGCAACTCGAGGTCGAATATATCGACGGCGCGCGCGATTCCGTTCTGAGCGATGAGTCGTGGAAGGCAAAGCAAGCTCCCATCATTGGCTCGGAAATTTACAATGGCGAAAACTATGATGCCCGGTTGGAACAGAGTGGTTGGGACCATGCATCGTTCTCCGACTCCCGTTGGGGAGAGGTTGCGGTAGCGCCGGAGCCCCCGGCTCCCGTGGTCGCGCAGAATTTTCAGCCCATCCGGGTCAACGAGATCCTCAAGCCCAAGACAGTTACAAATCCGACACCGGGAGTCTACATCTTCGATCTGGGCCAGAACATGGTGGGATGGGCGCGATTGCATGTTTCGGGTAAGGCGGGGACCAAGGTGCGCATCCGGTGTGGAGAGGTCCTGAAGCCCAACGGCGAGCTCTACACCGAGAACTTGCGTACAGCCGAGGCCACGGACACGTACATTCTGCGCGGGAAGGGAAGTGAATCGTTCGAACCTCACTTCACTTTCCATGGTTTCCGTTACGTCGAGCTTACGGGCTACCCGGGAATCCCCACCGCGGACGCGATTGAGGGCGTGGTTTTCTATACTGCGGCGCCCTTCACCTTTCAGTTCAGCACGGGAAACCAGATCGTGAACCAGCTGTGGAGCAACATTCTCTGGGGACAACGCGGCAACTTTCTGAGTGTGCCCACCGATTGCCCGCAACGCGATGAACGCCTGGGATGGATGGGCGATGCGGAAGTCTTCTGGAGAACGGCTTCGTTCAACGCGAACCTGGCCGCTTTTTCCCACAAGTTCACCACCGACATTCGTGACGCGCAAAGTCCGACTGGCGCGTTCACCGATGTGTCGCCGCGCGTTGGCCCCACCACCGACAGCGTCGCCGGATGGGCCGATGCCGGCGTCATCATTCCGTGGGCTGCCTACCTGCAATTTCGTGATACCCGCCTTCTGGAAGACAACTGGGCCGCAATGGAAAAATGGATGGAACACATCGCAGGCTCGAATCCGAACGGCCGCTGGTTGAAAGAGCGCGGAAACGACTATGGCGATTGGCTGGCCATCGGCAGCACGACGTCAAAGGACCTGATCGCCACGGCGTACTGGGCTTACGATGCGTCGCTGATGATGCGCATCGCGCAGGTGCTCGACCGTCCTCAGGATGAGCAGAAGTATCGAGAAGTGTTCGAGAAAGTCCGGAGAGCATTCAACCAAGAGTACCTAAAGCCCGATGGCACAGTCGGAACCGGCAGCCAAACCAGTTACGTGCTAGCGCTGCACATGAACCTGCTGTCACAGAAAGACCGGGCGATCGCGGCGGAAAAATTAGTGGAGGACATCAAGGCGCACGACTGGCATCTGACCACCGGTTTCCTGGGCACGCCTTATCTAATGATCGAACTCAGCAATAGCGGCCATAGTGATGTGGCATACCGGTTGCTGCTCCAGAACACTTATCCCTCCTGGGGATACATGATCGAGCACGGCGCGACCACGATGTGGGAACGATGGAACGGCGATCAGATGATGGGCGACCCGTCGATGAATTCGTACAATCACTATGCTTACGGAGCTGTCGCCGAGTGGTTATACCGCTACGCCGCCGGCATCGACGAATCGACCGAAGACCCGGGTTTTCATCGTATCGTCCTACATCCGCAGTTCGACTCGACCCTCGGGGAGGCCAAGGCAACGTACGATTCTTCGTACGGACCCATCACCTCGAACTGGAAGATTGTCGGCAATTCGATCGAATGGGAGGTCGTAATTCCGCCCAATACGACCAGCCTGATTTACCTGCCGGGCAGCGTGGCCACCAGAATTCTGGAAGGTGGGAAGGATATCCGGCAGAGCGCGGGAGTCTCGTTGGTTCTCAATGACAGCCACAACGCGATCTACGAAGCCGGCGCCGGTTCCTATGCGTTCACGGTTGAGGAGTAAGTTTTTCGACATTACTTTACTTAGAGGCGAAACATGGACAGAAGATCACTACTCCAATCTCTCCCCGCGGTTGCGCTGCTTCCAGCCGCAGTCTGGGTAAGTGCGCAGCCGGAGCAGGTCCGAGCCGCAGGATCGGCATCCACGGTCTATGAACTTCGTGTTTACCATGCGAATGAAGGTAAACTCGATGATCTTCTGAAGCGCTTCCGCGAACACACCACGCGACTGTTCGAAAAGCACGGGATGAAGAACCTGGCCTACTGGACTCCGCTCGACGATCCGTTGAAGGCGAACACTCTCATTTATGTTCTGGCTCATCCCAACCGCGAGGCTGCGGCCAGCAACTGGAAGGCGTTTGGCGACGATCCCGAATGGCAGAAAGTGCGTGACGCGTCCGAGGTTAATGGAAAGCTGGTCGATAAAGTTGATTCCACGTTCATGGCGCTGACCGATTTCTCTCCGGCTTTGTGAACCACGCTTAGTAACGAGTGCGCTCGCACTTCCGCTAAAGATCCAATAGATAAATATATTCATTTCACTTGACAGTGCGCAGCCCCCGCCGTTAAAGTTGCGCCGCAATCCGACTCAGTCATTTTTGTGGAGGGGTGCGTCTGGACATTTTTGTTCGCAGCTTCGGGTGCCCTTTATACCTCGCAGACCTCAGCGGTCTTAATTCTCATTTTCCCTTGCAGATCCCTTCCCAATTCCAAGGACATGATTGATATGAATCGATACAGCACTTTGCTGCTCCGCGTGATTGCAATTGGAATCGTACTGACCGCCATGACTGGCTTGACTATCGGTCAAAGTTCGAGCGACACCCTGGAGCAGGGCTTCCAGCAGCCGCCTGATTCGGCGAAGCCGCGGGTGTGGTGGCACTGGATGAATGGCAACATCAGCAAGGAAGGCATCAAGCTGGATCTGGAGTGGATGCATCGCGTACGGGTGGGGGGATTTCAGAACTTCGATGCCGCGCTGGCCACGCCTCAGGTTGTCGATCACCGTCTGGCCTACATGACGCCGGAGTGGAAAGATGCTTTCAAATACGCGACCACTCTCGCCGATCAATTGGGAATGGAAGAAGCGATTGCGGGTTCGCCGGGCTGGAGCGAGACGGGCGGCCCATGGGTGCCGGGATCGCAGGGAATGAAGAAGTATGTTTGGAGTGAGACATTCGTCGAAGGCGGCAAACCGTTCAACCGAACGCTGGCTCATCCGCCTTCAAACACCGGAGCTTTTCAGAACATGGGTGTTCGTGACGCTCTCGCGGCTCCGGCGGGCGCTCCGGCACCTCCGCAGTATTACGCTGACACCGCGGTGATCGCATACCGCAAGGCTGTCAGTGATGTGTCGCTCGAATCGCTGCATCCGAAGATAACGGCCAGCGCGGGCAGTCCTGACCCAGCCATGCTCGACGACGGCGACGTAGAAAAGACGACCAAGCTTCCGATCCCAAGAGCCGGCGAAAGCAGCTGGATCCAGTACGAATTTGCGCAGCCCCAGACAATCCGTTCCATCAGCATTGTCACCAAAGGCGTGGACTTCATTACTGCCATGGTGGCTGGCATCTCAAACCCGGAAAAGTCGTTGGAAGCCAGCGCCGATGGGCGAAACTTCCGCCTGGTTGTGAAGGTGCCCGAAGGCGGCGCCCCCGCGCACACGCTTTCGTTCCCGCCGGTGACCGCGAAGTTTTTCCGGGTCACGTTCAAGCGTACGCCCCCACCTCCCGTGCCGGCTTGGGCCAGCGGTATCGATCCGGAATCCTTGGGGATCAAGATCGGTGCGCCTCCGACCGACTACGAGATTGCAGAGTTGGTCCTGCATCCGGGAGCGCGAGTCAACCGCTTCGAAGAAAAGGCAGCCTTCACGCCAGTGCCCGATGTCTATGGATTCGCCACGCCTCAGGTGCCTGCAGCCGAAGTCGTTTCACAGTCCGACGTAGTTGACCTGACTTCGAAAATGCGTCCCGAGGGCACGCTCGACTGGACCCCTCCGGCCGGTAACTGGGTTGTGCTCCGTTTTGGTTACTCATTGCTGGGTATCACCAATCATCCGGCGACTGCGGAAGCCACTGGCCTTGAGGTCGACAAACTGAATCGCGGCTACGTGAAGAACTACATGGACCACTATCTCGACAGCTACAAGGAGACGGTGGGCGCGGATTACATGGGCAAGCGTGGCATCCGCTACGTCATTACCGATAGCTGGGAGGCTGGCTCACAGAACTGGACCGACGACATGGCCGCTCAGTTCAAGAAGCGGCGTGGCTACGATCCGGCGCCCTGGATGCCCGTCCTCACCGGGCAGGTGGTCCAAAGTGCCGAAGCCAGCGATCAGTTCCTGTGGGATTTCCGCAAGACCATTGGCGATCTAATCGCGGACGAGCACTACGGTCAGGTACAGGCGTCGCTGAAAGAGCGGGGCATCGGCCATTATTCGGAATCGCACGAGAGCGAACGCGCGTTCGTTGCCGATGGTATGGAAGTGAAGAAGCTGGCTGAAGTCCCGATGAGCGCGATGTGGACGCAAGTCCCAGGCGTGAACAAAGAGCAATTCGGGTACAACGCGGATGATCGCGAGTCGGCATCGGTGGCGCACATTTACGGCCAGAATCTTGTGGCGGCAGAATCCCTGACGGCGGCCGCCGCGCCCTGGGCGTGGTCACCGGAAACGCTGAAGCCGACAGCAGACCAGGAGTTATTGAACGGAATCAATCGCTTCGTGATTCACGAATCCGCGCACCAGCCTCTGATCGACAAGGCGCCGGGACTGACGCTTGGGCCTTTCGGACAATGGTTCAATCGCAACGAAACCTGGGCTGAGCAGGCCGGAGCGTGGACAGACTATCTGGCGCGCAGCTCGTACCTGCTGCAGCAAGGGCACTTTGCCGCGGACGTG
>Ga0209526_10003890_pt1 | contig 10169 bp, 5 predicted proteins | sample JacPinW_OM2H0_M1_FD_188566 | JGI IMG/M metagenome (GOLD analysis project Ga0209526, IMG submission 188566) | Forest soil microbial communities from Algoma, Ontario, Canada - Jack Pine, Ontario site 1_JW_OM2H0_M1 (SPAdes) (version 2) | ecosystem: Environmental > Terrestrial > Soil > Boreal... | reverse complement strand
TGAGCCCGAGCCTGAACTCGAGCCGCAGGGATTTCGATCCAGCGCGTACGGATTCCTGGTCAGCCCGCCCCGACTGCTCCAACCGCTAACGGAATGGCTGGAGCGAATATTCGCCCACTCGCTCAGATTTGTTTTACCGAGGATGACAGCACCCGCCTCGCGCAGTTTCTGCGCCACAAAAGAGTCCTTGGCCGGTCGCGAGCCCACCATCGCCAGCGATCCTGCCGTGGTTTGCATCCGGTCAGCAGTGTCAATGTTGTCCTTGATGAAGATGGGAATGCCATGCAACAGGCCCCGCGTACCCTTGTCTTTTCGTTCCCTATCGAGAGCCTCGGCAATGCTCAGTGCGTCGGGGTTGAGTTCAATCACGCTGTTTAGCGCCGGCCCCTGCCGGTCGAGGTCTTCAATCCGCGCCAGATATTTCTCGGTGAGCGAGCGCGAAGTAAATTTTCCGGAAATGATCGCTGCCTGGAGATCGACGATCGTAAGCTCGTCGAGTTCGGAGCCTCCCACTTCTGGAGCGGTCGGCATGTACGCTGCCATGTCGCGAGCGCCCACCAGCGCAGGCAGGACTGCAGCAACCAGCCCGCCGAGAAGACCGGCTTGCAAGAAGCGCCTTCGTTGCGGCACCGCGTCGTTAAAAGCTGCATTCTTCGATTTGCGCAAGGCTGCTCTCCTTTGGTAGCTGCTCGACCGGGAAGCGGAATTATAGGCGATCGGTCACTGGACCTTGTCTACCGCATCTTGCTTTCCTTTTTCCGCCAGGCCCGTCCAAGCCAGCGGAATAGTGTTAGTGATTGCAGCCTCCTAAAGCTGATACAATCGCACGTTTTGTCCTTGAGGAGAATTCATCCCAGCTTTCCCGCCTGCGAAACTATGTCAAAAGGAGTCCTAGTGTCCTATCCCAAGAGGTTGTTGTTGCTGTTGTGGATGGTTTCTTTCGCCTGCGCGGGATCAGGCCAGGAAACGCAAGAAGGTCGGCTGATGCGCTTTCCTGACATTTACAAGGATAAGATAGTCTTCATGTATGCTGGCGACCTCTGGTTGGGATCCAGTTCCGGAGGCGACGCACGGCGCATCACGTCTGCTCCGGGGCGTGAACTCTTCCCAAAATTTTCACCCGATGGTAAATGGATCGCCTTCACCGGACAATATGACGGCAATTTCAATGTCTACGTAATGCTCGCCAACGGCGGCCAGCCCCGGCAACTGACATTTTTTCAGGGGGCGGCGGCACCGCTCAACGACCGCATGGGCGTTCACAACGAAGTCCTTACCTGGTTCCCGGATAGCAAACGCATTTTGTTTCTTTCGCGTCGGGATGCGACGAATGGTTGGACCAAGCGTCCTTTTAGTGTCAGCATCGAGGGCGGCTTGCCCGAAGCTCTGCCCGTGGATCAAGGCGGCCTCACCTCCTTTTCCCCTGACGGCACGAAAATCGCCTACAACCAGATCTTCCGCAACTTCCGCACTTGGAAGCGCTATACCGGGGGGTTGGCTCAGGCTATTTCCATCTACGATCTCAAGAACAATACCGTCGAGGACGTGCCCCACACAGAATGGACTGATACTTTTCCCATGTGGCACGGCAACACCATTTATTTCACCTCTGACCGCGGCGCTGAGCATCACCTCAACCTTTACGGCTACGATTTGGATAGCAAGCAAGTCGAGCAACTCACTCGCTTCACGGACTTTGACGTGATGTGGCCAAGCCTGGGCCCGGATTCCATCGTTTTCGAGAACGGCGGCTACCTCTACACGTTCGATTTGCAGTCGAAACAGCCGAAGAAGCTGACAGTTTACCTGCCGGGCGACCGGGAGCAGAGCAGCAAGCACTGGACTAATGTGAGTAAGAACATCACCGAGTTCGACATCTCGCCGGAAGGAAAGCGGGCCGTGTTTGGGGCCCGGGGCGACGTCTTCACCGTCCCCGCTAAGGAGGGCAGCATCCGCAACCTGACCCACACGCCGGGCATTCGCGAGAAGTTAGTAGGGTGGTCGCCGGACGGGCGCTGGATCGTCTACATCTCGGACCGCAGCGGGGAAGATGAGCTGTACATTTCGCCGCAGGACGGCCTAGGCCAAGAGGAGCAAATCACCAGCGGGTATAAAGGTTTCAAGTACGCGCCCGCGTGGTCGCGCGACAGCAAGAAGCTGGCGTGGGCCGATAAAGATCTGCGTATATGGTACGTGGACATTAAGGAGAAGAAGCCCGTCGAAGTGGATCGCGGGAAGTATGGAGAAATCCTGAATTATTCCTGGTCCCCCGATAGCAAGTGGCTGGCCTACGACAAGACTGCGGAAAACACCTTGGCAGTAGTGCACCTCTATTCCTTGGCGGACCACAAAATTACACCCGTCACTACCAGCATGACCAACAGCTTTGCACCAGTCTTCGATCCTGAGGGGAAATATCTCTATTTCCTCTCCGACCGCGACTTCAACGAGGTTATCGGCAATATTGATTTCGAATTCGCCAACCCGAAGACCACCCGGATTTATGTTGTCACCTTGCGTAAGGATGAGTCTTCACCCTTCCAGCCATTGAGCGATGAAGCCCAAATCAAGAAAGAAGAAAGCAAGGACGAGCTGACCGAACCGGCCAAGCAATCGGGCAAGAGCGCCGGCAAAGCGGAGACCAAAGGGAAGAAAGAGAATGAGAAAGAATCCAGGCAGGACGACAAAGATAAGGACACAGACAAAAAAGATGACAAAGAAAAGCCCAAAGAATTTCGTGTAGATCTCGATGGCATCCCGGGCCGCATAGTAGCTCTGCCCACCGAACCCGCGGTCATAAACACTTGTTTGGCGGCTAAAGGTTTCATCTACTATTCAACCACCCCGGTTCAGGGCTTATCCGGACCGATCCCGGGGGAATCTCCTGCGGTGCACGTTTACGATCTGAAAGAGCGCAAGGATAAAGTGCTGGTGGAAGGGGTGTACCGCTTTGCCCTCTCCTTTGATGGATCCAAGCTGCTCTATGAAGCCGAGGGCGGACGCGACGGCCACACCTACGGGATCATCGATGCGAAGCCGGACGGTCCGAAAAAAGTAGGCGACGGCGCGCTGAACCTGGGCGGCATGAAGGCACAGGTGGATCCCCCGGAAGAATGGAAACAGATCTTCAACGAAGTGTGGCGGCAGGAACGGGACTATTTTTACGAAGCGTCCATGAACGGAGTGAATTGGGAAAAGATGCGGGATAAATATGCCCAGCTGTTGCCCTTCGTGGCCGACCGCTACAGCTTGACCTACATCCTCGGCGAGATGATCGGCGAACTTTCGAATTCGCACACCTACGTGGGTGGTGGAGATTATCCGGATTTGCATCCGGTGAATGTGGGGTTGCTGGGAGTTGACTTCGAGGCCGACAAAGCCAGTGCTATGTACCGCTTCAAGAAGATCTACCCCGGCGAGAACTGGGACCCGCAGGCGCGCTCGCCCCTGACCGAACCCGGTGTAAGCGTGAAGGAAGGTGACTACTTGATTGCCATCAATGGCCGGTCGCTGCGCCTGCCCCAGAACGTTTATGAACTCTTCGTGAATACGGCGAATGAAACCATCACCCTGACTATCAACTCCAAACCCTCAGAGGACGGGACCCACACGGTGCAGGTTAAGCCTCTGGCCGACGAATACCGGCTGCGCGAACTGGCGTGGGTCGAGAGCAACCGCAGGAAAGTTGAGGCCGCAACTAACGGACGCGTCGGTTACGTCTACCTGCCCGACCTGGGAGGTCAGGGATTAAGTGAATTCGTCAAGCAATACTTCCCGCAGATTCGCAAAGCGGGCCTGATTATTGACGTGCGTTATAACGGCGGCGGTTTTGTGGACCAGCTTATCTTCGACCGGCTGCGGCGAGTGCTGGCGGGGATGGGTTCGAATCGCAATTGGGAGAGCGGCACTGTCCCCCCGGTCGTGTTCTACGGCGCAATGGCCTGCGTCACCAACCACTACGCTGCTTCCGATGGTGACATATTCAGCTACTACTTCAAGTACTACAAACTCGGGCCGCTCGTCGGTGAGCGCACGTGGGGCGGTGTCCGCGGCATTCGCGGCAACATTCCGCTGATCGACGGAGGCTACATCACCCGTCCCGAGGCCGCCCGCTACGATCTGAACAGCAAGTGGATCATCGAGAACCGTGGTGTGCAGCCCGATGTGGTCGTGGAAAACCGTCCCGACCAGGTGGTGAAGGGTCAGGACCCGCAGCTGGAAAAGGCGATTGAGCTGGTAATGAAGGAGATTCAGGCAAATCCCAAGAAGCTGCCCCCGCGGCCTCCGGACCTACCGGCATATCCGGAAGGCCCGGGGTTCTAGTCGGAATCACAGCAGGGACGGGTGCCCTAATCCGCCTAGCCGGGCTAAGCCCGGCAGCTGTCGCACACCACGCTAAACGGGCGAGCTTCGCTCGCCCGGACGAAGGCGTCCGGCCTACGTCTTCCCTGGTGGATTTGGCCTAGGCCGGTAGTTACTATGCACAAATTGATCTGGAGTAACTGCTCAAAACTACCGATCTGATCGTATAATAAAATGTTCATGCCCAAATATTCCATCGTTGTTCCACTGCACAACGAGCAGGAGAACGTCACCGACCTCTACGACCGTCTCAAAGCGGTGATGGAAGGAAACGGTGAAAGCTTTGAGATTGTGCTGGTGGACGATGGTTCTACCGATCGCAGCTTCTACACGTTGCGCGAGATCGCAGCTGTTGATAGCCGGGTCACGGTGGTGAAATTGCGCCGCAACTTTGGCCAGACCTCGGCTCTGGCCGCCGGTTTCGATCACGCTCGCGGCGAATACATCATCGCCATGGATGGCGACCTGCAGCACGACCCGGCAGACATCCCCTTGTTTCTGGAGAAGATTTCTGAGGGCTATGACATCGTCAGCGGCTGGCGCAAGCGGCGGATCGATAACTTGTGGCTTCGCCGCATCCCCTCCCGTTGCGCCAACTGGCTGATGGCAAAACTCAGCGGCGTGGACATTCACGACTTTGGTACGACGTTCAAGGCCTATCGCCGGGAAATTTTGGACCAGGTTCCGCTCTATGGCGAGCTGCACCGCTTTATCCCGGCACTGGCCTCGTGGCATGGAGCTTCCATCTGCGAAGTGGCGATTCAAAACGTGAACCGCGAGCGTGGCGTTTCACATTACGGCATCTCGCGTACGTTTCGCGTATTTTTTGATCTCATCACTATTCGTTTCCTGCTGCGTTACCTGTCGCGTCCGCTACATTTCTTCGGCACCGTCGGGATGCTAAGTATTTTGGCGGGATCGGGCGTGACCGGCTGGTTGCTGGTGCAGAAATTTCTACACCATTCCGCCGTGATGGCCGACCATGGTCCGCTGATGATCTTTACCGCGGTGCTGCTGCTGGCCGGCTTGAATATGCTTGCGGTTGGACTGCTGGGCGAAATGCAGGTCCGCCACTACCACGAGCCCACCCGCCGAGCCCCCTACTCGGTCGACCGCGTCCTCCGCGCCCAAAGCGAAGAGCACACTATACCCGAGTAGCCTGCGGCCGCCGTCCGTTCCTGCTCATCTAAATTGCCGGACGGCGAGACGCCCGCCACGTATCTAGACCCTATGCCCCAAACGCTTCCTTATTCACCACATACGGCATCTTGGTAACATCCCCACCGTAGTTCCCCTCCAGCACATCAATGAGCCCTTGCACCGCGCGTCCCGCCATGCCTTTGTCGGGATCGGAAGACAGTCTGGTGATCCGACCTGCGCTGGCGAAGTGCGGATAGAGCCGGCAGCGATCCTCAATCGCAGGATTACGGAGAGGCGAATCCGCCGGCAGCGGCTCTTTTTCGTAAACATCCAGCGCCGCGCCCGCAATCCAATTCTCTCGTAGCGCCTTTGCCAATGCGGCTTCCTCCACCACCGGTCCGCGTGAAGTGTTCACCAGGAACGCCGTCGGCCTCATCATGCGCAGCGTGCGTTCGTTGAAAAGATGGTAAGTCGGCGTAGAACTCTCGCCTTGGCGGAGCAAAGGCACGTGCACACTGACAAACTCAGCCTGGGCCAGGGCCTCATCTAGAGTCGTGTACTTGATCCATGTCTTGTCCTTGGAGATACCACGTGCGTGGCGCAGGTCCATGTTCTCCTGGATTGCGTTTACATAGTCAAGGTTCTGATACGCTGGGTCGTAACACAAGATATTCATGTCGAATCCGGCGCATTTCTTGATCATGGCCAGGCCAATCCGGCCGGTACCGATGATAGCGATGGTCTTGCCAGTGACTTCGTCGCCCAGAAAAGGCAAATAAGGATGCCAGTAGTTCCAGCTGTTCTCCCGGGTCAGGTGCTCCGCCGTCCACATCTTTCGTGCCAGCGCGCCCAGCATAAAGAATGCGAATTCTGCCGTGGCTTCGGTAAGCACGTTCGCGGTATGAGTAAAGGGGATCTTGTAAAGATTAGCATCGGCGCGGCTGATGTTGTCGAAGCCAACCGCGATCTGGGCCACAACTCTCAGCTTTCCTTTGCCTGCCTCAAACACGTCAGCGTCGATCGAGTCGCGCAACGTGGTAATCAGGCCATCGATGCCCGATTTCACCTTCTCGATCACCAGGCTCTTCGGAGGCGCCTCCGGCTTCGGATACACCTCGACTTCGTAGCCCCGTTGGCGTAGCAGGTCAATCGACTCGCCGATGTCGCAGGTGGCAAACACTCGAAATTTCTTGCTCATGATTCTCTCTGGTTGAAAAATTTACAGTCATCCGAAACGAGGCGTCAGCCCAGTGAGGGATCTGGCGCGGATCTTGGCGGAGGCCTTGCGTGCTAGATCCTTCACGGCATGCCGCGGCTCGGGATGACAAATTGCCGTGCGGGAGCATGCCCAGGGGCGGGCCGAACACCGGCGGACGATTTCTAGCCCCTGAACTTCCAGCGCGTGGCACTCCCCACGAATTTCTTCTCGTGCAGTCCGAAGACCACACGAGGACGCACCACAAACACGGGCTCTTTCTTCGAGAGTATGTCCTGCTCCATCGCTGCCATGTCAAAGTTGTACTTCCGTTGGCACTTTTTGAGGAAGTCGCGGCGGAGCGGCACCTCGGCAACCTCGGCGGTGCCCTCGACGATGACCGCTTCGTGCGCGTGCTCGGTGCAAACCACGCAGTTCTGATTTTCAGCCAGGTTCCGAGCCTTGCGGGATCGCCGCCCTGTGCTGAATATAAAAGCTCCCTCGAGCCACAATCCCCACACCACCATCGTGTGCGGAGCCCCGTTCGGCTTCGCCGTTGTTATCCAATAGTTGTGACTTTTCTGCAGGCGCTGCTCGGCCCACGTCCAGGGAAGCAGTCCTTTCTTGCTCCCTGGCAGCCCATACCCGGGCATGTGCGGACGGCTGGGATTGGGCTTTGGCTGTGGTCGAGAAGGTTTGGTTCTTGGCATGGCCGAAGCGACCCCCTTTGCGGACAGAACATCAATTGGCGCGGAACTGCGATCTCCGATCCTGCCAGATTCACCCACGTACGGGCATGGCCGCTATCGTCAGAACCAGGGGCACGAGTCCTTTCTCCCCCAATGAAACACAACCTCGGGCCCTGAGAGGCCTGCTTCGGCAATGTCGCGCTGTAGAACTGCCTTGGCTAGCCTGAAATCGAGGGCCGCATCCGGTGGCTCTCAGTTTCGTTGCCGGCAAGGACCGAGTGCAGGAGACCCGGCCTTAGACCAACAGGCTCCGCCATAGTAACAACGAGTTGACTACCCGGGCCGCAGTCCTCTGCCAGAGTCGCCACCCAGCTTCGCCGCATCCCAGGAGTTTTTCAAAACTTCTTTCTGGTGCGCCGCTAGCCCCAGACGTCCTGGAGAAGCGAAAAAAGCCCGGGGATTGGCTTCAAAGATGTCGAGTACGTATTGCGAATCACATTTGAATGCTCTCTGGAACGCCGCACGCTTTCGTTTAACCCATCAGCCCAGCATGATGCCTGCCTCCGCGATCCGTGTTTGCTCCAAACCCAAGCCCCTAGAGGGTCCGCCTGGTCCAATCATCGATGCGCTCAAGAGCTTTATTCAGGTTTTCCAGCGAATTGGCCACACTGAAGCGCAGATAACCCTCCCCAAAATCCCCGAAAGCCGTCCCGGACAAGCAGGCTACACCCGCCTCTCCCAATAGCGCATCTGCCAGCTTCTTTGATTTCCAACCCGTCTGCGTGATGTTAGGGAATACATAGAAGGCGCCTTTAGGCATGCGACAAGAGAAGCCCTTGATCCGGTTCAGTCCCGCCACGAATGCGTCCCGTCGCTGCTGAAACTCCACCCGCATCCGGTCGACCGAAGACTGGTCGCCACGGATCGCCTCAACGCCTGCTATCTGCGTAAAGCTGGCCGTGCAGGAATTGGAATTCGTCATGAGCCGAATGATGTGGGTCGCCAGTTCAGGCCGCATCACTCCGTATCCCATTCGCCAGCCAGTCATCGCGTAAGTCTTGGAGAAACCGTCCAGCAGGATGGTGCGCTCCTGAAAACCTGGTACCGACATGATCGAATAGTGTTCGCCATCGAAAACCAGGCGGCTGTAAATCTCGTCCGAAAGCACCATGATATTGCGATCGCCAATCGCGTCCGCGATGTCATGGATGTCCTGCCTGCTGAGCACCCCGCCAGTCGGATTGTGAGGCGAATTCAGAATGATGAGCCGGGTATGATCGGTAAACAGCGACGCCAGTTCATCCACATCGAAGCCGAAGTCTCTTTCTTCCTGTAAACGGATAGGGACGGCCCGAGCCCCGGTATAGTGAATCATCGACTCATAAATCGGGAAGCCGGGATTGGGATAGATGATTTCATCTCCAACATCAGCTAAAGCAAGAAGCGTAAAGAAAATAATAGGCTTACCACCGGGAACGACTACGACCTCGTCGCTTGTGACCCTTATTCCGCGAGAACGGCTCACATCCTCGGCGATGGCTTGGCGCAGCTCCGCCAGTCCTGCGGAGGGTCCGTAATGAGTCCAGCCTTTGCGCAGAGCGTCGATTCCAGCCTCGACCACATTCGCCGGCGTATCAAAGTCGGGTTCACCGATTTCCAGATGGATGATTTGCTGACCTAACCGTTCGAGCGCACGTGCCTTGTTCAGTACCTCAAAAGCAGTCTCGGTGCCGAGCCGCGACATGCGTCCAGCCAGCCGAAGTTGGTGCTGGGTAGCCTTATCCATGGCGCAAAACTCGTCATTATACCCCGCTTCGAAGCGCCTTAATATGTGGCGAAGGCAAGTACACGAAAACGTTTGTGCTCGCCCAGGCAGCGACGGGCCGAAAACTCTAGGAGCCCACGCAGAAAGACTCCGAAAAGCAGATTCCTGCCGGGCAAAGGCGTGCCTCGGAATGACCCGAATGAAGAGCCTATAGGCACGAGGAAACTCGTGCCTTCCCAAGTTCGCTCCGAGCTTCGTTCGCCTGGATGGGTCAGAGACCCGTCACCATACGCGGGCGAGGGCACCCGCTCCCCACAGCTCTGCAAACCTCCGCGTATCATGTTGCTGCATGTTTGCCAAGCGCACCAACTGGAAACTTACCCCCAATCGCTTTACTGAAGCCCAACGGGAGCTGCGTGCGGCGGGCAGGGAAGTGCTCGACCTGACCGTCTCGAATCCCACGCGGGCCGGGCTGCACTACGACGGAGAGTCCATCCGCAGTTCACTCTCTGCTCCGGAGGCGATGGACTACGATGCTCAGCCCAAAGGTTTGGTCAGCGCACGCGAAGCGGTTGCCGCTTATTACAGCCAGCAGCCAGGCAAGTTCGTTGTTGATCCCGAGTCGCTGGTGCTCACCACCAGCACCAGCGAGGGCTACTCCTACATTTTCCGGCTGTTGTGCAATCCCAACGATGAAGTGCTTGTGCCCAAGCCGAGCTATCCCTTGTTTGAGTTCCTCGCCGATCTGCAGGACGTGACCCTTGTGCCCTACCCGATGATCTACGATCATGGCTGGCAGATCGATTTTCCATCGTTGTACCAGGCCGTGAATCATCGCACCCGCGCGGTGGTGGTGGTGCATCCCAACAATCCCACGGGATCGTATGTCAGCGAAGGCGAACGAAATTTGTTGAATTCGTTCTGCCGGGAGTACGGCCTTGCCCTGATCGTGGACGAAGTCTTTCTCGACTACCCGCATGACGGCGCGGCGCGTCCGAGCTTCGTCGTCAACCGGGAT
>Ga0209526_10003889_pt1 | contig 10170 bp, 8 predicted proteins | sample JacPinW_OM2H0_M1_FD_188566 | JGI IMG/M metagenome (GOLD analysis project Ga0209526, IMG submission 188566) | Forest soil microbial communities from Algoma, Ontario, Canada - Jack Pine, Ontario site 1_JW_OM2H0_M1 (SPAdes) (version 2) | ecosystem: Environmental > Terrestrial > Soil > Boreal... | reverse complement strand
CCTGCCGTTCGATTTCAACCCGATAAATCTGGAAAGTCCGAATGCTCCGTCCGTGGTGACCTATCGCAAATTGCAGGGAGATCCGGAGACCAGCGGCAACGATGCCGACGTGCTGGCAGCATCGCTTGATGAAGCCAATCGAGTGGCCAAACGCCTGGCGGCGCTACCCGAGGTTTCCCGCACGATGACGCTCAGCAACTTCATTCCGGATGATCAGGATGAAAAAATCGCCGCGATCAAGTCGGCCGCGCACAGTCTCGGGCCGGCCCTCAATCCTGCGCAGCGGCAGCCTGCCCCGTCGGACCAGGATACGGTCGACGCGATCCGCAAGACCGCGCAAGATCTCTCAAAGGTCGCAGGCAACGCCACCGGGCCCGGCGCCGATGCTGCTCGGCATGTTTCCGGTCTGCTGATGCGTCTGGCGGAATCGAACGCGGCCACACGAAGCAACGCTGAAGCTGCTGTCGTTCCGTCGCTCGTCCATGACCTTGACCGGCTTCGGGATAGCCTCGATCCGCATCCGGTGACCGTCAAGACGCTTCCCCCAGACCTGGTTCGCGATTGGGTCTCGCCCGACGGCCAGGCTCGCGTTCAGGCTCTGCCAAAGGGCAACGCCAATGATAACCAGGTGTTGCGGAAATTCGCGACCGCCGTGCTGGCTGCGGAGCCTTCGGCTACCGGTCCTGCGATCAGCCTGTATGAGTCCGAAAGAACCGTCATCGGCGCCTTCATCGAAGCCGGCGTTCTCGCACTTGGCGCCATCGCCGTGCTGCTTCTCTTGGCGTTGCGGCGCCTCATCGATGTGCTGTTGACGCTGATACCGTTGCTGCTCGCCGGTGTTGTCGCGCTCGAGATCTGTGCGCTGACCGGTACCGCGATCAACTTTGCCAACATCATCGCGCTGCCGCTTCTGCTCGGCGTCGGCGTCGCGTTCAAGATCTATTACATCATGGCCTGGCGCGACGGCAAAACCGGGTTGTTGCAATCCGCCCTGACCCGGGCGGTGATCTTCAGCGCCATGACCAACGCGGTGGCGTTTGGCAGCATGTGGGCATCGAATTATCCGGGCATTTCGAGCATGGGGAGGATGATGGCCCTGGCGTTGCTCTGTACGATGGCCGCTGCCGTGCTGTTTCAGCCAGTCCTGATGGGCCCGCCGCGTCAAACCAAGACCGAACAGCCTTCGGTGCCGCAGCCGCTGTCTGCCGCTCTGGAATGATACGCTCCAGCCCTCGGGCTCTACGGCGACTTGATGTCGTAGCGTTTGACGACGTCCGTCCAGCGGCTGATTTCCGATTCGACGAAGCTTTGCAGGGCCGGCGGCGATGAGGCCACGACCTGGATGCCAATTTCGCCCAGGCGCGACAGCAGCGTTTCGTCCCGCAGGATCGCCGCCATGACGCCATTCAACCGCGTAGCCAACTCATCTGGGGTGGATGCGGGCATGAAAATCCCGACCCAGGATACGATGCTTAATTCCGGGTGCCCAAGCTCGGCAAGCGTCGGCACATTCGGCAGCAGCTTGTCGCGCTTGGTCCCGGTCTGAAACAGTGCCCGAACGCGTCCGTCGCGCACCAAAGGCGATACACTGAGCACCGAGCCGAACATCAGAGGCACATGCCCGCCCATGACGTCCTGCACGGCGGACGCGCCTCCGCGATAAGGCACATAGACGAGCTGGAATCCGTAATTTTGCTCGATCACCTTCATGCTGAGATGCGCGACGGTGCCGATGCCGCCGGTCGCACATGCGATGTCGCCTTTCTGTTTCGCGGCGGCGACAAGATCCGCAAACGTCATCCACGGATTCGACGGGTGAGCTACCAGCACGTTCGACACCGTGCCGAGCAGCATGACCGGCTTGAAATCTTTCAAGGTATCGTACGGCAAGTCCGTCAACAGCGCCGGGTTCACCCCATGAGTATCGTAGGAGAGCAGAATGGTGCAGCCATTGCCGGGCTGCTGAGCCACATAGCCGGTGCCGACGGTTCCCGACGCGCCGGATCGATTTTCGATGATGACGGATTGGCCGAGCGCCTGCTGCAAGGGCTCGGAAATCAGGCGTGCCACGGAATCGACGGGCCCTCCCGCGGGGAACGGCACCACCAGCCGCATGACCTTTTCAAGGCAAAACGGCTGAGCATGAACAGTTTCAGCCTCAAGCGCCGTCGCAAGAACCAGCGCCGGAAACAGAAGGCCCAGCCGAGCCGTTGAAATAAATCGCCGACTCATGGACTTGCTCCAGGGGTTTGGATGTGAGGCATATCCTACCGTGCTGCTTTTGAGTAGCCGACCGGTCGGAGCCGCAAATGACAAGCTTGCATATTCGCAACGTAGCGCGCCAGGCCGGCAATCGGTTGCGTAAAAGCGGCCGCGCGGCCGATATCCAATATTCATGTTTGATATATCGTTTTTTATATTGTTGAATTCAGTGGAAACGAACAGGCAGGTCATGAAGACGCTCATCATTGGTGCCGGCATCGGCGGATTGACCGCGGCGCTTGGCTTGCTGCGCAACGGCCTCGATGTCGAGATTTTCGAGCAAGCCCCTGCGATCGCCGAGGTCGGAGCGGGCGTGCAGATATCCGCCAACGGATCGCGGGTGCTGATCGAGTTAGGCCTCGAGCCGGCCCTTTCGCGGCTGTGGGTAGAGCCGACCGCCAAGGAAATCCGGCTTTGGAACACCGGCCAGAGCTGGCGGCCTTTCGATCTCGGCGTGGTGTCCCGGGAACGCTACGGTGCGCCGTATTTCATGATCCATCGGGCCGATCTTCACCGCACGCTGCTCGATGCCGTTCGCGCGGTGAAGCCGAATGCGGTCCATCTTGGCGCGCGTTTCGCCGGATTCATCGACGACGAAAAATCCGTTCAGATCAAACTGGAGGACGGTTCGTCCGTGTGCGGCGATGTGCTGATCGGCGCCGACGGCGTGCATTCGCGTACGCGCGGACAACTGACGGGAGTGGACCGCGCGCAATTCACCGGCTGCGTGGCATGGCGCGGGGTTGTCCCGATGCGCCGGTTGTCGTCCGGACACCGCCGTCTCGTCGGCACAAACTGGGTGGGCTGCGGCGGTCACGTGGTCACCTACCCCGTCAGAGGCGGCGAACTCCTCAACTTCGTCGGTATCGTCGAGCGAGACGACTGGCAGGTGGAATCATGGACGGAGGCCGGCACGCACGCCGAATGCGCCGCCGATTTTGCAGGCTGGCATCCTGACGTCCAGGAGATCATCCGTAACGTCGATACGCCATACAAATGGGCTCTATTAGGCCGCCAGCCGCTTGAACGCTGGAGCCATGGCCGCGTGACCCTTCTGGGTGACGCCGCCCATCCGACGCTTCCGACGCTGGCGCAAGGCGCGAACATGGCGATTGAGGACGGCATGGTGCTCGCGCGTCTGCTGGCCGAAGGCGTCGACGATGTCGCCGGTGCGCTCGATCGCTACGAAGGCGCGCGTATCGGGCGCACCACGCGGCTCGTCAACGGCGCCCTCGACAACACCAGACGCTTCCACAATCCGGCGCTCGCCGAGGCGGATGGCGCCGAACGCTACATTGAGCAGGAGTGGCGCGAGGACAGGGTCAAGCAGCGCTACGACTGGATTTTCGAATATGACGCGATCACCGCGCGCGGCGAGGGTGGGACGCTTCGTCCGCCCGCGCCGCACGCGGTGGCGGGATGACGGTGGCGTGCGGTAATTGCGAAGAAACGCGCGCACCATCATGTGTCGCTACCGAGTCGGTCTGATTTTAGTCGCGTGTGCAGCGCGGGACTGACGCTCGGGATTTCTTCGCTATCTCGACGAAGTGCCGGACAGCCTTGGTTCGGTTGGTCCGCTTCCATACCAGCACAGTCTGTATGCGAAAGGCCGGATGCGCGATCGGGCGTATCTCGACATTGCGTCCGAGAAAACCGATCAGGCTCTCCGGGTAGACGGTCACACCAAGGCCGGCCGCCACCAATCCGAGCAAGGCCAGGGTATTGGACGCCTCGAGGCGGACATTCATGGCGACGCCTTCCGCAGAAAACATGTCGTTGAGGCGCCAGCGATAAGCTTCCCATTCGGTCATATCGCCCAGGATCAAGTCTTCCTCGGCGAGGTCGGCCGGATGGATCTCGCGCCGCCGCGCGAGACGATGATTTCGGGGGGTTACGAGATAGAGAAGATCTGTCGCCAGCCTGACGCTATGGAAGTCGGCGTGGTCGAAAGGCCCGATCATATAGCCGACGTCGACCTCGTCCTGGGCCAGCGCCAGCTTCTGTCCCTGGGTGCGCATGTAGCGCAAATTCACCTCCACCTGAGGATGGAGCCGTCGATAGTTCGATACGGCGAGAGGCATCAGCTCCGTTGCGGCAAAGGCCATATAAGAGAGGCGCAGAACGCCGATCTTACCTTCAGCGACCAGCCGGGCGTCGTAAACAGCTTGCGTATAGCTCTGTAGAAGTTTCGCGTTTCCCGTAAAAAATGACTGGCCTGCCGGCGTGAGGGATACTGCGCGTGTCGTGCGCTCGAACAGCGCAAATCCGAGCAGATGCTCCAGCTTTTGGATCCGGCGCGTCAGCGCCGACTGGTCGATGTTCAGTCGCTCGGCGCTGCGCCGAAAGTTGAGTTCCTGCGCCACGACCAGAAAGGACTGCGTCAGCTCAAGCCCTTCGTCGGTGGCCATGTTCCGCGCTCCCAAACCATGACTTGAGAATATCGATTGATGCATAGCACGCAAGAATATTTGGCAAACCGGCATTTCCGGTCGCGCTCGGCGGCTGGCATTTTAGCGCCTGTGGCCGTGTCCCCTGGCAGGGCCGCCTCCAGACGAAATGCGTGACCCGGTTTTCGCCGCCAGGATGAGGAACTCGCCATGAACGACGCGGACAACAAGCAACTCGACCAGATGCTGCAGCGGGCCTTCGAGGCGTCGACGAAGATCTACCAGGAACGCGGCTTTCAGCGCCGCATCGGATTCGGCAAGCGGCCCGCGCTGATCAGCGTCGATCTTGCCAATGCATGGACCCGGCCGGGCAATCCCTTTACCTGCGACCAGGAAGCGATGGACCGCGCGATCATTCCCGGCATGCAGCGCCTGCTCAAGGCTTGCCGCGCCAACGGCCATCCGGTCATCCACGTCACGACGGCTTACGAAATCACCGACCGCAATGCTCCGTTCACCGACATGGGCCTGTGGCACTGCAAGATTCCGATCGAGGTTGTCGATCTGGGCAACAAGGAGCTTTGGGCGATCGACTCGCGCATCGCACCGGTCAAGGGTGAGCATACCCTCTTGAAAAAGCGCGCCAGCGCGTTCCATGGCACCGGGCTTGCAGGGACGTTGCGCGCCGCGGGCGTCGATACCATCCTGGTCACCGGCGTCACGGCTACGGCCTGCGTTCGTACCACGATTTGTGACGGGCTCGCCGACGGTTTCCGCACCATCGCGGTTCGCGAGTGCATCGGTGACCGCGTTCCCGGTGCCGTCGCCTGGAATCTCTACGACATTGACGCCAAATTCGCCGATGTCCACAGTGTCGATGAGTGCGTCAATTACCTCAACACGGTTCATCTCGGCAGCATGGCAGCGGAATGAAGGCCGGGCATTCCCACTGAGAGCGTTGTCGGACTGCGATAACGCATCGTCTTGAAAAGCTATAGCGGCCGGAACATCACCAGCGCGTCGACGTAGTCTCCCGAAGGACGCCGAAAGGCGAGGGGCAGACGGCCGGCAATATCGAAACCGAGCGATTGCCAAAGCCGCACGGCACCCTCGTTGGTGCTGATGACCAGATTGAATTGCATGGCGCGGAATCCGCGCTCCCTGGCATGGGCGAGTGAATGCTCGCACATCGCCTCGGCGACGCCGCGGCCGCGCGCCGCAATATGTGTCATGTAGCCGCAGTTCGCGACGTGACTGCCGCCGCCCATTTGATTGGCCCTGATATAGTAGGTGCCGATGATGTTGCCGTCTTCTTCCGCGACAAAGGCTTCCCGATCGCGCCCGGTCCAGTAATTGAGGCCATCCAGCTTCGTCATATCAGGAGGAAGCGCGTAGGTCTCTCCGGCCCTGAGGATCGGTTCCATGATCGACCAAATCGCTGCGTCATCCCCTTTCGCGGCGGGCCTGATCTTGAGCATTCCGTTTCTCTTGATGGGCGATATTTCTTTGTTCGAGCGACCGGCTCAAACCGGATCGAAGACGCGCCGGCCCTGCGCCTTTACTTCAACGTCCGGCGACAGTTCAATTTGTCTTCGGCGCTCTTCAGATGGGTTCGATCCGAAGGCGGCCTTGAATGCCTTGCTGAGGTGAGAACCGTCGACAAAGCCGGTCTCGGCAGCGATCGCGGCCAGCGTCAGGTCCGTCTTCATCATCCAGCGTGCATGCTTCAATCTCAGGCGAAGGTACGCCGTTTGAGGCGGCTGCCCGGCTTCGTCCTTGAACAGACGCTCCAGTTGACGCGTGCTCAAATGAACCTTCGCGGCCAGCTTGGCGATCGAAAGCGGAGACGACAGATTTTGTTCCATGATAAGAAGGGCCCGCGAGATACGACTATCCTCGCCAGTGAACTCCGTGGGCGGAGCCGATTGTGCCGTGGTTCCGGGCTTCATCCGGTCGATCTGCATGATGTGAAGCGCCTTTTGGGCGCTGGAAAGTCCCATGCGAAGCTCGACGATATGGGCAGCCAGATAGGCCACGCCTATTCCACCCGAGCAGGTGATGCGTTTGCCATCGACGACAAAGAGTTGGTCCGCGACCGGCAGGGTCTCGCCAAACTCTTCCAGAAAGTCGCGGTAGTGGTACCAGCTGATGCAACACTTCTTGTTCCGGAGCAGACCAAGGCGCCAGAGCACGAAACTCCCGGTACAAACTCCGATCAGGTCGACATTGGTTTCTGCCGCGGCGAGAAGATATCGCCTGGTTCTGTCATCGATTTGGGGACCGCGATGAAGCAGCCCTCCGACGACGACCAGATAGTCGAGTTCGGTGGCGCTGATGAATTTGGATGTCGGATACATCAGCAGGCCGCAGCTCGATCTGACGGGCTCGTCGGTATCTGACATGATGTGCCATTGGCACCGGATCGGTCGACTGTTGTCCCCGTCGTCCGCCGCCAATCGCAGCACATCGACAAAGTTCGACAGCGCGGTCAGCGTGAAATTATTAGTCAGGATAAAGCCGACGCGAATAGGTCGGATCGCTCTGTGCATCCGCTCGGTCTCCGGTGCATGCCGTGTACGGACTGGCACTCTGTATCCCACGATATCGCGGAAGCGCAAATTGGCAGGCGCGTTCCAAACCGTTGCGGAGCCGCTTCCAACGGCTACACTTCTCATGTCGCATCTTTACATGCCGCAAAAATGCCGCGGCGTATAGTGGTTGATGCCCAATACGCAAAAAAACAGAACAGACAGAGCGGGCGCAAGGCCGGGTTTGGAATTCGGTGCTTCGGCAATGAGGCCGGGCGTCGCGCGATATCAGCGTGGAGGGGTGCGATGAGCTATCAGACCAGTCGAAGAGGATTTCTGGCCGGCGCGGCCGGTGCGGTCGCCGCGATCTCGGGGGCGCGCGGCGTGCAGGCCGCCGGCGGCCAGATCGTCGTCGCCAATTGGGGCGGCGACTGGAATGACCGCACGGTGCAGTTCTTCGAAGCCCCCATCGTCGAAAAGGCGGGTTACACCGTGGTCCGGGATCTCGATGGCTTCGACCAGCGCCGCACCAAAATCATCGCGAGCCGGAGGTTGCCGCGCGGGCCGATGGATGTCGCGCATATGGACGACGCGACCGCATTCGAATTGAACGCGCTGGAAACACTCGACACCATCGACGAAACAGCGGTTCCGCGGCTCAAGGATGTGGTGCAGCAATTGAGGACGCCGACCTTTGTTCCCTGGCAGTACAGCGGCTGGGTGGTTGGGTATAATCCCGACAAGGTCAAGGACGCACCGAAGAGCTTCGCCGACCTGTGGGACCCGAAATACAAGGGCATGATCGGCCTCAGCGATGCCCATTGGTTTCATCATATGGAAGTGGCCGCGTTGAAGATCGGCAAGACGCTCGACAATATCGACGCCGATGCGGTCAAAGCCAGCATGCTGGAGATGAAAAAAGCGACCAACCCGCGAATCTATCCCAATCATCTTCAGCAAGAGCAGGCGTTGAAGAATGAAGAGATCGTGGTTGCGACAAACTACAAGGCACGGCTGCTGCAGTTCGCCGCGGAAGGTGCCAACGTCGTCCCGATCTATCCCGCCGAAGGCGGAATCACGATCATCTTCGGCTTCGTCATGCCGAAGAAGGGTCCCAGCCCGGAGGCCGGCAAATTCTACTGTAATGCTCTGCTCGATCCGGACGGCTTGGTGGCGTTGACCCAGAAGTCATTTTATTCACCGGCGAACACGAAGTCGGTTTTGCCGGAAGCGGCCGCCCAGAAGATCGCCTTTTCGGTCGAAGAGCAGAAAAGCCTCCATAACCGGCCCCACGCCTTCTGGCTGAAAAACCGCAACGATCTCCTCGACTGGTGGAATAAAGAATTCAAGAGCTGACACCACGACATGGAGAACCAACCGGGTTTCCACTTGTCACATGTGGAAAGTCGCGCTGCTAGGCGCAAAGGGTGGGCTGCACCGTATCAGTTGACGGCTCCAGCTTTCATCTTCGTGTCGCTTCTGCTCATTGTGCCGTTGTTGATGATGCTGCGGCTCAGCCTCTACCGGTACGACCCGGTGCAGATGTACATCCAGGCTCTCACGTTCGAAAACTACGTCAAGTTTTTCAAGGATGAGTTCTACCAGCAGGTGTTGTGGCGAACCCTCTGGATTTCGGCCGTCACGACCGTTCTCTGTCTGATCGGCGGGCTGGCGGTGGCCTACTACATGGCCAGGACCCGATCGGTCTTCGTGCAACGATATCTGGTCATCGCGATCGTGCTTCCGCTCTTCATGGGCAGCGTTGCCAGAACCGCCGGCTGGATCATCATTCTCGACAACAAGGGCCTGCTGAATTTCCTCTTCCAGGAATTCGGCCTCACGGCGGATCCCATGCGCCTGCTCTATACGTCGGGCGCGGTGATCGCGGGGCTGACGTCGGTGCTGCTGCCTTTCATGATCGTGACGCTCAACAGCGTGATGCACAACATCGATGTGTCCCTGGAAGAGGCTTCGCAGAATCTGGGAGCGTCGGCGCTTACCACCTTTCGCCGGATCGTGGTTCCGCTGTTGATGCCGGGTATCTTTGCCGGCTGTGTTCTCTGCTTCACGCTTTCGATGAATGCCTACGCCACCCCGATCCTGATCGGCGGTCCCAAGTTCTACATGATGGCGCCGACCATCTACACCCAGATGTCGGCGAGCATGAATTGGCCCTTTGCCTCCGCGCTGGCCTTTATTCTCATCGCGCTGACGATGATTCTCACCCTGGCGTCGAGCATCGTGTTCAACCGATCCGCACGCGCCGGTATCACTCCATGAAAGCGGAGCCGAAGGCCAGGGCGCTGCGAATTACCTACGTTTCGTTCGTATGGCTCGTGATCCTGTTTGTTTTGCTTCCGCTGGTCACGACCATCTGGGTGGCCTTTTTCAGCAACAAGATCCTCTCATTCCCGCCGGAAGGTTACACCGGCGCGTGGTTCATCCAGGCCTGGACGCTCGCGGATTTCAGGGACGGTTTCCTTTTGAGCTTTCAGGTTGCGGTGAGCGCATCGGCGCTGGCGCTCGTCGTCGGTGTTCCCGCGGCTCTGGCGATCGGACGGTCCCAGTTCCGCGGCCGGGAATTGATCAATACCGTCCTGATGTCGCCGCTCATGATCCCGGCGATCGTTTCGGGAAGCGCCATCTATCTTTATTACATCGAGATCCAGATCTGGAGCGACTTCCAGCTCGCCTCGACATTCTACGGTCTGACCCTCGCCCATACGCTGATCGCCATTCCATGGATCCTGCGCCTGCTGACCGCGTCTTTGGCGGGCCTTGATCCCGCGATCGAGGAGGCTTCGCTCAGCCTCGGCGCGAGCCGGCTGGTGACGTTCTTCCGCATTACGCTGCCGATGATCTGGCCCGGCATCACGGCAGGCGCGCTGTTTGGATTCATCGCCTCGTTCGGGGATCTCGAGAAGTCCCTGCTGCTGGTCGGGCCTGGGCGGATCACGCTGCCGATCGCGATGGTCAACTACCTCCAATACCGG
>Ga0209526_10003888_pt1 | contig 10170 bp, 5 predicted proteins | sample JacPinW_OM2H0_M1_FD_188566 | JGI IMG/M metagenome (GOLD analysis project Ga0209526, IMG submission 188566) | Forest soil microbial communities from Algoma, Ontario, Canada - Jack Pine, Ontario site 1_JW_OM2H0_M1 (SPAdes) (version 2) | ecosystem: Environmental > Terrestrial > Soil > Boreal... | reverse complement strand
AGTGAGCAGCATGCCGCTCGAAGATCTACGATAGGCGTGGTATCCTTTTTGAAACAGTCTCTCCAATGTCGAAAGCGCCATGCCACACAATCCCCGAATATTGCGTGCCTTGCGCCGGAGGGAGGTTTTGAGAACCCTCCTCGCCACAGCGTGCGTGCTCCTGGTCCTCGGGCATGCTTCGATCGCGCAACCCCCCGCAGTCGCGCCCAACGAGCAGATAGAGATTGCCTACGTGCAGCCTTCCGCTGCGGAATTCGGCGCCATCTACGAACGGCTCAGAAGCCGCCGCGTGCTGGAGACGCTGCAAGCCTTCCTGTCGCCGTTGAGATTGGACCAAAAGCTCGTCGTGAAGATAGACCAGTGCGGTGCCACCCTGGTGAGATACAAGTCGCCCGGTCCGGTGACTCTCTGCTACGAGTACATCGAGCAGGTCGAGCGCCTTGCACCCAAGGCGACCGTGATTCTCGCGCAAGGGCCGGTAACCACTGAAAGCGCCGTCGTCGGCCCAGTGGTGCAGGCTCTCCTGCATGATGTAGCGATGGCGGTCTTCGCCCTCATGGATACGCCGGTGTGGGGCCGCGTCGACGATGCTGCCGACCGGCTGGCAGCGTTCCTCATGCTGCAGTTCGGCCCCGACGTGGCGTGGAACACGGTGATGGGCACCGCCTGGTTCCTGGCCGGAAATGCGACCGCTGCTCCGGATTTCGCGGATGTGCGCGGCGCGGTTGCGCAGCGCTACTACACCACGCTCTGCATGGCGTACGGCGGCGAGCAGAGGAAAGCTTTCAAGGTGGACCCCGACCGCTCCTTCGCCAATTTCGTCGCCACCTCGACAGCGGGAAGCCTACCCCTCGACCGGGCCGCCAGTTGCCCGCGAGAATACGATCTGGTCAAAATGGCGTTCCTGAACGAGATCGGTCCCCACCTTGATCAGGTCCGCCTCGAGGCGGTGCAAGCGGCCAAATGGATCAACTTCGGGAGCGCGAACTGATCAGCTGGACGACGTCGCGCATATGGCTCACTGCCGTTTTTCTGGTGGCGGGCGCTTTCTGCGCAGTGGCGCAGGTCTCGACACCGTCCGAGAATGCGGTGATCGCGATCGATTATTACGAGCCCCGCGATCCGGATCTCCTGCCGCTCTACCAGAAGATGAGACAACGGCGCGTTCTCCAGGAGCTCAGCCAGTTCCTCGCAGCAGTGCAATGGCCCAAGACTCTCCGACTGCTGATGAAGGAATGCCCGGAAGGGACGCCCGGCCCGGAAGTCTTCTACACGCCGATCGAATATTCGTTGACCATCTGTTATCAGTGGCTGCGCTTTCTCGAGACGCTGCAGCCGCCGGCCTCCTTCGCGACGCGTCAGGAAGTGATCGTGGGAGGGCTGCTCGGTATCGTCCTGCATGAAGCCGCACACGCCGTTTTCGACATGCTGAAAGTCTCGCGCTTCGGCGCCGAGGAGGATGCGGCGGATCAACTGGCAAGCTTTGTCGGGCTGCAGTTTGGCAAGGACGTCGCCCGTACCGTTGTGAAGGGCACCTATTACGTTTGGGACACGTATGATTATTACATCCGCACCAACAACAAACAGTACAATTACGCGAGCGCATCCAGCGTCGCTCCACAGCGCGCCTACAACACGCTGTGCATCGCCTATGGGGGAGATCTGGAGGTTTTCAAGGACCTGGTAGAAAAAGGCTTGCTCAACCGCGTGCTTCCCAGTGCGCGTGCAGGCAATTGCATGGACGAGTATCAGCAGGTCGCCAAGGCGTTCGGAAAGACGATCGCGCCGCACCTCAATAAGGAACTGATGCGGCGCGCGCTGCGGACCGATTGGCTGCTGCCGGAGGATCTCCAGCGCTGAAGCCGGTACTCATAGACGAGCGCAATCGAGAAGTCCCTGGTGTGATCCTTGTGATGCTGCTCCAGCCTTCCCCGCTCCGCACGGGCTTATTGGAAGATGTCCACCGGACCCGCATAAGAGCCCCGCACCTCGGGGAGGGGCGCGCGCGGCGCCGCGAGGTCACGCCGTTCGGGCGTGCCAGGTCGAGGCGAGGCACTGCAGTCTTCAGTGCACGGCGTACCGATCTCCGATAGCCAGACGCCCCGACCAAAGGTGCCAGCAATCAACCTTCCTCGCGCCTCATCGATGAGCAGCGAGATGATGACGACATTGGGCAGGCCGTCCGTGAACGGCACCCATCGGTCGAGCCGATCGTCCCGATAATAAACCCCGCTATCCAGGCCGACATAGATGCCATTCACGGGCCCGTTTTTTGCAGCGGCCGCATTCACCGGAAGATTGGGCAATCCGGCGGAAAGATTGGTCCAGCTAGCGCCGCCATCGGTTGTCCCGAACACTTTGATCCCGGCGTTGTAACCGGAAAAGGTCACCCAGGCCCGGCGGGGATCGGTCGGACTCACGGCCATATTCACGGCGGCGGCTTCGCCTAGCGGCAAGTCGCGGCTGATGGTCTGCCAGCTTTTCCCCCCATCGGTGGTTCGAAATACACCGCCGCCACCAAGAAACGGAGTCCTCGGATCGCCGTGGAGCGGGACGTGCCCGACAGCCCTTTCGGCATCCTTGACCACATAGATCGTATTGGCATCAGAGGGGGCGACGACCACCTGCTGGCATTCCTTGCTCGGACCGAGCGCGCCATTGGTCAGGTTCCTCCAGGACAACCCGCGATCCGGGCTGTACCAGAGATCGGCATAGCAGGCGTAGATGCTGTCGGGATTCGTCGGCCCCAAGATAAAGGGTGTAACCCATGCGCCTGATATCGCGTGGCCCTCCACCTTTGGTCTGATGTCGCGCCAAAGTTCGAAATCCCCGTCCTCGGCTCCTTTGTCCGACCTGCGAATCTCGCCGTTAACATAGCTGGAATAGACGATATTCGAGTCCCTCGGATCGATTTGGCAAATGACTCCATCGCCGGTCCAGACCAGCTTTACCATTCCATCGAGCAAAAGCCTGTAGGTGCCGTTGTCCTGCGCTCCGTAGTAGAACAAGTTCGCATCCTGGGGAGTGGCGCAGACGTGATAGACGAGCGCGATTGAAAAGGTCGACGTCATCTTCGTGATGCTGGTCCAAGCCTCGCCGTCGTCGGTCGATCGATAGACCCCGCCGTCGCTTCCCGCATAGAGCGATCCGCCGCGATAGGCCAAAATGTGAATATCCCCGTGCGTGTAATTGGGCTTGTCTGACGACGACGTCCAGCGTGAAGTGATTTTCCAGGTGCTGCCACCGTCGTCCGATCTCCAGGTATCGACGACGCCGACGTGCACGCGGTCCGCATCGGTCGGCGAAATGGCCATCGCCAGGGCGTACCACGATATGGATTGCAAATCGTTGGGATCGTATCCGAAGATGTTGGGCTTGGTCAGATCGATCGGAACAGCGGTCGTCGGATCTCTTGATATCGGATTGGTGCTCGATCGCTTGGTAAACGTGTTGCCGCGATCGTTCGAGCGATAGAGGCCGTTGGTGAATCCATAAGGCGAGCCATAAAGCACGTACAAGGTATCCGGGCTCGCGGGGGTTACGCCAAGGCGTATGCGGTCGCTTAAATTCGGGTCATTCTTGTCGGTGAAGCTCGGGAGCCCGCCGCCCAGGCGCGTCCAGGTCTGCCCGGCGTCCAACGACCGGTAAACGTTGGTTGTGGAGGCGGCGTAGACGATCGAAGGATCGGAGGGGTGGAACAGGATATCCCAGAACGGATTTTGGACATTGCCCTGGGCAACCGTGGCCCAAGTCGCTCCCCCGTCGGTGGTGCGGAAAAGCCCGGCCGTGGTAGCGGCGAGCAAGATCGTGGGCATGCTCGGGTGAATAGCCAGCCGGTGGCCATATTCGCGTTGATCGGATTTCCAGACCAGACCTGTCGGTAGCCAATGCAGGCCGCCATCCGTGCTCTTGAGGATGCCGATCGAAGGAGGAGCATGATTACGCTCCCCGTACTCACCGTCTCCAGTCAAAAGATAAATCGTGGCAGGCCTCAGCGGATCGATCGCAATGTCCGATATTCCGATCATCGGCAGACCATCCGTGAGCGAACTCCAGTTAGCGCCGTCATCTTGCGTGCGCCACAAGCCGCCCAAAGGGGTGCCGATATAGATGGTTCGGGAATCCGTCGGATGGAAAGCAATCGCGTTGACGCGTCCCGGAGCCGCGGCCTCCGCTTTTTCCGCGGCCTGCGTTGGACCGAGTAAACGCCAATTGCCGGTCCCGACGCCCGCCGCTATCGCAGCCGCTCGCCCGGACAAGAATTCCGGCGAGCGAACGGCTCTCAAGTGATTGAACCACGTCAAGGCAGTAAAATTGACCAGATCGCCGGAGGGGGAGCTGCGCGGCGCGGCGAACTGCAGCCCGCGCATGTACTGACGATAACCCGTGCCGCGTCCAGTGCCCCGTCGCGCAAAATATTCATCATAACGCTTCACGATTGCCGGCAACTTGTCCCCTGGTGCCACCGCCGGCGGAGTTCTGAGCATGGGTTGCGGCGCGGGTGAAGGTCCTTGTGCGGCTATTTGGCCGGAGGGAAATGGGATCAAGAGAAACGACACAAACAATGCAATGCCAACTACGTCACCTCGCATGATGCCAGCTCCGATTGCAGTCGAATAGAATTAAGCTTGGGCTACTAGCGATGCTGATCGAGCAGCGCTGAGCAAAATTGCTCACTTGAATTGGCTAAATCCAAGCCAACCAGCTGGCGGTGAGCGGAGCCGATCAGGAAGACGGATTTCGTTTCTGCCGCGCGATAGGTTGGGCATATGGCTCACTGCCGTTTTCCTGGTGGCGGGCGCTTACAAATGTACGGTGGTGGGTACGAGTGTGGCGGTTCAGAAGTCCGCCGGCTACTGAAAGATATCGGCAGGGCCGGTGTAGGTCCCGCGCAGTTCAGGCAGTCGCGGACGCGCTGCAGTCAGGTTGCGGGCGCCGCCGGGAGATTGGGCGCAGTTCTCTGTACACGGCGAGATAATATCGGACATCCAGACCCCGCGTCCGAAGGTCCCCGCGATCAACCTGCTCCGGCCCTCATCGATCATGAGCGACATGATCACGACATGGGGGAGGCCGTCCGCGAACGGCACCCAGGAATCGAGCCGGTCATCGCGATAATAGACGCCGCTGTCGAGGCCAACATAGATGCCATTGCTTGCGTCGCGCCTGGCAGCAACGGCGTTTACCGGGAGGTTGGGCAGACCCGCAGAGACATTCGTCCAGTTCGATCCGGCATCGCGCGTGGCAAACACCTTCACCCCGCGCGTGTAGCCGGAGAAGGTTATCCACACCCGGCGCGGATCGGTGGGGCTCACCGCCATATTGGTGATGGCCGCCTGCGCAAGGGGCAATTCGCCGGTGATCGTCTGCCAGGTGCGGCCGCCGTCGCTGCTGCGAAATACGCCGCCTCCTCCGAGAAATGGAGTCCTCGGATCGCCTCGGCCGACGAGATGCATGGCGTCCCATTCGGCATCCTTGGCGACATAGATGGTGTTGGGATCCGCAGGAGAGACCGCGACCTGCTGACATTGCGTGCTTGCACCAAGGGCGCCGTCGCTCAGATTCCTCCAGGACTTGCCGCGGTCGGGGCTAAACCAGAGATCGGCGTAACAGGCGTAGAGGTGATCGGGGTTCTCCGGCGCCAGGATATAGGGCGTGAGCCAAGGCCCAGGCACCGGTTGGCCTTCGATGGTCGGCCTGATCTTCGCCCATTCATTCTCGCCCCCCTCGCCGCCGCGATCCGAACGATAGATTTCGCCCTGGACATAGCTGGAATAAACGATGGTCGAGTCGCGCGGATCGATCTGGCACATCATGCCATCACCGCCCCAGACGCGGGTGGCCTTTCCGTTCAGAAAAAGCCGATAGGTCCCGTTGTCCTGCGCGCCGTAATAGAAGAGATCCGGATGCTGCGGCGTGCCGCAGACGTGATAGACGAGCGCGATCGAGAAATCCCTGGTGATCCTTGTGATGCTGCTCCAGCCTTCCCCGCCGTCGCTGGACGCATAGAGGCCGCCGTCAGTTCCCGCATAGAGCACCCCGTCACGATAGACGAGGCTGTGGATGTCGGCGTGCACATAATTCGGCTTGCTCGCCCGGTCCCACCACCAGCGCGAAGTGGCCGTCCAAATGCGGCCCCCGTCATCCGACCTCCAGGTATCGACACCACCAACATGCACACGATCGGCGTCGGTCGGGGAAACCGCCATCGACAAATCATAGTCGGACTGTCCCATGAAATCGTTCGCGTCATAGCCCAGGATGTTCGGGCTGCTCAGATCGATGGGAAAAGGCGCGTTCGGATCCTTTGGGTACGGGCTCGTGCTCGAGCGCTTCTCGAATGTGTTGCCGCCATCGTCCGAGCGGTAAAGCCCGTTGGTGAAGCCGTGGCGAGATCCGTAGAGCACGTAGAGCGTATCCGCGCTGGCGGGAGTGACCGCGAGCCGGATGCGGTTGCTGAAATTCGGATCGCTACGGTCGGTAAATGCCGGAAGCCCTCCGTGCAGCCGCGTCCAGCTCTGTCCGGCATCGAGCGAGCGGTAAACGTCGGTGCGGGAAGCGGCGTACACGATTGTAGGATCGGCAGGATGAAACAGAACATCCCAGAACGGGTTGAGCAGGTCGCCGGCCGCGACCCTGGTCCAGGTCGCCCCCGCGTCGGCGCTGCGAAAGAGCCCGGCCGTGCCCGCCACCAGCAAAACGGAGGGGGTGCGCGGGTGAATCGCAATTCGGTGCGCATATTCGCGCTGGTCCGACTTCCATATCAGGCCCGTGGGCATCCAGTGCAGGCCGGCATCTACGCTCTTGAGAACGCCGATGGAAGGAGGACCATGATTAAGCTCTCCTCCTTCCCCGTCCCCGGTGAGCAGATAGATCGTTGCGGGCATCAATGGATCGACGGCGATGTCGGTGACACCAATCATCGGGAGCCCGTCCGTCAGCGACGTCCAGCTCGCCCCACCGTCCTGCGTGCGCCACAAGCCTCCCAATGGGGTGCCGATATAAATCGTTTTCGCGTCCGCCGGGTCGAAAGCGACTGCATTGATGCGGCCGGGATCGCCGACGTCACCCGGCTCGAGCCCCTGCAGCGGTCCCATCAGGTGCCAGTTGCCCGAGCCAACACCTGCGGCAACCGAAGCTGCTGTCCCCGCTGACATCTCTCCCGAACGCACGGCCCGGAAGTGATTGAGCCAGGTCAACGCGGTCGTGTTCACGAGATCGCCTGACGGATAGAGGCGAGGGGCTGCAAACTGGAGCCCGCGGACATACTGGCGATAACCCGTGCCGCGACCGCTACCGCGGCGCGCGAAATACTCGCGATTGCGCGTAACGATGGCGGGCAGCTTGTCCCCGGGCGTCATCACAGGGGGAGTAGCGTCTTCGGCCGCCGTTGCGGGCGGCCGCCCCTCGGCAACAATCGCGGACTGGGGCAGTGCGCATATGAGCCACAGCCCAGCAACGCCGATCCGCACCAAATTGCAGCGCATGTAGCATCTCCAAGGCGGGGAGGCCGAACTTACCAGCGCCTGGCGCGCTTGAGAAAGCACTATTAGAGCCGATGGCCGAGAGCGGCATTGAGCCTCCCCCGCCTGCGAGTGGAAGGGAGCGCGTATCGTGCCGATCACCGAATTCTTGGACGGCTACAAATTCGATCTTGAGACCAGGTGCGTCATGGGTATCGCATTCGAAATAGCACGCGCCACCCTTAAATTTGAGAATCAGACTTACGCCGCTCACGAAATAATCGCCAAGAGAATCATTGAACTCGCAAAGAATGCCGTGGTCGACCCGGATCAGCTCTGCGAGCAAGCGCTGAGCGATTTACGGACGCGGTTGCCGCCGCGCGTGTCGGCCGCCTCACTTGGCGGCCTACTGGGACCTTAACGAATGGCCTGCAGTCCGTTGAGCAATCCGAAAATGTCAGGCTCGTATTTCTCTTGTTTATCGGGGGTCGTGAAGGCCATCAATTGGATGACGCCGATTTTGTCTCCATAAAGGTAGTAATAGTAAGTAAAGGGAATTTCGTTTACGGTCGCGTCGACTTTCATGAACAGCACGTCACTGCCGTTGACCTTCCGAAGTTCCTCTTTGACGATATTGGTGTGGCTTGCAACTTTGCGTAAATTGTCGGTTGCAATTTTTTTTAATGCGGTCGTCGGAGCCGCAAAGCCTTCCGGGATCACAATTGCTTGGGCATCCTCGCCCCGAAGTATAAATTTCCCTTTAGTGCCGTCGGGCTCTGGCTGAAAAATCCACTTGTTGTTGTCGTAACCGATACGAAAGTTTCCGTGCGAAAATGTCTCGGTCGCGTTGGCGGTGCTTGGGGGCGCCCGGGGGACTGCCGACTGTGCGGGGTTGGCAAGCTCAGCCTCGATGATGGCGATCCTTCCTTGCTGTGCCGGTGCAAGTCGGCCTTGCGAATTCAGTTGCGTGAGGATCGCTAGCGCCTCACTCCACCGCGCGCGCGGATCGTCACCAGCCAGCGCCAGATTGCGCAGCGTGACGACCACGTCCATTTGCAATTCGACCTTGCTCGGGTCCTTGCCGGCGAGCATGCGTGCGATGTCGAGGCTCTCGCGATAGACGGTCAGCGCGCCGGTGCGCTCGCCCTGGAGCACCAGCACGTTGCCGATATTGTCCAGGCTGCCGGACACATCGCGCTGCCATTCGGTGTTCCCCGGGTCCTGGGCGGCAAGCGCGCGCCGCATGTCGAGGCTCTCGCGGAAGGCGGCGAGCGTTGCAGGAAGATCGCGCTGGGCCCATAGCACGTAACCGACCTTGTTTAGGCCAACGGACACATCGCGCTGCCATCGCGTGTTGCCCGTGTCCTTGGCGGCGAGCGCACGTGCCATGTCGAGGCCCTCACGATAGGCGGCAAGCGCGCCGGGGCGATCTCCTTGCGCCATCAGAACATCGCCGACCTTCTCCAGGCTTATGGACGCATCGCGCCGCCGTTGCGTGTCGCCCAGGTCCTTGGCGGCGAGCGCACGTGCGATGTCGACGCCCTCGCGATAGGCGGTAAGTGCAGCAGGGAGATCGTTCAGGGCCACTAGTACGTCGCCGACCTCGCTCAGTTTCGCGGAAACTTCGCGCTGCCACTTGGCGTTACCCGCATCCTTGACGGCGAGCGCGCGGGCAAGATCGAGGCCCTCGCGATAGGCGGCAAGCGCGCCGATAAAATTGCCCTGGTCCATCAGCACGTTGCCGACCATGCCCAGGCTCAAGGCTATATCGGCCTGCCATTTGGTGTTGTCCGGGTCCTTCGCGGCGAGCGCGCGGGCGATGTCGAGGCTCTCGCGATATGCAGTAAGCGCACCCGGAAGATCGCCCTGGGCCCACAGCACGTCGCCGATCTTGGCCATGCTCACGAACACATCGTGCTGCCATTCGATGTTGCCCGAGTCCTCGGCGGAAAGCGCTCGTGCGAGGTCGGTCGCCTTTCGAGCGTGGTCGGCGGCGAGCTGCGTGAACCCGAGTTTCAGATACGTCTCCGAGAACAATTGGAACATCGCGACTTGGCTGTGCCGCACTTTGGGATCGTTCTCGGTCCGCGACGCGAGCTGGCCGACTGCGGACTCAGCGCGTTCAAGGATGCGACGCATCGTATCGGCGCGCATACCTTCGACGTCCTGCAGGCCCTGGGCGAGGTCGAAGATAACGGCATCGACAGTGGACTTGGCGGCGCCGAAGTTGCGTTCCGCCCGCGTCGCCTCGGATTTGGCGATGCCGCGCTGCTCGATTGCAATGCCGCGCTGCCAATAGGCAAGTCCGGACAGGCCAAGCGCCAGAACGAGGCCCGCCGCAAGACTCGTGGTCAGGATGTTGCGGCGCCGGGTCGCTCCCCGGCGGCTGTCGAGTATGAACGCTCGCGTCGTCTCAGTCGGTTCCGGCGCGCCTTGCGGCCGCGAGGCGATCCAGTGTTCAGCCTCCTCCAGCACCGGAGACCGCAGCAGCAACCCCCGCGCTCCCGCTCGTCCGTCCGGCGACCAGCGATGCGCGACTTCGCCAAACTGCGTGTGCTTCCTGATCCACTCGATGTTAGTTGCAAGCGCTTCGGCGAGACGGTTCGCACTCGCGTCGAACTGCGCATCGTCGTCGAAGAAGATGAAATTGAGGCGCGCCAGCGTTTCGGGCACCGCCTTGTCGTCTACGCGCCGGCAGACGCTCGGC
>Ga0209526_10003887_pt1 | contig 10172 bp, 5 predicted proteins | sample JacPinW_OM2H0_M1_FD_188566 | JGI IMG/M metagenome (GOLD analysis project Ga0209526, IMG submission 188566) | Forest soil microbial communities from Algoma, Ontario, Canada - Jack Pine, Ontario site 1_JW_OM2H0_M1 (SPAdes) (version 2) | ecosystem: Environmental > Terrestrial > Soil > Boreal... | reverse complement strand
CTCGCGCGCGCGGCCGGCGGATCAAACCGTTCCGCCGAGCGGCTCGCCCGCGCGATCCTGGGCGCGGCGGAGGAGCCCAAGGTGATGGCCGCGATGCAGGCATTGGGACTGTAGCGTTCCTGCTTGGGTTTCTTGAAGCGGGTCAGGCCTCTTAAAGCCTGACCCACCCGCACTATTCTGCGCAGCGTCCCATAATCCACAATCGCGGGCTCCGGCGCCTGAACAATAGCATCAGTTTCGAGTAAGCACGCCGGCTCCAAGTCCGCGTCAGGCATCTGCAACAGATTGCGTTGACGCATGCCCCTTGCGGATCACGAGGCCACGATAAAGCCAGCAGGGTGCAACAACAACAGCGCGCCCGCTGTTGCGCTCCGGCCAGACGTAAAACCGCCTGAGCGAATCTTTATCGATGTCAATGTGATCCGGTTGATATCTATCAAGGCCCCACCTTCCCAAAGTGGTTAGCCAGATTTCTGCTTTCTCACGAACCGTTTTGTCTCTCGTTCTGCCTTCCATTTCATTCAAGGCTTGAATTAAGGGTCCTTTTGCAGATGGTTCCAACTCGTTCAATCGCTCACGCCATGCGGCAAGAGCGCTCGACCGCGCCTGGTCGTCCTGATTCTTGTCTTCAGCGGCGCGCCAAAGCGGTTCGTAAAGATCGCTCAGTTCAGAATGATGGAACTGGAACGCCTCTTTTGCACCAGGCGTGTCGACAGGTATTTGTGGCGACAGATCACGCAATATCTGCGGCGACGGATCAGACGATATCTGTGACGGCAGATCAGAGTTTTTATCGCCACGAGATCGAGAAGCAGTAGCGCGGCCAGTAATGAACCCGATGCAACATCCGGCTGCGCCGACTATCACAATCCAAGCCGAAAACTTCAACCAATCGTAAAACGTATTGTCTGTCCGTGAATTATCGGGCTCCGCTCCAGGCTTGGGTTTCACCCGGCCTGTTTTGCCTTTGGGCGCTATCGGTTGCTCAGCTCGTTGCCGCGCAGGTGGGGCCGTTGGGGAACTTTCTTGCGCAGCAAGGTATGTACCCGTGAGCGAAACCATGAACAGCAACAACAACGAAGCAAGTATGTTTCGAGAAAAGAGACTCGACCCGGATACAGCGCGGCGCAGCAGAGAGAAGCCGGTAATCATCTGCCCGCTCTCAGTCGGTACCTGCCTTCGATCAGGTGCTTCTAAACGGCACGGCAGGATGCGCGCCCACTTGGTAAGCCGACAGTTCGGTTTGAAGAAATGTCTTGTCTTCTGCGCTAATTTCCCGGGAGCTTTTGAATATCCAGGGCTCTCCAGCCGAGCCGAGCTCCATAATACCCCTGTAGCTTACGTTTCCGTATTGGTCCATCTTGGCACAGAGATAAACGTCCAGCCACTCCCGTACGAAGGGATACTTTAAGAACCGACGGACCCGGTCTTTCATTTGCGTTGAAAGAGGTAGTTTCCGCGACAAAGGTTCGCTCTTCCCTAACCGCTCACCATTGTCGAAGTTCTCGCCGATTACCGGGACGAGATTGGCCTCGACTTTGAGATCGCCTGAATCTGCCAGCGGCCTGTCAAAACGCAGACGAGCAAAAAAGGGCCTTTCCTTGGGCAGGGCCGTACCTTTTTTCACTACCGGCATTGTCCAATGTTCTGTTTTTTCTCCCACAGAGATGACAATGTCGTACCAAAGAGTTTTTTGTGCAATTCCTGTGATACTGTACCCAAGGTTCGTAAGAGCTAAGCCCTGCGCGACAATAGTTTGTGGGTCATGATACGTCCAGCAGCGGCGAGGTTCTGCAGCGATCTTAGGAAGTTTGATCCCGCTTCCCGGAGGGGCCGTCTGCAAGCCTGGTATCCATTTACCGGACAGCAGGTCCGCGACGAAATACCATTTGCTGTGCCCGCCCGTTAAAACTATTAGATCGATTCCCGATTCATCCTTTATCTTGTCCTCGGTGATGGCATTGCGAATAGCTCCATTCGTAAGCTCAACAAAGAGCGTTAGATGATCCTGTGCCAGTTTGCCGAACTTCTCACGTGTCAGCGTATATGCCGGTGCCTTCGGTTGGAGAATGTCATAAGCATTATCGAACGACCTCTGATATGGTACATTATTTACGACGGCGTGTGGCGCTTCGAGTGCCTTTGATAATCGTTGCTCTTTGAACTGTACGACCTCGTCTCTTCTCTTCTCAAACTCCTTCACGAATTCAAGAAAAACAACATTATTGGTTTTCTTCTTATACATGTTGAAATGATTAGCTACATCTAAGATCAAAAGGCGGTCGGTATCTCTGCCGCCAAGATTGGTCGATGCAGTCCCCGCGCCACTGGCGGTCTGGATGCCCGGACTTGAACTTGACAAGAGCACTTGTGAATCCAGCCGTGCGGGCTGAAACAGCGAAACGGTGGCTCCTGCACTGAACGCCTGAATCCCAGCCGCATTCACCGCCATATTGTCATTAATGGCGGAGGCAAACTTTTTCGCGAGGGTCGAGGTGGTGTCCGTTGCTCCAACGGTTAATTCAATTTCGACGGGGAATTCCGTAAGCTTCGGGCACGTGATCGTGAGCTTCAGAGCTTCGCCCGGGTTGACACGCTCGACTAGGGTCGCCTCGGCGGTGTCGGCCGGCCACGTACTCAAGACTTCATGGCCTTCCGGCTCGCCGAGTCTTGTGTTGTACAGAACGAAATCGGTCGTGCCTCCGCCTAAATCGATCAGAAGTACTTTTAGCTGCTGGCCGGGATGTATTATGTTTTGTCTGATCAGTTCAAATGAATCACTGTGCTCATGATACAGAAAATACTGCATTGCCGCGCATGGCTCGTTCATCCCGGTCACTTCGGGAAAGCCGGCTAACTCCGCCGCTCTTACCGTCGCTTCTTGCAAGCGCAGGGGCCACTTGGCTGGGTAGCTTACGAATGTCCGCTCTCTGGGCTCCTGTCCCTTGATGAAGTCTTTCCGATGTTCACGATTATACTGCTTGTACAGCAGATCGAAGAATACGTTCATACGCTCAATAGCTGTCTCAGCGGTTGCGGGATCGCTGTCAAGGAGATCCATTTTGAAATTACGAATAAGCAAGTCCGATCTTTCTTCTTCTTCGGCTTTGCGCCGCGCCGCCAACCCTAGGATCGGTTTGCCTTCAACTGAGTGATAGATCACGCTTTCGATCGGCTTGCGATAGTCATCACAGTTATGGAGTTGCTTAAAAGGGTCCGCCGGTGACACTATATGCCTTTGACCCTGATCATCGACCCAGTAGTCCAGAAAACAGAGCACTGTGGTGCTTGTGCCGAAGTCTATGCCGATGTTGCGCTCATCAGCATAGCTGCCTCTGCTGCCCATACCAGAACTGGCCATCAGTATCGGTCTCAGACGCCGGCGTTAACTTTCCACGTATTGCCCTTTACTCCTGCCCAGCTGCCTACTGCTACCAGAAGAGAAATAATGAACAGCAGATGTGATGTGAAATCGTTGGCAGACACCAGCAATGCAATCAGAACTGATACGCCGAAACCGATGATGGCGGCGATTCGAGCTGCAACCCCTGTTGCGACGCATGCAATTACGGCAGATGCGAAGCAGATCAGCGCAAGAAGCCACCCGGCGGCCCCGAGCGTGTAATGCATCCCTTCGCTGATGAGGAGCGGCAATGCAGAGACAGCAATACAGGCGGCGCCGGCATAAACAGCGATCATTGCTTGCGGCTGTTTCGTAATCTTCATCCAGGGTACAAGCGCGACCAACACGTCGTTCTGATTTTGGCCATCTCCATAGCGCTGGTCAGTAGGTAAGGGCGTGCCGTCTTTTGCACAAAAGTCGGCATCTAGCGCATTTATATACCCGCAACGCGGGTTTGGGCACACCTTGCCGTTCACTTGTTGCATTCAATGATTCTCCTCTCGTCGCATCCTGGTCAAACCAACTGCACCTATGGCGTCATCGACCTTCCTTGAGTAAGTGGATTCTAAACTCGAATTTTAGCGCAATGACAAGGCATTCACCCTCACATTAGGCGGGGCGCGAGCCCCGGATTTCAGGCAGTTCCGGTGCCGCCAACCCCCTCTCTCCGTCTTGGTCGCTCAAATGCCACTTCTGCATCTCGATGCACCACCCCGGAGCCTCAGGGTCGAGAAATGCGCTCTGGCGCTGCTCTTGGCTGAGGCAGCGCGGGACAATCCTTTTCGAGTGTTCCACCAGTGCCCGAGTGGTCGGAAACACCTCCCATATTCGTGCGCTATGGTCACAGGACGCAGTGACGACGCGTCGGCCATCAGGGCTGAATCTCGCCGTCGAGAGTGCAGCTCCATGGCCCTGCAGGTCAGCAACTTGCCTCCAGGCTGCACGCTCGAGGAATGGCGCGTTTTGCGCTCCCCAGACCCGGCCGGTACCGTCGGAATGAGCCGTCAGAATACGCGATCCGGTAAGGTCGAATTCGCAATCATTTGCCGCGCTCTCCTCATTTTCAAGAACAGCAAGCTCCTCGCCGTCCAAATTCCATATCCGCAGCGTGCTGTCAGCGGATGCGGTGACGATCCGTAATCCGTCAGGGCTGAATCTGGCGCTTGTGACAGCGCTCCCGTGCCCACACAAACGGACATGGGGATCGCCAGCAGGGACTTCCCATAAACGGGCCACGCCGTCCTCGCATGCAGTCAATACGTACTTTTCATCCGGCGAAAAAGCTGCACTGCGCACCGGCGCGTGATGATGCAGAACAACAATTTGGGCGCGAGTTGCAATATCCCAAAGCCGGGCAGTGCGATCGGACGAAGCGGTCACGAGATGCCGGCCATCAGAATTGAAGGTGACATGCAGCACGGCTCCCGTGTGTCCTTCGATAACCTGGTTCTCCTTTCCAGTATTCGGGTTCCACAGGCGCAGCGTGGTATCTGAAGCCCCGGTCAGAACCTGCTCTTCGGAAGGATTGAAGGCTCCCGCATTCACGGAAGCATGGTGCTTGCTGAAGACGACGAGTTCTTCGCCGGTCTCTGCATTCCAAATACGTGCGGTATTGTCCTCAGAAACGGTCAGCACCCGATGGCCACTCGGACTGAAGACAGCGCTCGTAACTGCACCCCGATGACCAGCAAGCGTCAAGGGCGCATTGCGGCTCTTCCATAGTCTCGACGTTCTGTCGGTTGATGCTGAGACAACGCGGCGTCCGTCCGGGCTGAAACTTGCGCCAGTTACGGCGTCGCCGTGCCCAGCAAGAACAGCCTCAGACGCGCCGTTCTCTGCATTCCAGACACGTGCAGTCCGGTCGCGCGAGGCGGTTACCACGCGTTCCCCATCACGATTGAACCGAGCACTACTCAGCAACCCGTCATGTCCTTTCAAGATGTGGAGGCCGCTGCCCGTGTTTGCCGTCCAGATCCGGGCGCTTTTGTCACCAGAAGCCGTAACAATGCGCCTGCCATCATGACTGAAGCGCGCGTCGGTAACGCAGTCCTCATGCCCCGTTAGGATTAGTCCTGGTTGGCCTGTAAGGGCATCCCAAACACGCGCCGTTCCGTCCTCCGACGCGGTTATGACGCGTTCGCCATCAGGGCTGAAACGTGCGCCTGTAACCGTCTGGGCATGACCTTCAAGCTTGTGCAGTTCGGGCCCGGTTTCCGCTTCCCATAGTCGGGCCGTATGATCGTCAGAAGCGGTGATGACGAAGCGACCATCAGGGCTGAATTCCGCCGTCGTGACTCTTCCCTGATGGCCTCTCAGAAGAGAGACCTTCCTGCCGTTCTTGGCCGACCATACTCGCGCCGTAGCATCATCAGAAGCAGTGACGATGCGCGAACCGTCGGCACTGAATTGTGCGTCGACGACTGCGCTCTGATGCTCCCGAAGCGTAGCGACCTCAGTACCAGTCGCTCGCCATATCCGGGCGGTCCGGTCCCATGACGCGGTTACCACATGGCAAGCGTCAGGACTGAAAGCAGCGCTCAGCACAGGCCCGGAATGGCCGCTTAGAATCGCGATGACACTTGGTTCATTTGCGTCCACGGCCCATATGCGTGCTGTCTTGTCGCGCGAAGCGGTTACCACGTAGCGTCCGTCGGAACTGAACGCAGCCGTGTGGACGGGCTCAACATGCCCTCCGAGCACCGCCAGCTCTATCAGCCGCTGATATCCCCTGAACAGGGCCAATTCAGCCTCAGGGCTGTACGGACGATTGAAAGCGCCGTCCTGCTCATTCGGCACTGCCTCGATCGCAAGCAGCATACCGGTACACACATCGCCGGCACGGATTTTATCTTCCGCCAACGCTGCCAGAAACAGTGACTGTGTGAGTAACGCCTTGTCGCGCTGCTCCCGGACCTTCCGCTCGTGCTCTTTTCTTTCTAGTTCCCTGGCCCGCAACTCTGCGTCTTCAGCGCGCGCACTTTCGGTGATGAAACCATTGAGCGCCTTCATCTCGCTTCCACCGAAACGTCGCGGGTAAGTCTTCACCCACTCGCGCGCCCGCGAGAGCAGCAGACCGGCGAGCAACGCATGCGCTTTCTGCTCATTTGGTGCTTGCTTCCAGATCTCGTACGCGGCCTTGATGCGCTCGAGGTCGAGCAAAAAGGAATGCGATTCCTCGAGCCATCGATTGAGAGTTGGCCAGGCTGTGAATAGCGCCTCATGCGCCACTTCGATCCGCGAATCTTTAGACTGCGCTGACCGATTTTCATCCGCCGTGTGCGCGACGAGCAAGCGCTCCCTCACCAACGCGTCCAGCAATGGACGCGACTTGGGCGGCAGTTGCGATCGAAGCGCCGATTGCCGCACGTAGCGGCCGTCTTCGAGACGTACGCGCACGAGATGCGGCACGAACGCATCGCGCAGCGCTTCAAGCTCGAAGTTTCGCGGCTTTAATCGTTCAAGGATGCGATCTGCGACCTTCCGAACCGAATTCTGGATAGGGTTGAGGTCACGCACCGGGTCACGCAGCGACCGGTATTGCGCGAGACTAAGCCTTCGTTCCCCTTTCCCAGCGTGGTAAAGAAGGGAGAGTGCATGCGAAAGCAATGGCAGGGCCTCGGCGTGCTGCAGATCGCGTCTGATCTCGTCAACCAGTCCTCCCTCGACGTGAAGGCCCGCGGCGGCGGCTGGCCCGTTAACCAGCTTCGGCACTCTCTCCAGCGGCATTGGAACGAGATGATGCGTCTCGGTGATGGACGCCAATTCGCCTGTATCCAGTAGTCCTTCCAACAAGTCATATCGGGCCGTGGCAATGACTGACAGCGGCAATTGCCGATCGGGCTGCAGCGCGGCCGCAAGAAGACGGATAAATGTATCACGCTCGGACGGTTCCGATAAGGTGAACAGCTCCTCTAGCTGATCAATGGGCAGCAGCACTCTTGCTAAGATTGCATCCTCTACTCGCAATTCTTCCAGCAGTTCCGCGATAGCGTCGATTGCATTCGAACCGATAAGCCTCTCGCGCCATGCTTTCCACTCGGATGATTGGAGGGAATGAGCTATTGATTTGGAGAGCATTTCCAAAGGAGCTTTCTCGGGACGGATGGTCGGCAGTACCAGCCATTCGCGCCGATGCCGCCGGAGCTGCGGTATGAGCCCGGCTTTCAACAGGGATGATTTTCCGGCGCCCGAGCTGCCAGTGATCACCAGCATGCGAGGGCTCCCGCGTGTTCGGCCCGCCTCGAGCCGCTCTCTTACGGCGTTCGTTTCAGCGTCGCGGCCGAAATAAATTGCTGCATCCTCCAGCTCAAATGCTTTCATGCCGGGAAACGGCGATCTGTGCGGGTCCCAAGCAAAGCCGCGGGCAAGCTCGTCGCTGATCGCGCGCAGCCCCTGCTCAAGTCGTTGCAGGCCAGCCTCATTCCAGTCGAGCAAATAAACAGCTTGAATTTGGGGCAAGACCATCTTGTCTCCTTCCGGAGAACAAATGACCTGGATAATCGTCTTGCCTAAGGTGCGCGCCAGAACCATTTCGGCCCAGCACCACTTTGAGTCGAGCCAATTGCGCGTAAGGACGATAACAATTGCGTGGGAGCGCGATAATTCCTGGTATAACCGCTGCTCCCACTGCTCACCTGGTTGATTGCCGGTTTCTACATCGCAGGCAAAGTAGGTCCGCTCAAAGCCCAACCCCACAAGCCAGTCTTTGATCTTGCCGGCGATGTTTTCGTCCTTACTGTTGTAGCTTATGAAAATGGCGGCCATCAGAATTTCCTAGTTGGTCACGAGACTTTCTTAAACGATATCACGGGCCCATGACCACCGAAACCAAACTGCGCGAGCCGCGCGCGGGGCTCCTGGAGAGCCCACAGCAACGTGGGTTGTGCCGCAGCCGGCGGAAGCATCGTGGGGTGGGCAACATCACCCTGCGAGGCGCTCGAACCCGGTACGGGTCAGGGCGATTTTGCGCTCGCGGTCGGCCCGGGAACGGCGCCGCGAAATGATTCTTCCAGTTCAACAGCCTGCGATAGCGACCCTGCAACAAGACGTCAGTCCCAAAGAATTTGCCCCGAAGAATTTGCTGTCGATAGATTTTCCTTGACTTTTCGAAACATTTGTTGTATGAGAAACGCCATCGTCCAGAGTTGAATCGATGCCCGGCAGCGTGCCGGGTTTTTTATGCGTGCACATCAGCGACACGAGGTCAGGCCGCGTGGCAGTCGCGATCTGCATTCGCAGTTTGTTGCAACGAAGGAGCACAACTCCACGCGGCTCGATTTCTACCAAACGAACCCAACAGACGAAAAGCTTTATCAACGAAGGAGTTATCTGTGAGGGCTGCTTCACACAGCGCTTGCGGTGCCAATGGTTACAACCCGCATGGCAACTCGCGCGAATCGCAACAGGATCAGCGCTTCATGACCATTACCCTCCAGCGGCATGCCTGTTATTCTTCTGTTATCACTCTGATCGCCCTGTTGTCCCGCCTGTTATTGTTTTCGCGAATCCGCGTTTTACGGGCACTTGTTGCAACGGCTTCCTGTATTTTCCCTGTTATTAACAGAGAACGAGCGATCGCCGCGGCGACGCAGAGCCTTTGCGGTCTGCACTGACATAGCGGGGCTGAACGGTTGAACCACAACGAGAAAGGATCCTAATCCCGCTCTACAGGAAAAACGGGCCGGACACGACGTGACAATTGAAACCAAACTGCGGGAGCTGCGCGCGCGGCTCCTTGAAATCCGAGATCTCGGCTGGGCCGGTGCCGTGCTCTCCTGGGACCAGGCCACCTACATGCCGCCTGCCGGCGCGCCGGCACGCGCAAGGCAGCTTGCGCTCTTGAGCCGGCTCGAACATGAGCGCATGACCGATCCCGCGCTCGGTCATTTGCTCGATGCGCTCGCGCCTTACGCCGGCGGGCACGACGATGACGATGCCCGGCTCATTGCGGTGGCGCGGCGCGACTTCGACAAGGCGATCAAGGTGCCGGCAAGCTATGTCGAGCGCGCCAACGCATTGGGCTCGGCTTCCTACAGCGCCTGGCGCAAAGCGCGGCCGAGCAACGACTTTGCGAGCATGCGGCCTTATCTCGAAAACTCGCTCGAGCTCACGCGAGAATATGTCGAGTTCTTCGCGCCCTACCAGCACATGGCCGATCCCTTGATCGACGACGTCGACGAAGGATTGACCTACGCAGCCGTACGCGCGCTCTTTGACCAGCTGCGTCGCGAGCTTGTGCCGCTCGTTACCAGCATCTGCAATCAGGCTCCCGCGGACGACAGCTGTCTGCACGGGGAATTTGCCGAGCGGACGCAGCTCGAATTCGGCCTCAAGGTTGCGACCGACTTTGGCTACGACCTCAAGCGCGGGCGCCTCGACACCACGCCGCATCCGTTCTGCACCAAGTTCTCCGACGCCGATGTCCGAATCACGACGCGCACCTATGCAAACGAGCTGAGCCAGTGCCTGTTCTCGACCCTGCATGAGACGGGGCACGCGCTCTATGAGCAGGGCATCGCGCCGGAGCTCGCGGGTACCCCGCTTGGCAGGGGCACTTCCATGGCCGTGCATGAAAGCCAGTCGCGACTGTGGGAAAATGTGGTCGGGCGCAGCCGGAATTTCTGGCAGCAGTATTATCCGAAACTACAGCAGGAGTTTCCGCAGCAGCTGGGAAAGACTCCGCGTGAGACCTTCTATCGCGCCATCAACAAGGTCGCGCGCTCGCTCATTCGCACCGACGCCGACGAGGTGACCTACAATCTCCACGTCA
>Ga0209526_10003886_pt1 | contig 10175 bp, 9 predicted proteins | sample JacPinW_OM2H0_M1_FD_188566 | JGI IMG/M metagenome (GOLD analysis project Ga0209526, IMG submission 188566) | Forest soil microbial communities from Algoma, Ontario, Canada - Jack Pine, Ontario site 1_JW_OM2H0_M1 (SPAdes) (version 2) | ecosystem: Environmental > Terrestrial > Soil > Boreal... | reverse complement strand
CCGGCCGCGCCGCCACCACTGCCAGCTCGGCACCCGCATTGCTCGCGAAATATTTTTCGCCCGTCAGCCGCCAGCCACCGCGCACCGGCCACGCCGCCGTCTCCACCGCAGCTCCCAGATCCGACCCGCCCTTGATCTCCGTCATCCACGTCGCGCCCTGCCACACGGAATCATCTTTCCGCAAAAGTTGCGGCAGAAATCGCCCCTGCAATTCCGCGTTTCCATATTTCGCCAGCGGCATGGCAGTCCCCAGCGACACGGTGTACGGGCAGCACACTCCCGGATCGTGAAAGGAAATCACATGCATCAGCGAATACGTGGGAATCAGCGATTTCTCTTCCTGCGCCCGCCAGATCACTCCGGCCCGGTAACCCCGCTTCAATATCGTCTGGTATTCGCGGGGGTAAACAATCTCGTCCACCCGCTGCCCGTCACGATCGAACATCCGCAACCAAGGCGTTCGAGCGCGGTCAATGTCACCCGAAATTGCACCGCCTTCGCCCCTCCACCACTCTTCCTCGGCAACCAGCAAATCAATGTGCGTAAGAGCAAGAAGCCGGGCCTGCAAGAAACTCACCGGGGACCGCAGCCAGGAAAAGTCGCTCATTTCAGCGCATGTTAGGCGCTCACCACCACTAGGTCAAGCCGCGCTCCTGCTTTTGTCAAGCCTCTTTAGAAATGTCCCCTTCCTTACCTCATTAGAAGTGTCCCTTTTCTTTGATTTGCTGTTGTCGTTGGGGTGTCCGCCGGAGCGAAGCCCTGCGCCGCGGTTTGTGCGGCGCGTTTAGGGCGAAGCGGAGACGGACACCCCAACGAATGTCGATACCGGCGAGCGATTCAGCTTCTGCAACTTCATTCTCTGTTCATAGCCTTGCCGCCATGGATGTTCCTTCGCAGGCTTAATTTCTACTTTCTTGGCTGGCTCGCGGCGCGACTCGCGCGGTGCAGCCTGGACTACCTGAGGTCGCACTACCAGATCTTCATACTCCATAGCTTCCCCGCGATAGTGCACTTCTACCGCCCCATCTTCCCACTCACAGATCAACGCTTTGGCTTTCGTAGGCCCATAACGCCGGTTCTGCGGCCGGAGTTGCAGAAAATGCCCGCGGTACTGCACCACCCAATCGTTGCTGATCCAGCGCTCGGTCTCTAAGCGGAACACCTCTCTCAGCTTCGCGGCGCTGGGCGTCTTTACGTGATAGTTCTCTGCTCGTGCCGCTTCCCGTGCAAAACGCTGGTTGTGTTCCGGTAGATATTCCGCTTCCAGATACTCATTCGTGGCCTCGTAGCTTTGGATCCCTTGGCGGCGCAGTTTCTTCACCAGGCGATCTTGATGGACCCCGTTGTTGCGCTCCACCCGCCCTTTCGCTTGCGGAGAACTCGCCGCGATGATGCGAATCTCCAACCGTTCGCACATCCGTCCAAACTGCGTCGTAGGCGCCTTTCCTCGCAGTCGCTCGCCTTCCGTTGGCTGTCGCTTATAAACATTCTTCCAATCCGTGTACAACGCCCGGGGTACCCCATACTTTCCGATCCAACCCTGCAGCACACCGACCGCGGTCCAGATTGTTTCCTGTTCTCCCATCCGGCACGAGGTGGTTCCGGTGGCGTCATCCACCATATTCATCAAACATCCGCGTGGCCCACGTTCCTCAAACCATGCATGGAAACTGCCATCCAACTGCACTAAGTCGCCAAAGTGCTGCCTCCGCTCCCGGCGCTTCCGGTGGGCCTTCCGTCTCCGCTTGCGGCTCCACAACCCCTCCGCCAGCATCCAGCGTCGCAACGTCTCCTCACCCACCTGGACCCCATCCTCATCCGCCAAATGTTCTGCCGCCAGCGTAGGTCCAAACCGCTCTCGTTCCGTTCCCGAATACTTCTCCCGGATCAGCTGCAGCACCTTCCGCCGGAATTTCTCGGGCTTCGCCCGATTCGAACTTCTGCCTGCACTACGATGCTGCAGCCCTTTGGCTCCTTCTTCCCGATAGCGCTGCCACAACCTCTTCGCCTGCCGATAGCTCACCTCCAGCATCTTCGCTGCGTCTACCAGCCTCAGCGTCCGGCTCTTCACTCGCCCTAAAACCTCGGCTCGTCGAAGTTCCCTCGCACTCATCGCTGTCCTCTTCAATCGGACCTCCCCAGGAGGTCGTAGTGTAGGGGACATTTCTAATGGGGGGTGAAGGGGACACTATCAAAGAGGTTCAACAGCTGAAGAGTGGTCGGAGGATGATATCCAGTGGAACTACTGGGTGTCAAAATGGCCAGCTCCACTGATTAGGGTAAGAGCGAGCAGGGCCTGGTGCATTCTCTTACTGGCGGCACAAAGCAGAGTGAGCAATATCACGCTGCGAATCAGAATAACTTCGTTCAATTATCGCTCCTGTTGGTTCGATTTGTCGGTCACAACCCGGGCAACGCACCACGGGTCACTTCAAGGAGAGCAGAAAGGACGACCCCGCTCCCCTCGAGCACTCGAAGGGATTCGTCCCCTGCTCTCCTTGCTCTTTCATCTTCAGCCTAGGAAATTTGTGTGCCTATACTTGAAACACCGTAGGATCGTGGAGGCCTCACTGGACGCAGGAGAAGGCCTCGTCGGTCGATCGCTTGCGCCTCCATTCGTGTTCCGGCAATTTACTCGCCATCAGAGACAAGCCGCGCATTTTGGCTCGCTAGAATTAGGAAGCTACAGTGTGGGCTGTGGGGTCTAATACGCGGAAAGGCCCCGTTTCACCTTTTTCGATTGTAATATTTACAAGGGATGCCCAATTGGAGTTCGATGAGGGCCCGTTCGGTCCTTTCCTGGTTGGTTCGGGACGGCGGGGTTTTATGGGTTGAAAACCCCGTTGGGCGCTCCATTCTACGGTTAGCCTCAAAATTCAAAGATCATGCCTTACCTGCTTTGTACAGCATTTACCCTATAGCTTGATGATGATTGGAATACTAGAGTGGGCCACATGAGCCACTGTTTCGGCTCGCGCGCGAGAGGTGCCGATGTCGCTCCGAGGTTCCGACAACTGGACCGGGGATAAAGGAGGCCGGAGGAGAGTCTCTATAGGCAATTCCAGGTCTAATGCCAGGGTGCTTTCCATAGAGCGCGGGAAAGTTGTTCATACAGAAACTTTGGAGTCTCTACTCTCTTCCGCTTTGCGTTCCGACGACAATGAACTCGATCAAATTCTGTCCGCGTTAGAGGAGATTTCCAACTCGTTAAAGTCAGGCGCTGCGAGCTCGGGAAGCATTGACAACGTTCTCGAGCGGGCAGCCTCGTGCGCCATAAGGCAGTCGCTGCTGGATCGAGAAATTCGTTCGCTGGCCGTCACCGACGAACTTACATCTCTCTACAATCGGCGCGGTTTTCTGGCATCGGCGATGCACCAGTTGAAGCTTGCTCATCGCCACTCTCAAGACGGTATACTCCTCTTTTTCGACATGGACAATTTGAAGGGGATTAACGATGCCTTCGGACACCGGGAGGGGGATCTGGCAATCATCCGGGCTGCCGATGCGCTGGAGGAGACCTTCCGTGACTCGGACATTCTGGCCCGGCTCGGTGGTGACGAGTTTGCCGTGCTGGCATCGGAAGCCTCTATGTCAAACCGAGAAGCGATCGTGGCTCGGCTGGACAGGAGTCTCGAAAAAGCGAATGCCGAGGAATCTCGTTATAAATTGTCTCTTAGCATCGGCATAGCAAGGTTCGATCCGGACACTGCCGGCTCGCTTGGAGAACTCATGGCCCGCGCGGACCAGGATATGTACGCGAACAAAAGGGACCGTACGAGATCCGCATTGTCACGACACTCGTAGTTGGATACTCGTCGGTATTTTGATGACCATCCGGGGTTTAAAGGTGAACCCAACGAACGAGTGTGTTACGTTCAACCAGAAATAGGATATAGCAGCTTTATCAAGCACGATGACGCGGTCACACGGCCCGTTATCCAAACTTGGGAGTGGGCGGCCGCTACGTGTCAACCTGGAGAATCGAAATGACTACGAGTGCTTTGATTCCCGACCCCAGCTATCTGATGCTTCAGTGGCAGCCGGGCAGTTCCTCTCAGGGCGACCATGTCGCCTACTTCTATAAAGAGAGCGATTCTCTGCTTGAAGCATTGTCCAGCTTTATCGGTAGTGCTTTGGGAGCCGGCAATGCCGCGCTCGTCATTGCAACCAAGATGCATCGCGAAGGACTTCTGACCCGGCTTACCGCTCGCGGCTTGGATATCCCCAAGGCCATCAATGAGGGAAGGTACCTTGAGCTCGACGCTGCCGAAGTTCTATCGAAGCTCATGGTGGAAGGGATGCCCGACAGCGGCCGCTTCGAAGCGATAGTCGGTGGAGCAATCGATAGAACCAAGGCCCGCGCTAAAACGGCGCATCCCGAAATTGCCGCATTTGGGGAGATGGTTTCTCTTTTGTGGACGGAGGGAAAGGTCGAGGCCGCCATTCGGCTCGAACAGCTCTGGAACGAATTGGCGACGAAGCTTGCTTTCTCCCTGCGATGTGCCTATCCGGTGTCTCACTTTAATGGCGAAAAGAACCCTCAGCCGCTTATGAGAGTATGCGCGGAACATTCTGCGGTTGTGCTTGACGAAGGCGACGCTTCCTTTACAAGCGGCGAAGCCAAGATTGCCCTGCGCCGTAGTGAAGAGCGATTCCGGCTTCTTGTAGATGCCGTTCAGGACTATGCAATCTTCATGTTGGACGTGGAGGGTCACGTCAGCAGCTGGAACAGGGGAGCCGAACGCATTAAAGGATATCGAATCTCCGAGATCATCGGTAAGCACTTTTCCATCTTTTATCCCGAGGAAGACATCCGAGCAGGTAAGCCGCGACGGGAACTCGAGATCGCCGCTAAGGTTGGGCGGTTGGAAGACGAGGGATGGCGGCTGCGCAAAGACGGCTCCCGTTTCTGGGCAAACGTGATCATTACAGCGATAAGAAACGATGCTGGAAGATTGATTGGATTCGGAAAAGTTACCCGAGATTTTAGCGAGAAAATAAAGGCTAACGAGGCGTTACGAAAAGAAATCGTCGAGAAGACGGCGGCCGAAAAAAAGGTGCGCGATTCGGAAAAGTCACTCCGGCAACTTTCTCTGCGTCTCCTGCAAACGCAGGACGATGAACGCCGGCGCATCGGCAGAGACCTGCACGATAGCGTGGGCCAGTACCTCGTTGGTTTAAAAATGAAGGTGGATTCCCTCAAGTCCTCGCTCGAACGCGGGCAACGAGATGATGATAGTGCACTGACCGAATGCTCCCAGCTGGTTGAAGAGGCGATCAAGGAAGTTCGCACCATTTCTTACCTTCTCTATCCCCCGATGCTCGAAGAGTTGGGCTTGAAATCGGCAATCCCATGGTATTTGGAAGGATTTACAAAGCGGAGTGGAATAAAAACAACCTTCGAGGTTTCTCCCGAATTTGACCGCATTCCTGGCGACCTGGAGCTGGCCCTGTTTCGCGTGCTCCAAGAGAGCTTAACGAACGTGCACCGGCACTCCGGAAGCCCAACGGCAACCGTCCGACTTCTCACTGAGAACCGCCGTGTATTCCTCCAGATCATTGACGTAGGGTGCGGCTCTCAGTCAAACAATTGTGAAAATCGGGCTCAGGACTGGATGGGCACCCTTGGCGTGGGACTGCGCAGTATGGATGAACGTGTGCGCCAGCTGGGAGGCAGTCTTGAGCTATCCTCGGTTCAGGGAGGAACCACCGTCACCGCCACTCTGCCGATACCAGACGCTGAGCTAGACTTGTCAAAAGAGGAATAATAGCCAATCGAATTTCGGGCACCCTGTGGCAAGCCGCCATGCTGCTCCACGCCTTCTGGGCAAATAGGAATCCCCCCTTTGCATCTGGAAGAAACTGGTCTTTCAGAACGCCTCTCCAACTCCATTGCTCATGCCAGCAGTGAGCCGGTATGCCAATCAAGATTTTTTTTGAGTTCCAGTACTGGGAAAGTGGGCAGAAAATACATAATAAACCCAGAAAGAGTCCCCCCTTTGCCGTCCGGCGGCCGATCATCTGCTCCTTTTGGATCGCACAACTAATTGATTTGAAAGACTTTTAACTGAGCTCATGGAATGGAAGCCAGGTTGCCTTTACCTGTGGCAGCGTTAAATCCACTGTTGGGGGGGCGGTTATGGATGCCAAGTTCGACATCTTTAAGAAACTACCCGATGGTCACCCGCTTTGGGTAACGGCTGTAGAAGGGCTCGAAGAGGCAAGGAATCAACTCGCTCGATTGGCAGTGAGTTCGCCTGGCGAGTACTTCATTTACAGCGCCCGGAATGGCTGTATAGTTCAAGGAAGAATGGCTGCCGGCGTGTGACCTGGAGCCGATCATCCTCAAGATCATCTCCCCCTAGCTCAAACGATCAGAAAGAATCCGGAGATTTAGATTTCCGCGCAGTGTTTCTCTCCCATCTCTGCCTGGCTCGCGGATCCACGACAAAACGCCAGGCAGATCCTCATCGGAATAAGTACAGGGCGGTTGCGCGCGAAATCAGGGATTTAGTCTATTTCCTGGACCCTCCGTTCGTGGTCTTTTCTATTGTAGTGACTACTCCCGTTGCTCCAGGCCGCAGCAGACAAAGCCAGTGTGCCGCAGAAAAGAGATGGCAGCCCAATTCTATGCGCAAGTGGACCTTCATTCTTGGCCTTGTCCTCCTCCTCCCACTGCTTACACTCTATGGACTGGGTTCCAGAATCCACGCGATGGTGCGCGAGCGTGCCCAGAAGATTCTGCAGACACATTTTGCAAGCAAGGTTGAGTTTTCCAATTTTGACGTTTCTTTGTATCCCCGCGCCCGTGTGACGATTCATCAGCTGGTTTTGCGGCACCATGGCCGGACTGACATTCCCCCTCTTATTCAGGTCCGTGCAGTCACGATGACGTCAAACCTAATCAATCTCCTACGAGCCAAGCCGCGCATCACCTTCGTGGATTTGCAGGGGTTACAGATTCATATCCCGCCCCGGCAAACCGGCGACGAGTCTTTGATTCAGCGGACTGACCAGGACCTCGCAAAGAAATATCCGGCTCTCATCGAAGACATGCGTGCCGATGATGCCATCATCGTTATTTTGCGGGCACAGTCTGAAAAGCCGCCCAGGGATTTTCCCATTCACCGCCTCGAGCTCCACAATGTCAGTTTTGATCGTCCCGCCGCGTTCCAGGCAACGCTCACAAACAGCATTCCGGCGGGCGAGATTGAAACCACGGGCGAGTTTGGACCCTGGCAAGCGGACGCCCCGAGCAAAACCTTTACACTGGGACAATATAGATTCCAGAATGCTGACCTTGGAACCCTGAAAGGGCTTCGCGGAGTTCTTTCTTCTGAAGGCAATTTCAGCGGCCCGCTTGATTATCTAAAGGTCGAGGGGACGACCGACACTCCAGATTTCTGCCTGAGAACGGCTGATCACCCGATGTCCTTGCACACTGTATTCTCCGCGGTGGTGGACGGCACCAACGGCGACACGTATCTCAACAACGTGGCCGCTCGGTTTCGGCATACCACGATTGTAGCCAGCGGCAAGATTGAAGATGCCGATCCTGAAGTGAAGGGCAAGACGATCTTGCTGGAGGCCTACTCGCAGGATGCCCGCGTGGAAGACCTTATCCGGCTTGCCGTCAAGACGGACCAGCCGATCATGACGGGCGTCGCAAGATTAAAGGCGAAGATCGCCATCCCAGAAGGAGAATCTGACCTGATCGAACGGTTAAGAATACAAGGTGAATTCCGGATCGCCGACGGCCAATTCACGACTAGCGAAGTTCAGGAGAAGGTCGATACCCTAAGCCGCAAAGGCCAAGGGCAGCCGAAAGCGATGGAAATCAACGGTGTTGCTTCGGAAATGGCCGGCAAATTCCAGGTCCGGAATGCTGCGGTGGAGTTTTCCAATTTAAACTTTGATGTAGCCGGCGCTTCGGTCAATCTGAGAGGAACCTACAATCTCGATGGTGGCGGACTGGATTTTCATGGCAACCTGGTGATGCAGGCCAAGCTTTCCCAAACCACTACCGGTGCGAAGTCATTTTTCCTGAAGGCCTTGGACCCATTTTTCAAAGGGGAAAACGCGGGAACGGTCCTGCCAATCAAGATTACCGGGACAAAAGACAATCCCGCCTTCGCGCATGATCGGGGCGGCGATCCCCATAAGCTCGAGGTCTCCCCTCCCAAAGCGGGCAAGTGAACCCCGAGACCGTTTCCTGGGAATTTTCCCGAATCGCCGGTCGCCTTTGCTTCGCTCCGGGCTGGCGTGCGCAAAATTCACACCCGTGATGGTTCTTGAATCAGGAATAGGGCCATCTCTCTAACGTGTTTCGCCCGGCGGCGCGCTGAGGCATGCCCAAAATCCAGATGGAAGACGGCGTCGCTTCTCCGGATTAAGGAGGGAGAACAGATGCCTGTGTTCAGCCAGGCATCTGTTCTTGTGAGGAGTGAATCGGAGGTGTTCCCTGGCACTCAGGCTACCTGGGCCCCGCGCGCGCAACCATCAGGTTTTTCCAGTACGGACGGAAGGTGTTTCTTGTAGGACGAGTGGCTGTCCTCTGTTGTCCGGAAAAATCACTGGTGCCAACTGCTGCTGTCTTCAGGGCTTTATTTTGGCTGGAAATCTACTGCGTATGTAAGGAACTGTCTTGTACATGGTTTGCTGGCCGGAATGGATCCAGGATGAAACAGGACGGGAGGATTCTGCGAGGAGATTGGAGATATGCGCGAGCGATGGATGACAATCCGCGACAAGCTTTACAAACGCCGTCAATGGCACGGCCAGTAGAATCCCCATCAAGCCCCAAAGCCAGCCCCAGAACAGGATCCCTGCTGTGGCCGCGACCGGGCCTAGATTGACCCGCGACCCGACTACCTTGGGGATTAGAAAGTTTGCGGAAATGAAATGAAGGCATACGACGGTCAAGAAAATAATGGCAAACGGGCCTGCGGCGCTAAATTGCAAAAGCGCGGCCGCGGAAGGGACCAGCACGGCGAGGATTACGCCCAGAAAAGGAATCAAATTCAGAAAACCACTCACCAAGCCAAGGATCGCGGCGCCCTGTATTTTCAACGCGAGAAGGACGAGAATCGTAACGGTTGCCATCGCAGAACCGATGATCAAGTTGCCGGCCGCAAATCCTCTGACCATTTGAGTCAGTCGTCCCACAAATTGAGGTACGTCAATCATGTTGCCGAATGAGCTCGCCAGCCTTTGTTTCATCTGTTCCTTGCGAATCAGATTGAAAAACATGAGGAAAGGCACAACTCCAATGATAATGATGGCACTCCACACCGGCCCGACGCCGCGGATCATATACGAAGGCCAGCTGGGCGGTTCTTTGATCTTTACCTCAGCGATTTTTTTTGCAGGCACCTCGGGATTCAGGCTGCCAGCGGTTTCCTGAACTTTGGCGATCTTCTGGTTCAAAGGTTTAATGACATCGCGGATTCGCAGGGCGTACTGGGGCATGGTCTCCACGATGTCTGAAATGCGATTGTAGGACGCGTACGTCAGGAAGCAGGAAAACAGCATTCCAGCAAGTATGATAATTCCGGCGGAAGCGGAACGCGGGACATGCCAGCTCTCCAGATAGGTCACCAGTGGATCAACGAGGATCGCGAGAAAGGCCGCGAGCAGGAGCGTGATGCAGAAGGAACTTGCAAAGAAACAAAAAGCCATGAGAAGAACGAGCACGATGACCCATAGAAGCCAGGCAATACGGCTTAACAGGCGCGGTTGGAGTAACTCCGTTGAGCTGCGCATCATTGGGACCAGTTGCTCTCCCTCTTGCCAATCGAAACACGTGCGCGAGACCTCCCCGCACCCCAGTTGGGCGCAAGGAGGACCGCACAAGTAGTTCACGATAGGGTCTTGCGCTGGAAAAAATGGATAATCAGCGAGATGACCGCGAACAGCAACAGAATATGAATCAGAGCGCTGGATACATGAAAGACCAAGAATCCCCCCAGCCAAGCCAGCACCAAAATTGCAAACAAGACGATGAACATATAACCCTCCTTCCACAAACACCCTTAGATTGTTCCAATTGAAACCGCAAGCCCATACAGGTAATGCTGCAGTATTTGCCCAACCATACCCGATCGAGGCGTTTCGTTTTCTTGCCCCAGAAAAGGCGGGCGAAAGGTGCGCGGTCGAGAGCCGCTGGGGCCCCACAG
>Ga0209526_10003884_pt1 | contig 10176 bp, 11 predicted proteins | sample JacPinW_OM2H0_M1_FD_188566 | JGI IMG/M metagenome (GOLD analysis project Ga0209526, IMG submission 188566) | Forest soil microbial communities from Algoma, Ontario, Canada - Jack Pine, Ontario site 1_JW_OM2H0_M1 (SPAdes) (version 2) | ecosystem: Environmental > Terrestrial > Soil > Boreal... | reverse complement strand
GAGTAATCATAAATGTCCAGCGTGACGCCGAATTCAGATCCCATCTGTGTGCTTGTGCCCATGGCAGTAGCCTCAATCGTTTCTGGCTTGTTAGCGGCCCAAGCGAGAGTGCTTCCCGCAATCACCAGAAGGGTCATCAGCAAACTGCCAAGGGCAAGCTTGTAACTTCTTGGAGCCGAGTTCTTGACTTGTGACATTCTCTTCCTCCTTCAAGAGCGTAGTTCTCTTGCGTTCATATTTAGGTTCGATCACCGACTTCTTTGTTCAATCTCACGCCATCGTGGTTGAATGCAAAATCGTCGACTTCAAAGGTGAGCGGGCAACGTTAGTTGCGCTTCGGCAGGTTTCAGCCAGCCCCCTATTTCCCTTGTTGCCCTCCGTGGCGCGCCGGTACGTGTTCCTGAGTTTGGGAAGTTGCTTGACTGACTCTCTTTTCGTAGCTGGACTCGACAACCTGACTGCCGTCTGGATTGCTTTCGTCAAACAACTTCGCTAGAAAGTAGCGATTTCCGTATTTATGGAAGATCAATTCGCTTTTGGTTGGTTCGGAGTTTTTGTCCGCCTCTTCGACTTGGAAAACAGCGGAAACAGAGCCATCCATGCTGCTAATTTGCATTACGGTCAAGTCGGAATCGTCCATCATGCGGATGCGGTACTCGCCGGCCGGAAGTTCGGTATTACCCGCGTGAAACTGAAATGGAATCTTGGCTTCAAGGTCGCCAATGATTTGCGCGTGTGCTTGCGTCGGGTAAACCGTCAGAGCAAAAACCATGGCGATGAATAACGATAGTAAGTGATGCCGTCTAGTCTCCTTGTGATTTGCGGTGACCTTGTTGATTGCTTCGGTGAACATAGCGATTTCTCCTTGTTTCTGCCGCCAGCGGAAAAAGAATCGGTGCGTCGAGCGACACGGGTCAGTTACGCAACACGGTTGCCAAAGATGTCTTGTGCGTAAATGACTGAAAGTAGGGGAAGAATAGAGGCAACAGAGCAGTATGCGATGCCAACCCGCTGAACATGACGTCCGCATGCCGACAGGCTCAGCAGGATACGGTATTTGGCGGCGCGGCAAATGAATTTGAATTGAGCTGCGAGCCGAATCCTCTGGACACTGTCAGTCTGTTGGAGATCGAAGGCCTTTCCCGCCAGGGTTCGAAAGAAGCGAACATCACTCTTATTCTTCCTAAGCGGATGAAGACTGCGACGAGCTCTTTGGAGTTCCAGAGTTGGTCGCATCCCAATGTTCATTCGCGTGAAATCTCTCATTGCAAACGCACCTCCGTCAAAATTGCTGACATCAGTGTAAGGTGCGTGGCGTCAAACCCCGGGCCAAGAAGGGACCGTCATTTATTACCAGCGCGTAAAAAGGTGTTCGAGTTGGCAAAACAATTGCCCAGCAACATTCCTGTTACATCGCATGCTAAGTAGCTTGGCGGGACGATGAAGGACGAGAGGGGGATACCGATGCCCGAACCAAATGGATTCAAGCCTGCTATTGAAGGGGATAACTGGTCGAGTGAACAGCCAGGAAGCAAATCTGCCGTAGAAGGCCTGTCGAGACGTACTTTTTTGGGGGTGGGGTCGGCTACTCTAGCGAGCGCGGCATTGGCCTCTCTGTCCGCCGGACAGGAGAGAGCGGATACCGAAAAGGCAGACAAGGATCATTCCTTAAGTGATCCCGGTCCGGAAAATAAGCCGCTCCTTGATGAAAATCCGAATTCAAATTTCCCTCCGCCGACCGATCACGGACACATTGAGCCGACATGGTATTCATTCGATCTAACTTACAAACGTGTTGAAGAAGGCGGCTGGACCAACGAAGTCACAGAAAAAGTGCTGCCCAATTCAAAAGACCTCGCAGGCGTCAGAATGCGCCTTACGGCGGGCAGCTTTCGGGAGCTGCATTGGCATACGGCCGACGAGTGGGCCATTATGCTGTACGGAAATGCTCGCGTGACCTGCCTTAACCCCGATGGAACGGTGTTCATCGGCGATATTGGAAAAGGTGATCTCTGGTACTTTCCGGCCGGATTCCCTCACTCCATCCAGGGCTTGGCGCCCGATGGTTGTGAATTTATTTTGGTATTTGATCAAGGCTCGTTTTCCGAAGACAACACCTTCCTTATTTCCGACTGGGTGAGGCGCACCCCGCCCTCGGTCTTGTCGAAGAACTTCGGCCTGCCGCAAAACGCTCTCAAAAAATTACCTGACAGGAGCCTCTACATTTTTCCAGCGGACTTGCCTGCGTCTTTGGCACAGGACAAGGCGGCGGTTGGCGGGCGTCGCGTCGAATCCACATACCAATACACATTTAGGATGGAAGCGATGACTCCCACGAAGCAAACGAGGGGTGGCTCCGTCCGCATCGTTGACTCGCATAATTTTCCAGTGTCGAAGAATATCGCAGCGGCCTTGGTCACTATTAAGCCGGGTGGTTTGCGGGAACTGCACTGGCATCCAAACGCTTCGGAATGGCAATACTACCTTGCCGGTAAGGGGCGCATGACAGTCTTTACCAGCGAAGGAGCGCGCACGATGGACTTCAACTCCAATGACGTCGGCATCGTACCGATAACCGCAGGTCACTACGTTGAGAACACAGGTAATACGGATCTGGTGTTTCTCGAAATGTTCAAGGCTAACGAGTATATGAATTTTTCCCTGAATAACTGGATAAGGCGCCTGCCTCCCGAGATGGTGACATCGCATTTGAATCTGGATGCAGAGGCCGTAAGTAAGATTCCTTCAGAAGCGCTCGATGTTCTCCCTGGCTAGCGTTGTCGCGGCGTACGGCATCAAGGTGACTTCGAAGACCGAAAGGACATAGTGGTGGGCACGCCAGCATGGACAATTCGTATGGTTATCATTTTCCTCCTGGGTAGTGCGGAAGCGTTTACGGAATCGCCTCGGGTCATGGCGCATCCGATGTCCCGAGTCCGCAAGGTTACCGATACGCGAATTTCGGTTCAGCCGCAATTTGGAGCGAGAGTGAAGGCGACAGCCAAAGTGATCGAACGCCTCGACAGGATCGAATCAAAACGACTGGGTGCTCGCCTGGATGTGCAAGACGGACGAAGCGCGGGCAAGCCGGCCACACTTCGTTTCACCAATGGTCACAACGCAGGTGATGCTGGTCCAGCAATATCGCTTCGACATGTCATGGCAACAAGATCCCAGCGGCGGCACCATGACCTCAAACGACGACGCGTCGCACGGGCTGGAAATCATTCCGACTTCGCGCCTGCCTTCTAAGCAGAATGCCGCAGGTTCGAGTCATGCCGGGCGCGCCATCTCATTGAACTGAAAAGAGTAAGGTGAGTCGCTCTTCACCGTTGACCGTCTCTTCAGAAAGCAGAGGGTCATGGGAACCACGAGTGCGGGTTTGGCATCACCTCAATACGTGATTCTTGCAGCTGCTCCAAGATCGATGCCAAGCGCGGGATCACTTTCTACAAGCCGGCCGACTTCGCGTTACCAATCAGCTTGAACCGATGATCAGATTACTTCCGGATTGCCGAGGACTCGCTAACTGGCAGGTCGATTCTGGGGTTGTGAGTATTATCCGGATAGTACGGCAGGCATCACCGTGAGCAATCGCAAGAGGGTCGGCATTCATTGACTCGCTTATCTTGCCGACGTAAGATTTGCGCCGATGATTGGCGAGACCATCTCGCACTATAGGATTCTTGAGAAGCTTGGTGGCGGTGGAATGGGCGTGGTGTATCAGGCGGAAGACACCCGTCTGGGCCGATCCGTGGCTTTGAAGTTCCTGCCGGAAAATGTAGCCCACGATCCGCAAAGTCTCGAACGTTTTCGCCGCGAAGCACGTTCTGCATCTGCTCTCAACCATCCCAATATCTGCACCATCTATGAAATCAATGAAAGCGAAAGCCAAACTTTTATTGCCATGGAATTGCTGGAGGGCAGCACTCTCAAGCATCTGATCGCAAGCCGGCCGATGGAAGTCGAGACAGTTCTGGAGCTAGGCATACAGATCGCGGCTGCTCTGGAAATTGCCCATAGTAAAGGCATTGTGCACCGTGACATCAAGCCCGCCAACATCTTTGTCACCAGGCACGGTCAGGCCAAAGTGCTGGATTTTGGTCTCGCCAAGCTAACTATCAACGAACTCGGCGGCGCCACCTCCGCGCCGACTTTAACCGTTGAAGAAAATCTCACTAGTCCCGGCACCGCCATTGGAACTGTTGCGTACATGAGTCCGGAGCAGGTGCGCGGAAAAGAACTGGATGGCCGCACGGATCTGTTTTCCTTCGGCGCTGTTCTTTACGAAATGTGCACCGGTTCGCTGCCTTTCCCCGGCGACACTTCGGGAGTAATTTTCGAAGCGATTTTGAATCGAACGCCCATCGCCGCCGCCCGTCTAAATCCGCAAGTTCCTCCCAGGCTCGAAGAAATCATCAACAAAGCTCTCGAAAAAGATCGCGAGACCCGCTGCCAGTCCGGCGCAGAACTGAGAGCCGATCTCAAGCGGCTGCAGCGGGACACAAGCTCCGGAATCACCGCCCCCACGTCGCCGACCATAGTTGAAGCCCATTCCACTAAGTGGAAGCTCGGCGCCGCTGTCTTGGGCGCTGTGGTGCTCGGCGCATCCATTCTGGGCTGGTTTTTATGGCATCAACGGTCGGCCACAACAGCGTCGAAGTCTCTAGCGAGTCCAAAACGCTTGACGTCGAATCCAACCGCAAATCCCATCTCCGTCTCCGCCATTTCTCCGGATGGAAAGTATTTGGCCTATTCCGACCGGACCGGCACGTATTTACGACTCACGTCCACAGGCGAAGTGCACTCTTTATTGTCAAAGAATAGCGACGTTCAATACTTGAGCTGGTATCCGGACAGCACCCGGTTGCTGATTTCTTGGCCGCCGTCACCGGCCGCCAAGATGGGCCTGTGGGTAATGCCCATTGTAGGAGGAAACCCGCGGCAGGTTTCCGAGGAGGGTTGGTCAGCCTCCGTTTCCCCAGATGGCTCGCAAATAATATTTCTCAAAGCCGCAATGTACGGCGAAACCGGTCAGGAGCTGTGGCTGATGCGCGCAGACGGAAGCGATCAACGCAAGATCATTTCTGCTCCCGAAGACGGCACCGTATTTTCCTCGCCCGTGTGGTCCCCGAATGGACACTGGATCGCGTACGACAAGTTTCGCTTTGGAGCCTACAGGATTGAAGCGTGGATCGAACTTTTCAATCTGGAGCATGGAACCAGAAGCGCAATTGTCACTCAACCCCGGCTGGAGTGGGGCCTCGAATGGCTGGCCGACGGACGGTTACTTTATGCTGTGGCCGAGCCACCGCCAAGCCAGAATACTTCGAATTTTTGGGCCCTCGCTATGGACTCGCATACCGGGCGCCCTGTCGAAACTCCTGTCAGGATCACCAGCGGCGACGACTACGTAAATCAACCCAGCGTCACCGCCGACGGTAAGAGACTTGTGTTTAGCCGCTTCCGACCACAACTGGATGTTTACGTGGCAGAGTTTTTCGCCAAGGGCCCGCGCCTCGGTACGCCCCGTCGCCTCACGCTTGACGACGCCGACGACCTCCCCTTCGATTGGACCTTCGACGACAGTTCCGTACTGTTTACTTCGAACAGAACCAACGCCGGCAACATTTTTAACATTTTCCGACAGCGGATTGATGAAAGCTCCGCGGAAATGTTGGTCTCCGGTCCAGAACAAAAACCGATCTCGCGACTGAATCCGGACGGATCTCAGATCCTGTACTTGACATCGTTGAATTCGGAAGATATCGGCGGGAGGCGGATGGCTGAGGTTCAAAACGAGCCGCAAGTCGTGCGCCTGATGCGCGCGCCTATCCAGGGAGGCCCCTCGCAAGTTGTGCTGGAAGCTCCGAACATCACTAATTTCCAATGTTCGCGAGCGCCTGCTGATACTTGTGTGCTAAGCCAGCCAGATCCGAAGGACGTGGTTTTTTCGACATTTGATCCCATGAAGGGCACTCTGCGCCGGGTCGCAAAGCTTGCCGAAGCGCCAGGTGGCTGGAACTTTAGCCTTTCTCCGGACGGGACCGTCATTGCTGCGGTCGAATTGAGCGTCATTAAACACCAGATTCAATTAGTCTCACTGTCAGGCCAGCCCACCCGTGTGATCACCGTGAAAGACTGGAATAATTTCATGTCCGTGGACTGGGCTGCGGACGGCAAAGGATTTTTTGTCTCCAGCAACCCCACGGGCCGCTTAGCCACGCTCTTATACGTGGACTTGACAGGGAATGCGACCGCGCTTCATAAAGTGAAAAACTTCTCGGCCTCCTGGGCGATTCCTTCTCACAACGGGAAGTACGTTGCTATTCCGGCGCCCACGACTGAGTGCAATGTTTGGATGGTGGAAAATTTTTGAAACTAATACGTCGAACGGAGATCTCGCGCCAAAACGGTTTGGCTTTGTCTCTCTGTTGTCCGCCCATCTGAGGAAGCGAGCGGGAATCGGCCATTTGGCACAGATCTTAGTTTGGAATCCAGAGGCCTGTAGAGAGCGGAGTAGCCAGCCGTATCGCGGAGCTCGGCGCCTCGGTGAGCGCGTTTGTCGGTCAAATCAACGGCAAGTACGCAGCCAAGAATGGGGAAGATCTGTTCAAGGCTACGAAATTTGCCAACCATTTGTGGACTTTCCGGCGATTCCTTTCGGATTGAGGCTGTGCCCTGGTCCGACGGGGAGCTCATAAATCCAACTGACCGCGGTCACATTGGGGATGTCGCCATTCGAGACGTCGCGATCCAATCTTCGGTCGAAGCCATTCGCAACCGGATAATTGGCGACTGGTCCAGTGAAGATCGAGGAGTCAAACACAGAAGACGCATCATCAATCAACTTGGAACGTGTGTAGCTGAGCAGAAAAGAGAAGCCGTGTGAGAACCTCTTCTCAAGCTTGGCTTGCACTGCGTTATAAGACCGATCCGCTCCCACCCGTGGCGAATCGATCGAGCTCCCCTCCCAAACCGAAAAAGCCCAGCATGGCTTTCAGGTGAATCTGGCCAAGGTACTCGCCGTCTATAAAGAGATTTGTGTCGACAGCCATCGCTTCTCGCTATGCAGCAGCCTTCGCGCGGCGGCCGGTGTCGCTGCGCCGGGAGCGCGGTCGCCGTCGTCCGGCAAGTCCCCCAAACTGGCGAATCCGCACTTCGCCAGCCGGGAACTTCGCGCGAAGCTCTAGCTTTCCACCCATCGCTCGATAGCTTTGCGCAACGTGCTCACAAAGATGTCGGAGCGGCTTTCGATCTTGGATACGCCGGCTTGATTAATGCGCAACGCCTTTGCCAAGCGCTCCTGGGTTATGCCCATTGCTTGACGAAGTTCGTTCAGAGCCATTTCCTCGATCATCTTCTCCGTTTTTACATCCGAACGTGCTCGCGCCCCCAGCGACATCTTTGCTTCCAGTTCTCGAAAATTCTTAGCCATTGAGCGATCCCTCCCTTCGGAGCGTTTCCAGATGTCCGTCGTACAGGCTATCCGCCATCGGCACAAACTCCTTGTACCATCGGCCCTTGCCCGTTTTGTTCCCGCCGATCAACAGAATTGCGGTGCGCCGCGGGTCGAAGGCGAACAGCACACGGTAGGGCCTTCCTCGGTGCTGAACGCGCAGTTCCTTCATGTTGGCGTGCTTCGAGGACGCTACCGAGTCCACGTGGGGCCCACCCAGCACCGGCCTGAAGCGGCGAAGCAGGTTTACCTCCGCCCTCACGTCCACCTATTCGGCCTCGGTCAAACCATCCCACCACTCCTATGCCTTTCTTCCGCAAGATTGTGCTTGCCGTCAGGTTGGTATCAGTTATACTGATACCATGTGGCCGATAGAAACTATCGAGGCGTTCGACCTGTTTCTTCGCGACCGGGGACTCCGGTTCGACGGAGTCGTCATTGGAGGGGCTGCGCTCAGTTTGCTGGGCATCGTCTCCCGGCCTACAAAGGATGTCGACATTCTGGTTCCGATAATCCCTCAGGAGATACACGTCGCCGCGCGCGCTTTCGCAGCGGAAATTCGCGCGACCGGCGAGATCTTACGCGACGATTGGCTGAACAACGGACCCGCCTCGCTGGCTGACCATCTATCGATGGGCTGGCAAGAACGTCTGGAAGATGTTTTCGACGGCTCGGCTTTGCATCTTCGCTGCCTTGGTCGACACGATTTATTGTGCGCCAAGCTTTTTGCTCTGTGTGATCGCGGCATCGATCTCGGTGATTGCATCGCCCTTGCTCCCACTTCAGATGAACTCCAGAACGTACTTACATGGTTGCAACTTCAAGACGCTAATCCAGACTGGCCGGAGCACGTGCTGAACACCATCGCCGATGTCGCGAAAAGGATTCGTCATGGCATTTAGGAGAACGTCCGCTTTGATGGGACAGCCATCTGCAGATGTGTTGACCCAAGACATGGTTGGCATTGGAATGAATTTTGCAGTAAGGCCGGCACGGGATCCGAACATCGAAGATACGCTCCTATACGCCTCGGCCGACGCGATCGAAAAGCCTGACCTTCGCACCCTGGCCGTGCTGGTGACTTGGTTTGGTGTTCATTCCAGCTGGGTGAACGTTGATCGGCTCACGCACCTGGTGAGCGAACAACCATCAGAACGAGTTCGCGGTCTGTGGTCTGCCCTGGCACTCTGGCAGGAGAAAGATCGTCGGTTTGTTCGCCTTTCAAAACTGTATACCGGTCCTCAACAAGATATGCTCCACCTCGGGACCGAATTTCAGATCAAGCGACATGGGGTAGACCCAAGGTTCAAGGGCAGCGTACTACGCGTGCCCGCAAACTTGTTGCGTGACCGCGTAGCCGATGTTCTCTCACCTGCGGATCTTGCGAAACGGCACCGTGCTTATCATTACCGGGTGATGATCGGACCGAGCTACCGAGCGGACATGTGGGCGGCTCTGGAAAGTAATCCGGAGCTGTCAACAGCAGAGCTTGCCCGGAAGACTTATGGTTCGTTCGCAACGGCTTGGCGCGTCAAGCGCGAGTTCGCAGTTCTGGCTTCTCAAACCGTAAGATCTGCGGCCGTCCAAAAACCAAGAAGCGCATAGATCGAACCGAGTCGTCGTTTGCTTTTCAGAATTCAACTCCAACTTGGCCTAATCCTGGCCTACTGTTGCCCTACTAGTGCGAGGAGAGAGGACACTAGGAAATCCAGGTATTACCGGCAACATCAGTCACGCGCCACGCTCCATTTTCTTTTGCAAGATAGTAATACTGACCACCGCCACAGAGGCCACAGTACTGAAGTTCGACATAGATCACGGCGCGCGTATGATTGAGATTAGGTCCGACGCGAGAAAGAGCAACAACGCCGTAGCTTTCGACAATTTTCGTCTGCAACAGCGCGGTCCTCGCGTCTGGAGTCGCGAAAGTGTAAACGGGCTTAAGATCCTGCTCGGAAGCGAGGACCGTACGGATATTTTATCGGCAAATCGATTGGAATAGATCGGCAAGTGAAATTCCTTATCCAATAAGTGGCATTGGCGCTGACGGGAACCGCAAGCCTTTTGCGGTGAAAGCGCGACATGCCAAAAGGCGTACACGGTCCGGTATTTGCGCGCAACACATAGTGCTTAACTCCGTCCGACCCATGAACTTTCTCGATTGCGACGCGAAAAACGTTATATTCGTCGCTGTCGTACGCAAAAATCCATAACAATGCACATGTGGCCAGCGAGGCCAAGATCACCAACTGGATTATGTATTTAGTCTTTGAAGTTCTCATGCAGGGATCAGACGCCATATCTGATCACAAGTTTCTAGTCTAATGATTCGCGAAAGAAAAAGGCAGTGATACGAGATCTAGGTCCCATGAAAAAAAGCGAGCTATAAGAAGCTGATTCGGGAGCTATTTCTAAGGCCGGACGACGGAAGGTATAAAGGAATTAGCCTCAGGTGTCAGACTATGGACACCTGATCAAATTCTTGTCCAATCATTCAATAGTTCAATTTGCCGCAGCATTCAGAGTGGTCGGATGTGAAATAGATAATTGCGTTGCCACGCGAATCGGCCCACATTCGTTTGCCGTCCTGATAGCGACCGGGGATATGATGCGCCTTTAGCTTATCGAGCAGTGTGTTCCACCAGTCGGTGGATCGCTGGCCGCATTCGCTAATAACAATGCGTTCCTCACTGACATCGGCTTTAGGCATACATAGC
>Ga0209526_10003882_pt1 | contig 10178 bp, 3 predicted proteins | sample JacPinW_OM2H0_M1_FD_188566 | JGI IMG/M metagenome (GOLD analysis project Ga0209526, IMG submission 188566) | Forest soil microbial communities from Algoma, Ontario, Canada - Jack Pine, Ontario site 1_JW_OM2H0_M1 (SPAdes) (version 2) | ecosystem: Environmental > Terrestrial > Soil > Boreal... | reverse complement strand
CCGGTCCTTCCCGGCGTCCACGCCGTCGAGCTCTCCGACGTGCTCAACGCCCGCCGCGTCCTCTTTTATCTTCGATCCCTCCTGCGGTAGGCCCGCGGGATCCAGATCGGTCTTGATGACGACGAACTCGTGCTTCTCACGACCGCTGTTGTGGACGTTGAACGTGAGCTTCCCCGCCGAGGTCGCCTCCTGGCTCAACTTGACGTGGTACTCGTCCAGCGTCACCCCCACCTGCCGGCCACCGCCGACATCACCCAGGCCGCATGCGCTCAACATCAGCGCGATACCGATTCCCGCCACTGCGAGACTCAACAGACGCCTCATGCCACTACCTCCAACTTGAGTTGGTGCCCCCCGATATGGCGCAGGATGTTGACCTTCGCGGCGCCAGCATCAATAGGCGGTCCCAGAAAGACCGCATGACCGCGACCTAAAAGGCGACGTGATGCATGTCCGTATAGCACCGCCGCTTTTGACAGTCTTCCGCCTCCTCCCGAACACCGGATTCCCTCACTGACATGTCACAGCCTCTCTGGCAAGGACGTCACCGGAACCGGTTGCCGATCTGACGGCGTCGGGACACCGGTGGCGCCAGTCCCGGCGCAGCGTGACGGGCGTACCCGGCCGGCCAGGACATCTGCGGCCCCCTGTTTCTGGGCCGTTGCCTCTCACCTTCGGGACCATTGCCAACTAGGCGGCATCCGTGCAGACGGATACGCTCCGGCCAACAAAAAACGGCGCAGCTGTCTGCGTCGGAGGCCGCTGTGTCATTGCAGGAGAGAGGGTGGATGAAGGCGTTCCAGAGTTGGGCGACGCCGCTGCGTAAGCGGTGGTGGCTCGGGCTGATCGCCGCCGTCGCGGTCATCCTGCCGACCCTAACGATCACGACCGCGACCGCTCGGACACTGGTGCCGGCCCTCAACGCCGCCGCGCCAGCCCTCGCCGCCGCCGTCGCCCCGGCGGCTGCGCCGGCCCCGACGAGCAGCGTCAAGATTCGGGTGCAGGCTGGGCGCGCAAGCGCGTCACCGGCGCCCAACGCCCCCAAGGCCATGCAGAACGTCGGCAATTACCGCTGGCTGATCAACCTGGACAACACCGGCAAGTCGGAGCAGGGCAAGGACAACCCGATCTGCCATCCGAGCACCAACCAGCCCGGCGTCCAGACGCCCAATGGCTACCCGCAGGGCTGCTACTGGCCCTCCATCAAGTACGCGGTCGCCAGCCCGGCAATCAGCGAGGGCACGCAGGGCGACTGGAACGTCAACAAGTCGCTTCCGACCTTCGACGGGACCCGCGGCCTGCCGGACAAGTGCGACGGGGCGGGCAACCCGATCAAGGGCAACAGCCCGGCGCTCCTGACCGCGCAGCCGTGTAAATACCTCGTCTCGGTCACCGCGAACGGCTATCAGCTCGGCGGCGCGCACTTTACGGTGCCCAACCAGACCGGTCTGGTGCGGGTCTTCTTGAACCCCTATCCAGTGCCGCTCGGCACCGTGCGGCTCAAGGTCTTCAACGACAACGGCCCGACGGACGGCACATTCGACGAGCAGACCGAATCCGGAATGGTCAACTTCCTGGGCCTGCTCAGCGACTTCGACGGCCAGGTTTCGCAGGACTACTTCGGGAACCCGCTGTGCACGCAGTACCAGACGAGCTCGACGGGCCAGATCCTGCTGGACGCCGAGGGCCGGCCGACGCCGCTACCCTCGAAGAACCCTGCGCCGCCGGACCCCACCAGCGGTTACTACAACCCAACCGTTCCGGGACGCTGTCTTAGCGACACGAACGGAGACATCGTCATCCCCAACCTGGCACCCAACCACTACACGGCTGAGGTGACGCCACCCGACGCCGAGAACACGCCCGGTCACCGCTGGATCCAGACCACCACGCTCGAGGGCAACCACGACCACGACGTGTGGGTGATGCCGAACGACACCGGCCTGGACACCGAGCTTGTGGTCGGCGGCGAGGCGGTCCCCTGGGTGCAGTTCGGCTTCTCCAAAGAGACGCCACCGCCGGACACGTGGGCGTGCCCCTCTGGCGGCACTCCTGGCCAGTCCGCAGGCTGCGGCCAGATCAAGGGCCAGCTCTTCGGCGCGATCCCTTACGTGCCCGGGATCGGCGCTCTTCCCGGGGTCGGCGGCGCCAACGGAAGCTCCGGCATGAAGCTGGACCGCCCTATAGATCGCGGCTGGGTGGCGGTCAACAGCCTGGACGCCTCCACCGGTGACTTCGACCGGGCCGTCGCCAGCATTCCGACCGACAAGAACGGCTACTTCACGCTCAACAACGTCCCCGACGGCGACTACTTCATCACCATCTGGGACGAGCCCCAGGAGTACGCCCTCGACCGTTTCAACGTCACCATCTCGCACGGCCAGGTCATCGACATGGGCGTGCTGCCGCTGCTGGGCTGGTTCAGCCACATCTATGGACACGTCTTCATCGACACCAACGGCAACGGCCGTCAGGACCCGGGTGAGAACGGTCTGTTCCACGCCTTCGTGCAGAACCTGAACCGCACCAACAACGCAATGGAAGGCGGCATCAACACCACCCAGAGCGACAACAACGGGTTCTACGACTTCAAAGAGGCGTACCCGCTGGGCCTGATGTCGATCAACCAGTTCTTCAACACCCGGTTCAAGACCACGGGTGTCACCTGGCAGGCCTGCAACGACCCCCAGGAGCACTCCATCAGGGCGCCCATGGTGGACGTCAGCTACATGCCGATCATCGGTCACTGCGGCCGCCTCGACTGGGGCGTGACGCCCTACGACGCGGCGGGAACCGGGGACAACGGCGGCATCGTCGCCACGATGCTCTACGACGAGATCCGGACCAAGTACAACGCCCGCCAGGCGCAGTCCTACGACTACCAGACGGGAATCCCCGGGTTCCGATTCGAGCAGTACACACCGGTTAAGGGGACGGGCGCCGGCGGCACCGACCCGCTCACCGGCTACGCGCTCAACGCCGACGGGTCGTACCAGACGGTGGAGCCACTGCAGCCCAAGGACGGCAAGGACTGCTCGAACGTGGATCCCTCGGTTCTCTGCTACGTGAGCGAGAACAACGCCGCTCCGGCGCAGTGCTACCCGCGCGACGCCAACGGAAACCCGATCGGGTTCGATCCGAACGACCCGAAGAGCCTTGACTTCTTCACCTTCGGCGGCGCCTGCGTCGAGGCCACGTCGCAGTCGACCCAGTTCGGTCTGGGCACCGACAACTCCAATCCGCCGGTCAACCACCCGGTGCAGACTGTCGACGGCAACTACACCCTGGGCAACAAGCCAGTGATCCCGGCCAAGAACCTGGGCGACACCCTGGTCCGGCCGGTGGTTCCCGTCGACACGGTCCTTCCGCAGGCCAATGGGAGCGACCGGCCGCTCTACACGTACACGAACGAACAGGACGTGAACGTCTTCAACACTGTGCAGTACATCCCGCAGGGCTCCGACAAGTCGAAGCTGGTATGGCCGCCCAAGAACGGGCCGGCGAAACAGATGCCGACCGGGAACTATGAGGAGAATCCGTTCACGACGGCGCCCGGGCCCGATCCCATCTGCGCCGGCAACACCTTCAAGGTCCACGTGACCAACCCCGGTTTCCTGGCCCAGGGAGGCAGTCCTCTGGAGGGCCAAACCCGGCACACGTGCGATACGAAGCTCTTCAACGTCCACGCCGGCCAGTCGATCGCGCCCAACTTCCACGTGCACACCGCGGTCGACATCCCACTCCCGACCCACTTCTGGGGCTACATGGTGGATGACGTCAGCGTCGACACCAACCGCAAGAGCACGAGCTTCGGAGAGGTGCACGGGATCCCCGGCGTGCCGGTCGGCATCTACGACTGGACCGGTCGCCGGAACTACTCGGTGACCTCCGACTACAACGGCGTGTGGGAGGTCCTGATGCCGTCGGCGGAGATCTTCAACTGCCCCACTCCGGCGCAGACCTGCCCCAACGTGTACCGCTTCGTCGGCAACGACCCCGGCCAGCCGGGGCGCCCGAACCTGAACTACGATCCGAACTACAGGACCATCTCGGCGAACTTCCAGGCCTGGCCGAACATGCTCGTGCCGGCCGACACAGCGCCGACCCGGTCCGTGGCCAGCGTGGAAGCGCCCGGTGCGCAGTTCAGCGCCACCTCGCCCTGCGGGGTGAAGCAGCAGCAGCCACAGCTGTTCGCCGTGGGGCCTGCGCCTTACACGAGGGCGGGCAATGCCACGGTCACCATCGACGGCGCCAACTTCGGCACCAGCGGGCGAGTCGAGTTCACGCCTGATTCGACTGGGGTGGCTCAGCCCCTCCAGCAGGTTGGCCCCTGGACCGACCACCAGGTGAAGGTCAGGATCGGCAACACCGTCAAGGACGCCAACAACAAGACGATCCCGACGGGGGCCGGGATGCTCCACGTGATACAGAACGTGGTCGACCCGGTGACCCACGTGCAGGGCGCAAGCACGACCAACGGCGTGACGTTCCACGTCCTTGGCGCCGGCTACAACCCGCACATCATCGAGGTCGGCTACCAGAAGCAGATAGATCCCTTCGCCACCAACGCGCAGGGCAACCTGGTGCACCCGTTCGCCATCCAGGACGCGCTCGACCTGGCCGCTCAGCAGTGGCAGACCTGGGGCGTCGGTCAGGTCGCCAACCAACACAGGACGGTCCAGGACGTAGCCAACGATCCCAACGAACGGTACCTGGTGGTCGTGTATCCGAAGTGGAACCCGACCCGTGGCCAGAACCAGGCCTTCGTGCCGCTGGGCACCTACTTCGAGAACCTCATCGTGCACAGCCCCGTGAAGCTTCAGGGGGTAGGGCCGGGAGGTGCATACGCGGACGCCACCGGCAAGACCGTCGCGGTCCAGGGGTCCATCGTCGACGGCCGGTTCTTCACCAACGCGACCTCCAGCGCGACAGACGGCGCCGATACGGGCGGCGAGGGCGGTCCGGGCGTCGGGCCGTCCGATCCCGGGGAGCCTGTCCTGCAGCACTGGATCACTCTGCTCGAGAACATCCAGACCAGCCAGTTCGGAACCGGCCTGCAGCCGGTGACCGGCCTCGTGGCCTGGAGCGGCGTGCAGCAGCCTGTGGGTGAGGGTGCCGTCGTCACGGTGCTGGCCACCACCGGCACCTACAACACCAAGGGCTACAACGCAGCGGTGGACGGCTTCACCATCTCGGGCGGGGACCAGAAGGACTTCCCCGGGAACATCAACGAGGTCGGCGGCACGAAGACCGGCCAGTTCCCCGAGGGCGGCAACACCGACGAGGCGACCGGCGCGCTCTCTGTGCAGGGCGGCGCCGTCTACGTCAACGGCGGCACCGACAAGTACCGGATCACGAACAACTCCATAAAGCAGAACTCCTCGGCCTATGGCGCCGTTCGCTTCGGCACGCTCTTCCAGAGCGATCCGGCGCTGGACGGCGGTATGAGCCACAACTGGGACGCGGCGGTGAGCCATAACGCTTTCGTGGCGAACGGCGGCACGAACCTGGCGGGCGCCATCGGACTCTTCACCGACACCAAGAACTACTCGATCGACCACAACACGTTCTGCATGAACGCGTCCACGGAGTACGGCGGTGCGGTGAGCCACCATGGCTACAGCCCGGGCGGAAAGATCGCCTACAACAAGATGTTCCTGAACTCCGCCTTCGATGAGGGCGGCGCGATCACAATCGCCAGCGAGCCCGCGTTCAAGGTCTTCACCGGGCCCGACGTGATACCGATCCCGGACCCGACGGGCTTCACACAGGGCACGGGCGACGTTTCCATCGACCACAACTACATCGGAGACAACCTGGCCCAGGACGACGGCGGCGCGCTGCGGATCATGGGCACCGCCGGTACCAAGGGCCTCTCGCCGATCACGTTGACGAACAACATGATCACCAACAACGTCTCGGCCCATGAGGGCGCCGCGCTGTCGATCTTTGACGCGCCGGTGGTGAACCTCGTCAACAACACCATCGCCAAGAACGTCACCACTGCAACGGCGACCACGAGCAACGGCCAGCCCGCTCCCGGCGGCATCTCCAGCGGTCTCAACAGCTCGGGCCTGAACACCCTGCTGCAGACCCGCTTCTCGAACGACGTCCCCGCCTGGATGCACAGCACGAACTGGCCTGGCTTCAGCAACGCGCTGATCCAGAACGACACCTTCTGGGACAACCGCGCCGGCTCCTGGACGCCGAACGGCGTGGCTCAGATCGGGCAGCCCGGAGACACCTCCGCGGTCAACCGCTGGGACGTCGGCAGCGTCGATGGCGCGGCTCTCCTGACCGTGAGCAACTCGGTGCTCAACTCCGCCCCCGGCACGCCCAACCAGGGCTACATCGACGGCGGCGGCAACAAGGTCAGCACTGATCCCGCCGTAACGAACTTCCCGAACTACGCGGGCCAGTACGACACCAAGATCACGGTCGTCCAGATGCGCACCTACTTCCGCTTCCGGCCGTCGGCCATCCTCTCGGTGGACCTGCCGGACAACGCGCTGGGCGACTATCACCTGACCGCGCCCTCACCGGCCCAATCGATGGGCAAGAATCCGCCCGACGGCGGGGTCAAGGTGACAGACGACATAGACGCGCGGGCCCGACCGGCTCCACCGGCCGCGACGGACGCGGGCGCCCACCAGGTAGGAGGCTAGCTGTGACGGACCAACTGCGCAGGTTCACGAGCAGGCGCTCCTTTCTGAAAGCGGCTGGGATCACGGCGGTGGGCGGCCTGGCGGGTCTGGGCGGCGTGGAGCTGGCACAGAGGGTCGGCGCCGCGCAGCATCCGGCCACGAGGCTGGTGGCATCTCCTCTGAAGATGAAGGAAATGCACATCGGCTTCACCGACGGCTTCGTTTCGATGCCGGCGGCGGCGGAGCCGGTGCCGCCCTTCTTCCCGGACCCCAGCGTGCCCAAGCCGTTCACGACCTATGTCATGGGCATCCGCAACCTGACCGCCATGTCCGAGGCGGAGATGTTCGGCCAGAAGGGCCACGGCGCCATCACCGGCCCCTTCCTGTTCTGCGAGGAGGGCCAGGACTTCAGGGTCCACCTCCACAACCTCGGCCTCTCTGAACGCGGCGACCTGGTCGACAGCCACACAATCCACTGGCACGGGTTCCCGAACCAGATCGTCTACTTCGACGGCGTTCCGGACAATTCGCTGGCGGTGCCCATCGGCCGGGAGCTGATCTACCGCTACATCCCCGAAGACCCGGGCACGTACATGTACCACTGCCACGTAGAGGACGTGGAGCACGTCCACATGGGCCTGACCGGCCTTGTCTTCGTGCAGCCGGCGCTGAACCGGCAGAACGGTAACAAGTACGCCTACAACGACGCCGCCACGCAGTACGACCGGGAGTACGGGTTCCTCCTATCGGAGATCGACAACCACGCCCACTTCAACGACCGGCACGTCCAGGACACGGACTGGAGCGACTACAAGGCGGCCTTCAGACTGATGAACGGCCGCGCCTATCCCGACACCCTCCAGCTGAACCTGGATCCGACCGCGGCCAGCCTGGGAGCGCTGGAGCGGCTCCGCTATCAGCCGCACTCGTCCCTGATCCAGGCCAACGAGGGTGAAAAGGTGCTGATCCGGATCTCGAACCTCGGTTTCGAGGAGCGGAGCATGGTGCTCTCGGGGATCGAGATGAACCTCATCGGCCGTGACGCCAAGCCGCTTACAGCAGGGCGACCGGACTACGGCGTCGACCCGCCGGCCCCGGGTGGCCGGGGCGACATAAGCACCAAGACCTACCGCCTCGACCTTGGGCCGGGTGAGAGCCGAGACGCGATCTTCGTCGCTCCCAAGTTCTCGGGCAGCGGGACCGCGGACGTCTATCCCTTCTACGACCGCAACTACGGCTTCGTGAACAAGGAAGCCACGGCGGCGGGTGACGGCTTCGGCGGTCAGCGGACCGAGGTGCGCGTCTACCCGAAGAACACCTTGCCTGCACAGACCAGGCCCAATGGTCTGTACGACCTCGTCAAGAAGGAGTGGACATGGGCGACCGGGACGGAACCACTGTGATGCGCGGCCGCGCCGGCGTCGCCAGATGGCTGAAGCGCTTCCGGTGGCTGCCGCTGGTGGCGGTGGGCGCGATGGGATCGCTGATGCTCCCGACTCCGGGAGCCGCCCAGGGCGCGCCTCTCTCGGAAGGGATGCTGTGCACGACCAGCAACACGGCGAGCTTCCTGCTCAATGCCTCGTCCGGGTACATCAGCACGCCCGACGGCAACTCCGTCTTCATGTGGGGCTACGCCAGCGGAAACTCCAGTTTCCAGTACCCGGGACCGGTCCTCTGCGTCAACGAGGGCGACAACGTCACCATCACGCTCAAGAACGGGCTTCCGGTACCCACCTCGCTGGTCTTCCCCGGCCTGACCAGGGTCAAGGCCGACGGCCAGTCGGTCCAGCTCGACGTGGGGGCCAACAGCCTGAGCAAGCCGGCGCAGCCAAATGGGACTGTGACCTACACGTTCCAGGCAACCAACCCCGGGACTTTCCTCTACCAGAGTGGCACCGACTCGGAGCTGCAGGTGCTGATGGGTCTGGTGGGAGCGCTCGTGGTGCGGCCCAAGCTCAAGGGCGCATCCGGCACGTCGTACGTCTACGACGACCCATCCACCGCCTACGACTCGAACCGTGAGTTCATACATGTGCTGACGGAGATCGACCCGCACATGCACCACGCCATCGAGCTGGCGACCTGCACCAACGTGAGCACGACTCCGGCCTGCCAGCCGCAGCTGCCGCCGACCTACGACATGACGAAGTACCAGCCGCGTTACTGGATGATCAATGGCCGCAGCTTCCCTGACGACATCACGCCCAACAACAGCCCGGCACTTCCCAGCCAGCCTTACGGCGCCCTGGTCCACGTGCTGCCGAAGACCGCACAGCCGCTCCCGGCGCTGGTCCGCTTCCTGAACGCGGGACCTGTCAACTACCCGTTCCACCCGCACAGCAATCACGACAGCGCCATCGGCGTCGACGGCCGCGTCCTGATCAACCCGACCGGCGGGCTGGGTGGGACACCGACCAACACGTCCTTCGACCGCTTCGGCTTCGTGGTCGCGCCCGGGCAGACTTCCGATGCGCTCTTCAACTGGGTTGACGCCCAGCAGTGGGATCCGCAGAGCAACCCGATCGGTGTGACGCAGCCCGGCGCGCAGAACCGGACGGACGGCCCCTACTGGAGCGGATCGCCCTACCTGGGCGTGAAGCTGCCGCTCCTGAACGGGATCACGCAGTGGAACCAGTGCGGCGAGTACTACCACTTCGCGCACAGCCACGCGCTCTTCCAGGTCACCAACTACGGCACATCGGGCGGAGGCATGTTGACCCTCATTCGCGTCGATCCACCACCCGACGTGCAGAAGAAGTACGGCCAGAACTGCACCGGCGGACCGGGGTACTAGAGATGAAAGAGCACAAGGACAGCTCCATGAGGTCGTTCCTCCGCCGGATCGCCTTCCTCGGTACCGCGGCTCTGCTGCTGGTCGGCTCGATCGGGACCGGAACGCCGGTTCACGCCGCGACGCCGACCCCCACGCCGACCAACACAAAGCCGGCGCCGCCGAAGGGCACGCCGTCCACCTCGCCGCCGGCGCTGCCGGCCAGCGCTCCGAAACCGGGCGTGAGGCCGACGGTGCCGCCGTCCCGGATCGCCAGGCAAGCGGCCGCGCCGGCCACCGCCGCGGCGGCCGCGCTGCCGTCGTCCACATGCACAGGGGGCGCCTGTGACCTCTGGGCGCTGACCGGAACGATCCAGGTGGCGGGCGGGCCCGCAACAGGGCTCCCCATCTGGGGATTCAGCACCGGCCCCGCCGGACCGGCTCAGATTCCGGGCCCCAACCTGATCGTCAGCGCAAACGACACCATCACGATCACCCTTCACAACCAGCTCGCTGTGACCCGGCCTGACGGCAAGCCGGAGATGCTCTCCCTGGAAGTGCCCGCAGCGCAGGTGCAGCCCGACACCGCCGGCAAGCCGGTCGGCCAGTCGCAGACCTACAACTACGGCAAACTGGCCCCTGGTACTTACCTCTACCAGGCAGGTCCGACGGCGGATGCGCCGCGCCAGATCCGGATGGGCCTCTCAGGCCTGCTCATCGTCCGCCCCGCCAACTTCGGGACCACCAACTCCGCGTACGGCAAC
>Ga0209526_10003881_pt1 | contig 10180 bp, 10 predicted proteins | sample JacPinW_OM2H0_M1_FD_188566 | JGI IMG/M metagenome (GOLD analysis project Ga0209526, IMG submission 188566) | Forest soil microbial communities from Algoma, Ontario, Canada - Jack Pine, Ontario site 1_JW_OM2H0_M1 (SPAdes) (version 2) | ecosystem: Environmental > Terrestrial > Soil > Boreal... | reverse complement strand
GATCGATCGCCGTATGGGCCAGAATATCTGGGGCCGCCCGAAGAGCCCCGTGAACCGCAGGGAATACGGCCCCGGCCAGCACGGCCAGCGCCGCAAGGGAAAACTCTCCGACTTCGGCGTGCAGCTGCGCGCCAAGCAGAAGCTGAAGGGCTATTACGCCAACATCAGCGAGCGCCAGTTTCACGGCGTCTATGTCGAAGCCGGACGGATGAAGGGCGATTCCGGTGAAAACCTGATTGGTCTCTTGGAGCGCCGCCTCGACACCGTGGTCTATCGCGCCAAGTTCGTCGCCACCATGTTCGCCGCGCGCCAGTTCATCAATCACGGCCACGTCAAGGTGAACGGCCGCAAGGTCAACATCGCGAGCTTCCAGGTGAAAGTCGGCGATGTCGTCGAGGTCAAGGAATCGTCAAAGCAGCTCGCCGTGGTGCTGGAAGCAAACCAGCTTTCCGAGCGCGACGTGCCCGACTTCCTCGAAGTCGATCATTCGAAGATGACGGCAAAATTCGCCCGCATCCCGGCGCTCTCCGACGTGCCGTTCCCGGTGCAGATGGAGCCGCATCTGATCGTCGAATTCTATTCGCGCTGATTTTGTCAGTGGCGTTGCGAAAAGGCCCCGGTTTTGCCGGGGCCTTTTTTGCTTTATTGAGGAGCCGTCACCCTGAGGTGCGCGCTCTTGCGCGCCTCGAAGGGCGACGGCGGGCGCGACTCATCCTTCGAGGCTCGCGAAGATGCTCGCGCCTCAGGATGACGCGTCACTTCTCCGCTAAGATCGGCCAACCGCTAAACCGCGAGACACGCCATGACCTACACCCCTCCCCCACGCGATCCCAAGGCGGCGCCCGTCCGCATCAACCTTCTCTCGGATACGCAAACCCGCCCCACACCGGCGATGCGCGAAGCGATCGCGCGGGCCGAGGTCGGCGACGAGCAGATCGGAGATGACCCGACGGTCAATCTGTTGTGCGAGCGCGTGGCTGATCTGCTGGGCAAGGAGGCCGCCGTGTTCCTTCCCTCCGGCACCATGTGCAATGTCGCCGCGACGCTGGTGCATTGCCGACCCGGCGACGAGATTTTGGCGCACGAGACCGCCCATATCATTGCCCGCGAAGGTGGCGCGCATGCGGCGCTCGGCGGGTTCCAGATCATCCCGCTCGCAGGCGCCGACGGACAATTTTCGCCCGACACGCTCCGCAAAGCGCTGCACCCGCGCACCCGTTATCAGCCGCCGCAGACCCTCGTCAGTGTCGAGCAGACCGCCAATATCGGCGGCGGCACGATCTGGAAGAAAACCGATCTCGACGAGGTCGTCAACATCGCCAAGGCCAACGGGCTCGCCACCCACATGGATGGCGCGCGATTGCTCAATGCCACCGTCACCACCGGGATCGCCGCGCGCGAGATGGCGGCGGGGTGGGATTCCGCCTGGATCGATTTTTCCAAGGGCCTGGGCGCGCCGGTCGGCGCCGTCATCGCAGGCTCGCGCGCTTTCATTGATGAGGTCTGGCGCTGGAAACAGCGGCTCGGCGGTTCGATGCGCCAGGCTGGCATTTGTGCCGCGGCTTGCGTTTACGCGCTCGACCACCATGTCGACCGCCTCGCCGACGACCACGCCAACGCCCGCGCGCTGTCGCGCGGCCTGTCGCAAATTGCGGGCGTGGAGGTGCAAGAGCCCGAGACCAATTTGGTGTTCTTCAAGCCCGACGGCGCCGGCGTCAACGGCGAGAAGATGGTCGCTGTGTTACGTCAGCGCGGCGTGCTGCTCGCCATGATGGACGGCCGGATCAGGGCATGCACGCATCTCGACGTCACCGCCGAGATGATCGAGGAGACGGTCGGGCTGGTGCGCGAGATCGTGCGGGGGGCGTAGACGGTCTCATTTGTCGTCATTGCGAGGAGCGAAGCAACGAAGCAATCCATTGTTACGATGCCGCACTATGGATTGCTTCGCGGAGCCTGTCATCGGGCGGCGCGTTGCGCCGACCCGTTGGCTCGCAATGACTAATTATGTCACACTCACTTCCCGAGCGCCTCATAGATCAGCGTCTTCAGCTGCAGTTGAATCCGTCCGCGCTGCGACGGTGTCTGCACCATGAAGACCGCGAACAAGTCGTCCGTCGGATCGATAAAGAAGAACGTGCCGGCGACACCGTCCCAGCGATATTCACCCAGCGGCCACGACGTATTCCGCGGCGTCGAAGTGCGCACGGCAAAGCCGAGGCCGAACCCGCTGTTCGCGCCCGGATAGTAGAGAGAATCCCGGGCAATCTTCGTCTCCGGCCCGATATGGTCAGATGTCATCAAGGCGATCGTCTCGGATTTGAGGTAGCGCTTGCCGCCCATCGTCCCGCCGTTCAGCAGCATTTGCGCAAAACGCGCGTAGTCGCCGATGGTGCCGACCATGCCCCCGCCGCCGGATTCCCAGCGCCGCGGCATCATGGGATCCGTGACTACAGTTACGGGACTGATCGCCCGATCCTCGGGCATCGGCTCGGCGATCAATGACCGTTTCGTCGCATCCGCGACATAGAACGCCGTTTCGGTCATCCCGAGCGGATCGAGCAGCCGCTGCTTCTCGAACTGAAACAATGATTGCCCCGATATAACTTCAATGACGCGGCCGAGCACGTCGGCCGAATGACCGTAGTCCCACAGCGTTCCCGGCTGCTCCTCCAGCGGCAGTTTCGCGATCCGCTCGGCAAACTCGGCGTTGGTCATGTCGCTATTGAACAGGTTGGCCTCCGCATAGAGCTTTCGCACCGCGCCGTCGCCGTAAAAACCGTAAGTAAGACCGGACGTGTGGCGCAACAAATCCTCAATCGTGATCGGACGCTTGACCGGTTCGAGCGCAAGCGCCCGCTTGCCGTTTTCATCGGGTTTCTCGACGCCGACTTTCACATCGGCAAACGCCGGAAGGTATTTCGAAACGGCGTCGTCAAGCCTGAGCTTGCCGTCCTCGACCAGCATCATCGCGGCGACCGACGTGATCGGCTTCGACATCGAATAGAGCCGAAAGATCGTGTCCGGCGTCATTGGACGCTTGCTGTCGACGTCACGTACGCCAAAGTTTTCAAAATAGACCGGCTGGCCGTGTTGTTGGATCAGCATGATCGCGCCGGGGATCTTGCCGGTCGCAATTTCATTGCGAATGTAGTCGCCGACGCGCGCCAGTCCGGCGGGCGAAAACCCGTTCGGGACGGGCGACTGCGATTCCGCATGGGCGGCATACGGCCGCGCACCGACCGTAGCGACAATCAGAAGCGCGAACGCCGTGACGCAACGGCGTCGCGTGAGACCCTCAATTCTCCAGCGCTTCATAGATCAGCTTCTTGACCGCCGGCTGGATGATCTGGCGCTGTGAGGGCGTCTGCTCCAGCAGCACGAAGAACATGTCCTGCTTGGGGTCGATCACGAAATAACAGCCGCTGGCACCGTCCCATTTCAATTCGCCGAGCGATCCCGCCGGCGGTGGCTTTGCGTTGCCGGGATCGGTGCGCACCCCGAAGCCGAGGCCGAACCCAAAACCGTCGCCGGGGAAATAGAAAAAGTCGCGCCCGACACCGGAACCCGGACCGACATGATCCGAGGCCATCATCTCGAACGTCTCGGGCTTAAGATATTGCTTGCCGTCGAGTTTGCCGCCGTTGAGCACCATCTGCGAGAAGCGGACGAGGTCAGCCATGCTCGAGACCATGCCGCCGCCGCCGGATTCCCATTTCATGGGAACGTCGGCATAGCCTGTGAATCCGACCCTAAAATCGCTGTCGTTCGGCATCGGCTTCGCAATCAGCGGCTTTTTTTGCGGATCGGTAACGTAAAAACCGGTCTCGGTCATGCCGAGCGGGTCGAGCAGCTTTTCCTTCTCGATCGCAAGCAGGGATTTTCCCGATACCAGCTCCATGATCCGGCCGAGGATATCGGTCGAGTGGCCGTAATCCCACAGCGTGCCCGGTTGCTCGGCAAGCGGCAATTTTGCGATTCGTTCGGCGAACTCGGCGTTGTCGAAATCGCCCGCGTAGACATCGGCCTTGGCATAGGCCTTGCGGACAGCGCTAGAGCCATAGAAGCCATACGTTATGCCCGAGGTCTGGCGCATCAAATCCAGGATGGTCGGCGGCCGGCTTGGCGGCACCAGCTCAAGCGTCGATGTGCCGTCTTCGGCTTTCTTCTCGACGCCGACTTTGACGTTGGTGAAAGAAGGAATGTACTTCGCGATCGGGTCGTCGAGGGAGAATTTACCTTCCTCGATCAACTGCATCGCCACCACGCTGGTGATGGGCTTGCTCATCGAGAACAGGCGGAAGATGGTGTCGTCGGTCATCGGCAATTTGGTCGCGACATCGCGGACGCCGAAGAATTCGTGATAGACCGGCTTGCCGTGCTGCTGGATCAGGAGGATGGCGCCGGGAATCTTGCCGGTTGCGGCCTGATCGCGCAGGTAATCGCCGACGCGCTCGAGTTTTTGCGGGTTGAAATGCGCACCGGGCGGAATATCGAAAGTGCCCTCCGCGCGGACGGACGGCGCGGCCGCCATCGTCAACAGCGCCGCACTAAAAAGCGACCGCAACATATGATGTGAATTCATACCCCCTCCCAAGGAAAATCCCAGGGAGTGTAGCGGGCGGCTCAATCGGCACAAGGGCTGCCGACGTGCTCCAGCACCTGTGCATGCAGGGCGGCGCTGGCATCCGAGAAGCAGCAGAAGATCACTCGGCTGACCGCAGGCGCCGCGGCAAGCGCGTCAACCGTCGTCGAGACCGCGATCCGCGCCGCGCGATCGGCCGGGAAACGGTAGATGCCGGTAGAAATGGCTGGAACAGCAACGGAGGCGAGGCCATGGGCCTGGCATAGTTCGATGGCGCGTCGGTAGCAGGACGCCAGCAGCTCATCTTCGCCGAGGCTTCCCCCGTTCCAGACTGGGCCGACGGCATGAATCACATGCCGCGCCGGCAGCCGATAACCCCCGGTGATTTTCGCGTTGCCGGTTTCACAGCCGTGCAAGGTGCGGCATTCAGCCAGCAGCTCGGGACCAGCCGCGCGATGGATCGCGCCATCGACGCCACCGCCGCCAAGTAGCGACGTGTTGGCGGCATTGACGATCGCATCAACGCTCAAGGTTGTGATGTCGGCAACAATGACCTCGAGCCGCGCCGAGCCGATCTGGCGCGCCACAAAACTCAGGCGGAGGCCGGTGCCGCGACCGTGACGCCCTTGTCGGCAAACAGCTGTTGCAGTTCGCCGGCCTGGAACATCTCGCGGATGATATCGCAGCCGCCGACGAACTCGCCCTTGACGTAGAGCTGCGGAATGGTCGGCCAGTTCGAATAGGTCTTGATGCCGTTGCGCAGGTCGGCCGATTCCAGCACGTTGAGGCCCTTAAAGCCGACCCCGATATGATCGAGGATCTGCACCACCTGCCCCGAAAATCCGCACTGCGGAAACTGCGGCGTCCCCTTCATAAACAGTACGACGTCGTTCGACTTCACTTCGCTGTCGATAAATTGTTCGATGCTCATATTCGTTTCCTTTGCGGCACAGCCTTTCGGGCGGCCATCAGCCCGTTATTTTGACACTACTATATATGTAACCCAAACCGTTGGACAACCAAAGTAAAATGGGAGGGATCAGCCATGCGCGGGGCTCGGTTGGCGCAATTATCCCCGGCCCATGTCCAAGCCCATCCATAGCCTGACGGTACTAATATCATAGCCGGAGGAGGCTTTTTTCCCGGAACGGAACCCCTATCTAGGACGGGCTGTCCGCTAGGAACCAGTTCGCCAAAGCAACGTTCTCTTCCCGACCGGAGACACCTGTGACGAAACCAGCTTCCGCTGTGGCCACGCTTGCCACCCCTTGCCCGTCATTATTCTCCGATTCCGGCAACCTCGCCCAGGATCTGGTGGAAGCTTTTCTCGCGGTGCGAAACGAGACCGAGCGCCGTGCCGCGCCGCTGACATCAGAAGATCAATTGATCCAGTCGATGCCGGATGCGAGCCCGGCGAAATGGCACCGCGCCCATACCACCTGGTTCTTCGAGCAATTTTTGCTTGGCGAACACTGCAGCGGCTACAAGGTCTTTCATCCCGACTATGCCTATCTGTTCAATTCCTACTATGTCAGCGCCGGCCCGCGGCACGCTCGCCACCAGCGCGGCCACCTGACCCGTCCCGGCGCGGATGAGATCGCCGCCTACCGCAGGCATGTCGACGCGGCCGTGGTAAAATTCTTCCACGAGGCGGGCGACGACACCCTGAGGGCGATCGCGCCGCTGGTGGAAGTCGGTCTCAACCACGAGCAGCAGCATCAGGAATTGATGTGGACCGACATCCTGCATGCATTCGCGCAAAACCCGATCCCGCCGGCTTACGATCCGGCGTGGCGCTTTCCTGCTTCGACGCGAGCCGGCGATGAATGGGTCACCCTCAACGAGGGCATCCACACCGTCGGCCACACCGACGACAGCTTCCATTTCGACAACGAAAAACCGGCGCACCGCGCGCTGGTGGGTCCGGTAAAACTCGCCCGCAACCTCGTCACCAACGCCGAGTGGCTCGCCTTCATGAAAGACGGCGGCTATTCGACGCCGACATTGTGGCTGATGGACGGTTTTGCGACGGTGGGCAACGAAGGATGGCAGGCGCCCGGACACTGGCGCGAGATCGATGGCGAGTGGCAGGTCATGACGCTCGGCGGAGTGAGGCCGGTCGATCCTTCAGCGCCGGTCTGCCATGTCAGCTATTACGAGGCGGATGCGTTCGCGCGCTGGAGCGCTAAGCATTTGCCGACCGAAATGGAATGGGAAGTCGCCGCCCGCGCCGGCCACCTCAACGACGACTTCGGGATCGTGTGGCAATGGACGCGGAGCGCCTACGCCCCCTATCCCGGCTATCGGGCGGTCGAGGGCGCGCTCGGCGAGTACAACGGCAAATTCATGGTCAATCAGTTGGTGCTGCGCGGCTCCTCGCTTGCAACTCCCGCCGGACATAGCCGTATCTCTTATCGCAACTTCTTTTATCCGCATCATCGCTGGCAATTCACGGGATTGCGCCTCGCCGATTACGCCACCTGATCCATCAAGTTCAACCGCGCCGGAAGCGCGTTCTGGAGAGTATCATGAATGTGCACGCCGCCGCTTTGGCCAAAGCGCACCCTTTCGACGAACAGACCTCGGCATTTGCCGATGACGTGATCGACACTTTGTCGCAGCAGCCGAAGCGGCTGTCGCCGAAATATTTCTATGACGCGACGGGCTCGGAGCTGTTCGAACAAATCACGACGCTGCCGGAATATTACCCGACCCGCACCGAGCTATCGATCCTGCGCGATCGGGGCAGCGCTATCTCGGCGATCATCCCGAAGGGCGCGTCGCTGGTGGAATTCGGGGCGGGCGCAACGACAAAAGTCCGGCTATTGCTGGAGGACTGCGCGTTCGGCGCCTATGTCCCCGTGGATATTTCCGGCGACTTTCTGACCGCCCAGGCCGACGCCTTGCGCAGGGATTTCCCCTCGCTCGACGTCTATCCGGTCACCGCCGATTTTACCGCACCGTTCGCGTTGCCCGAGCAAGTCGCTGACATGCCCAAGGTTGGTTTTTTCCCGGGATCGACGCTAGGAAATTTCGAGCCGCATGAGGCTTGTGCCTTCCTGCGCAGCGCCGGCGCTATTCTCGGCCGCGACGCGCAGTTGGTGATTGGCGTCGATCTCGAAAAGGACGAGCGCGTGCTGTATGACGCCTACAACGACAAAGCTGGAATTACCGCCCGCTTCAATCTCAACGTGCTCCATCGCATCAACCACGAACTGGGCGGCAATTTCGACTTAAGCGCCTTCATCCATCGCGCGATTTATAATCGCGACCGGCACCGGATCGAAATGCACCTGATCAGCCGCAAGTCCCAGACCGTGCGCGTGCTGGGGCGGAGTTTTTCGTTCCGCGCCGGCGAAAGCATCCATACCGAGAACAGCTACAAATACAGCCTCGAGCGTTTTGCGGCGCTGGCGCGCGGCTCGGGCTGGACGCCGCGAGAATCCTGGACCGACGCGGCCGGCATGTTCTCGGTTCACGCGCTGGTGGCTTCGGACTGAGACTGTTCTAACTGAGATTCGGTCGCGGCCGACTTCAGCGAAATCGATTCCCAGGCCGCGACGACGATCATGATCGCCGTGGTCAGGATCGAGAGCGTCAATGGCGACAACGCGCCGGCAAACCAGGCAAGGATGCCGAGCGCGATGATGCCGGCGCCATGCGAGAGCTGAAGCCAGCCGCGGATGGTATGCTTGAAGAGGATGGTTCCGATCAGGAACAACAGCGGCCCGCCCACCGCGCTCACCACTGTCTTCGGATCGGAATGGTCGGCCGGATGTGTCAGCACCAGGTCATCCGCCACCGCCGACAATATGATGCCGCCGACGATCGGCATGTGGAGATAGGTGTAGGCCAGCCTCGCCAGCCGTGCCGGCTCGCTCGATCTTGAAATCAGCTCGGAGCCCGCTTCGGCGCCCTTGTGGAAATAGATCCACCACATTGTGAGCGCGCCGACGAAAGCCGACACGAAAGCGCCGACGGTTTCGAGCGTCCAGGCAAGATCGGCGAAAGTGGCGCCGGTCACGACGATGGATTCGCCGAGTGCGATGATGATGAATCCCGCGCAGCGCTCGGCCATGTGGCCGCCCTCGACGGTCCAGTCCTCGATCGATGATGCGCCGTATTTCGGTATCCAGAAGCGAACCGCCGCCGAGATGTATTCGATCGCCAGCGCCATCGCCCAAAGCGCAAGCCGCGAATGCCCTCCTGCGATGCCGCCCGCGATCCAGAAGACGGCCGACATCGATAGCCAGGCCGTGATACGGACTGCATTCAGGCGCGCCGGGGCTCGATGAGGCGGTGTCGACACCCATAAAAACAAGGTCTTGCCGACCTGCATCGTTGCGTAGGCAATGGCGAACCATAGTCCCCGGGATTCAAAGGCCTTGGGAATCGAGGTCGAGAGCACCAGCCCGCCGAGCATCATCAGAAATAGCAGGACTCGAACCGGGGTACGCTCGGGATTGAGCCAGTTGGTGATCCAAGCCGTGTAGACCCACACCCACCAGACGGCCAGAAACAATAGCGTCGTCTGCAGGGCTCCGAGCGGGGTGAAACGGCCGAGCAGTGTGTGCGATATCTGAGTGACCGCGAAAACGAACACCAGATCGAACAATAGCTCGGCATAGGTGACGCGGCTATGCTGGTTCGGCAGAATCGGGCGAAACAGCGCGCCGCGTTTGTCGTCCCCCGCCATGGCGCGCCTCCTGTTCCGGAGCCTGGCCTAACCTCCGGATACCCCGGGCACCCCGGTCTGCAGCGCCAGCGCGTGCAGCACGCCGCCCATCTGACCCTGCAGCGATTGATAGACGATCTGGTGCTGCTGGACACGGGATTTGCCGCGGAACGACTCCGAAATCACGGTCGCCGCGTAGTGGTCACCATCGCCGGCCAGATCGCGGATCGTCACCTCGGCGTCGGGGATCGCCGCCTTGATCATCGATTCGATATCGCGGGCATCCATCGGCATTCCAGTAAGTCTCCATTTCGGCGGTTCGAGGCGGCCGGCAACCGGCGCGGTCCTTAGGGGGTGACAGAACTTGGCGCGACAGAACTTAGCGCGGACACCCTTCTACGTCACGCTCTGTCGCACTATATTCCCGATCCAATCCCTGCAAAGCCGCTGGATCGCGCTGGCGTGATCACAACGGGCTGACCGAAAAAGAGGCGCACAACCATGAAACTGCCCGGTCCCGACCACCCCATCACCATTACGCCGAACCCGAAGCGGGTGCGCGTCTCCGCCGACGGCGTGGTGATCGCCGAAACCACCCACGCCCTGACGCTGAAGGAAGCGAGTTATCCCGCCGTGCAATATGTGCCGCGCAGCGACGCCAATATGGCGCTGTTGGCGCGCACCGAGCGGGTGACGCACTGCCCGTATAAGGGGGATGCCAATTATTTCAGCATCAAGGCCAACGGCAAAACCCTCGAAAATTCGATCTGGACTTATGAAACGCCGTTCCCGGCGATGACGGAAATCTCCGGCCATCTGGCGTTCTATCCCGACAAGGTGAAGATCGAAGAAGTGGCGTGACGTCATTGCGATCGGCCGGATTCTTCGTCATGGCCGGGCATAGCCGTCCGAAGGACGGC
>Ga0209526_10003880_pt1 | contig 10181 bp, 8 predicted proteins | sample JacPinW_OM2H0_M1_FD_188566 | JGI IMG/M metagenome (GOLD analysis project Ga0209526, IMG submission 188566) | Forest soil microbial communities from Algoma, Ontario, Canada - Jack Pine, Ontario site 1_JW_OM2H0_M1 (SPAdes) (version 2) | ecosystem: Environmental > Terrestrial > Soil > Boreal... | reverse complement strand
CAGCGTCTTCCGGATCTCGTCGAGCGCCTCGGCCTCGAGCTTTGCAAACTGCTCGACCGAGCGCGGTTTGACGTCGATCATGGTGACGGCGTGACCGGCATAGGCGAACGCCACCGCGATGCCGCGGCCCATGCGGCCTGCGCCAAGGCAGGCGATTGCGGAGTGGGTGGCTGTCATCGGCCAAACCCTTCGCGCAACAATTTTTGCAATTGACCGCGATCGAGGCCAGCCAGGCCGAGACTTGCGAGCGTGCGGCCGTTCTTCATGAAATTCTCGCCGCAGATCGCGCCGCCAATGGCAAGGAAGGAACTTGCCAGCGGCGTCGCGACGCCTGCCAGTTCTGCGACCGAGACCAGGAATGACAGGCCGAACCGCAGATCTTCCCGCATGTAGCGGTGTTCGCTTAGTACGAGCCGTTCCCGCCAGTCGCCGGAATCGGTCAGGCGATCGTGCGAGCCGCGGCCATACATCCAGATTTCGCCCTCGCTTGCGTAGTGATGTGCCAGCGGAAAATGCGGCGCGCCGTAACCGAGCGCCTCGCGGACAGCGATACGTTCGGCATCGAGCGCGTCGGTGACGCGCCGGATCGAGGCCTGCGTGCCTTCCTTGTGGATGTCCCAGCGCTCGAAATGCTCGATCGGGCCGGCGTTCATGACAATCAGCGGCGGGTGGATGATCGGTCCGGCATTCATCAGCGCGCCGGACAGCGCATCGCCGCATGGTTCGATGACGCCGGGGAACGCGCGCCCAATCACCTCCAGCGCATGGCCGGCGCTATCGAGCGGGAACACGCCGACCGGCAGCCGCTTGGCGCGGATGGTGATCGCGACTTCGAACGGGCCGTGCTTGCGCGTCAACCATGGCAGCGTGCCGGTCTCCGCGAAGCTGACCTTGGCGCGATTGCCGGTGTCGCGCATGGCTGAGGCAAAGATCATCGAACCGAAGGTCGCCGGTGGCAGGAACGCCACCTGGCCATCGTGCAGATGTGGCGCAAGCTGCCTGGCGATGTCGGCTTGCGCGAACGCCGGAGCGGGGCAGAGGATCAACTCCGTGCCGTCGATCGCCGCGGCGATGTCGGATGTCACCAGCCCCAGTTGAACGTCGTGTCGCCCGTTCGAATCCTTGAGAAAGATCCGCGAACCGGCCGCGCGATGCGCCTCGGCCATCTTTGTGTCGCGCCGCCACAGCCTGACATCATGGCCCTGAAGCGCGAAATCGCCCGCGGCGGCGAAGGAGCCGTTGCCGCCGCCCAGCACCGCGATCTTCACAGCACCTCTCCGTGAGCCCGCGCGCGCGCATCAAGTTGCTTCAGCATGAAATGCTGCACCTTACCCAGTGCGGTTCGCGGCAAGTCAGCGACAAAGACGATATCGCGAGGCACCTTGAAACGAGCCAGCTGGCTTTGGACATGCGTTTTCAAATCTTCCGCTTCGAGCCGGCAGCCCTGCCGCCTGATCACATAGGCAACCGGGACTTCGTCCCAGCGCGGATCGGCCCGGCCGATCACGCCGCATTCGCTGACATCAGGATGTTCCAGGATCACCCGCTCGACTTCCGCCGGATAGATGTTTTCGCCGCCCGAGATGATGAGGTTCTTCTTGCGGTCGTGCACCCAGAAATAGCCGTCGGCATCGCGCCGGCCGATGTCGCCGGTGCGATACCAACCGTCGTGCAGCGCCTCCCGGGTCGCTTCCTCGTTGCCCCAATATTCGAAGAAGACATTGGGGCCGCGCACCGCGATCTCACCGACCGCGTCCTGAGGCAACTCTTGACCGGAATCGTCGATGATAATGGCTTCGCAGCACAGGCCGGGTAGGCCGGTCGAGCGCTCGCGCGAGAGATCACCACCGAGCCGCGTGTAGACGGCGATAGGGCAGGTTTCGGTCGAGCCATAGACCTGCAGCACCGGCACCCCGCGCGCCACAAAACGGTCGATCAGATGCGGCGGCACGATGGTCGATCCCGTCGAGATCGCCTTCAGCGAGGACAGATCGGCCGTGGCCCAGCCGGGATGATCGGTCACCGCCTGCATGATCGCAGGCACAATCACGGTCAGGGTTGGACGGTCGCGCTCGATCGTCGCGAGCGCTGTATCCGGCGTGAAGCGCGCATGGATGGTCACGGTCGCACCATGCTGCAACGCCGGCGTGGTCTGGATGTTGAGCCCGCCGACATGGAAGAAGGGAAGCACCGTCAGCACGTGATCATCCGACGTAAGCCCGTGCATGTGCTGGCTCATGACGGCGTTCCACACGAGCGCTTCCTGCCGCAGCACGGCGCCCTTGGGCCGGCCTGTGGTGCCCGAGGTGTAGACGATCAGAAGCGGACAGGAGAGATCGGTGTGCGGATTGCGGCCATCGCCACGGGCTTTTGCAAGAAGGCCGTCGAAGGCGCAACCTGTCGGCGGCGCAAAGTCGAGCCCGACGATGCTGGTCTCGGGCAGGCCCTCCGTCAGTACGGGCAAGATGGCGGCAAAAGCCTGTTCCAGCACCAGCACCTTGGCGCCGGCATTCGACAGGATGAACGACTGCTCGGCAATGGCGAGGCGCCAGTTCAACGGCACCAGCATCGCGCCGAGCCGCGCACAGGCATAGAGCAGCACCAGATAGTCCGGGCAGTTCAGGCTGAGGATCGCGACCCGATCGCCGCGATTGACGCCCAGCTCGGACTTCAAAGCCCGCGCGGTTTGTTCGATACGCGCGGCGAACGCCCCATAGCTTAGCGTTTCGCCCTCGAAACGGATGGCGGGCTTGTCGGGGGCGAAGGCAGCGTTGCGCTCGATCAGGCTGCAGAGATCCACCGTCAGTCGTCCGATTCGTCGGTCTCGTAAAGTGCTTCGCGGCCGATGCGGTCGAGGCAGAGTTCGGCGGTCCACGGCAGCATCAGCGAACCGCAGCGGCTGTCGCGATAGATCCGTTCCAGCGGCAGCGATTTCAGCATCGCCTGGCCGCCGCAGGTGCGGATCGCCAATGTCGCGATCTCGTTGGCGCCCTCCATGGTGGAATATTGCGCGGCGTAGGCGCGCAGCACTTGCTCTTTCGTCGGATTGGCGCGCGCCTCGGTGACCGCCTGAAACCAGATCGCCTTGACCTGCTCGAGCTTGATCTGCATCTGCGCAACCGCGATCTGCTTGGTCGGATACATCCGCCGCTTGACCGGCGGCGTGCCCGGCACCTCGCCGCGCAGATAGCGCACGGTGAAATCGTAGGCCGCCTGCGCGAGACCCATATAGGTCGGCGACAAGGTCAGGAACATGTGCGGCCAGCGCATCGCCGCCTGGAAATAGACGCCGCGCGGCATCAGCGCGGCATCCTCGGCCACGAACACGTCCTTGAACAGGAGCGTGCGGGATACCGTGCCGCGCATGCCGAGCGGATCCCAGTCGCCGACCACGGAAAGACCCTCAGCCTTGGCGGGCAGCGCGAGGTAGAGCGTGTTGCGGCGCGAGGCCTTTTCGCCTTCCGCGATTTCGGTGCAGAGCACGCCGTAATAGTCGGCATGGCCCGAAAGCGAGGCGAAGATCTTCTTGCCGTTGACGATCCAGCCGCCCTTGACCGGCTTGGCCTCGGTGCCAAAGGCGACACCGCCGGCCGCGGCTGCGCCGCCCTCCGAGAAAGGCTGCGAGTAGATCGCGCCGTCATCGATAATGCGCCTGTAATGGATGGCGCGGCGGCGCTCATGCTCGGCACGCGTGGCGGCATCCATGTCAAGATCGTCGGCCAGCGGCCCGGACCATAGTGTCGAACAGACATGCATGTTCCAGGTCAATGCGGTGGCGCCGCAATAGCGGCCGATCTCGGCGGCCGCTAGGGCGTAGGTCTGGTAGCCGACGCCGAGGCCGCCATGTTTTTTCGGAATCGCGATGCCGAGCAGGCCTGCGCGGTGCAAGTCTTTGTAGTTCTCGGTCGGGAATGTCGCGTCGCGATCATAGGCGGCAGCGCGGCCGGCGAATACGGTCTGGCCGAGCTCGCGTGCTCGCGCAATGATCGAGGCTTGCTCATCACTCAGCCGAAACGCAGTTGGATCGAAGATCGGCGCATCGAGGGCGACGTCCGTCGTGGTTGCAGTTTTGCTGATTGGTGCCGTCATCACGCTGCCACTTCTATTGTCTTCAGGAATTGATCCAGCGCCGTGTTGAAGGCTTGCGGGCGTTCGAGATTGACGAGATGGCCGGCCCCTTCGAGTTCGACATAGCTTGCCGAGGGAATATAGGTCGCCATCTTCGCCATCATCGGCGCCGGCGCGTTCTTGTCCTTCGAGCCCGACAATAGCAGCGTCGGTATCTTGATATCCTTGAGCGCGTTGCGCTGGTCGAACCCCAACAGCGCCAGCATGCTGGCGCGATAGCTCGCTTCGGGAACATTGGCCATACAGTCGCGCGCGATCGCCATGCCATTGGCATCGGGATTGTCGCCCACCAATTCCTTCACCAATGTTGGCGCGAGCGAAGCAAGCGTTTCGCCGCGATCGAGCGGGCCGAGCCGTGCGTCGATAAAGGATTTCTGCCAGTCGCCGTCGGCCTTGCCGAAGGCCGGGCTGGTCTGCGCAAGAACGACGGCACCGGCCAGGCGCGGATATTTCACCAGCCATTGCTGGACGATCATGCCGCCGATCGAATGCCCGACGAGAACAGGTTTGGTTGCGCCGGTCTGCTGCAGAAAATCCTGCATGGCGTCGGCGAGTGAGGCAATGCTGACCGTCGCGAGCGGCGCTGAGCCGCCATAGCCCGGCATGTCCCAGGCGATGGCGCAATAGCGATCGCCGAAGGCTTCGAGCTGGCCGCGCCATGCCCGCGCCGCGCCGCCGATACCGTGCAGGAACACCAAGGCCGGCAGGCCAGGATCACCGGCGGCCTGATAGGCGAACCGGCCATCCCTGGTTTTCATAGGCTGAGAGGCGGGCAAGCCGGATCTCCTGACAAGTCGGAACACAGGTCGGACCCGCCGATGCTAACAGGACCTTCGCATATGAAAAGAGATATTTTATATTTAAAGCAATTGTCCCGGCCCCGGAGGACGCCAGGCTCGCCGATCATTCATTGGCCTCGGGAGGCAGGAAGTTCACTTCGTGCTCGCCGGAGATGCGGACGATTTCCGCGACGTCCGTCAGATTGTGCAGCTGATTGAAGAGCGCTTCGAGTTTCTGCGTCGGCGACACCCAGAACAGCGCCCGGGCCGGCTTGTCCGATTTGTTGAAATAGCCGTGTGGAATGCCGCGCGGCAGCCGAACCAGGTCTCCGGCTTTGGCCTGCACCCATACGCCGTCAAGCTTGAGGTCCAGCATGCCGTCCTGCACCAGGATGAATTCATCCTGGGTGGGGTGGATGTGCACGGGCACGAACTGGCCGGGATCGCTGTTGGTCTCGAACGCAAAGGTGGAGTCCGTCACCGCCTTCGGGAAATAGACCTGTCCGAGAATGTTCCAGGTCTTGCCGGAATATCCCGTTCCGTTGCGCGTAATGCCTTTTTCGAGCGCGGCCATGATACCGTCCTCCTGTTTATCAACGCGACGCTACCTGCGGCGCTTGATCTGTCAAGCAACAGCAGCTGATTTCTTGCAAAAGCTTGAAGTTTAAAATATATGCAGGTTGCCACGCCGTTGGACTCGCTCGGGAGTTTGCGCATGTCCGGACTGCCGCGTTCCTCGCATGCGCTCGTTACCGGCGGCGGCCGCGGCATCGGCCGCGAGATCGCGTCCACGCTCGCGCGCGCGGGTGCAACGGTCACGGTGCTGGGCCGCGACCGCGCGACCCTCGATGAGGCGGTCGCCGCCGGCGCCGCGCATTTCGCATGCGTTGCCGACGTCGCGGATCGGGCAGCGGTGACCGCTGCTATCGCGGAAGCTGCTGCGCGGCAACCGATCGACATTCTGATTGCAAACGCAGGCATCGCGGAATCCGCGCCATTTGCAAAGTCCGACGCGGCATTGTTCGGGCGGATGATGGATGTCAATTTCATGGGCGTCGTCCATGCGGTCCAGGCCGTGCTGCCTGCGATGAAGGATCGTCCGTATGGCCGCATCGTCGCGGTGGCATCGACCGCCGGGCTGAAGGGTTATGCCTATGTCAGCGCCTATAGCGCCGCAAAGCACGCCGTGGTCGGACTGGTGCGTTCGCTGGCGCTGGAGCTCGCCCACACAAGCGTGACGGTGAATGCGGTATGTCCCGGTTTTACCGATACCGATCTGGTCGCCGGCAGCATCGACAACATCATGAAAAAGACCGGCCGCAACCGCGAACAGGCGGTGGCTGAACTCTCGAAACACAATCCGCAGGGCCGCCTTGTGACCCCCAACGAAGTTGCCGATACGGTGTTGTTTCTATGCGGCGAGGGCGCCAGCGCCATCACCGGGCAGGCTATTGCGGTTGCCGGCGGAGAAGTTTGAGGCGCGCAAAATGCAACCGCGCGTGAACGATAATCGCGAAGGGAGATCCCATGAGCAGACCGGCCAATCCCGTCACCATTCCATTGGCGGATTATTCGCCCCAACATTTCCTGCTGGTCGTGGCCGATGGCGTGGCGACGGTGACGCTCAATCGTCCCGAGCGGAAAAATCCGCTGACTTTCGAAAGCTATCGCGAGCTGACGGATTTCTTCCGCGCCTGCGCGTTTGACGACGAGGTCAAGGTCGTCGTCGTGACCGGTGCCGGCGGCAATTTCTCTTCCGGCGGCGATGTGTTCGAGATCATCGGCCCGCTGGTGAAGATGGATACCAAGGGCTTGACCGGCTTCACCCGCATGACCGGCGATCTCGTCAAGGCGATGCGGGCCTGCCCGCAGCCGATCGTGGCTGCGGTCGAGGGCATCTGCGCCGGCGCCGGCGCGATCGTCGCGATGGCATCCGACATGCGGCTTGCGGCGGTTGGTGCCAAGGTCGCCTTCCTGTTCAACAAGGTGGGGCTGGCCGGTTGCGACATGGGGGCTTGCGCCATCCTGCCGCGCATCATCGGACAATCGCGGGCCTCCGAACTGCTCTATACCGGCCGCTTCATGACCGCGGAGGAGGGCGAGCGTTGGGGCTTCTTCAGCCGCATCGTCACGCCAGAGCAAGTGCTGTCGCAGGCGCAGATCCTGGCCCGGCAGGTCGCGGAGGGACCGACCTTTGCCAACACCATGACCAAGCGGATGCTGGCGATGGAATGGGCGATGTCGGTGGAGGAGGCGATCGAAGCCGAGGCGGTGGCGCAGGCGCTGTGCATGACGACGGCCGATTTCAAGCGTGCCTTCGAGGCGTTCGCCAACAAGGTGAAGCCGGTATTCCAGGGCAATTGAGCTGCGCCGGGGCTTGCCAATAAATGTTTTAGGTTTAAAATATCTGGATGGTGCCCTTAAGCCTGCGCCGGAGGCCCTTATGAAGATCGCGATCATTGGTGGCGGACCGGCCGGTCTTTACGCCGCGATCCTGCTCAGGAAGCAGCGGCCGCAGGCCGAGATCACGGTCTATGAGCGCAACCGCGCCGACGACACGTTCGGTTTCGGCGTGGTGTTTTCCGATGCGACGCTCGACAATTTCGAAAAATACGATCCGCCGAGCTATCGCCGTATCACCCAGGAATTCGCCTACTGGGACGATATCGCCGTGCATTTCCGCGGCACGGTGCACCGGGTCGGCGGCAACGGATTTTGCGGCTGCTCGCGCCGCAAGCTGCTGCTGATCCTGCAGGAACGCGCGCGCGAACTCGGCGTCAACCTGCGCTTTGAAACCGAGATCGACAATGAGTCCCGTTTTGCCGATGCCGATCTGATCGTGCTTGCCGACGGCATCAACAGCCGCTTCCGCGAAAAGCACATCGCGCATTTCGAGCCCGAAGTCGATGTGCGCTCCAACGTGTTCGCCTGGATGGGATCGACCCGGCCGCTCGATGCATTCACCTTCATCTTCCAGGAGACCGAGTGGGGCCCGTTCATCGCGCATGCCTATCAATACGAAGCCGGACGCTCGACCTGGATTTTTGAGACCGATCCCGCAACTTTCAAACGTGCCGGGCTGGAGGGTCTCGACGAGAAGCAATCGGCCGACCGGATGGCCGAGATTTTCGGCTGGTTCCTTAAGGGACATCCGCTCCTCACCAATCGCTCGATGTGGCGGAATTTTCCGATGATCCGCAGCAAGCGCTGGGTCAAGGACAACATGGTGCTGCTCGGCGATGCCAAGGCGACCGCGCATTTCTCGATCGGCTCGGGCACCAAGCTTGCCATGGAAGACGCGATCGCGTTAGCGGACGCCATGGAGCAGGCGCCGACGGTTGCTGCCGCGCTTCGGCAATACGAAGAGGGGCGGCGCGAGGAGGTCGAGAAGACCCAGCACGCCGCCGACGTTTCGCTGGTCTGGTTCGAGCATGTCGACCGCTTCTGGGAGTTCGATCCGGTGCAGTTCGCTTTCGGCGTCATGACGCGCTCGAAGGCGATCACCTACGACAATCTGACCTTGCGAGCGCCGGACTTTGTCGCAGAGGTCGACAAGGCGTTCGCACGGCACGTGCGGGCCAAGGGATTTGACGTCGATGTCGAAAAACCCCTGGCGCCGATGTTCCAGCCGATGCGCCTGCGCGAGATGGAAATCGCCAATCGCGCGGTGGTGTCGCCGATGTGCATGTACTCGGCGAGGGAAGGCGTGCCGACCGATTTCCATCTGGTGCACTATGGATCGCGCGCCATCGGCGGCGCCGGTCTGATCTTCACCGAGATGACCTGCGTCGGCCGCGATGCGCGCATCACGCCGGGCTGTACTGGATTGTGGAACGACGAGCAGGAAACTGCCTGGCGCCGTATCGTCGATTTCGTCCATGCCAACTCGGCAGCAAAGATTTGCCTTCAGCTCGGCCATGCCGGCCGCAAGGGCGCGACCAAGCTGATGTGGGACGGCATGGACCGTCCGCTCGAGGAGGGCGGCTGGGACATCGTGTCGGCCTCATCGATCCCTTACTTCCCCGATAGCAAAATGCCGCGCGGGATGGACCGGGCCGCCATGGATGCGGTCAAGGCGGCCTTTGTGCACGCTGCCGAACGCGGCGAACGCTGCGGTTTCGATATGCTGGAGCTGCATTGCGCCCATGGCTATTTGCTCGCGAGCTTCATCTCGCCGCTGACCAACCAGCGCACCGACGAGTATGGCGGCTCGCTTGAAAATCGCCTGCACTTTCCGCTCGAAGTGTTCGAGGCGATGCGCTCGGCATGGCCGGCGCACAAGCCGATGTCGGTGCGCATTTCAGCTACCGACTGGGCCGAAGGCGGCATCACCGGAGACGACGCCGTCAATATCGCGCGGGCCTTTGCGGAGGCCGGCGTCGATCTGGTCGATGTCTCCACCGGCCAGACCGTGCGCGACGCCCAGCCGGTCTATGGCCGCATGTTCCAGACACCATTTTCCGATCAGGTCCGCAACGAAGCCCGCGTCGCAACCATGTGCGTCGGCAACATCACAACCGCCGACCAGGTCAATACCATCCTCGCCGCCGGCCGCGCCGACCTGGTGGCGCTCGGGCGTCCACATCTGGTCGATCCCGCGTTTACACTGAAGGCCGCGGCCTGGTATGGCGCGGAGGGGGTGTTCTGTCCCCCGCAATACCTGCCCGGCAAGGAACAGATCTTCCGCAACAGCGTGCGCGACCGGCAGGATATCGAGGACCTCAAAATTAAGGCTAAGCCGAAGACCCGGGCCGAACTGAAGGCGGAGGCGTCAAAGCCGCTTGCCGCGGAGTAACGGGGCGTGCGACGCTAGCCGTTGTCGCGTGGCGTTTTTCGGAGTTTCGGGCGATGAAAGCGATTGTCGTCGGAGGCGGTATCGGCGGCCTCACCACCGCGCTGATGTTGCGCGCTCGCGGCATCGGCTGCGAACTGTTCGAACAGGCGGACACCATCCGCGAGCTCGGCGTCGGCATCAATACTCTGCCGCATGCGATCCGCGAACTCGCAGGCCTTGGGCTACTGCAAAAGCTCGACGACGTCGCGATCCGCACCGACGTGCTTTACTACTTGAACCGCCACGGCCAGGAAGTGTGGAAGGAATCCCGCGGCATCGATGCCGGCCACGACGTTCCGCAATTTTCGGTTCATCGTGGCCGGCTGCAAAGCGTGATCCACCGCGCCGTCGAGGAGCGGCTCGGGCATGACGCGATCCACACCGGTTGCAGGCTGGGAGCTTTCAGCCAGGATGAAGGCGGCGTCACGGCGCATTTCTTC
>Ga0209526_10003879_pt1 | contig 10182 bp, 15 predicted proteins | sample JacPinW_OM2H0_M1_FD_188566 | JGI IMG/M metagenome (GOLD analysis project Ga0209526, IMG submission 188566) | Forest soil microbial communities from Algoma, Ontario, Canada - Jack Pine, Ontario site 1_JW_OM2H0_M1 (SPAdes) (version 2) | ecosystem: Environmental > Terrestrial > Soil > Boreal... | reverse complement strand
CAATGCCTGTTTGGGCCGTCCGGTTCGCATCTAAGCCTCCTCCATATTAGACGCATCCCCGCACGATTTAGTTCACTTATTTCTGGGACAGGAGACTAGTGAAGACATAACCAAAGTCCGGTGAATTGTGGCTTTCTTATGAGTGATCCCAAGTATTCCGCCACGGGTGCGGACTGGACGCAACTGCTGCTTCGTGGTATGCGATACGCTCCGTGGTATGAATAAAAAGCCTACGCTCACGGCTTCGGCCGTGGAGCGACAACTTCTTGCCCGCCTCGATGCCGTCAAGCTCATCTTCACGAAGCGTCACATCTACGCTGGCGAGTTGTTGCCGAGCGCACAGCAGGGCGCGCTCTCTGATATGGACTTGGCACTTATGAAAACCATCAGAGCTTTTAACGAGGAACAACCAGGGTTCAACCCCTCGGAAGAGATGAAGGCCATGGCTGCAAGCGCTTCCTGACTTGGTAAGCTCTTGACGAACGAATTGAAATTGGTGAGGTGCACCTCTGCTGTGGGACTCGTGGAGTGGGATGGATATTAGTGAAAGCCTCCTGTAGAAGCCCAGAAAAAAGTCACTTCAACCTCGCTGCGTTCTCACTTTGCTGTGACGATAACTCCGACGATCTTTTCATTCATCGAATTTACGAGCGTGCTGACTTGTTCTGGATTCACACCGCCGAGCACTTCAAATCCTACTGTTAATGATTTCAGGTGCGACACGGTGTCATGAAACAACTCCAATTGGATCACAGGCCTTCCTTCGGCTGTCTTGGCGACCACAAACCGGCGGCCGCTCCGTTCTGCTCTCAGTGTCATGTTAAAGGGCTTCCTTATGAGCCGTGTAGTTTCAGTACCTGGCACAGCTCTAGGACTCTCTACTGACGGGACCTGGCACGCGTATTGATCCAACTCTTTGTGCGCGTCATGCACGTTGGCATGGTCGGAGGTGCGACCACATTTTGCGCAGAACCATTCCTTTGTGGCGGGATTTCAGCCGATGTTCAGGTGTTTCACCGGAGGTTGAGGGATCGGACGCAAGGACGGCTATCTGATCAAGTCAGCGGTCGCCGACTGAGTGCGATTAGGTAGTGACTCCGGTAACTTTTCCGCGACTCGTGGACAAATGATACTAGTTATCAATGCTGAACAAACGCAAATCGCCGCGCAGAAAAATGGTGTTGCCGGTCAAGGTTTCGATCGATAAAGTCACTCACCTGGCGCATACGATTGACATCACGCATACAGGGGCGCGGCTTGGCGCCCTCCGAACGCCATTGCAGCCCGGAATGATCATAAGTTTGCAGCGCGGGTCAAAAAAAGCGAAGTTCCGAATCACCTGGACTCGGCAGGTTGCCCCGAATGAACTACAGGCCGGCGTCGAATCTTTGGAGCTGCAGGACAACTTTTGGGGAGTCGACTTGTCTGACCGGGAACGTGACGCCAAGAACGACGTACAGGCACTCATGACCATGCTATCCAGCTGCTCCAAACCCGCGCTTTGATCTTTTGACTCGACTTCCTGCACCGTTCCACAAACAAGTGTTTTTTGACACACCATGAAAGTGATTTTCGAGCATTGTAGGGAAAGCACTTGGAAAGCTGAAATTTCAGGGGATTTTGGTACACGGCGCTCCGTCCTCTAAACTTCCCCAAAAGGCCTCGCCGAATAAGTCCCTTCACAACTGCGTGCCGGAGCCGTTCGTGGCGAGGCACCGGACAAGAAGGACAAGAAGCAATGCATTGACTTGCCTGAGCTTGGCTCCTAGTATGGTCGCGAACAGAGCGAGCTTCCCCCCTTGATCGGCCAAACCAGCGTCGTATGCGGAGGTGTGCTACGCAAAAATTCGGTCCAGGGTCATGCGGCGACTTTTTCAAGCCAGTATTCATGATGAAGACCACCCAGAACGTCCTTTGATCGGATCCGACAATCTGCTGGCAGCTGATGTCTGCGGTCCCTAGGCACTTACGATTGCCAACATGGGACGTCTTGGATCAAAATTAAAAACCCGGCTTACACCCAGATCGTGGGGCAGAGAAAAACTGTTCGAAAAGAGAAAGCCATTGGCAACCTTAATGCAGGGCAGGAATTCAAATTGGACTTAATCGCTACAAATTTCTGAAGAATTTGGTGCTTGCATGAAGAACGTTTACGAAGTTCTGAGACAGAAAGAGCTTGAGCTGTCGAGACTGGAACAAGAGGTTGAGGCGTTGCGTATAGCAGCCCCTCTTCTGGCGGAAGGCGAGGAAGCCGGAAATGACCACAAGCCGAGATTGGCTACTGCGGTGAACGCCACTCCGCAAGTCGACCGCGCTGCTGGGTGGGACGAGAGAGCCAAGCGCTGGCCGTAGCCGTGCAGCCTCATTTAGGGCGGGAATCCAATCTCCTAGATCACATGAGCCGATTCTGTCAAATCGAATATGTATCGAGCAGTGGCGATGACGGAATGCCGTGCGGGAAGCCCGCTGTAGCTGAATGTGCGGACTGTGGAGCCTCGATTTGTTCTGATTGCCGCTCGTGGTGCTGCGGCGACTCATTTTGTGAATACTGCTACGACTACCATGGGACGCATTCTTGCGTAAAGAAGCCCGTCCAAAACCAGCGCGACCCGCTTTCAACTTTTCGGCCTACGCCTAACAAGGCCAGTTAACAGACTGGACCGACTGCTAGTCCTGCACCTTGTCCTACCCGACGTAAACGTCAGTGATGCGCGTGACGCCGTTCACCGTGATTGGCTGCAACCACCGTCTTATCGAAGTGACAATTCTTGTCTCCGAGCGGAGGTTTGAGAAAGTCACAGTCGCGCAGCTTCGGTTACATGTTTACTGCTTCTTCACGGCGGCGCGTTCTTTGGCGTGAGCAACGAGGGCGTCGAAGCGCGGGTCGCCGTGAAGCGATTTGAGATCGGGGTCCTTTTCGATGTAGAGATCCATCTCAGGGGATAGCCCGTGGTCGACGGCGTCTCGTAACAGCGACAGCGCCTCGTCACGCTTACCTGCAAGCCCCAATATGCAAGCCAGGGTGTCCGTGGATATTGCGGTGCCTGGATGCTCCGGTCCCAGCACGCGACGCTGAATGTCACGCGTCTCACGCAGCAGCTTCTCTGCCTCGGCATAGCGGCCTTCGAGCCCCAGGCTTTCGGCCAGGTTGTCCATAGTCAGTAGTGTGTCCGGGTGCTCGGGCCCGAGGATGCGGCGCTCAATCTCGAGTTCGTCGCGCTGCAACTTCTCTGCCTCGGCATAGCGACCCTCCCGTGTAAGAGTGACAGACAGGTTACCCATTGAGGCCAGTGTGCCCGGCTGCTCGGCCCGAGGATGCGCCGCTCAATATCGAGTCCGTCGCGCTGCAACTTCTCTGCTTCGGGGTAGTGGCCTAGCTGCTCAAGAGTAAAGGCTAAGTTGCCCATCGAACCCAGTGTGTCCGGATGCTCGGGCCCGAGGACGCGGCGCCGAATGTCGAGCGTCTCGCGCTGCAACTTCTCTGCTTCGGCGTAGCGGGCTAAATTTTTAAGAACCCAGCCTAGCGCGTGCATTGAAAATAGCGTGTCCGGATGGTTGGGCCCGAGGACGCGACGCTGAATGTCACCCGTCTCACGCAGCAGCTTCTCTGCGTCGGCATAGCGGCCCTCGTCATCAAGAACCGAACCTAGATTGCTCATCGACATCAGCGTGTCGGGATTGCGGGGGCCGAGGACACGACGGCGAAGGTCGACAGCTCGCGTCAATAGTGATTCTGCCCGTGGGTATAGCCCCAGTTTGTCATAGACCTTCCCCATAACGTTCATCATCTGCGCCTGGAGTTCAGGGTCTTTTGCCAACCCCGTGTCAATCTCCTTCGACGCCTTGTCCATGATTTCCCGGCGGTGATGCTGTTCCCCCGTGCTTCGCTCGGGTCAGAGACCTTGAACATATTTGTCATGAACTAAGTGATACGGTTCGCTCGGTCACGCTCCCGCGTAATCCGGCGCAACTGCACAGCCTGCATGACGGCAAACGTCACCAGCAGCGCCACTACGCCCGCGGCTGCGGTGACTCCGATGCGGTGGCGGCGCACATACTTCCGCAGCCGGTAACCCCTGCTCGCCTGACGCGCCACCACCGGCTCGTTGCGCAAGTACCGAGTGATGTCCCCTGCCAGTTCCGAAGGCGTGCCGTAGCGCCGTGCCCGGTCCTTCTCTAGAGCCTTTATGGTGATGCAATCGAGATCACCGTGAAGCAGACTCACCAACTGCTTTGGCTCGGTTCCGCGCATCTCGGCGGTTCCCGTTGCGGATTCCTTCTCCATGCGGATTTTCGTGCTGGGACGGCGCGGCTCTTCCTCGCGCAAACGGCGCAGAACTTCGTAGAGCGGCTGCTTCTCCCACTGTTTGGTATCGAATGGCAGGAACCCGGTCAGCAAGACGTAGAGCACCTACCCCGAGCGAGTACACGTCGGTACGTATGTCCACGTCCTGGACGCTGGGATCGGCTTGCTCTGGACTCATGTACCCCGGCGTGCCCACGAAGGCTCCGACCTGAGTAAACATGGTCTCGGCTACAGCCTGGGGCGTCGCCGCTTTGGCGAGTCCGAAATCGATAATTCGAGGGACCGGCTTGCCATCCACCTCCGCAACCAGGATGTTCGCAGGCTTGAGGTCGCGGTGGATAATCGCTTTCTGATGCGCGTGCTGCACTCCTTCGCAGACCTTGATGAACAGCTCCAACCGTTCCCGAATCTTCAGCCGTTTCTGATCGCAGTAATCGGTGATCGGCACGCCTGGCACGTACTCCATGACAAAGTACGGCTGTCCATCGACAGTTGCTCCGGCGTCAAACACCTTGGCAATCGATGGGTGTTCCATGATGGCCAACGATTGACGCTCTGATTGGAATCGCTGCAGCACCGAGTCCTCGTAGATGCCGACCTTGATGAGTTTCAGCGCGACTTGCCGCTGCAACGGTGCCGTCTGTTCCGCCAGCCATACCTGTCCCATGCCGCCTTCGCCGAGTTTTTTCACCAGACGGTAAGGCCCGATCGATGCCAGATCGCGTCTGGCCGTAGCCTCTACTGCTGGGGCAGAGCCTAGAGTCGCCGCGGCATCACCAGCTGTCGGCACTGCGGTATCGAGTTTGGTTTGGGTATTTTGAGAATCGAGGGTGGGGGCGGGATTGTCTCGGTCACTCACGGTCGGCCTCTAATCTGGCCAGACACGACACCAGGGCGGGGACTGAGAGCTTCGATACGCAGAGCGGTCTGGCCGACGATGACTCGGCTCACGTTCAGGCCGCATTTTATCTGCACGAAATGGGTAGGTCAAAGAAAACGTCAGAGCCAGATGATGGCGAGCCGGACGTGGAGACATTGCAGCTCACCCAAACACTCCTCCGGCGTACCTTTCGAGAACGTTTCAGCAGAGGAGAGCACAGGCAAGAGCAGGAACGCCTTATGGATATCGACCCGCTTCTCGTAACGCACACGCAGTCCACGAAACTGGTTCAGCCAAGCGAAAGTTCGCTCTACTTGCGCTTGGCGAGCATTGGCATGATGTGGCGAGCACGCAGACCTTGCCGAATCGCCTCACGTCATAACCACGGTCCTAACGCGCAATCAGGGCGATGGCGCGGGCGTCTTCGCTCTCCTTGTAACGGTGGGATGGAATCCACGAGCGACAGAGCTTGCTGCGAGTCGACGGTCGCAGTAGCCTTTCGCCACTCGGTTGTGGGGAATGAATGGAGATCAGGATGCCTATTAATAAAGAGAAGACATGCGCACACATTCCATGCACTTGCGTCGTTCCGGCCGGTCAAAAGTACTGCAGGCAATCATGCGAGGAAGCGGGATCAGACGAGGTAGAAATTGCATGTGAGTGCGGCCATCCAGCTTGTCAACTTGCCGATGCAGAAGAAACCGTCGCATAAAGCTGCCACGGGGTCGCCGCAGGTCACGGCACACGAGGAAACCGAGCTATCAGTCGTGAGTAAGCCCTGCACCCGAAGTCCGATAGGCCGTGCTCGAGCACTGATCGGCATAAATTGTTTGAAAACGCAGCGGTGCATTTCCAGAGCTTTCGCAACCAGATCGCCGTCCCGCTCTGCGGCGAGGGATTCTAGGACGAGATGGAGGATTGCGTTCAGTTCCACAGAACGCGCCGGCAATACTCGGATGGCGTTGTCCAGAGTCGTGGAAAATCATATTAGGGAGGAAGAGCTGACTCGGATCGGGCTCCGGAACCAGATCTAGTATCTTATTGATTCGTCAGAAGAATTCATTGGGTTAGGTTTGGCTCTGGCAACTTGCCAAGAGCATGATAGAGCGCGAGTTCGGTGATGCAAAAGCTGCGGAACCCTTAGCAAACCTAACATCGAACACTTCGGCGCACGGAGCCGAACATGGTTGCCGACTCTCACGGAAGCGTGGGAAGCTAAGAACGAGAGAAGTCAGCGAATACTGGCGTGTCTACAAGTAGATGATGGCGAGAATCAACGCCCGGGCAGAGTTGCATGGCCGCAGAAGATGTACCTTGAATTGTCCTTGCCCAGAGCCGAAGCGGAAATCGAGATCAATTTCTCTTGGTAAGGAAAGACCGCGAACCGTGTGCCTGAAGCCCTTTGGCTCAGTTTCAGCTGGGGATCACCGCTAACCGGACGAATTTCTTGGGTCTTTCCTTGTTCGTCCACAACAACATCTAGAATTACTGTGCCTTGGAGGCGTTGCTGAATAGCTCCATCGGGATAAATGGCGCACTAAATATTGGTCCAAGAACTTGCCTGAAATTGTCTCTGTTGTTGGGAGCTCCGATTGAGTGGGGCTGTCGGTTCCGACCCGAGCGTCCCTCAAACTCGGGACTCCACAGGGCTTGCAAATGCGCCTCATTATTCTTTTCACTGCAAGGCTGCTGCTCGCCGCAATCGGGGGGAGGCACTAGTTGTGCTGCAGCTCCTTCAAGAAATAGACCGCGCGCGCCGAAGGCGGCGTCTACCGCGTCGCATCCCGGATGGGGCGGCAAGCGCTCTAGAGCCCGTCGACCGTTTGGCTCGAAAAAGTGGTTCGATCTAGAGGGTGGGCGATGATAGTCTCTGGCGTTCGACAATCACCTGTTTGTGGAACACATGCAGCAAGATCGGGCGCGGCGAAATAGGCGCCGCGCGGTAATAAGGCCCTGAAGGGCTGACGCCTATTTTAAGTGTTTTCTGCGGATTTCTTGTCCTGGCGCGGAGTCGCAGAAACTACGCTGTATTCGCGCTCCTTGTTATCGACATCTTCCACTTGCAGCAACATCTTGGATACGAAACTGGGCCTTCTGGCCCACCGGCAACAGGACGGGATGCTCTTCGTCCCTGGGGCGAATTCGGTAAATCACCCTATCGCTCTGCAGGAGGTATTCCTGACACAGCAGGGCGTGAGTTTTCTTGTGAGCCGAGTCGGTACCTACCAGTTCCCCGACAACGCTCTTGCCGCTCGTCCACGCCGCACTCCGCCGAGTCCATTTGCAATAGGGTGCCGGTCTGGTGAGCTTTGGGCTCTTTGGCTTGAGCGATAGATGCAAGCAAGATTGCGATGAAGGTCCTGGATCTCATGTGCTTACCCTCTTAGCGCTAGTACTGCGGCCAGTTTGCGCCGCTGGCCATATTCTCGTGGGATGCAGGCTTCTGAAGGTCACTGTGGTCATTGGTCTCTCGTAAGGCACTCACTCCATAGCTGCAGGCTGCTTTGGTCGTGAACGGGGTCGTACAGCATTTCCTGTATGGCAGATTTTCTCCCTTATATGCAGGAAGTTCCGGTAACGCGGCGAAGTTACCATTCGCTTTTGCACAAAATACAGTAACGGCACGGTTCGTGCTCTAACAACTAGGACAACAATTAACTCGGAGAAATGATGCCAAGCGTACATATCGACAACGTAGGTGAGATGGCAATCATTGAATGTGCGGGCAGATTTGTCCGCGGTGAGGCTGCTTTAAAGTTACGGGACGCCGTTACGTCCCAGACAGACGCCCGCGTAGTAGTTTTGGACCTCACCGAAGTGCACGCAATAGGCGGAGGCGGTCTAGGCATGCTAATGCTTCTGCAGAGATGGGCTCAGGACCACGATATTCGATTCAAGCTGTTCAACCCCTCCAGGCCAGTGCAGGACAAGCTGAAGCACGTTGACTTTGAGATTGCCACTCTGGAGCAGATGATGCGTCTCTTGAGCCGTGTCGATAGCCGATACGCGCGCGCCTTGATGGAGTCGCAATTTCCGTTGCATCAGCTGTCGCGATACGCTTGAAAAAGAAGAAGCCTTAGGAAAGGGCGGCGAGCGAGCGGTTCTTAGACAGCGTTGATCTGCACTGATCTCCACATGCGGAGAGAGGCGATGTTCAGGGTGCTCACAAATGAACAGCCTAGAACTCACAAAATGGCTACTGAAGGTGCGGGACGCCTTGGCTGAGCAAGATGAAGTCAGGCGGAACAGCATGTTGCATGCAGCAGACAGGTTCCGAAAAGAGAGCAATCAGCAGTCGTCGTGTGCATTCCGGACGACACGAAACCGCGAACGCGGAAGGGGGGAGAATGCTCGACAATTCGTCCAGCCGGAGCAAGGGGTGGTCGAACCACGGCAAGGAATTGAGCCGAAGAAACTAGCTCCTCACGGGAGAGACTATGACTTAACCGAGTCTGGGGCGCTTCTGGCTCGGCGCAGGACCTCCGGACCGTGGCTCAAAGAGGTTTGAGGAAGGGAAAGTTGAACACGACCTCGTCGCACAAACCAGCCGGAACCGTGGCGACCGCCCTAGCAGGGCTGTAATTTTCCCTAATCGCGCTTTATCTACGCACAATCGGAAACTGCAAGACAGAGGCATCGCGCAGGCCAGTTCCATTGGATGCTCATGTAGCCGCTGACCTATGGCTGTGGAAAGAAACAAGTGTTTATTCGAAACCCGATGACTGGTTTTTGCCAGCCATCACGTACGGACAATATCCGTTTTTGGCCTGACATGGTGTTGCAGAAGATCATTCGTCCGGCAGCGCTGCGAGCCGGGATAACCAAAAGAATCGGGTGGCACACATTTCGCCACTCCTACTCCTCGCTCTTGGTGGCTAATGGCGAGAATGTGAAGGTGGTGCAGGAACTGATGCGGCACGCCAGCAACCGTGTGACACTCGAGATCTATTCGCACGCAAGGATTGCGGCCAAGAGACATGCTCAAGAACGGGTAGTGCAGATGAATTCTCGCCGAAGATCCCGACGATGCAGTGCCCACGATTCGTTATGGAGAACGACGAGCGGAAATCCGGTAGTTGAACTAGGAATGAATGGGTAATAGGAAAATGTGGTGGGCGCTTCAAGGCAACAGCCCCGGCGTTTCGACCGCTCGAGCAGCCTGTGCTGAATGACAACAACAACTTAGGCTAGTGCGTTTTGGAGCAACGAGAACTCAGTAGGGGGCCCGCAAGTGATTGAAGGATATGGTAGGCACGTGGGGACTCGAACCCCAGACCTCTACCGTGTCAAAATCATTAACAAGTTTTTTCAGCGACTTACAAGAGACGGACGGCTCCTTAAGTTGCTGGAAGTTCGCACAGGCTGCTCTTAAGTTGTGTCGCGACTTGTATCGCGTTGACTCCTATCCCACAGCGCCTGTCTTTTCAGGACCCAGCACCCGCAACCGTCCTTGGAGGCGGTGGTTCGATTGTTCCGCGAATGTTGCACGTCTGGTTAATCAAGTGGGCAGCATTTCAGTGCTTTGGGTTACTTGTGTTCTGGTCGCGCTATCGGCTAGAAATCCTGCAAAGGGCAGTCGCGGACGCCCATGCGCTGGTCGAAGTTCACAGTCCGCAATGAATGGACGGGACCCACATCTCCTGCCTAACCAGCAAGCCCGTCGCTTGCTGCGTCTGATGAACCCGATTGTTGGTGTAACATCGCCGACACACCTCCCAAACTGCTGGCGCTGACCTGCGTTGTCAAAGCTCCGTCAATGCACGCGCGCCGCCTTTGAAATTGGAGTTTGGAGGAAGTATTGGGGTAGAAAGCGGCGGAGGCATGAAACAACCGTTCAACACGTTCCGTTTTCTTTGGGCGTGGGCATTCATTTTCGGGAGCGGCTACGCCCCTTATCTGTGCGCACTTGCGGTGTATCACTTGTGGCGTGGACGTGCTGCTGTCAACCCATCGCTTTCACAGTGACGCGCTACCCGACCTTGCTTTCACTTTTTGA
>Ga0209526_10003878_pt1 | contig 10185 bp, 11 predicted proteins | sample JacPinW_OM2H0_M1_FD_188566 | JGI IMG/M metagenome (GOLD analysis project Ga0209526, IMG submission 188566) | Forest soil microbial communities from Algoma, Ontario, Canada - Jack Pine, Ontario site 1_JW_OM2H0_M1 (SPAdes) (version 2) | ecosystem: Environmental > Terrestrial > Soil > Boreal... | reverse complement strand
ACCGCCTGAGTCAGTCCGTTCACTATCGCCGTCGTAGCCGCGAGCGTGAGGTCGGTACCCACTCGACCCAACCGCGACTCCAGGACTGACACCATGCGCGGTTGATGATTGAGGATGGCCGCCGCGCCTCGTGCGGCTCGCGGCGCGATGGGCAAGCGGACGACCCAGCCGGTGACTGCAGCACCGATTGCAACCACATCCATGGCTGCGGCGGTCAACGGCACCAGGATCGCCAGCGGGTCACCCGGGTCGGCGAACGGTGCGGTTCGGATCTGCGGCTCCGGGCCGGCGGCGGGTAACTCGGCCGCCGCGGACGCCACCACGTCGCGCACCCTGTCCAAGACCGCGTCGCTGTCGGTGTCATCGTCGAGTTCGATTACCAGCCGACCCAATGAACCCTCGACATGAGCGGTGGCCACCCCGGGAACCTTGCGGACCGGTTCTTCGACCATCGCCGCGTGCTCGTGCCAGCGCGGGAACGGCAACAACGGATCCAGGTCCAGGTGCACTCGTCGTCCGCTTTGCCAACGGACAGTCGCCGCGGCGCCGTCCGCTGTGCCGTTAGACGAACTGCTCGTCCCCAATACTCGGGCGGTCGATTGACTGACCGAATTCACCACCGGCCCAGCCAGGATCTGCACCGTGCCCGCGGCAGTTGCCACGCCGTTCACCCCGGCTTGCAACATGTCCACTGCTCCGCCGGTTATACCGCCGACAAGGGCGGCTACACCCGGAACCTTCATTGCGCACCCTTCAACATGTCTACCGCGCCCATACTTACGACGTCTTCGCTAACTGTCCACACGAAGGCCACGTAAAGGCCGCGTGGCGACGGGTATCACCGGGTTGGTGGCAGACCAAACGCTGAAAACAGTCCGGGATCAAGAAACACGGTCAATGCGGCGACCCCTTCGGTCCCAGTATCCAGGACATGGATCGGTTGCGCCCGCATGACGTTGTCAGCGGCCCGACGGTATTCGCCAGCAGCTGGCTGCCCATTGGCTGCCGTCGGGACGAGCACCATGTCGCCAGGTTCGGCGAAGGGCCGCCCCGGGAGGAGTCGTGTCAGGGCGTCGCGTCCGGTGAACCAGACCGGCAGCGGCGGCATCTCAATACGATCGTCCCTTGTCTTGCTTGCGCGAGTTCGTCGACCAATAGGGTGTCGACTCTTAACTCGGCCAGCCACGCGGACACCGTGTCCACGATGTCAGGACCTCCCAGGTCGACGGCCGTGCTTGGTGCAGCAGATCGCTGACGTGGTAAATCGTCGTCGCTCGCCCGGCCCGCCGTCGATCCGGCAATCCGAAGCGGTTGCCTCCCTTGCGAAATGAGGCCGCAGGAGAACACGAGGCGCCGGGTGCCGGCGTTTCAGCCCGGCGAGCGCGGGTGAACTGGCGCAGACATGGACGCGACACGGGAATCATCCCTTTAGTCGACGATGATTCCGCCGGTCAGATTTACGACGGTGCCGGTCATCGCGGCGGCCCGATCCGAGGCCACGAACGCGGCCGCTTCGGCGAGCTCCGCCAGCGTGGTCGCACGTTTGCGGTGCGTCTGCGCGGCCATGGTGGCCGCGAATTCCTCCCGGGTGATGTCGTATGCCTGGGCGTGCAGCCCGAAAACGACGTCGATGGTGGGGGTTTCCTCCATGCTGGTCGTGCGCAGGCAGACGGCGCGCACACCGTGGGACGCCCACTCCGCGGAAAACGCGCGATTGAGGGCTTCCATGGACGCCCAGGCCGGACTCATGCCCCCGAGCAACGGTATGCCTAACCGGGCGGGCTCGGGGGTGTGCATCAGCACCACCCCGGAGCCCTGAGCGATCATGTGCCGCGCCGCTGCCCGGCCAGTCACGAAATGTGCTCGTGCGTAGGTATTTATCGGCGATGCGAAATTGTCCACCGACAGCTCGGTCAGGGGAACGCCTTGCATGCCTTGCTGCGGAATCCCGATGGCGTTGAACGAGATATCGACGGTCGCGGCTTTGTCGACGACGTCGTCGACGTGATCGGTCACGGCCTTCTCGTCGAGCGCGTCGACCTCGGCGGTCTCGACCGCGCCGCCGGCAGCCGTGATCTCCTTGGCGAGCGCGTCGAGCGCGCCGAGGTCTCGCCCGGTCAGAAACAGCCGGGCGCCTTCGCGAGCGAAGGCCTGCGCCACCGCGCTCCCGACCGCGCCGGCGGCCCCGTAGATGACCGCGTTCTTGTTTTCGAGCAACATGATGTTTCTCCGTTTCGCCGCCGAGCGGCAGTTGTGTTCTCCGAGTTGACTTTTCAACGTTGTCGCGCCAGGACCCGGCTGCTATGGCAACTTCTGCAGTCCAGCGCCGGTGAGCAGATATCCGGGGGCGGTACTCGCCGGGTCGGCGCGGATCAGCTCCACCAGGGCGGACCCGGCCCGCTCAGGGGTCAACACCTCGCCCAACTGCTCGAGGTATGCCTCGTCGGTCTGGCCGCTGCGGGCCGCGTAGGCACGAACACCGCGCCGGCCCACGTCGCCGAACGGCGTCATCCTCGGCATCACCGCGGTGACGGTGATGCCCAGTCCGGCGCGGCGCGACTCCTCCTGGGCGTACCCGGCGATGAACCGCTGGGTGGCCTTGGACCCGGCGTATCCTCCGCTGGCCGGGGATCCGTTGATAGCAGCTCCGCTGCTGATCACCACCACTCTGCTGCCGGGTTGTAGCGGCTGGAGCAGCGCCTCGCGCAGCCAGGTGAACGCGATCTTGACGTCGGTATGCCAGTTGACTGAGAACGTCTCCCAGGTCTGGTGCTGCAGCGGACGCATCACCGGGTTGGCGCCGGCGACCAGGATGAGAACCTGCGGCTCGTAGTGGTCCAGCAGGCTCCACGCCGTCGCCGGGTCGGCCGCATCGGCAACCTCGGTCGTGATGTTCGGGCTGGCGCCGGCCAGTTCGGCAAGCGCCGGGCCGGTCCGGGCCACCGCGACCACCGGCGCGCCGGCGTCGGCGAACGCGACAGCGATGCCGCGCCCCAATCCGCGGCTGGCGCCAACGACAATCGTTGTGCTGCTTGACAAGTCACTCATGATTGCGCTCTTTCGTTGTTTATTAGGGCTTTTACGTGACGGGCTGCGGTTGTGCCAGCGCCGCGTACTGGCGCTCGAGCACCTTGGCAGCGCCGCTGCTCCAGTTCTGCGCGATGGACTGCGACAAGGGATCGGGGAAGATGTCCTCTTGCCCTTCCTCCAGTCCCTCGAAGACGGCGCGCGCCACCGACTCCGGAGCGGCCTTCGGGATGTCCAGACCGCGAGTCATGTCGGTGTCCACCGGGCCGGTCAACACGGCGTGCACCGTCACACCCCGCTCGGCCAGCAGCACCCGCAACGATTGCGTCAGGTTGAACGCGGCCGCCTTGGAAACCGAATACGCCGGGATGATCGGCAACGGAGCCAGCGCGTTGACCGACAGATTGTTGACGAGCGCTCCCCGCGAACGCGTCAACAGCGGCAGGAACGCCTGGGTCACGGCATACGGCCCGAACAGGTTGACCCGCAAATGCTGTTCGAGCACAGCAGGATCGGTCAGGTCGTCATATAGCGCCACGCCGGCGTTGTTGATCAGGACGTCCAGCGACTCCACGCGCTGCGCGGCCGCCCGAATCTGCGCGGCGTCGGTCACGTCCAGGGCAACGGGCGTGACGCGTCGATCCGGGTGGCTCGCGGTCCGGCGCGTGCCCGCATACACCCGTGTCGCGCCGCGGCGCAAAGCTTCCTCGACCAGCGCCTGCCCGATGCCCCGATTGGCCCCGGTCACCAGAACTGACTTTCCTGCGATGATCACATCGCCTCCTCGCTCGTGGGTTTCGACTGTCTCGGCAATACAGATGCCGCAATGTCGAGAAAGTGGGCTCAGGATGTGCGCCCAGTTCGCGGCCCAGCCGGCGTCGATACTGGAAGGTGAAAACACCCGCGAGGGAAAAGTGGTGACACGTGGTGACAACCGATCTGATTGGCAGGGCGCGGGCCGGGGACGGCGAGGCGTTTCGAGAGCTGACCGAGCCACACCGCCGCGAGCTGCAGGTGCACTGCTACCGGATGCTGGGATCCCTTCAAGACGCCGAGGACGCCTTGCAGGACACCCTGCTGGCAGCGTGGCAAGGCCTCGACGGATTCGAGGAGCGGGCCTCGGTGCGCACCTGGCTCTACCGGATAGCCACCAACCGGTGCCTCAGCGTTCTTCGCTCGGCCCGCCGACGCCCGGCCAAGGAGTGGGACATGCAGGTTGACCTGCCCGAGCCGACTCGGCTCGGCGAAATCGTCTGGCTTGAGCCATATCCCGATGCCCTTCTAGAGGCCGCGCTGCCGCTGGATCCCGAGGCGCGCTATGAACAGACCGAAGCCGTCTCGCTGGCCTTCGTGACAGCCCTGCAGGTCCTGCCGGCTCGCCAGCGCGCCGTGCTGATCCTGCGCGAGGTGCTCGGATACCACGCCAACGAGGTGGCCGACATGCTCGACTCGACCGTCGAATCGGTCAACAGTGCGCTCAAACGAGCGCGCGCTAGCCTGCAGCGCCGACTGCCGGCCCCGGGCGAGCGCGGGCCGGCGCCGACCCCCGGCTCACCCGCCGAGCAGGAGCTGGTGGCGAAGTTCGTCCGCGCCTACCAGTCCGGCGATGTCGATGCGCTGGTCACCCTGCTGACCGCCGACGTCAGCGTCTCCATGCCGCCGATTCCGCTGGAATACCAAGGCCGCGACGTCGTAACCCGTTTCTACGCCAGCGTCTTCGGCGCTGGCCGGGCATACGACTTGGTGCCCACAAGGGCCAACGGTCAGCAGGCGTTTGGCGCCTACCTTCGCACCCCCACCGGCGGCATCCGCCACGGGGCCGGCCTGCTGGTCCTTACCCTTACCGGCGAAAAGATCTGCGCCCTGACTCGCTTCGACAACGACGTGCTCCCGTGGTTCGGGCTACCCCGATCGCTGCCGGGCTGAATCGCATAGGCGGGCAACAGGATTCCCGCACAAGCAGAAGGAAAAGAGATGACATGCGCGCGATCAATAAAGACACCGATAACGTCACCTTCGTTACCGCCACTGGCCTGAACTAACCGCAACCGAAAGGCGGAGATCACCATGAGCACACCCCCGATCGTGTCAGCAGCCGAGTGGGCAGCCGCCCACCGGCAACTGCTTGTGAAGGAGAAGGAGCTGACCCGCGCCCGTGACGCGCTGGCGGCCGAGCGGCGGCGGATGCCGTGGACCCCGGTGGAGAAGGAGTACGAGTTCGACGGACCCGAGGGCAAGGTGAGCCTGCTGGGCCTGTTCCAGGCCCGGCGTCAGCTGATCGTCTACCGGGCCTTCTTCGAACCCGGGGTGGAAGGCTGGCCGGATCGCGGCTGCCGCGGCTGCTCGATGATCGCCGACCACGTTCCCCACCTCGCCCATCTGAACGCCCGCGACACCACGCTGGTGTTCGCGTCGCCGGCGCCGCAGGCGGATATCGAGCGCCTGAAGGCGCGGATGGGCTGGGAGATGCCGTGGTACACGATCACCGACAGCTTCGACGCTGATTTCGGTGTGGACGAGTGGCACGGCACCAACGCATTCATCCGCGACGACGCCCGCGTGTTCCGCACCTACTTCATCAACAACCGGGGCGACGAAGCATTCGAGAACACCTGGAGCTACCTCGACATGACGGCGCTCGGCCGCCAGGAGACCTGGGAGGATTCGCCGGAGGGCTACCCGCAGAGTCCGCCCTACGAATGGTGGGACTGGCACGACGCATACGGCGAGCACGTGCCGTCGCGCTGGTTCGGCGATCCTGATCCGACCGATCCCAACGACCCGCGTCCACCGCGCACCTGACATCGCAAACACGGCCCGCGACCGCAGTAGGTTCCCTTCTGGGAGTGACACCAGAAGGGAGCCCGTATGCCGGGAGCAACCAGTGACGTCTGGGAGGTGATGTCGACCGCGCGCACGATCCGACGTCTCAGCGACGAGCCCGTCGACGACGCCGCGCTGACTCGTTGTCTGCAAGCGGCGATGTGGGCGCCGTCCGGCGCCAACGCTCAGGCCTGGCGTTTCATCGTGCTGCGGTCAGCCGAGCAGCGGGCTGTGGTGGCCAAGGCGGCGGCCCATGCCTTGGAGATTATCGAACCCGTCTACGGGATGAGTCGGCCGGCCGACGACGACGACAGCCGCCGGGCCCGCACCAACCGCGCGACCTACGAGCTGCACGATCGGGCCGGCGAGTTCACGTCAGTTCTGTTCGCGCAGAAGCATTTCCCGACAGCTTCCGAGCTGCTGCTCGGCGGGTCGATCTTCCCGGCGATGCAGAATTTCTTGCTGGCTGCTCGCGCCCAGGGTCTCGGCGCGTGCCTGACCAGCTGGGGTGCATATGGCGGCGAGCAGCTGCTGCGGGACGCCATCGGCGTGCCCGACGACTGGATGGTCGCCGGCCACATCGTGGTGGGCTGGCCCAAAGGCAGGCATGGACCGGTGCGTCGCCGACCGCTAACCGAGGTGGTGAACCTCGACCGCTGGGACGAGCCGGCAACCGAGTTCGTCAGCTTTTGATGCCGACCGTGATCAAGTCGGAGATGGCTCGGGTTAGCAGGGGCCGCTGGACCCGGTGTTGCTCGGCGATGGTGAATCCCGCGCCCTCGAACAATCGCCGCATCTCGGCCGACGACGGGTGATGCGCCAGTTTCCACCTGCTGGTCGCGGGCCCCTGCAGAAGTGATTGCCGCGCACTGAGAGTCGAGACCGCCACCAGCCCGCCGGGTGACAGCACCCGGTGGAACTCACGCAATGCCGCGGGTTGGTCGAAGAAGTGAAACGCCGACGTCGTCACGACCGCGTCCACGGCGCCGTCGTCAAACGGAAGCTGCTCGGCAGGACCGCGCAACCACTGCACACCGGTGGAACGGGCGTGGGCCTGGTTCAGCATGCCCTCGGACATGTCCACGCCGTAGACCTCAGCGGGATGCAGTTCGCGTTCGATCCGGCTGGCTAGAATCCCTGTGCCGCAAGCGATGTCAGCCACCTTGGCAGAGGAGTGCGCGCGAAGCTGCGCAACCACCTCGTCGTGTGCCGGCCGGTATACCCACTGCTGCAAGAACGGCAGGTTGTAGGCCGGTGCCGCCAATCCCCAAAACCGCGTAACGGCGTCGTTGAAACCGCGGCGTTGCGCTGCCACAGTTGACCTAGTCACTTGATCGAGGTGTAGTAGATCGTGTCGGCCACCGACACCGAATCGTTGCCTTGCGGGATCGGCGCAAGGCCGTTCTCGTCCAACAGCTGACTCATCGGTTTACCGGTCGACCGCCAGCCCAGCGTGTCCAGATAGGCGGCGACGTCGTTGCGCTCGCCCTCATATCCGAGTTCGGAGAATTGCAGGTCGAAGCCGTGGGCACGCCATTTCTCGGTGGCCCGGCGCATCATCTCCCGTGCCTGCTCGTGGTCGACGTCCGACATGTCCGGGATAGCCTCGGTGGCCAGCCGGCCGCCGGCTGCGCTGAGTGCGGAGATGTTGTCCAGCAAGCGATCTTGTGCTTCCGGTGGCAGATAACCGAGCAGTCCCTCGGCGATCCACGCCGTGGGTTGGGTGTGGTCGAAACCCGCCTCGATCAATGCGGCCGGCCAGTCGTTGCGCAGATCGACGGCGACCGCACGGCGGTCGGCTGTCGGCTCGGCGCCCAAATCGGCCAGGGTGGTGGTCTTGAACGCGATCACCTGAGGCTGGTCGACCTCGAAGACCGTCATACCGGCGGGCCAGTCCAACCGGTAGGCGCGGGCGTCAAGACCCGACGCCAGGATCACCGCCTGGCGGATTCCGGCCTGCGTCGCGTCGAGGAAGAACGAGTCAAAAAAGCGGGTGCGGACGGCCATCGCCTCGGGCATGTGCTCGAGCTTCCAGCCGGACTCGTCGTCGTCGACGTCGGCGGCGGCCAGCTCTCCGGTGGCCAACTTCGTCAGGAAGTCCACCCCGACGGCTCGGACCAGCGGTTCGGCGAACTGGTCATCGATCAGGGGGTTGTCGGCTTTGGTGGCGAGCGCCCGGGCTGCGGCAACCATGGTCGCTGTCGCTCCCACGCTGGTCGCCAAGTCCCAGGTGTCGTTATCGGTGCGCGGCATCGCGTGCTCCTAAAGCTCAGATCAGTGTTACTTAGTTAGCATAGCAAGTAATTAGCTCATATAACAAGTCAGCCCGCTGATCGACCGCGCGCCCGCCGGCGCACGCGGTGCTGCGGCCATCTCGACGAAACGCGTTGGCGCAACGCCTGGACTGCGCCGCCAGTATTATCTTACAGTGTGTAAGATAACTGACGTGACGGGTGTTGCCTTGGGTAAGCAGTAGGCGGATCCGGGCTCGTCGAGTCGGTGGTTTTGTACAAGGACGGAGTAACTTTCATGGACAGCCTCGAGTCGAAGGTCGCCGTGGTCACCGGAGCGGCGTCCGGTATCGGGTTGGCGATATCGCGCGAGTTCGGACGTCAAGGCATGCGCGTTGTTCTGTCCGACGTATCCGAAGAGCGGTTGAACAATGCTGTCACCGACGTTGGTTCAGAGGGCATAGAGTGCATCGGCGTAATCACTGACGTACGCAGCGCCGAGGCCGTCGACGCCCTGGCCCAGGCAGCCGTCGACAGCTACGGGCAGGTTCACGTGATCTGCAACAACGCCGGCGCCGGCGTGTTCGGGCGGCAATGGGAGCTTTCCGAGCAAGACTGGGCGTGGGCGATCGACATCTGCTTATGGGGTGTCGTCAACGGTGTTCGTGCCTTCGTGCCCAGAATGCTTGCCTCCCAAGCGCAATGCCACGTAGTCAACGTCGCGTCGATGGGCGGCCTTCTCACCGCTCCTTTCGTCGGCCCATATGCGACGGCCAAGCACGCCGTCGTCGGGCTGTCGAAGTCCCTGCGTGCCGAACTCGGCGGTACGAACGTGGGCCTGACGCTCGTATGCCCCGGCAACGTACGTACCGACGTCGCGCGCAGGATGCGTGAGCGGCGCGACAGTCAAGACCCTGGCGGCAGCCCTGACCTCGACAGCTTTCTGAATCTCCTCGAGATCGGACTGCAGGACGAAAACGCCATGGACCCAGCAGATGTCGGAAAGCTGGTCGTGCAGGCCATCAAGACAAACCAGTTCTGGCTGCTGCCCAACGGCGCACCGCAACTATCGTTGGTTGAGGCCGACTTCGAAGAGATGCGTAGCAGTATCTCCTCGCTCGTCACTGAATGACGCCGACGCCAGCGTCACCGTTTCGCAATGCCGTGCAGGATGATTGAGCGAAGGTGCTTGACGAGCGCGGCCTCACTCAGTGAGGGATTGACCAGGGTGTGCAGCATGACCGCGCCGCGCACGGTATCCAATAACGCGCTGCCGTCGACGTCGCGTCGCACCACCCCCTCAGCCTTTCCGCGATCAATCAACCGCACATACGCGGCCCTGACCGGTGCGATGTACTTCGTTTCAATCTGCTCGACGAGCTCGGGCCGGTTGTAGAGCTCCGCCGACAAGCCGGGAAGCCCAGCCAGGTACGCCGGATCGGATTGAATGGCCACCATCGCGGCGATCAGATCGGTGAGCGAGTCCGCAAAGGGCTTGTCGTCGTCGATCAACGGTCCTGGTTCATCTGTGGTGAAGATCGCGTCCTCCACCAAGGCGAATTTCGACCCCCAGTTGTCGTAGATAAAAGGACGGGAGACTCCGGCCACCTGTGCGACTTCCGATAGCGTGACCTCGTCGTAGCCCTTGGCGATCAGCAATTCGCGTGCAGCGGTGAGCGCCGCTTCGCGGCGGGCCTCGTCCTTGGGGCGACCTCCCCGCGTGCTGCCCATCTTCGGCTCCTCCAGTGGCTCACGCACGACCATGCGCCGGGTCGGCGGCGCCGTCATGCGGTGACTGTACCGATAGGAGTCGGGAGTTGGGTCACCGCGCGTTGAAGCGCACGGGCATCGCGGTGATGCCATTGATCCATCCGTGCCGCATTCGCGTTGGTGGGCCGGTGATTTCGATGTTCGGGATGAGGTCGGCGATAGTGTTGAACATGATGGTCAGTTCTTTGCGTGCCAAGTTGGCGCCGATGCAATAGTGCGGGCCTGTTCCCCCGAAGCCTAAATGGGGGTTGGGTTCACGTTGGATGCTGAAGGTGAAGGGCGCGGCGAAGATGTCCTCGTCGTAGTTGGCCGAACCGTAGAACAATCCGACTCG
>Ga0209526_10003877_pt1 | contig 10190 bp, 8 predicted proteins | sample JacPinW_OM2H0_M1_FD_188566 | JGI IMG/M metagenome (GOLD analysis project Ga0209526, IMG submission 188566) | Forest soil microbial communities from Algoma, Ontario, Canada - Jack Pine, Ontario site 1_JW_OM2H0_M1 (SPAdes) (version 2) | ecosystem: Environmental > Terrestrial > Soil > Boreal... | reverse complement strand
CTCGGCCGCCGTCTCCGAAGGCCATTCGCACCACTTGCGTCGAGGGCGATCGCGGGCAATCGAAGCGCATGTCGTCGGCCCGTGTGCAGACCATCTTGACCGGTTTGCTGACAGCTTTGGCGGCGAGCGCAGCGGGCACAGCGTAGTCACCATCGAGGCGCCGTCCGAATCCTCCGCCGAGCAAGTAGGTGCGAAGCACGATTTTGTCCTCGGCACGGCCCAGCGCTTTGGCCAGCACCGGCAGGATCAGCGACTGCCACTGATTCCCGGTATGGATTTCGAAAACGCCATCTTTTTCAAAAGCTAGGGCGTTGATTGGCTCCAGCGCAAAATGCATCACGGTGCTGGTCGTGTAGGTTCGCTCGAGCGTCTTTTTCGCCGAGGTGAAAGCCGCGTCCACGCCCGGGTCGTCGACCACCAGGGCCCCGCCCTTGGGGTCGGCGATCAGCTCGGCCGCGCGGCGTTGCAGATCCTGCTCGGAGACATTGGCTGCCTCGCCTGAGCTCCACGTGACCTTCACGAGATCAGCCGCGCGGTTGGCTGCCACGAAGCTGTCCGCATAGACCATGACCCAGCCGGGCGCCGTGCCCGATGGGTCGTCCAGCGCGATGCTCCGAATATATCCAGCCATGCCCTTCGCCGCGGAATCGTCGATCGAGACCACCTTGGAGTCGTAGCGGGTGGGCGGGATCTTGGGACGGGCGTAGATCATGCCTTCCACTACCGCGTCGAGCCCGTAGCGAGCCTTTCCGTTGGTCTTCGACGTGACGTCGAGTGCCAGCGTGTCTCGTCCGATGAGGCGGCGTTCGGCCGGCGCCTTGATCGGAATCTCATCGAGCTGCTCGGGCGTGTAGCTTCGCCGGAGGTTGCCACGCGCCACGATATCGCCGTAGGAGATCGATCTTCCTTTGGCCTGCACCACGCCCTTACGCGCCGTGCATCTTTTTGGACTGACGCCGAGCAGCTTGGCGCCTTCTTCAATCAGAGCGATACGGCCAGCCGCGCCCGCTCGACTGAGCACCGGGAAACTCTGCCACACCGACCAACTGGCGCCGGTTAGCATCTCACCCCATTTGGGATCGGAGTCGACGTAGACGACACTCACCTTGTCCCAGTCGGCCTCCAACTCGTCGGCGACGATGCGGGCGAGCGCGGTACCGACATGCTGGCCCATCTCGGCCCGGATAACGTTGACGGTCACCGCACCGCTGCGATCGATGCCGTACCAGATTGTCGGTTCGAACAGGTCGCCAGCGCTGCTCTCCCTCTCCCCTTGGGTCCCCGAGGTGAGGAATTCCACTGCGGCGAGGCTGGACCGGGCGTAGCCGAGCATGACGCCCGCCCCCATCATGGCGATCAGGAAGCCTCGGCGCGACGGCTGGTGAGGGGCTCTGATTCCGTGAGGAGACAATCTATCCATGGCCTGTTTCTCCTCGGACGCTTCCTCCTCCGGCGGTTCCTCCTCGCATTCTCGTCGCCGCCAGCTTGATGGCCTTGCGGATGCGCACGTAGGTCATGCAACGACAGAGACTCCCGGCCATCACCGCGTTGATGTCCTGGTCGGTGGGATTGGGGTAGTCTCTCAGCAGGGTGGCGGCCTGCATGATCTGTCCCGATTGGCAGTAGCCGCATTGCGGAACCTGCAGTTCGATCCAGGCGATTTGCAGCGGATGGCGGCCCTCCGGATCGAGCCCCTCGATCGTCGTCACCTTGGCGCCGGCCACCGCCCCGACCGGGGTGATGCAGGAACGAGTGGCGCGACCGTCCACATGCACGGTGCAGGCGCCGCACAGGCCAATCCCACAACCGAATTTGGTTCCCGTGAGGCCGATCTCATCGCGGATCGCCCAGAGCAGCGGCGAGTCATCCGGAGATCGCACGGAAACGATGCGGCCATTGAGATCTAACTTGGTCATGATCGCACGCCTCCAGATGACATTCTCACTGTGAAGTCGCCGGACTCTGACGGATAGCAACAACCTTCTTTTCCACGTCAGTCCAGGGCGGGCGGTCCGTACGCGTGCGACGCAAATAGGCCGCGAGCCTGGCGATATCGGCGTCGGTGAGCGCCGAGGCATAGCCAGGCATCACCAAACCCGGCCCCCCCTCCGTATTGCCGACACCTTTCAACACAACCTGGATGAAATTGGTTGGTTCGGGCAGTGTGAGCGCGCTGTTGAGTGCGAGTTCAGGGCGCGCGGGAAGCGGAGCTGGGCCGCTATTGTAGTGGCAAGCGATGCAGGCGGCAGCATAAAGGCGAGCGTCGGGATCGTACTCCCGGCCGCTGCCAAGATGGGAAGTCGCCAGCGCTCTGCTCATAGCCGCCTCGACGGCAGACTCACGGGCGCTCGCATGGTCGATGTCAGCGAAATATACGGCGAGCGCGCGGTTATCGGCATCCGGCACCGTTGAAAGGCCGCCGCGGATGACCGGAGTCATCGGACCGGTGGTAGCCCCATGCAGCGACCCTACCCCGGTGCGCAGGTAGCTGAACAACTCGTCTTGCGTCCATGGGACGGGCGACGGATTGGCCTCAGTCAGCGCAGGCGCGATCCAATCTTCGATGACGGCGCCCGCATACGCGTCGCTGGCTTTTTCGGCGCCGAGCAGGTTGCGCGGCGTATGGCAGCCCCCGCAATCGCTGAGTCCCTCGGCCAGATAGGCCCCGCGATTCCATTCGGCGCTCTTCGACGGATCGGTCCGGTAGCGGCCGCTCCTGAAGAAGAGAATTTTCCAGCCTTCTTGCAGAGCACGGACGTTGAGGGGGAAGGGGATCGTATTCGCCGGCGCTGTAGCCCTGACCGGCGGCTGGGTCATGAAGTAGGCGTACAACGCCTTCACGTCGTCGTCCGATAGTTTTGTGTAGTGGTCGTAGGGGAATGCCGCAAAAAGGTGAGACCCGTCGAGGGAAACCCCCTCGTGCATAGCGCGGGCGAAGGCCTCCAGCGACCAGCGGCCGATCCCGGTCTCCGGGTCGGGCGTGATGTTAGTCGAGTAGATGGTCCCGAACGGGGTGCGCAGCGCATAGCCGCCAGCAAATGGTTGGCCTCCTTGCCGGCTGTGGCACGCCGCACAATGTCCGGCTGCGGCGAGTATCTCTCCTTTGGCGATCGCCTCGGCTGGGAAGTTCGCTCGGCTCGGGCGCTCGATAGGCGCAATCGCCGGCCGCCAGGCCAAAAGCGAGAAGCCCAGCAGTCCGAGGACCGCCGCGGCGACAATCGCGATCGCGATGCGCCGAATCAATGCATCCTCCATTGGAGGCTCCGCCTCGCTGAGGCCGCAGCCTTTATCGGGATGAAATCCTTAACTTGCCGACAATCAAGACATAGTACTTAAAGCACCCGGCAACAACGGTGCAGATACATGCCATGATTCACTCCCCACCGATGTGGAGCGGGGGGCGCATTTCCAGCTCAGTGATCGACAATGTTTTTCTGCACGACCCTCGCTTCCTTGCAGATTTCGCGCGAGCACCGCAGAAGTTCGGCACGCGATTGGATGCAGTAGAACGATGCGTCCCGATCGTCTTCGAGTATCGATCTCGATCGAGCCGAGCCTGAATCCGTCGAAACCTTCACCACAGTTCTGTACGAGACATCGGATGGGCGAATCAGGTTTTGAGAAGAAACAAGTAGCTGTCCGGTCTAATGAGATTGGTACTCTGAGGTGAGATTGGTACTCCGAGGGAGATCGGATCTCACTGACAACAAACTGTCTCTGCATTGGAATACTTGCTATCTGCCTCGACAGCCCTACGAATACCTATTAACTATTTATCGCACTCCAATATTCCTGTACTATCCTTTATGTCTCTACATGTCTCATATTCACGACCTTACTTTAGTCATCCTATCAGTCAGTAGTTGAATTTTATGATCCAAAAATTTATCTATTCTTGGTCTATAGCAGGCGATGGTCGGCCACGTCACGGCTGAGCTCCGTGGTGAGACTCCCCAGTTGCTCAATCTCGGGCGCCGCCATGCCCTTGCTCGCGGCGAGCGGCACGTACAATTCAACCCGGAGCATAGCTTCCCGAGTCGATCGCTCGCCGCCCTCGGGCAATTGCCTGGCCAGTTCGAGACCCGATTTCAGGAGGGCGATGGATTCCTCGTAGGCGGACCGCCCCACGGCCTGATGCCCGGCCAGGTGAAGGTACTTGACCGCTTGGGCGATTACTCCCGCGGCACGATAGTGACGTGCCAGCTCCCGGTAATGATCCGCCAACTGGCCGGCAAACAGTTCTTCGATCGCATCACCGGCACTCGCATGAAGCAGCGCGCGACGCTCACTGAGTAGCGACGAGTACGCCACTTGCTGCGTGAGCGTATGTTTGAAGGCATAGCGCGGCTTGGAACCCTGCTTTAAATAAATAAACTCGCGCGATCGCAGCTCCTGGAGCATGCCAATCAGGGAATCAACTTTGGATCCCAACCGAGTATTCGCGTTAGCCGCGCTTCTGTCGGGGTGTAAAATCTCAGTGGAACGATCGCGCAATCCAGGACCAGCGCCACCCGCCGCGGCCTGCATAGCGAGCTGACAGTAGTCGGCCGTGCGTTCGACGAGGTCGAGCGAAAACTCGTTTCCAATGACCGCAAGAGTTAGAAGCAGGTCTTTCAACGGCGTCGTCAGACGGTCGATACGCGAGGCGAGGATGCCTTGGACCGTGGGCGGGACCCGGATCTCGCTTATGGCTCTCGTCAATCTCACACCGCCGGCGCCGTCGTCGCGAGCCAGCACGCCCTGGTCGAAAAGGGATTGTACCATCTCCTCGATGAATAAGGGGTTGCCGCCGCTTTTCCCGGTAATAAGCCGCTTGACCGGCTCCAATTCCGCCGAGTCCTCGAGAATCATGGTGAGCATTTCCCCCGAGCTTTCGCTGCCGAGCGGGTCAAGCGTGATCTTCGGCGAGGCCGGCGCAGCATTCCATTCGTGGCGGTACTCGGTACGATGACTAAGGAGAACCAGGACGGGCGCTTCGGCAAGCTTTCCAGTGAGCAAATCGAGGAACGCCTCGGTTTCGCGATCTACCCACTGCAAATCCTCGAGAATTAGCAGAAGCGGCTGGCGTGAACTTTCCCGCAGCAGCAACAGCACCGCTGCCTCGAGCGTGCGCCGCCGCCTGACTTCAACATCCATGTTGGCGAGCGCGTCCTGTTCGCCGCTGATACCGAGCAAATTAAAGAAAAAGGGGAGTTGTTCCTGGAGCGAGTTATTATCCAGTGAGCGCACCTTGCTGGTTACTTTCTCGCGCCGTAGATCCTCGCTGTCGTTTGCAAAGATCTGAAAATAGGCTTTCAGCAACCAGACGAGCGGCAGGAACGACGAGGATTTTCCAAGGGCATTGCAGTTAGCCTCCAAGATCTGAATATCGGTGCCGGCCGCAACTCTGAATTCGTAAATCAGGCGCGACTTGCCGACACCGGCCTCGCCTACTACCGTGACTACCTGCCCGCGGCCCGCCCGGACCTCTACCAGCGCGTGCTCGAGTTGCTGGCTTTCGTGCCGCCGCCCGACGAATCTCGACAAACCGCGCCGGGCTGCCGCCTGCAACCTGGTCTGCAGCGGACCGATCCCGACTACTTCGTAGATTTTAAGCGGATCCCTAACCCCTTTGACGGCAGTCGGCCCAAGTGCGCGGAACTCGAAGTAGCCCTCTGTCAACTTGAAGATGTGGTCGGTGACCATCACGGAACCGATCGGGGCCATGGCCTCCATACGCGCCGCGAGACTCATCGAGTGCCCGATCGGCGTATATTCGGCGCGCTCCTGATCAGTCTGAATCGGGCGCAGCACAACGTCGCCCGAATTGATTCCAACGCGAATATACAGCGGAGGATCACCCCGCCGCACAAGCGCATCCGAATAAAGCTTCATGACTGCTTGCATATCCAGCGCCGCGAGCAGGGCGCGGTGGGAATGGTCCTCCTGCGCGGTCGGGACGCCAAACGTCGCGACGATCCCATCGCCAGTGGACTGCAGAACATACCCCTCGTAACGGCGGACCGCATCAATCATCACTTGCAGCGCCGGGTCAACGATGCGGCGAGCGTCGTCGGGATCGAGGTCCTCGATCAGGTCCATCGAGCCCTTGATATCGGCGAATAGTGCCGTTATGGTCTTGCGCTCACCGGCGGGCACGAGCGATTCAGGGACCGGGGCGGACAGATAGACGACAGTTCGATTGCGATCAAGCTCGACAGTAGCGCCGGCGCTGGCCGTCAGCCTCGCGCCGCAGTGACCGCAGAAGCGTTGGCCCTCGCGGTTTTCTGAGCCACAAGAGGGACAAAGCATCACTCTGACCGGGGATTTCGATTGCAACTCGTCTTGTAGACCAAACGGCCCCCCTCGGCAAGTCCCAGCCTTAAACGCAAGCACCTGAACGGCCGTTCGCACCGCCTGCGGATCTCCTTGCCGTGTTGAGGGCGTAAGGGAAGGAAACATGTCCTCGTAACGGTCGGTGTCCAATCGACGCATCTCGTCCACCTCGAGCGTTGGCGTGCACTTAGGCGCCCTGCTGAGGGCCTTGTGACACCCCATCGCTGTGATCTTGTACTACCCGCCTCGCGGCCTGACTCGTGTCAGCGAACGCATGCCTGTCAGCGAACGCATGCCTGAGACAAACGGCTGCGGTTCGCCCTGGGATGGCGTCAGGTACGGATGAGCCCGCGGAAACGGTGCTATACCGTCTGGTGTGCACATGGCTGCTCGCCGATCGACGCGCCTCGTCGGTTCGGGTCGATCACGGCTCGCCGGGTGCCATCAATTCTATTGGCGATAAAGTTTTGGATAGGGACAGGCGAGTCTACCGGACTAAACGAGCTTGCGCCGATAGGCTTCGCTGAGCCTGACGCCCGCGCCCGGGTCCGAGCTAGTTCGCGAGCATCGTTTGCGACGTACCGAAGCAACGCCGCAAAGGCAGTCAGCGTTGCCGCTCCGATCGCCATGGTCAGGATCGACGGCACCATCATTGTCGTTATCTCCCTCTGTTGAACTGCTCGTTGAGGGCATAACGCAAGGACAATGCCGAAGAGACGCGGCCGTTCTCTGTTGGATTCTTCTTGGACCTACCGCTTAGCGCACTTAGCACCTCAGCACGCAGGCGCAAACGAAAGTTAGCGCAAGCCGTACTTTTTCATCTTCCTCTGAAGGGCAGCCCTGGGGATACACAGAGCGCTGCCGCCGCACGTGACATGTTAGCGCCGTGTCGGCCCGGGATCTCCGAAATATATCGAGCCTCAAAGGCCTCACGCGCCTCACGCTAAGAGGCTGAAGAGGCCGCAACGGCGCATACTGCGCCAGCTTCGCTTCAATCTTTATCGGCTCCGCGTCGGCCGTAGGCCCCACGGCGCGTGAGGCTTCGGTCTCTCTCAGCGGCGGCGAGAAATGTTATGAAGTGATCGTCTCACCGTCGGACGCGAGAACTGCGCTCGGCCCTAACGCGCTCCATCGCTGAACTCCTCCATTTGCGCCTTTAAGCCGAAAAACAAGGAGAACGAAGTGGCTTCCCAGAAGCAAATGGGCCATCGGAACCTCACCATGCTGATTCGTCACTACGGGCTCTGGATCAATCCGGGCGAGCTCACCCAGGAGACGTTGGCTCGATTGGGTGCAGTCAAAATCTCGTCAAATCAACTCCACCCTGACCCCGCGCCAACGGGGCCGTTTCGAGAAACGCTTGACTATGATGCTCGATGCCTAAAAGTGCAGCAATTTGGCGAAGCGAAGTGAAATCGAACTGCCGGTACCGATTTCTGAACAATCAGACTACAAGAAGATGTCGGCGTTCGCGGCGCCCGGTGGTAATAGTCCACGTAAGATGCAAGGACGTGGCGCAAATGGCGCTCGTTGAAGATGACGACCTGATTCAGGCACTCGCGACGAATCGAACCGATCACGCGCTCGAGGTGCGTGTTCTGCCACGGTGAGCGTGGTGCCGTGACGACCTCAGTGACTCCCATCGCCGCTACCCGCTTGCTGAAGACCGAGCCGTACGAAGCATCGGTCGCCCAGCAGAAAGCTCGGAGCTGTGTCCCACGGGAACGCTTCAATTATCTGCTGCGAAAGCCACGCTGCCCTAGGATGCTGTGTAACATCGCACCGCACAATCTTTCTGCGACCGTGAGCCAGGATGCCCATGACGTAGAGCGGTCGAAACGAGGCCGACACCGCGACGAATATGTCGATGGCGGCGATGCCGACTGTTTCGTTGCGCAGGAAGCAACGCCACGTGGGCAAAGGCGCTCCGACTCGTCGCGCCATGTACTTTGCGACCGTGGCTTGGCTGACCTGGATACCGTTCCTCGATTCGGTCCGAAGCGTCCGCCTCCGACCACATCAGGACGCCGCCCAGCTTGAGCGCGCGCCGGATATTGGCGAGCGCGTCACGCGGATTCGCCATATCGTGGATGCAATTGAAGGACCTCACTATGTCGAAGCGGTCGGCGGCGGGAATGTTTTCGGCGGCGATCCGCTCGAAGACGAGACGATCGCCGAATCCCGCAGTCGCGGCCTTCGCTCGCGCTCGCGAGATCGATCTGGCGTCAACGCAAGAAAGAGGTTCCGGCTGAGACGCAATCACTCCCGGTCGCGGATATCATCCGCCCGCATGACCAGCCGATGCAGAACATCAACCAGCGCTGAAAGTCGTTCTCAAGTTCTTCGACCAAGCCTTTCGTTAAAGCCGGTCACGCCAGACCGACGAACGCTCCAATGCTCGACTCTCCGGTAACCTTCCCTTTTTCTTCCGGGAGAGAGCCAGGGGATGCAGGGATGAAAGGCATCTGCTGCGCTAACTATTGTTTGCACCTTCCGAGCACGCTGCTAAGCAAACGCAGCGATTCTCAAATCATGGGTGCTGATTCCGATATTGGCTTCTTTAGTCGGAACGATTGCCGCAAGGATCGCAGCCCGCATTTGCAGAGGCGCCTCCGACGCACTCATGGTTATCGGCCATGTCACGAGCAGTCAGACCAAGGCCGCGCTGCCTATCTATCTAGCAGCGAAGCCGCCTGTTCCGGTGATACTACCGATGGAGACCACTCCGGATTTGGCACCGCCAAAGTCTCAGAAAGTTGGATACGATCCGATTTTACAATTGTCGCCGACCGACGACCAGCAGGCGCAAGCAGCAGCTGAATTTCTGAGCACTCGTAAGGCTAAGGCTGTCTGGGTCGTTGAGGACACCGACAATAGCGTGTATTCGAACTATCTCGCCAATGCGTTCATTCGGGCGGTCCAGACTCGGAACACGAACGGCGAGAAGATGAACGACGAGGAGACGAACGGCGAGAAGATTGTTCTGTGGTCGACGAACAAGAGCCCGCCCACAGCCCAGGCGATCCGTGAGCTGAATATTAACTGGGTGTTCTTCGCAGGCAGACGCCAAAACGGACTAATCCTAGTTACACAGCTTCATGCTATTTACCCAACGAATACGCCGAACATTATCTTGAGCGATGCGAGTGCCGAGCAAGACATGATCAACGATGGTGGCGAGGACGTCGATGGAGTTTACGTGACCTCGCCGATTCCAGTGACGGAATTCGAGAGAGACAAATCCTCTGAGGATTATCACAATATATATGGCAACCGAGCCTTCGCTGTAGTGGAATCAGTACTCGAGGACGCAAACACTACGTCCAGCGTCGATGCAGTCGGCCAATCCCTCGGATTCTTTGCTTTGGTGCGACGCTTTCTGGGGGTTCGAAGGATCGCGGACGCCCGCAACTTGCTGATCGCCACGATGGAGGCAGAGCAAAGAGAGGGTCACACGATCACCTTGACCGACGGTACGAAAATTAAATTTGGGGTTGATGACGCGGGGAACGACGGAGTGAGGATAGACAAGAACGCGAAATTTTACATCTGGAAGGTCGATAAGACTCAGAACAAATTTGTCGAGCCTTCGGCATCGTCTAGCTAGCACATCTGAATGAAGGCGCAACCGCGCGTTATTTCGGCCAGCTGAGCGGAGAATCACCGGAGACCAGGACTGATGGTATGGACCCCCGCCCGCTTATATGCGGCCTCGCAATGGGCCAAAGATGTGCTGAGCAACATCCGAACGAGCGAGGAGCGACTGTCTTGGAAGTCAAACGGGATCGGATGGAGAGGGTGGATCGGGCGAACGAGGAGACGGTGGACGTTACGCCGGAACCGGCATCGCTGCTGCCGACGATAAAAGACGGTTA
>Ga0209526_10003876_pt1 | contig 10191 bp, 7 predicted proteins | sample JacPinW_OM2H0_M1_FD_188566 | JGI IMG/M metagenome (GOLD analysis project Ga0209526, IMG submission 188566) | Forest soil microbial communities from Algoma, Ontario, Canada - Jack Pine, Ontario site 1_JW_OM2H0_M1 (SPAdes) (version 2) | ecosystem: Environmental > Terrestrial > Soil > Boreal... | reverse complement strand
AAAGCTTTTCACCGACGCGGGTTTCCTCCCCAATCTTGTAACGGTTTTACAGGGCGGTGGAGACCTCGGCCAAGCGTTGATTGACGCTCATCCCAACAAGGTCTTCTTCACGGGCAGCGTGTTCACCGGCAAACACGTTGCGGAAGCGTGTGCGCGATATTTGATCCCCAGCGTGCTGGAGCTTGGTGGAAAAGACGCCATGCTGGTTTTGCGCGACGCGAACCTTGATGTGGCATCCAGCGCCGCTGTCTGGGGAAGTTATACAAATTGCGGGCAAGTTTGCCTGTCTGTAGAACGATTGTTTGTGGAAGAAGCCGTTAGCAAAGAGTTTATTCGCATGTGCGTGGAAAAAACGCAAAAGTTGCGTATCGGGCCCGGCAACGACCCCACGAACGAGGTGGGTCCGCTGATTCGGCCGCAGCATGTGCAACGCATGAGCGAGCTGATTGTGAACGCAGTAGAGCGCGGTGCGCGGGTGCTTTGTGGCGGCAAGGCCCGGCCGGACCTGGGTCCCAACTTCTTTGAGCCCACGGTCGTCACCGAGGTGAACAATTCCATGCAGCTATTTCAGGACGAGACGTTTGGGCCGATCATGGCGATTCAAGTTGTGCGCGATGCGGAAGAGGCCTTGCTGAAGGCAAATGATACGGAGTTCGCGCTTTCTGCCAGTGTCTGGACGCGCGATGTGGTCCGCGGCGAAGAACTCGCGCGGCGGCTCCGCGCGGGAACGGTTATGGTGAACGACGCGATAAGCGCGTTTGCAATTGCCGAAGCGCCGCATGGAGGCTGTGGCTTGAGCGGCTGGGGGCGCACACACGGGAAAGCTGGGTTGATGGAAATGGTGAACATCAAGTACGTGGACGTGGACCGTTTGCCGGGCCGGAGCAAGCCGTGGTGGTTTCGCTATGGTGCGGATCTTGAGAAAGCAGCGGATGCATTCCTGCGGTTTGAGTTTACCGGCGGTATCGTGGCCAGAGTTCGGAATGCGCGGGAAGCGATGAGGACGATGTTCCGGGATCACGGGCTATAGCGGATGTTTTGAAAGGAAGGGGGTTGCGGGAATGCCGGAAAACGAGTGGATCTACGATTGGAATACCGCGGCCCCGACGCAGATTCCTCCAAACACGCGTGTCCTTCTGAATGATGAAACTCTGCGCGACGGTCTGCAAAATCCTTCCGTTCACGATCCAAGCATCGAAGACAAAATTGAAATCCTGCATTTAATGGAGTCGTTGGGGATCGATTCCGTGAATATCGGTCTGCCTGGGGCGGGAGCTCGTGCGGCGGCCCACGTCGAGGCTCTTGCCCGGGAGATTGCTAGCAATCGAATGAAAATTCGGCCAAATTGCGCGGCGCGAACCGTGGAAGCGGACATACGGCCGATCGCGGAAATTTCTCAGCGTGTGGGAATTGCAATTGAGGCGGCTACATTTCTGGGGTCGAGCCCGATCCGGCGACTGGTCGAAGACTGGACCGTAGATCATCTGGAACGCACCACGGAAAAAGCGGTGAAATTTGCGGTGTCGCAAGGCTTGCCCTCGATGTATGTGACCGAGGACACCGTGCGGACGGATCCGCAAACGGTCGAGCGGTTGTATAAAGTGGCGATTCGCAGTGGCGCGCGCGCCATCGTGCTGTGCGACACTGTGGGACATGCGACACCGGAAGGTGCATATAACCTTGTGAAATTTGTTTTCGAACGCGTGGTAAAGCCCTTGGGAGAGAAAATTCGCGTGGATTGGCACGGGCACAGGGATCGCGGCCTGGCGATTGCGAATTCGCTCGCCGCCGTAGCTGCTGGGGCGCATCAGGTGCATGGCGTCGCGCTTTCGCTAGGAGAGCGGGTCGGGAATACTCCGATGGAGCTGCTGCTCGTAAATCTGAAGCTGATGGGGCTTGTGGACAGCGATCTGACGCACTTACGCGGGTACGTTGAAAAGGTGGCCATGGCCACACACATGTCGATCCCGCCGAACTATCCGGTGTTTGGCAAGGACGCTTTCCGCACCGGAACGGGCGTGCACGCGGCGGCGATTATTAAAGCGTTGCATAAAAGTGATCGCAATCTTGCGGATGCGGTGTATAGCGGAGTGCCGGCCCATCTATTCGGACTGGAGCAGATCGTCGAGATTGGCCCCATGAGTGGAAAATCCAACGTTTTGTATTGGCTGGAACTGCAAAAAATTCCACCGACGGATGAACTGGTGAATCGCATTTTTGAGGCCGCCAAGAATTCGCCGCGTCTGCTGACTGAAGAAGAGCTGCGGGGTCTTTGTGCCGCGCCCGGCACGGTGGCATGAGAAGTGTAACGCGTGTGGTTGAAACGTCCGAGCAGAACAATGCTCGCGTGAATGAGCGGCACGATTCGCCGAGGATTAGCAGGTTTGATTTTCTCTCCTTGCCCCTGTCAATTCGTACGGTGAAACCCCTCGCGGTTTGCGTTATTCTTCTGTGCATGTCGCTTCGGCCCACGGTTTTGACTCATGCTGCCCGCGCCCCGCAAAACGGCGCCCTCGCAGAGAATGCGCAGGTGCGGGAGGCGCTCAACTGGTTTGGCAACAATTTGGATTGGATTAACGAGCAGCAAATCCGCCTGACGGAGATTCCTGCGCCATCCTTTCAAGAAGAGAAGCGCGCGGCAGCGGTAAAAGAACTGCTGGCTGCCGAAGGCCTGGCGATTCACACCGACAAAATCGGAAACGTAGTCGGCGAGTTGTCCGGGCAGAACGAAAAAGAAGCTGTTCTGATGGCCGCGCATCTGGACACTGTATTTCCTTCGGGGACCGACGTGAAGGTGCGGCGCGAAGGGGTCAGGCTTATCGCACCGGGAATTTCTGACAACGGGACGGGTCTGGCGGGACTCCTGGCAATTGCGCGCGCGATTCGTGCAGCGAAGATACAGCCGCAGCGGACGATCTTGTTCGCGGCTAATGTCGGCGAAGAGGGCGAAGGCAATCTGCGAGGGATGCGCTCGTTGATCGATGCCTACCGAAGCCGCTTGCGGGCAGTGATAGTGCTGGACGGCTCCGGCATCGACCATGTCACCACCAAAGCGCTGGCCTCGCGACGCGTGGAAGTTGTGATTACAGGACCGGGCGGGCATAGCTGGTCGGATTTTGGCATGCCGAACCCAATTAACGCGCTGGTGCGCGGCTCGGTGCGATTCATCAACACCAGGGTGCCTTTGTCTCCGCGCACCACGTTTAATCTTGGCCAAGTCGAAGGCGGGACTTCGGTGAATTCGATTCCACATGAAGCAAAGTTGAAAGTGGACCTGCGCTCGGAAAGCGAAGACGAAATTGCGCGGCTGGAAGCGGCGCTGCGGGATAGCTTCGAAACTGGCATCAAGGATGAGATGGACAATGCACGCGACCGCAGCCGAGGGCGGCTGGGCGTGAAGTTTAATCTAATCGGTAGCCGGCCGGGCGGAGAACTGGCAACGGAGTCACCGCTGCTGAGCGCATTGCGCTTGGCGGATGAGGCGGTTGGGAATCAATCGCGGATTGAACGGTCTTCTACGGACGCGAATATCCCAATGTCGTTGGGAATCGCTGCGCTGGCTATCGGCGCGGGCGGCAACGGCGGAGGCGCGCATTCCCTGCAAGAATGGTATGAAACCGGGGGGCGCGAGACCGGCCTGAAGCGCGCGTTACTGACTCTGCTCGGGGTCGCCGGTTTGGCGGAAGCGCAGGGACAAGGGAAATGACATTGCTTGCGCGCTCAGTCGCGCTCTGGTGCATTTTCTCAGTCGCGAGCCTGATGCTTACCGGTCGTCGTGTAACGCAGATTAAGCCTGAACCCATTGTTCACAAGACGACGTACTTCCTTCACGGACGAATCTACACAAACGATTCCAAACAGCCATGGGCCTCGGCGATGGCCGTACGCGATGAAAAAATTCTTTGCGTTGGGTCCATTGAGCACATCCTGCTCGATTGCGGCGGCTCGGATCCAGAAGCGGAGACGTTTCAGTTGAAGGGACGGTTCGTGATGCCCGGCTTCAACGATGCGCACATACACATTGGCGGAGCGGCCCGCGACAAAATGGCGCTGGTGCTCAATGGAACGGCGTCAGCAGAAGAACTGGTGAAGCGCTTGAAGGACGCCGTGGCTCAGCATAAACCCGGAGAGTGGATTAGCGGCAGGGGTTGGGACCAGACACTTTGGCCGGACAAGAAATTTCCAAACCGGTTGCAGTTGGATGAAGTGGCGCCGAGCAATCCCGTCTTCCTCGTCCATATCACTGGGCACGTCGCGGTGGCTAACACGCAAGCGCTGAAACACGCCGAGATCGCGCGCAACACGCCGAATCCGCCAGGCGGCGAGATTGAACGCTACGCTGACGGGGAAGCCACGGGCATGCTGAAGGAAGGTTCGGCGATGGCTCTGGTCGAACAACGCATTCCGGATCCCACGCCCGAAGCGCGCCGAAAGGGAATTGAGCTGGTGCTCGAAGAGTTGGCTCGGAACGGGATCACCTCTGCACAGGACAATTCCGAATGGGAAGATTTTGCGGTGTATCACGATCTGAAGGAAGAAAAAAAGCTTACGGTGCGAATCACCGAGTGGTTGCATTTTCTGGAACCGCTGGATCAGTTGGAGAATAAGGCCGCGCAGGGCGGCGCGACCGATCCGTGGTTGAAAACGGGCGCCTTGAAGATGGTGACGGACGGAGCGTTGGGTTCGCGCACTGCGGCTATGCTGGCGGCATATTCGGATGATCCCTCGACGAGCGGAATTCTTACCATCGATCCGGAAAAGCTGAAGGCGATGGCGCTGGAACGCGATAAGGCTGGATTTCAACTTAATTTCCATGCGATCGGGGACCGCGCGAATCGTGTTTCGTTGGACGTATTCGAATCCCTATTGCGTATTAATGGCACGCGGGATCGCCGCGACCGAATTGAGCACGCGCAGGTGGTTGCGATGGAAGATATTCCGCGGTTTGCAAAACTCAACGTGATTGCTTCCATGCAGCCTGCGCACGAGACGAACGACATGCGCTGGGCAGAGCAGCGGATTGGGCCGGAGCGCTCAAAGGGAGCATATGCATGGAACTCCATCCAGAAGACCGGAGCGAGGCTGGCGTTTGGGACGGATTACGACGTTGAGCCGGTCAACCCGTTCCGCGGTTTGTATGCTTGCGTCACGCGCGAACTGCCCGAGGGCGGACCCACCGGCGGTTGGGAGCCTCAGGAAAAGATCTCTCTGGATGATTGCATTCGCGCCTATACGGCCGGATCGGCTTATGCAGAATTTGAAGACGGGAAGAAGGGCGAGTTGAAGGTGGGAGAGTACGCGGACTTCATTATCTTGTCGCAGGATTTGACGAAGGCTCTTCCGAACGACATCCTCAAGACCGAAGTGCTGCGCACCGTTGTCGGCGGACGCACCGTACATCAGAAGAACTGAATCTCCACCAACTCTCCGTCGAAGGACTGCTCCGGTGTTGGATAGAAGACCACTCGGACTTTGCGGCCTTTCCACGACGGGCAGGTAGGATCGGGCTTTGTGGTAGCTGTGACCGTGGCGATGGACGAAACTTTCAGATCCTTCATATCCCTGTAGTGAAAGTCCATCACGACAGAGTGCGTGCGCAGGCCGAGGCGTCCGTCCGTCGCTTTCGCGCAATCAATAGAGGCGACCTGGCCATCCAGCGCATACGGCTTGTAACCGCTCACGGAGAATGAAGTGGATCCTGGATTGAGTGGAGGCCCGTCGCTGGCAATCGGCGTTTCGCGGGGAGTCGATTTACCACCGGGAGTTGATGTACCACTGGGAATTGACGGGGAAACTAAAATCGAGGAACGATCCGTATTCGTTTTTTCGCTTTGTGCCGCGGAAGAATTTGTTGCATTGGGCGCTGTTGCAGCGGCAACCTGGGTGGCGTGCGCCTGACGGTTGGTGACAGCTTCCGAAAATTGCATGGCGTTGGATTGTTCCGCGGGCGATCTTGCGGAGGCCAAGAGCCGCGACGCAAGTATCTTTGCCTCGTCCAGTTTGCCCGCGTTCAGAAGTACAAAACCATAGTTGATCGTGTATCGCAGATTCCCCGGTTCCAACTGCATGGCCTTCTTTGCGGCGGCTATGGCTTTTGAAGCGTACTCGCTCTTCGTCGAGTAGGCCGACGCAATCGTGGCGTAGGAAGCCGCGAACTGCGGGTTGAGCTGGATTGATTTTTCAAGGTCAGCGATGGCTTTGTCGCAATCACCAGGTGCGATCAAGCCCGAGCGAAAGCGCGCACGGGCACTGTAGTAGTAAACAATGAAATTGGGCGAGTTGAGTTCTATCGCGCGGGCTAGTTCCGTTTCCGCGAGGTCGTATTGCAGCTGGTGAAGGGCCAGAAGTCCCAAACCTTCGTGAGCCAGGGTCAGGTTAGGTTCGGCCTGAACGGCGTATTCAAGCGACGTTGTTGCTTCCTTGGGTCGGTTGGTGCGGACAAAGAGTTCTCCGCGGTACGCCTCCGCTTCCGCCTGCGAGAGCGCGCGCCCGGCATAGCTCTTTGAATCGGCGTGAACATCGGTTTTTACCGGGGCGACGAAAAACCTCGACTGGCGCGCATAGGCTTCCATCACCTGGCCGAATTTCCTTAAATCGCCGAACGTTTTCTGTGCAGCTTCCACTTGATTGCCGCTGGCGTCCCAGGCGTTCAGGAAGTTTTGCAGAAGTTGTTGCTTTCGCGCCTCCGGGTCCAGCAACAGGTAATGAACAATGGCCCAGGATTCCGCGTAGAAAACCGAGGCGTGGTTCTGTTCGTTGTAGTAAGGCGAGCGGTGATCCGCTTGGAGCAGCGATTCAATGGGGATCAGGGGGCTTTGTTGCAAGATTTGCAAGTGAGCCGGCGCAATCTGGCCAAGTTCCACATTTTTATCCTTGAGTGTGGAGTTTCCGAAAAATTCGGCCAGCCCTTCGCCAAACCAGATGGGTAGGGCACTAAAATTCAGATCCATTAGGGCATGGGTATATTCGTGATAGATCACCTGGTAAGGGTTATCCGCTTCCGCATCGGTGCGCACGATCACGCTGTGGGCGTCCTCCCCCGGAACATAAAGACCAATTGGATGAACGCGCCCTTTTACTTCCCAATATTCGGGAATGAGCTGCCTCATTGAATCTTCATTTTTCAGAGCAAAAATGACCAGCGGCTTGCCTAGATCGACGCGCAGTTTTGGAAAAGTGGCTTGAAAGACTTCGCGGAATTGTTCGAACTGGTCGGCGACCTTTCTCGCTTCGCGGTCACTCGCATTACTGACGACAAGAAAGTGGGAGGAACGCACTTCAATCCAAGCGTCCTTGGCACTTGCGGGAATTCCTAGTGCGCAAAGAAAGGCTGACGCAACAAAAACGGATCGGACGAAAGGTAAGGTGAGCATGCTGTATAGATAGGAAAGTATAACTCGGGGAGTCAAATGCACGCGGAAAGTGGCGTTCCCTGGCGAGTATCGACGTTTCGGAACAACGAATTCGTCGATGGCTCGCGCGGATGCTGGAGAGGAACAGGACAAGGTTTTTGCGTGCGCCTTGAATCGGATTTGCCCGCCTTATCTGGTGGTTTGCGGATACACTGACGGGTCATGTTTAGAGTCTCGACGTCATGAATCGAAAACTGCGCGCTGATCTTGCCCTGATGTTCTGCTCTTTTATTTGGGGCGTCACGTTCGTTGTGGTCAAGAACATCCTGGAGAACTCTTCCGTTTTTGTTTTTCTCGCCGTGCGATTCACGATTGCTGCGGTGATCATGTCGCTGCTGCGCCCCAGAATGCTGCGAGGACTGGACAACCAGGAGATCTTTGCGGGCATGCGCCTGGCATTTTTTATGTTCGCGGGCTATTGCTTCCAGACGGTGGGATTGCAGTACACGACGGCATCCAATTCGGCGTTTGTCACCGGGTCGAGCGTGGTGCTGGTTCCCCTGCTGCTTGGAGTGTTCTGGGGCAGAAGCCTGACGAAATGGATTTATGGCGGGGCGTTTGCTGCGCTCGTCGGATTATATTTTCTGACTGTGCCCGCTGAGGGACTGGGATATTTGAATTATGGTGATGTGCTAACGTTCATCGGTTCGGGCTTCTACGCGGTGCACATTATTCTGGTGGGCGAGTTCACGCAGGACCATTCGGTATCCGCGTTGAGTCTGATCCAGGTGGCAGGATGCGCGGCGATGGCGTGGCCGCTGACGTTTGCATCGGCGGCCATTCACTGGCAGCCGATTCGCTTTGTGGGGAGCTGGGAATTGCTGCTGGCGATTCTGGTCTGTGCAGTGTTCGCGACGGCGGTGGCGTTCACTGTGCAGCTTTGGGCGCAGCAGTATACTTCGCCGGGGCATGCGGCAATTCTTTTTGCGTTGGAACCGGTGTTCGCGGTTATGACATCGTATGTGGTCCTTCACGAACGGCTGTCCGCTCGGGCAATGAAGGGAGCAGGTTTGGTGGTTGGGGGAATTTTATTGGCGGAATTGCTCGGCGCACCCGCTGCTCCGGAATCGCCGGAACCGATCTTTGAGGGAAGGATTTACTTTAAGCCCTGGTGGCGTCCGCATTAAGCAGACTCACCGCAGCGGACACAGGGGCACAGAGGAAAAGCAAGTTCAAGAATTCACGAAGATTTGGCCGTCGCCGGCGAATAGTTTTTCACGTCGACGGGATCGAACATCGTGGCAGTAACGGGATGACTTTTTTCGTACTCGTCGATTGCGTCCCGGTGGAGCAGGGAACTGGCGATATCGTCCAACCCCTTCAGCAGGACTTCTTTGCGGGACGGCAGGATTTCGAACTTATATTCGAGGCCGTGGTTGTCCACTACTGTCTGACTCGGCAGATCCACGGTCAGAGAGTACCCTTTTTCCTTTTCGGTGCGCTGGAAGAGTTCTTCGATCTGCGATTCGGTGAGTTCGGCGGGAAGAATGCCGTTCTTGAAGCAATTGTTGTAGAAAATGTCCGCGTAGCTGGGGGCAAGAATGACGCGGAAGCCGTAATCGCCGATGGCCCAGGGGGCATGTTCGCGACTGGAACCGCATCCGAAGTTGGCACGCGTGAGTAGAACGGAAGCGCCTTTGTAGCGAGGAAAATTCAGCACAAACTCTGGGTTCGGTTTTTCGCCCGGCAGGTAGCGCCAATCGTAGAAAAGTATTCGGCCGAAGCCTTCGCGCGTGAGGGCTTTCAGGAATTGCTTGGGCACCATCTGGTCGGTGTCGACGTTAACCTTATCGATGGGCTGCACAATGCCGGTGTGGGTGATAAAGGGTCTCATTGTTTTGTGTTCTCGATGATTTCGAAACTCTCAACTGCGTTCATCTGGAGTCCAATAAGCGGCGCCACGAGCAACTCCATGGGTGGGCTTCCCGGCAACCAGATCATAGACTATGCCGGAGCAATCCTCGTGCTGGTCGCAAATAGTGATGCTCAGGAGGTTAATTTCCGCGATCTCGCCATCTTTGAATGCGATTCGCAGAAGTTTTCCTAGGTGTTCAACGTTTAGATTTGCCGCAGTTTCCATTACCGGAGTTTGCCTTCTACTCGATGTGGGCTACGTCGAACTCGCGGACATCCACGAAATGGCCTGCGATTGCGGCCGCAGCAGCCATCACCGGGCTGACCAGATGGGTGCGAGAATCGCGGCCCTGGCGGCCTTCGAAATTGCGATTGGAGGTGCTGGCGCTGCGTTCGTGCGGCGGTAAGACGTCCGCGTTCATGCCGATGCACATGCTGCAGCCTGCATCGCGCCACTCGAAGCCCGCGTCGGTGAATACCTTGTCCAGACCTTCTTTTTCCGCTTGCTCCTTGATGCCGCGAGAGCCGGGCACGATCAACGCCTGCTTTACGGTTTTGCAGACGTGTTTGCCAGCCACCAGGTGTGCGGCGGCGCGCAGATCGTCCAGGCGCGAGTTTGTGCAGGAGCCGATGAACACGCGGTCCACGGGAATGTCCACGATCGCGGTGCCGGGCTTCAGGTCCATGTACTTGAGTGCGCTTTCGGTGGCCTTCTGATCGTTGAGGTCCTTGAAATCGTGCGGGTCGGGCACCCGGCTGTTGACACTGGTAACCATGCCCGGGTTAGTGCCCCACGTAACTTGCGGTGCAATCTGTTCGGCTTGCAGCTCGACGGTCATATCGAACTTTGCTTCAGCGTCGGACTTCAATTGTCTCCAGTGCTCGACAGATTCCTGGAACTCCTTGCCGCGCGGCACAAACGGCC
>Ga0209526_10003875_pt1 | contig 10192 bp, 7 predicted proteins | sample JacPinW_OM2H0_M1_FD_188566 | JGI IMG/M metagenome (GOLD analysis project Ga0209526, IMG submission 188566) | Forest soil microbial communities from Algoma, Ontario, Canada - Jack Pine, Ontario site 1_JW_OM2H0_M1 (SPAdes) (version 2) | ecosystem: Environmental > Terrestrial > Soil > Boreal... | reverse complement strand
GATCCCGCCCAAGTCGAATCGCAAGACGCCACGGCCGTGCGACTTTGCGCTCTATTGCGAACGCAACCTCGTCGGGCGCTTCTTCAATCAGCTCAAGCACTTCCGCGCTATCGCCACACGTTACGACAAACTCGTCAGAAATTTCCTTGCCGGAGTGCAGCTCGCCGCTATTACAATACTGCTCAACTGAAGACATGCCCTAGTATAGATGATACACAATCGACATCGATGGCACTCCGTAATTGTCTTGCGGGGGGCGCTCGAGCCCCGGAACCCGGCTGGCGGCGGATCATCGATTGCGTTCTATCGCCCCTACGCGAGATGGCTTCGAAGGCGGCGCACGAACAATAGCGCGAGGGTCGGCCATGCGGGGGATTATTCTGGCAGGAGGCAAGGCGACACGGCTGCACCCGATCACCGAGACGGTGTCAAAGCAGCTGCTCCCCATCTACGACAAGCCCATGATATACTACCCGCTGTCGGTGCTCATGCTCGCCGGCATCCGGGACATTCTCGTCATCTCCACGCCCGGCGATCTGCGGCAATTCCGGGCCCTCCTACGAGATGGCAGCCAGTGGGGGATCAAGCTCAGCTACGCCGAGCAGGCAAAGCCGGACGGGATCGCGCGGGCGATCCTCATTGCCGGCGAATTTCTTGCCGGCAGCCCGGCATGCCTGATCCTGGGCGACAATCTCTTCTACGGCGGGGGACTCACGCCGCTCCTGCATCGCGCGGCGGCGCGCGATCGTGGCGCCACGGTCTTTGCCTACCGGGTCAGCGATCCGCAGCGCTACGGTGTCGTGAGCTTCGACGGGGCCGGCCGCGCGACCAGCATTGTCGAGAAGCCGGCGCAACCAAGCTCCAACTATGCCGTGACCGGGCTTTATTTCTATGACGGCGACGCATTTGACATGGCCTCGCGGCTCAAGCCTTCGGCGCGCGGCGAGCTGGAGATCACCGACCTGAACCGCTCCTATCTCGAGCGCGGAATGCTGAACGTGGAATGCCTTGGACGCGGCATTGCCTGGCTCGATACCGGCACCCCCGACGCCCTCCTGCAGGCGGCCAATTTTGTGCAGATCGCCGAGCAGCGGCAGGGACTCAAGATCGCCTGCCTGGAAGAGATTGCGCTCAACCTCGGCTATGTCGGCACGGATCAAGTCCTGGCGCAGGCCAAGCGGATCGCCAACAGCGAATACGGGCAGTATCTTTTGCAGCTCGTGGAACAGCCACTTCCGCGACATGACGCTCCCTGAGATCTCTGCGGCAAAGGAGTTGCCGGGCGTGCGGCTGATCGTGCCCCAGCGTCATGCAGACGCGCGGGGCTTTTTCTCCGAAGTCTGGCGCGAGGACGCGCTCAAGAACGCGGGACTGGATTGCCGTTTCGTGCAGGAGAACCATGCTCTCTCCCATGCCAAGGGTACGGTGCGGGGCCTGCACTTTCAGATTGGAAAGGCGGCGCAGGCAAAATTGATCCGCTGCACGCGCGGAAGCATTCTCGATGTTGCCGTGGATATCCGCCGCGGTTCCCCCACCTTCGGCTGCCACCAGGCCATTGTACTGAGCGCGGAGAATTGGAAACAGCTCTATGTGCCGGTGGGATTCGCGCATGGCTATTGCACGCTCGATCCCGATACTGAAATCATCTACAAGGTGACGGCGTACTATGATCCCCAATCCGAGCGCGGGGTGGCCTGGAACGATCCCGCGATCGGGATCAAATGGCCGGTCGATCCGGAAAAAGCCGTGCTGACGGGCAGAGACCGCGCATTGCCTCGTCTCGTCGATCTCCCCGATTTCTTTCCATATTCCGAATTTCCGGACGGAAATGGCTAAACAACTTCTCCTGGTCACCGGCGGGGCCGGCTTTATCGGGTCGGCAATGATTCGGCACTTGATCGGTGAAACAGACGTTGACGTAGTGAACGTGGATGCGCTGACCTACGCCGCGGATCTGCGTAATCTGTCCAAGGTCGAGCACGACCCCCGTTACCGGTTCGAACTGGCCGACATCCGCTCTGCTTCCGAGGTCGAACGCATATTCGAGCAGTATCGACCGGCATCCGTTCTCCACTTTGCGGCCGAAACCCATGTCGACCGTTCCATCGATGATCCCCTTGTTTTCGTGGAAACCAACGTGCTTGGAACCGCGACCTTGTTGCGCGCGGCATGCCGGCATTGGCGCGCGCTTTCCCCGGCCGAACAGGCGAAATTTCGTTTTCTGCACGTGTCGACCGATGAGGTCTATGGATCGGTCGACGGAACAAGCGCGTGCACAGAAGCCTCCCCGTATCGACCGAATTCACCTTACGCCGCCAGCAAGGCCGCGGCCGATCATCTTGTACGCGCATGGCATAAGACTTATGGCTTGCCGGCGATCATCAGCAACAGCTCCAACAATTTTGGCCCCTATCAATTTCCGGAGAAGCTCATTCCATTGATGATCATCAATGCCTTGGCGGGTCGGCCAATGCCGGTCTACGGGCGCGGTGAAAACGTTCGTGACTGGCTGTTCGTCGAGGACCATGCCCGCGCACTGTGGATGATCCTCAATGCGGGTCGCATTGGCGAATGCTATAACGTCGGCGGCGGAAACGAGCTGCGCAATATCGATCTGGTGGCGATGATTTGTGATCTGCTCGATGAGTGCGCCAAGCTGTTGCCGGGGCGCAAATCTCGCCGCGAGCTGATTACCTTCGTCGCCGATCGACCGGGGCATGACCTGCGCTATGCGCTCGACGTCCGCAAGCTCAATCAGGAGCTCGGCTGGCAGCCGACGCAGCCGTTCGAGACTGCATTGCGCCAGACCATCGATTGGTACCTCGCCAACGAAGTCTGGTGGTCTCCGCTACGCGCCGCCGCGCAGAAGCGGCTCGGGTTCATTGGGGTAGCTTGAGCTTCGCGGACAGAATGTGGCCCTCCATCAAGCGCGTTCAATTCGCCGGAGTCACAGAGCTATTGGACGGCGCGCGGCATTGGCGCGTCTGGCACCTGCTGGGGATTCAGGAGTTGCGCCACCGTTACGCACGCTCCAGGCTCGGCCAGCTCTGGTTGGTCGTGTCCGCTGCGATCATGGTTGGAGCAATATCGCTGGCCTGGTCTGCCTTGTCCAACCAGCCCATGGCCGAGCTCGCCCCCTATATCGGCGCGGGCTTTGTGATCTGGACCTATTTCTCCCAGGTCATCAGCGATTGCACCATGATCTTTATCACCCACGGGAATTTTTATCGTAATCAAAAAATGGCTTTTTCGGTTTCGATCTATGCGCTGATCTATAAGAACACGATTGTATTTGCGCACAGCCTGATCATTGTTGTCGCCCTGATCCTGTTTTTTGGAGTACCCGTCAACTGGTATGATTTCCAGATTATTCCGGCCTTGTTGCTCACCTGGATTACCATGCTTTGGGCGGGCTATGTCATTGCAATGATCTGCGTGCGTTATCGCGACCTGATACAGTTGATCAACAGCTGGCTTTTGGTCTTGTTCATCACTTCGCCCGTGTTGTGGAAACCGGACCTCCTCCCCGCCCACAATCGTTTTATTGTCGACTACAACCCCATAGCCCAATTCATGGAATTGTTGCGCAATCCATTGCTCGGCGAGCAGGTCGCAGCCAGTACCTGGCTCACTGCAGCCGCCATTGCCTTTGGTGGTGCCCTGCTTGCCTGTCTCCTCATTGGCCGCTATCGGGATCGCGTGATTTTCTGGACCTGAATCGGACATCCAAGGTGGCTCACATCAGCCTGCGCCAGGTCGTTATCGAGTTCCCGATCGTTAACGGCTCATCGCGCTCGCTTCAGCTGCGGCTTTATGAGGTCCTCGGCGGCAAGCTGTCGGCCCGCCACAGCACCGTGATCGTTCGGGCTCTCGATGGCGTCGATCTGGAACTCAACGATGGCGACCGGCTCGGGATTATCGGACACAACGGCTCCGGAAAAACAACGCTATTGCGGGTCATGGCGGGCGTGTATCAACCGCGGCCTGGCTCGGCGACGGTCAAGGGCTCGGTCTCATCGTTCACCGACATCACGCTTGGCATGGATCCGGAATCGAGCGGTTGGGATAACATCATTTTTCGCTGCATATTCATGGGATTGAACTTTGGGGAGGCGAAACGGCTTTCCCCGGCAATAGCCGAATTCTCCGAGCTTGGCAGCTATCTCGATCTTCCCATGCGCAGCTACTCTACCGGAATGAATTTGCGGCTGGCTTTTGCAATTTCGACATCGATTGAGCCTGATATTCTGATCATGGACGAGATGATCAGCACAGGTGACTTGCAGTTCATCGAAAAGGCGAAACAACGTCTGCACGAGATCATTGGCAAAGCAAATATTCTCGCCCTTGCTTCGCATGACTTGCAGATGGTCAAGAGCATTTGCAACAAGGTGCTCTGGCTCGAGCACGGCGTGATCAAGAAGATTGGTCCGCCCGACGCCGTTGTGGAGGCCTACGAAGGCTCCGCAACCCCGCAGGCGTGATGTCCGTGATGCCGCTTTCAATCCTAGGGGCCAATGGACAGGTCGGCCGGGAGCTCGCCGCCCTCGCGCGGCAGAGGCGTATCCCGCATCGCGCGCTGGGAAAGACGGAATGCGATATTACCGATCCGGCGGCGGTGAAGGGCGCTCTCGCCGGAAGCCGCATGGTGGTCAATTGCGCGGCATACACGGCTGTCGACCAGGCAGAGTCCGATGCGGACAACGCCTACCGCATCAACGCAGTCGGCGCGGAAAATGTGGCCCTGGCCTGCGCCGAAGCGGCCATCCCCCTCCTCCATATTTCCACCGATTATGTATTCGACGGAGCGAGCGCTCAACCGGCAAAAGAGGATGACCCGGCACGGCCACTAAGCGTCTACGGCTGCAGCAAGTTCGCCGGCGAGGAAAAAGTCCGCAAGCATCTTGCCTGTCATATCATCCTGCGTACAAGCTGGGTTTTTTCCGCACATGGGCACAACTTCGTGAAAACAATGCTTCGGCTTGCCCGCACGCAACCGCAACTGCGCGTCGTCGATGACCAAGTCGGCGGTCCGACCGCGGCAGCTGATATCGCCGAAGCGGTTCTACGCGTGACAAGCGCGTGCCAGGAGCCTCGCTTTTGCAGCTGGGGCACCTATCATTTCAGCGGCGCGCCCGCGGTCAGCTGGTATGATTTTGCGCGTGCCATCGTGGCGGACCGCGGGACGCCCGTCGTGCCCCTGGCCAGCAAGGATTTTCCGACTCCTGCGCGCCGGCCCGCTAATTCGGTGCTCGATTGCAGCCGGATCCGGCAAATCTTTGGTATTGAGCAGCCCGACTGGCGCGTATCACTCGCCACTGTTTGTGAAGCTCTCACTGGCAGCTCTCGCGACGACGATCTGCCTGAAAGCCGACCGGACCATGCCTACAAGGTTCGCTAGCATTCTACCTTTAGACAGAAGCTTCGGCATTCGTCGCAAATTGCGCGATAAGGAGCAGGCGGATTGCCAGCTGATCGCAAGCTCAGGCGTGTTCGACCGCGCCTGGTACTTCGCCCAATTTCTTGCGCACGATGGTTCAAATATTGATCCTGTCCTCGACTATGTTCGCCTTGGCGCACGAGAAGGACGCAACCCAAATGCACTGTTCGACGGCGATTGGTATCTCGCGCGGTACCCGGATGTGAAAGCGGCGGGGTTCAACCCGCTCGTCCACTATCTGTGTCATGGCGCGGCGAAGGGGTATGACCCGGGGCCGTTTTTCGACACGGAGTGGTGTGTGGCGCAACATCCCGAGCTCCACGGCCACTTGCGCGCGGTTGAACCCAAGAGCTGCTCGGCTGGCAACTCATCGGCAGCCATCAATCCGCTCGTCCATTATCTGCAGAGCGGCTGGCATAGGGGCGCCCTGTCTTTTGATCCCGATCGCCTTCTCAGCGGCATAAAAGTCGCCGTCGTCGTTCATCTCTTCTATGCCGATCTCTGGGATGAGATCGCAACCTGGCTTCGCAATATTCCAATCGCCTTCGATCTATTTGTCTCAGTGCCGCGGGAATATTCCGCCGAGCTGCGCAGTCTGGTTTTGCGCGATCATCCGCAAGCACAGGTGATCAACGTTGCAAACGTCGGGCGCGATATCGGCGCCTTCCTTGCCGTTCTACCGCGGGTGCTCGCCGGCAACTACTCGGTCCTGTGCAAATTGCACAGCAAGAAAGGCCTAGAATATCCGCACGCCTGGCGCGACCTTCTCCTGCGCGGCCTCCTCGCCAACAAAATGCTCGTTGCCAGGATCCTCTACGCCTTCGCGCACGATCCCGAGCTGGTGCTGGCAGGACCGCGCCAAGCCTATCTCTCCGGCCCCGCCAACATGATGCATAACCGGCAAAAGGTGGCCGAAATCACCCAAGCTCTGCTCCCAGGCCAAGGGCTACCTTCGCGGTGGGGCTTCTTTGGCGGGACGATGTTCTGGGCCCGGCCTGATTTCTTTCGGCCTTTCCTGCGTTGCGATGATCGAAGCCTGTCATTCGAGGACGACAACACACGACACGATGGTCAGCTCGCCCATGGCTTGGAACGCATGTTCGGCGCCCTTGCAACGGTGGCTGGAAAGCGCGTCGGGTTGACCGAGTTCGGCGACTGCGGACCTCTCGACGGCACGATCCATGTCACGCAGGCGCCCGGGCACCCCCGGGAAGGCAGCTTCATGCGCGTGCTCAAAAGCCATGCGCTGCGACTGAGCGGCGAGTTGCCGTTTGCACCGGAGCCGCAAGGCGGCCCCCAAAAGCGCGCCTCGACACGCCGGCAAGAGTTGATCGAGGCCATTGAGGGCTTTGCAGCCGCGTGGGGCGCGCGGGCCAGAGAACGACACCCGAAACTCTGGCGTTATGCGCGGCGTCCGCTCAAGCTCATCTGGTGGACGGCAACTCTGCAGCTTCTTGCGCGCCTGCGCAGCCGTTATGACATTCCAGCGCAGACGCTGGTGGCGTCCTCAGCCCTGTTTGATCGCGCCTGGTATCTCAACCGCTATCCGGACGTGCGGGCTGAAGGCGTGGACCCGGCGTTTCATTATGTTAGGCAAGGATTGGCAGAATATCGCGACCCAAGCCCGCTGTTCGACACGGGCTGGTATGCGACTTATTACCCGGACATTGCCGCGGCGGGCATCAATCCGCTGGTGCACTATCTGCGCCGCGGCGCAAAAGAGGGCCGGCATCCACACCCATCCCATATGGTCATCGGCGAGGTGACCGATGCCGTCCTGTCCTGCCGCAAGGTTACGGGTGCCGGCGGTGAGATCGCCCTGTTCGTCACCCATTCTCCGAATGGGCGGCTCAAGGGACATGTGCGGTATTACCTCGAGGCGCTGCGGCGCCACGGCGTCAAGGTCGTTCTAATCGTCGCCGCGGATGGCGAATTTCGTGATGCCGATGAGAGCCTGCTTACGCTTCTCGACGGACTCTATATTCGGCAGAACGTTGGCTACGATTTTGCCGCTTGGGCGCATGTTCTGCGCCAAGACCCCAGATTGCTGGGGGTTGATGCCCTCTACCTGATCAATGACAGCATGATCGGGCCGCTCAACGAGGGGAAATTTGCGGAGCTGCTGCGAAGGGTGCGCTCGAGCAACAGCGATGTGATCGGGCTTACCGACAGCTACGAGCGCGCATGGCACATTCAGAGCTATTTCATCGCCTTGAAGGCCGCGGCGCTCGCCTCACCGGCATTGCGAACCTTCTTTATGAAGGTCAAGAACCTCTCAAGCAAAGTGGATGTGGTGTTCACCTATGAAACGCGTCTCGCGCCCACCCTGCAAGTCGCAGGCTTGCGCTGCGAAGTCCTGTTCCCGGCGAGGAAAGGCCACAATCCTTCGCTTGCGCAATGGCGTGATCTGATCGAGGCCGGATTGCCATTCGTCAAGCTTGCGGCGCTACGCGATCAATCCCGCAGCTTCGGCACACGCAATTGGCGCAAAGTCCTGCAGGTCGAGGGGTTCGATTATCGTCTTGCGGAGAAGGCATTAACTTACGCAACAGATCCCGCCAATTGATGATCCTGAAGAGTTTGCAGCCGACCCCCATCATTCGCCTATCAATTAAGGGCGGCGCTGATAACGTTACCGCGAGAGCCCGTCGAGGGTCTTGGAGCTTGTCCCAAACGAGCCCGAGGTAAAGGATTACATGGCGCCCGTCTTCGGTCTACTCCTGTTCCTGCATGACGCTTGGACTCTTCCGATTTTGATTCCGATCTCAGCTATTATTTGGGTTTCTGACAACAAGTGTTGTAGGTACCGCTCTTACACATTCTATGGACGGGAGTCGCCGCATTAGCCACGGTGATAACGGCCATGCAGGAGAGGGAAAGCCAACCGATAGACGCTTCCTGGCTGGCAAGCTTCACACGAATAATTGCGCGCACTCTGCATCCGAACGTGCCACCGGCGGCGATCACTGCCTGCCTGGTCTTGCTCGCCCTAATCTACACCATCGTCATGGTGCATACGCCGCTCGCCGTCCTTGCAGACGCCATGCACGACGACGGCTTGTTCATGATGTTGGGGCGCCGTCTTGCGGCAGGTGAGTGGCTCGGGCCCTTCAATCAGTACACGTTGATGAAGGGGCCGGGCTACCCCGCCTTTCTCGCCCTCGGTCACTGGCTGGGCATTTCTGCTTCCCTTGCGCACGCGCTGTTTCATTGCACGGTGATCGTCTTCTTCGTCGTGGTCGCGCATCGGTTCGTAGGCTCGATTGTCTTGTCCGGCCTGCTTCTCGTGCTCCTCCTTTGGCATCCTATTTCCATGACGGCGCCGCTCCTCCGGGTCCTTCGGGATAGCATCTATTACGGACAAGTCCTGCTTCTGCTGGCGCTTCTCCTCTGCGCTTTGTTCTATGCGAGCACGAACAGGCGAGGGCTTCTTTTCGGCGCGCTTGCCGGCGCGGTGCTCGGCTGGTTGTGGCTGACGCGGGAGGAGGGGATTTGGATTATTCCAGCCCTCGGCCTCGTCCTCGCGATCGCCGTGTGGGAGGCCGTGCGTGACCGGCGTCTGCGCACATTGGTGCTCACCCTGGTAGCGCTCCTCGGCGTATTCGCGGGGATCCAAGCGAGTTTCCGCGGGGTGAACCGGATTGTCTACGGCAAATTCGTCGGGGTCGATGTCAAGGAAAGAAACTTCGAGCGCGCGCTGCGTGCGCTGGCGAGCGTCAGGACCGGAGGGGTCAAGCCGTTCGTGCCGATCACGCGTTCGGCGCGCCAACGCGTCTATCCGGTCAGTCCAACCTTTGCCTCCATCTCAACCTGGCTTGACACCCCCTCGGACCAGTCATGGGCAGGGCTGACGTGCACGCAGATTCCCTCGCTCTGCGGGGAAATTGCCGCAACCTGGTTCTTGTGGGCGCTACGGGACGCAGCCGCGGCCGCCGGGCACTACCAATCACCAACCAAGGCTTCGGCATTCTTCGGTCGGGTGGCCGATGAAATATCAACAGCGTGCGCGCAGGGCAGCTTGCAGTGCTCGCCGCAGCTCAATCCTGCAATGGCGCCGACCAGCTGGGAGGAGATCGCAGATCGGCTGCCGTCGGCGCTTCTGGAAGCCTATCAGTTGCTCATCCTGAGCAACCTGCCCCTTGCTCCCTGGCCAAGCAGTGGAACGGCGGAACAGCTCGACGTCAGCCTGCATTTTCTCAATTACCCGCTGCACACCGCGACGGCCGATATCCCAGTGACCCACGCCCTCTGGGGCTGGTATTACCGGCGCGGGCCGCCTGCGTGGTTTTCGGTCGAGGTTCGAGATGCGGATGGTTCAGTGGCCGAGACGCTTCTCGAGCGCGAAGGGAGCCCGGACCTGCAAACGGCGTTTAACGATCCCGCCGCCTCGCGTCAGCGGTTCGTCATTCACACGCACTGCCGCGACCAATGCGTGATGACGCTCCGCGCAGCGGATGGCGAGCAAAAGAAGACGCTCGCAGAGCTGCGGCTGGCGCCGCTGGGCTTCGATCTGGGCGGAGGACGCCTCTACGTCGACCGCGCGGTCCCCGCGAGCATCACATCGCGCGCTGAGCAGATTTGCAATAGCATCCGTATCGCCGTCGTGTCGCATTATCAACTCGTATTCCTTCCTTTCCTCGCATTGGGTGTCGCCGCCTTCGTGCTCACGACGGCGCTGCGGGCAAGACGCGCGGTCGCAAACATGTGCTATCTGATGGCGCTCGTCTCCTGGGTGCTGGTCATGTCGCGCGT
>Ga0209526_10003873_pt1 | contig 10193 bp, 10 predicted proteins | sample JacPinW_OM2H0_M1_FD_188566 | JGI IMG/M metagenome (GOLD analysis project Ga0209526, IMG submission 188566) | Forest soil microbial communities from Algoma, Ontario, Canada - Jack Pine, Ontario site 1_JW_OM2H0_M1 (SPAdes) (version 2) | ecosystem: Environmental > Terrestrial > Soil > Boreal... | reverse complement strand
AATAACGAGTTTCCAGAAGAAATGTCAATTTGCTCGGAGTCATGCCGAGCACAAGTCCGCTTACCCTCCAATACTCTCCCTGATCGCGGACATCGCAGCACAGCGGCCTAGTGCCATGAGCGGCCGTGAGCAGATGCAGCAAAAAAACAACCTCTATTTGGTTACGCCTTTACAACACCAGTTACGGCGATGCCGCGTCGCCAACAAACATTACGGGTATCGATGACCAGTGGGCAGGATTGCACCAGGAGCTTGTAGTCGACTGCATCGTGGTCGGTGCAAATAATGGCGAGCTCGAATTCAGCCAAGACCCTCTTTGTCCAATCTATTCCGCGCTGCCCGGCAAATTCGGGGTGTTCCCTGAGCTGTGGAATTTCTGCAACGAACGGGTCGTAAAAAGATAACTGAGCGCCCCGCTTTTCAAGTAACTCCATGATCTTGAATGCGGGACTTTCGCGAGTGTCATCGACATTCTTTTTGTAGGCGATCCCAACTATGAGGATGCGCGCACCTTTGAGCGCTTTGCCGGCCCGTTCATTTAATGTCTCGATCGCCTTGTCGACGACACGCTGGGGCATCGCTGTATTAATCTCACCGGCCAGTTCGATGAAGCGCGTCGTTATGTTGAACTCTCGCGCCTTCCATGTGAGATAAAACGGGTCGATCGGTATACAGTGGCCCCCCAAACCAGGGCCGGGATAAAACGGCATATAGCCAAATGGCTTGGTCTTCGCAGCCTCGATCACTTCCCAGACGTCGATCCCCATGGCTTCAAACACGACTTTGAGCTCATTGACGAGAGCAATATTGACGGACCGAAAAATGTTTTCGGTGAGCTTGACCGCTTCAGCTACTTCCGCCGAAGAGACCTTCACCGTCCGTGTTACGATTTGATCGTACAGCACGCTTGCCAGATGCAGCGCATCGGGTCCGTCGCCCCCGACCACTTTGGGAATATCATGGGTGCCAAATTGGGAGTTGCCTGGGTCTTCTCGTTCGGGCGAATAGGCCAGGAAAAAGTCCGTTCCCGATCGCAGACCTGACCGTTCCAAAACGGGCCGCATGACTTCGCGGGTCGTTCCTGGATAGGTGGTCGACTCCAACACTATCAGTTGGCCACTGCGCAAGTGGGACGCCACGGATTCGGTTGTGCGGACAACAAAGCTGAGGTCTGGCTCACGCTGAGGACTGAGCGGCGTCGGCACACAGAGGATGACCACGTCAGCCTGTGCAAGCCGCGAGAAATCATCAGTGGGATTGAATCGGTCGCTCTCGCGTAATGCCGCAATATCTTCTGCGCGGATATGTTTAATGTAAGATCCACCAGCATTGAGAATGTCAATCTTGGCGCGATCGACATCAAACCCGAGCACGCGAAAGCCGTGATCGGCGGCAGCCATGACCAACGGTAGGCCCACATAACCTAGTCCTATCACGCCGATTCTGGCAGTGTGATTCCGAATGCGCTGGCTGAGCTGATCGACGAGAAGACTGGCACTGTCCTTTGCGCTTGTCATTATAATTGTCCGATGATGTAAGCGAATTCAGCTGTGGATTCCATGCATCCCAGCTTCATTTAGAGTTTGTCACGTTGTAGCAAAGTTGGCACTGGCACGGATGGAGTGCAAGCTATGGTCGGTTCGAGTGATGACTGTGGCTGTTTACGGCACAGAAAGAACATTCCGTACAAGCTGATCGAGAACGCCACGAGAATCGGGCCCCCGGCCGACATAGTCGCCCAGCGTGATGGTCAGTGCGTCAGCTACGGGGTCGCTATCAAGATCATGGCTTATTTTATCGGACATCTGGTCTAGGAAGGTCGGATTGACCGTGGATGTCGCCGATTGCGGAATGACTCTGCGGATGATGATTTGCGGACAACGGCGACCAAAGCTCGTCGCTGGCGCATTGGCAGCGTGGGACAATGCAGTTGTTGAGCCGCGCCTCTCGCACAGTGAGGAACTGGCTCCAGTCTCCGTCCCTCAGGTGACTCGACGCAGGGTGGCTGGTATTTAGTAACGACAGCTTTGGCTTGTCCCCCGCGCCGCGGCGGGTCAGCGTTATGCCTCTACCCTGCAGATCAAGCGGCAATCCAGGCCGCCTGATCCCGGTTACCGCAGCACCACGACGGGCGTGCCGACTTTGACGCGGCGATAAAGATCGAGCACGTCCGCATTGTGCATGCGGATGCAGCCGAACGAGACGAAGCCGCCGATGGAGCCGGGCCGATTGGTGCCGTGGATCGCGTATTGATCGACGCTGAGCGTCATCGCCGCCGCGCCCATGGGATTTTCCGGGCTGCCGCCGGCGATGACGTCCGGAAGGCTCGGCTTTTCGCGGCGGACATCGGCGGGCGGCGACCACGCCGGCGCAAGGAATTTGCCGGTGATATAGCCGGTGCCGGTCCAGGTGCGGCCCGTCTTGCCGACGCCGACGGGATAGGTGACGGTCTGGCCGTTCTCCAGGACGAGATAGAGCTTGCGCGCACTCGTCTTCACCACAATGGTGCCGGCCTCATAGCCGGAGAGAACGCTCTCGCGCGCCTGTGCCGGAGTTTGGGCCGCCGGCAGCAGCGCCACACCAAGCGCGAACAGTAGCGATCTCATGCGCATCATGGGCCTAACCCCGAAGAGCCACTCCTCACGGCCAACGTGAGGAGGCCCAAAGGTCGAGCGGGCGGATCGGAACGCTTGTTCCGAAACCAGCCCCTTTTCTTTGTCGCGCGCGGCACCGTCCTGGTTCACGAGCCGCCACGAGCCGCCACGCGCCGCCATCCGCGGCACCACCTTGCCCGGAAAAAATGGCTAACAAATTGGCAAGTAAAATTGCCAAGCAATTGAATTGCCATTTCGGCAATTATCGCGCATGCTGGCGTGGGGTCGTCGGGGGGACCGACGGAGGACCTCGTGAACGACATCGCGGCTTGCGCGCTTGGCGCCCGGTCGACTCGATCTCGATTTCAATCGATTCTGAAACCCGCGATGGCGGCCGCAATCGCCGGCGCCTTATCCGCGTGGACGGGCACCGCGGGTGCCCAGCAACTGCCCAGCATCAACATCCAGCAGACCTGCCAGATCGCGAGCGTCGTGATGGTCAGCCTCTTGGGCGGCTCGAGCACCCAGAACGACGTCAACATATGTCTCGAGACCGAGAACAAGGCGCGCGAACAAATTCTCAAGGACTGGTCGGCTTACCAGGCATCCGATCGCGAGGGCTGCGTCCAGCCCGCCGTCTATCTGCCGAGCTATGTCGAATGGCTAACCTGCTTTGAAATGAACAAGGTTGTGCGCGAATCGAGAGCTAGCCGGGGAGCGGATGGTGCAACGCCGGCGGACGGGGGAATTATCACGCTTCCCATCGTGCCATGGGCGCGAGGATATTGAGCCAGAGCATCGGGTGACGCCCCTGGTCTTACGTCGGATTCTCCAGACTGAACGTCTGTGACTGGTCGTCATAGGCAAAAGCCTCGGCAAAACGCGCCCAGCCGATGACCGCGCGCAGCGTGGATTCCGCGCGCTCCGTGTCCATGTGGTCCTCAAGCTCATCCAGGAAGCGGCTCTTCGGAGCGGTGTGGCTTGCCCGGTCCTGCAGGACGCGGCGGATATGGGCGGCAAGCGGCACATGAGCGATGAGCTGGCGTTGAAAAAGCTGCTTGCGGCCGTCCATGTCCGCCTCGGCGAATTGCTTGCCCAGCTCGGTGAGCGCGATGTCGCCGCCTTCGATGTCGGCGAGGCGCAGCATCTGGAGCGTTTCCGCCACCGGAAACAGATCATCGACTTCCATATGCAGCGCGCTTGCGATGACGGGGAGATCGGCCCTTCCGTTGTAGGGCGCGCCGGCTACCGCTTCGATCAGGCCGGAGATGAGATTTGCCGAAACGCGAGGGAGCATCGCATCAATGCCGATGGCGCGGAATTTCTCGGCAGCCGGGACGGCAAGCGGCGACGCCCGCGGACGCGCCGTCATCGCAACATAAATGCGCTCGACGAGATCGCGAAATTTCGGATCAAGACGGTTGCGCGGTTGCGGCAAGTCAACCTTGATCTCGCTTATGATGTGCCCGGGATTGGTTGAGAAGACCAGGATGCGGTCGCACATCAGCACCGCTTCCTCGATATTGTGCGTGACCAGGATCACGCCCTTGATGGGTAGCTTTCCTTCTCCCCACAGGTCGAGAAAGTCCGTGCGCAAGGTCTCCGCCGTGAGCACGTCAAGCGCGGAGAATGGCTCGTCCATCAGCAGGATGTTGGGATGCACGACGAGCGCGCGCGCAAAGCCGACCCGCTGGCGCATGCCGCCGGAAAGCTCGCGCGGATAAGCTGATTCGTAACCGTCCAGCCCGATGAGATCGATCGCGGCAAGCGCGCGCCGTCGGATCTCTGCTTGCGGCAGACCGAGCGCTTCGAGCCCAAGCTGCACATTCTCCAGCACCGTCATCCAGGGAAACAGCGCGAAGCTCTGGAACACCATGGCAATACCGGGTGCGGGAGCCACCACTGGTTGGCCGAGATAGGTGATGGTTCCCCCCGTTGGGCGCGCAAGTCCCGCGATGAGCCGCAGAAGGGTCGATTTGCCGGAGCCGGAACGGCCAAGCAGCCCGACGATCTGACCTTCGGCGAGCTCGAGATTGAGATCGTCGAGCACCAGGAGCTGGCTTCCGTCCGGCTTGGGGAAAGCCTGGCGAATGGAATGCACTTCCAGGAGTGGCGCCGCGGTCGTCATTTCATTTCATCCCAGGCGGAAGTTGCGTTCCGCATACCGGTAGAGCGGCCGCCAAAGGCCACGGTTGATGATCACGACAAACAGGCTCATCACGGCAATCCCAAGCACGATGCGATGAAAATCGCCCGCCTGCGTTGCCCTCGCAATGTAAGCGCCGAGACCATAAGCCTCGAGATGCTGGTCTCCCCAGGAGGCGACTTCCGCCACGATGCTTGCGTTCCAGGAGCCGCCCGAGGCGGTGATCGCGCCCGTCACATAGTATGGAAAAACGGCCGGCAGCGCGGTCGTGCGCCACCATAGCCAGCCCCGCACCTGCAGGTTGGTGCAGCAATCGCGCAGCTCTGACGGGATCGCCGATGCGCCGGCGATGACGTTGAAGAGGATGTACCACTGGGTGCCGAGAATCATGAGCGGGCTAAGCCAGATGTTAGGATTGAGCCCGCCTGCGACGATCGCCGATACGACAATTGGAAACAGAAGGTTCGCCGGAAAAGCCGCCAGAAACTGAGCGATGGGCGCGACGAGACCGGTCACTCGCGGACGCGTTCCGACCCAAACTCCGATCGGGACCCAGATGGCGCTGGCGAGCGATATGAGCACGACAATGCGCGCGAGCGTCGCCAGGCCCATGAGGCAGGCCTGGACAATATCAGCGGCGGAAAGCCCCTGCGCGATAAATCGCCAGACCTGCGCGAGGGCTGCGGCCACCGCCAGCGCGAGGAGCGCAGTCCATGCGACATCAATAAAGCGCCGCCGAGCCGGATTTGCAGCCGTACTGCCTTGCGGTTTATCGAGCCGGCGCGGTTGATAGGATCGCCGCCACATCGCCGCGGCCGGTCGCGTCATCAAGGCAACGACGCCGGAACGGCGCAGCATGTTGAGCACCCATGATCGCGCCGGCGGTACGCCCGCCTGCTGCTCGAACCGGAACCGGTCGGCCCACGCCACCAGCGGCCGGAACAACAGCGCGTCGTAGAGCAGAATAACAATGAGCATGGTGCCGATTGCCCATGCCACGGCAGCGAGGCTTTTGTGCTCGATCGCGAGCGCGATATAGGAGCCCACTCCTGGCAGCAGCACGGTGGTGTTACCGACGCTGATCGCCTCCGACGCGACCACGAAGAACCAGCTTCCCGACATGGACAACATCATGTTCCAGATCAGCTGCGGCATCGCGAACGGCACTTCGACGCGCCAGAACGCCATCCATGACGAGAGCCGGAACACGCGCGATGCTTCCACGAGCTCCGTCGGGACCGTGCGCAAGGATTGATAGAAGCTAAAAGCCATGTTCCACGCCTGGCTCGTAAAGATCGCGAATATCGCGGCGAATTCCGCGCCCAGCACGCGGCCGGGCGCAAGCGACATGAAGAACACGATCGTGACCGAGATAAAGCCGAGAATGGGCACCGATTGCAGGATGTCCAGGAGCGGCACGAGGAGAAGCTCGGCCCGCCTGCTTTTGGCGGCAAGCGTGGCATAGGTGAAGGTGAACAGGAGCGAGAAGGCGAGCGCGACCAGCATGCGCAACGTGGTGCGCGCCGCATATTCCGGCAACCGCGCCGGCGCGAGCGACAGTGGGGCTCTTTGCAGCTCGGAAAGCGGCGCGAGCACACCGCGGCTTGCTTGCGCGAGAAAGACAAGCAGTCCGAGAACGAGCAGGATTGCGAACACGTCCCAGCGCGTGAGCGCGCGCGTCCAGTGCTCAACCGAAATCGGGAGTATTCGGCGCATGGCGCGGTGCTCCAGCTTGGAAGCGTGCAGTTGGATCGTGTCAAAGGCCGATTTGCGTTAAACGACCTTGATACACGGGACGAAATTCTGGGTCATTTCTCAGTGCCGCGCGGCCGTCGTCGCTGCGACATATTCCACTGCTAATGTCGCGCAACACCGTCATAAAGAAAAAGGTGCGAAATCATAGGCCACATGCGGCGCAGCTTGGCAAACATCGTCTGCGCGGCAGCTGCCGCCACTCTCATCATGGGGCCCCTCGCGCGCGCATTCGACCTTGAGGGACATCGGGGCGCTCGTGGGCTCGCACCGGAGAATACGCTGCCGGCCTTCGCGGCCGCGATGAGGATCGGGGTCACCACCCTTGAGCTCGACATCGGTATGAGCAAGGACGATGTTGTGGTGATCAGCCACGACAGCTTTCTCAATCCGGATCATACGCGCTCCCCGGACGGCAATTTTCTGCAGGGGCGCGGACCCGCGATCCGGGCGCTCACCTTGGCCGAGCTCAAGCGCTACGACGTGGGCCGGCTCAAGCCGGGCAGTTCTTATGCGGCCAGTTTTCCGGAACAGGAAGCGATGGATGGCATAGCCATTCCAACGCTCGCCGAGTTGTTCGAGCTCGTTCGCGCTGCCAATGCGGATCACATCCGCTTCAACATCGAGACCAAGCTCACTCCTACCTCGGCCGCAGACACCCCCGATCCCGAGACATTCGCTGCCGCCTTGGCGTCAGAGGTGCGCGAGGCAAAGCTCGTCGAGCGGGTGAGCATTCAGTCGTTTGACTGGCGCACGCTTGTTGCCATGCGACGCATCGCGCCCGAAATCGAGCGGGTGTGCCTCACCATCGATGGGGGTGGCGGAGACACGCTTCATCGCGGCGAGAGCGCGGCTTCAACGTGGACGGCAGGATTCAACGTCGCCGCATACAACGGCTCCGTCCCGCGCCTGGTCGCTGCCGCCCAATGCGCGGCGTGGTCGCCGCTTTTTCACAATCTTTCTCCCGGCAGTTTTGCGCAGGCCAAGGCGCTTGGGCTGAGCGTCATTCCGTGGACCGTCAATGACCGCGCCCAAATGCAACAGCTTATCGCACTCGGTGTCGACGGCATCATCACCGATTACCCCAATCGGCTGCGCGCGCTGATGGCAGAAAATGGGATGCCACTCCCGCGCGCTGTTCCCGTCCACTGAACGGCGCGCTTGGGCCTTTAGTGCGCCTCAACAAAGATCGGCTTGCCGCTCGCATCCTTGATTTGGGTCGCCCAAACTTTCTCGATTTCCGCGACCACGCTCTTCGGTAGCGGCACGTAGTCGAGATCCTCGGCTATTTTGTCGCCCTTGGAATAGGCCCAGACAAAGAACCGCAGCGCTTCGCGGGCGGCGACTGGGTCGTTCGGCTGCTTGCGAACAAGAATGAAAGTGGCGCCAGTGATAGGCCACGACGCCGCGCCCGACTCGTCGGTCAGAATAACGTGGAAACCATCGTCCTTGTCCCACTTTGCGTTTACGGCCGCAGCTTGGAAGGCCGCGGCGCTCGGCTCCACAGTCTTGCCGTCCTTGTTGATCATGCTGATTGTCGCCAGCTTGCTCTGCTTGGCATAGGCGTACTCGACATAGCCGATGGCACCCTTCGTATTCTGCACGCTGTTGGCGATGCCGTCATTGCCGTTGGCACGGATGCCGATCGGCCACTCGACAGAGGTGTTGCTGCCAACCTTGGACTTCCACTCCGCGCTGACTTTGGACAGGTAATCGGTCCAGAGAAAGGTCGTTCCGGAGCCGTCCAGGCGGCGGACCACCACGATTGGAAGAGGCGGAAGTTTCGTATCTGGATTGAGCTTCGCAATTGCGGGGTCATTCCAGCTCTTGATGTCGCCCAAGAAGACCTTCGCCAGCGTTGCTCCGTCCAGCTTGAGCTCACCGGATCGCACGCCTTCGACGTTCACAACCGGGACCACGCCACCGATTACGGTCGGAAACTGAACGAGGCCATCCTTGTTCAGCAGATCGAGCTTGAGCGGCATGTCGGAGGCGCCGAAGGTCACGACGTCGCTTTGAATCTGTTTGATACCGCCGCCGGAGCCGATCGGGTAGTAATTCACTGTCGTTCCAGTCTCTTTCTTGTACGCATCCGCCCATTTCGCGTAGAGCGGATAGGGAAAAGTGGCGCCAGCGCCCGAGATCTCCATGGCCGCGGCGGGCGACCAAGGCGCCGCAAGCAACAGAGTGCCAGCGGTGATCAGGCCGGCGACGGCGATAGTCGTGGGACCCGCTTTCAAAACCGTACTCCTGTTGCCCACCCAGCCCCGCTTCGGCAATGCCGCGCCGCTCCGTTGTCGGCTTTGCTGGCTCTGGTGCGGCGTGCAACGTCCAGCCCCCGCTAGCTCATCATCGCTCCATGACGATTGCATGACACAATGAGCTCCGCCTGCGCGGCGGTTGTTCCAATCCCGCCGGAACGCGCCACTTGGCCGTGCTCTGGCCGATTGGAGATGCAAGGCAATGAAACGTGATTATGCCAGTGCTGGGGGTTGCACCTCTTCCTTCACCTGCCGCCGTAAGGCGGCGGGGGAGTGGAGAAGGCACTTCGCTCATTCGGCAGCGGTCGCTGGCGGTTGACCCGCGTCCTTGGTCTTGCCGATGGAATCCAGCTGCTTTTGAAGCGCGAGTGTGTCGAGCGAACGGAACGGCAAGTTGACGAGATGGAAATGCGATTATTGAGCATTCGAAACGCGTCGGCGAAGGCAAGGCGGATTTCAGCCTCGTTGCCGGTGGCGGCGGCCGGATCGGGAATGCCCCAGTGTGCCGTCATCGGCTGACCCGGCCACACCGGGCATGTTTCCGTTGCCGCATTGTCGCAAACGGTGAACACGAAATCGAGCTTGGGTGCGTCAGGCTGCGCAAACTCGCTCCAACTCTTAGACCGAAATCGGCTTACATCGAAGTTGAGCCTGCGCAACAGATCGAGCGCGTCCGGGTGTACCTCGCCCTTGGGGTGACTTCCTGCCGAGAAGGCGTTGAACCTTCCCCATCCTTCGCGGCTCAGAATGGCTTCTGCCATGATCGAACGAGCGGAGTTCCCGGTGCAGAGGAATAGCACGTTGAACGTCGTGTTCTTATCTACAGAATCGCGCATGGCTATTTCCTTCGCTGCTTGCCCTTGGATGCGGGGACACAACCGGCGCTTTCGCGCAGCGCATCCTCAAGATTGCAAAGTTCCAGATGCCCTTCGCAGCAATCCGTGATCACGAAGCCAATGAGAGCGCGAATCCCTTCGACATCGGCACGATAGACGATCGAGCGGCCGTCCCGCGTGTCTTGGACAAGGCCCGAGCGGGCCAGGATGCTGAGATGCCTCGACAGTGTGTTGTGCGGACAGCCGATGGTTTCCGCGATTGCGCCCGCCGGAAAGCCTTCCGGTTCCTTGCGCATCAACAGCCGAAATACTTCTAACCGGGTCGGCTGGCCGAGCGCGGCCAGCGCAGCGAGCGCGTGCGGAGCAGATATCTTGTCGTCGCGTGGCGCAGGACCGATATGGCCGCCGCCATTTGTTAGATGGCGCTGTCAGCGGCTCGATAGGTCAGCCTCTTTCCGACTATCCCTTTGAGCGCTTTGCTCGTGCGCTCTGTGTCGTCAACGCCGAGCGCAATGCGGTTGCTGTAGCGAAAGTCGAACTCGGCAAGATAGCGGTGTAGATGCTTCTCGCCGCAGTGCTGGTAAACGCCTTTCATGCCGCGCTT
>Ga0209526_10003871_pt1 | contig 10196 bp, 7 predicted proteins | sample JacPinW_OM2H0_M1_FD_188566 | JGI IMG/M metagenome (GOLD analysis project Ga0209526, IMG submission 188566) | Forest soil microbial communities from Algoma, Ontario, Canada - Jack Pine, Ontario site 1_JW_OM2H0_M1 (SPAdes) (version 2) | ecosystem: Environmental > Terrestrial > Soil > Boreal... | reverse complement strand
CAGCCTCCCGAACGACCTCGATCTCGAAAGTGCCGCCCTCGTTGCTGCGCATGATTTTCGGTAGTGGCCCCCGTGCGGCAAGTTCTCGGATCAGAGGTGTGAGCATGCCGCGTAGGAGTTCAGGGCCAAGTATCGTTCTGCGCTGTTGATTGGTAACTTGCACGATCTGCCCGTCCGCGAGAGTTAGCCGCAGACGCTCGACGGTATCGCGGCTGACGACGTATTCGAGTTGGTTGCCGTCCCACTGGCCTTTCTTTACCCGCACGCTGATGTGCCGATCATCGTGCAAGACGATGGCGTCGATGACCCTGCGAAATTCCTGAGCGACACTGGCGCGAGCGAGTAGCCGTTCATCGGGATCAGCGGACTCGATCTTCGCTATCGCTGCCCGCCAGCGAATGATGAATAGCTTACGGTCAGCATGTTCGTCGATGCGGGCCTGTCGGCGCGCCTTGGCAAGCTCACCCTCGATCTGTTTCACTTCAGCACCGAGTCGGTTGATCTCGTCAACGAGATCGGGGTCGTCCTTGTCCTTGAACGCCTCGATGAAGCGTTTGCGAGCGGCACGTCGCCTCTCAAGCCCAGCTTCGAGTTGGGCGATTTGCTCAGCGACCTTATCGTCGGCCCGCTCGGGGATCATTTGAGCGATGCGGTCGCTCGTCTCGGATATCTGGAACAGCATTACCTCCAGTCGCCGATACGGGAATCCTGCTCGGTTAGTGCACGATCCGACCGCCGCAGCGCCGCAGCGCAAATAAACATATTTGCGCCGTTCGGGATGGCGGGAGATCGGTGTCTTATCGACGTAGACGAGGCTCCCCCCGCACGTGCCACAGCGGCCAAGCCCCTTCACAAGATTCGCATAGTCCGGGCCTATGCGACCGCGACCGCGCCGCAGCCTATCATCCCGTGCCTGTCGGGCACGCCAATACAAGGCATCGTCGATGATGCGAGGGAAGAAACCTTCGATGGCCGGGCCTTCGCGCACCCGTTTGCCATCGACATGTCGGTGCGGCTGAAAGGTGCCGAGGACGGCTTCGCTCGATAGGATCTTCTGAATGTAGCCGGGCTGCCAGCCCTTTGTTTGGCGGTCCTTGATGACCGGGCGGAACGGCGCGATCCCATCGCGGTTTAGTCGGTTGGCGATCTGTAAGTTCCCAAGACCCGATGCCGCCTCGGTAAACATCCGTCTCACGATAACGGCGCGGTCTTCGTTGACGAGATAGCTCTTGGCGTCCGTGGACAGGTCGAGCCACGCCGGGCACGTCCTGCCCATTATAGGGGTTCCGTTCTCCCGTCCGTCTCGGCGCTTCTTCTCATGCGAGGCCGCGACCCGTTCGCTCTTGTTCAGAGACTCGGAATGCGCCCGTATCATCTCGCCGAGAACGGAATGTAGCGCCCACGGTTCGCGCTTCAGGCGCTCGCGGCTGTATATCTGTAGACTCCCGGTTAGGAACCCCGTTACGAGAATGATGCCGCACTCGACGAGTTCGCGAAACAGATCGAAGGCTTTTAGCGGCTCATCGCGGCTCAGCCGGTCAAAGCTCTCGGTGAGTAGGAGATCGCCTCTTGGAATCCTTCCGGATCGGACATCATCGAAGAATTCTCCGAGCATCCCCACCGCGCGGTTTTTGCTCCGAAAGGCGCTGGTGGCAGGGTCGCGATAAGTATCATCGTAATCATAAGCGTTCGCGACGGCCCATTCCTGTGCCTTTTCGATCTGCCGCCGCTCACTGTCGCCGAGCGCCTGTTCCGGGGTCGAATATCTCAGATAGGAATGTGCCGTCGCCATCGTGCTGCTTATGTATCCGAGATATGAATCTGCGGTTGCCATGGTGGCGTTTGTGGGCTGGGCTTGTTGGGTTGAATTGGCAACAAGGGCATCCACGCGATGCTGCCGAAGCGCTACACACCCCAACCGAATTAAAAAGCAAGCGGCGGATAGAGCAAGACACTCCTCTCCTCCATCTTGGGGCTCATTAGAATACGGAGGAGGTGACGATGTTGGACTTCGAGCAATGCTGGGCGGCGCTCGAGCGGCGCGAAGCCGGCGCGCACGGCCAGTTCTTTTACGGTGTCCGCACGACTGGGGTCTATTGCCGGGCGGGCTGCACATCGCGGCTGCCGCTGCGCAAGAACACGATGTTCTTTGAGACGCCGACTGAGGCGGAGGCCGCCGGGCTGCGGCCCTGCAAACGTTGCCGGCCGACTGACGACACCTCGGCTTCCCGGCATGTCGCGGCGGTCGAGAGGGCGTGCGCGTTATTGCAGAACAGCGACGCCATTCCGAGCCTCGCCGAACTCGCCGATGCCGCGGGGATCAGCCCCTTTCATTTCCACCGGGTCTTCAAGCAGATCACCGGCGCGACCCCGCGCGATTATGCCCGAACCCACCGGCTCGGACGTCTTGCCGACAAGCTCGAAACCGGTCAGCCGGTCACCGACGCGATCTACGCCTCGGGGTTCGGCTCGAGCTCGCGCGCCTATGAATCGGCTCCGACCGGGCTGGGCATGACCCCCGGCGTGCGGCGGCGCGGCGGCATCGGGCAGACGATCCGCTTTGTCACGGTCGAGACCTCGCTCGGCTGGGCTTTGGTCGCCGCGACCGAGCGCGGCGTGTGCATGACCGCTCTCGCCGACAATTGCGAGAGCCTGGAGGCCAGTTTACGGCAGCGCTTCCCTGCCGCGGAGCTGATCGCCGAAGACGGCCGGCTCAAGGACTGGGCCGACCGGATCGTGCGGTTCATCACCGCTCCCGAGCGGAACCTCGATTTGCCGCTCGACATCCAGGGCACCGCGTTCCAGGCGCGAGTGTGGCGCGCATTGCAAAAGATCCCGCTCGGCAAAACCGCGAGCTATACCGAGATCGCCGCGGCGCTCGGCCAGCCCAGAGCAGTTCGTGCCGTCGCTCAGGCCTGCGCCGCAAACAAGCTCGCCCTGCTCGTGCCGTGCCACCGGGTGATCCGCAGCGACGGCGATCTCGGCGGCTATCGCTGGGGATTGGAACGCAAGCGGGCGCTGCTCGCGCGGGAGCGCGCCGCAGTCGCGCCGGAGACGGCCGATGAGGCGGCAGCCTAACGCGAAACCTGTCGTCGAGCCGATAGATTGGCATGAAATCGCCGGGTCGCTCGACGAGCGGGGTTACGCGATCACGCCGCGATTGCTGACCAGGGGGGAGTGCCGCGAAATCGCTGCGCTCTACCCGCGGGAGGAGGTTTTTCGCAGTCGCGTGATCATGCAGCGTCATGCTTTTGGCCGCGGCGAGTATCAGTATTTCCGGTATCCTCTACCCGGCTCGGTCGAGGCATTGCGCCAGACGATCTATCCGCATCTCGCACCGATCGCCAATCGCTGGCGGGAACGGTTGAGCGAGGAGGGGCGGTTTCCACCGTCGCTCGCCGCCTATCTCGAGCGATGCCACCAAGCGGGCCAGCAGCGCCCGACGCCGCTGCTGCTCAAATACGGGCCAGGCGATTACAACTGCCTGCACCAGGACCTTTACGGGGATCTGGTGTTCCCGCTGCAATTGACGGTGCTGCTCAGCGATCCGGAGGAGGACTTCACCGGAGGCGAGTTCCTGCTCGTCGAGCAGCGGCCGCGGGCTCAATCGCGAGGCGAGGTCGTGCCGTTGCGGCAAGGCGAGGCGGTGATCTTCCCGGTCCACCATCGACCGGTCGAAGGCACCCGCGGGCCCTACCGGGTAACGATGCGCCACGGTGTGAGCCGCCTGCGGTCGGGAGAGCGTTACACGCTCGGCATCATCTTCCACGATGCCGCGTGAGCCGTCAGCACCCTCACCCACCAAGCCTGGAGCCTGTCCTCCGGCGCCGCTCCGCGCGGGGTCGCGGGGACTTGCTGCCGCCTCTCCCTCGGCGCGTGTAAAGGGGCGTGAGCGCAGCGCGGCGGGTGAGGGCGCCGCACGGCATCACCGCAGGCGGATTGGCGTCGGTCATCGCATCGAGGGTTGGGGAGCGGCGATGTGCTTTGGCGCGTTCGGGTTGTTGCCGCTCGATTGGGCATCGGCGATCGGCGGCGCGCTGGCGCGCACGATCGGCCCGCGGCTCGGCATTTCCAAGCGCGCCCGGCTCAATATCCGACGAGCCCTGCCGGAACTCGCAGACCACGAAATCGCCAAGACCATTGCGCAGATGTGGGACAATCTCGGCCGCGTCGCTGCCGAGTATCCACACCTGCGTCAGATCCGCGTTTTCGAACCCGGCGGCCGCGTCGAGACGCACGGCTTCGAGCACATGGATCGGGCTGTCGCGGCCGGGCGCCGCATGATCATCTTCTCCGGGCATATCGCCAATTGGGAGATCGGCATGTTGGCCGCGGTCCAATACGGGGCTGAGGTCGCGCAGATCTACCGCGCCGCCAACAATCCGTTGATTGATCGCATGATCACTCGGTTTCGCAGCATTGGCGGCGAGCTGATCCCCAAAGGCACTGTCGCGGCCCGGCGCGCGATCGCAGTGCTGCGCCGCGGTGCGCATGTGACAATGCTCGCCGACCAGAAGATGAATGACGGCATTCCCGTGCCGTTCTTCGGTCGCCCGGCAATGACCGCCTCCGCCCTCGCCGCCTTGGCGCTGCGCTTCGACTGCGACGTGCTTCCCGCGCGCGTCGAGCGGCTCGGCGGAGCGCGGTTTCGGCTCACCGTCTTCCCGCCGTTGGCGCTGCCGAGCAGCGGCGACCATCACGCCGACGTCGCCACCCTGATGACTCGGGTCAATCAGACTCTAGAAGGTTGGATCCGGGATCGCCCGCAAGAGTGGTTCTGGGTGCACCGGCGTTGGCCGGATTAGGGTGTTACGCGCCTTTCCTCGACCACGACAGTCTCGATGATGGCTTCCGTTTCGTACATCCAGCGGGTCAGCAACCCGGCAATCACTGCACCGATTATCGGCGCAATCCAGAAAAGCCACAATTGAGCGATATATTCGCTGCCGGCGAACAAAGCCGGGCCAGTGCTCCGCGCCGGGTTGACCGAAGTGTTGGTGACCGGGATCGAGATCAGATGGATCAAAGTCAGGCCGAGGCCGATCGGGATTCCGGCAAACCCGGTTGCCGCTCCCTTCGACGTCGTCCCGATGATGACGAAGAGGAAAAAGAACGTCATCACCACTTCGTCGACAAAGCAACTACCCAAGCCATATTTGCCGGGGCTGAGGTCGCCGTAACCGTTTGCGGCAAACCCGCCTGTGACCCACCCGGGCTTGCCCGAGGCGATCACCCACAAGACCGCCGCGGCGATGATGGCGCCAATTACCTGCGCGACGATGTAGGGGATGACGTGCTTGTTGGCGCAACGCCCGGCGGTCCATAAGCCGATCGTGACCGCCGGGTTGAAGTGGCCGCCTGAGATGTGACCGACGGCATAAGCCATCGTCAGCACGGTCAGGCCGAATGCGAAGGCGACACCGAGAAAACCGATCCCGAGGTTCGGAAAACCCGCGGCCAGGACCGCGGCGCCGCAACCGCCCAATACCAGCCAGAACGTGCCAAAGAACTCGGCAACAACGCGCCGCGAAATGTCGTTGTCCATTGCTGTCCTCCCACGTTAACTAATTGTACTCTAACGGTTGAGAACGGCTACGAACAAGAGCAACCTGAGGAATTGGAAACGGTCCTCGCCACCGAGACTTCAACGGTGTCTCGGGATCCGGCCCGGATCCGATCGCCCCTGACCCGCCAGCGCCATCTTCACCCGAACGTCGTGGAACCGAGCAGAACGGATCACGAAGCCTTCGAGAGTGCCCTGGGCGAAGTTTGTTCGGCCTCGATCACTTCCGCCAAAGTCCGGTGGTCCGGGAAGGTCCAGTTCTCGCCGGGCAGAACGTCCCGAGCCCGAATTGGGGATTCTGGGAACAATTCCGGGCGGGCCTTCTTCCATTTGGCTAAGGCGACACTTTTTGCGATCAGCCGGTCTTTGACGTAATCGACGAGCTTCTGTGAAGCTGTGTTCGGTAATCTTCGCCGCACCGGCGCTAGGAGTTCGATAATTAGCCAAAGCTCCCAGGCGATGTCCTCAAGTGATTCAAGAGGAACTGGCGGAGTCTTCGACTCTTGGGGCTCCGGATGTTGTGGTTCCACCTTGCGTCTTATTGAAGTTTTCATAATTTGCCGTTAATATTTGCTAATGAACTAAACGGACTATACCATTGCCTGCGTCCTGCAAACGTGGCGCATCACGTCCATTACGCGTCAGGTTGGACAATATTTGTCTGAAATCCCCGAAAACTAAAACCTCCGCGCAGTCCAATGCCGGTAACCTTTGCTGACCGGCCGTGGTTCGCCGCGTTCCGGGCAATACGAGCGTGTCAGAACAAGCTGCCCTGCCCGGGATGGACGCCCGTGCGCCGGGTCCGCGGCCGTGGCCTGCTGCCGGCAACCACGCCGACCCGGCCGTCGTGAAATTCGAGATCGAGCGGATCACCAGCGCTGATCTCCGCCGCTTCGGTCAGCACCCGCGCGACACCGTTGCGGACCACGACGTAGCCGCGGGCGAGCAGGCTTTCGTGGCGTTCCGAGTGGGTGGCGAGCCGTCCGGCGAAATTGTCGAGCGCATTGTGGTTTCTGTCGATGAAGCGCGCCATCGCGGCACGCAGCCGCGGCTCGAACTCGGCGGCGCGGGCGCGTGAACGGTCGAGATCGGCGGACAGCACCGCGGGCCGCAACCGCGCTGCCGCCAGGTCGAGGCTGTGCTGGGCCGCCCGCAGGCGCTGGTCGGCGGCCAGCCGCAGCCGCTCGGCACGATCGTCGAGGCGCTGCGCTGCCGCTCCGATCAGGTCGTGCGGGTCGGGAAGCCCGCGCGCGAGGCCCGCGAGGTGCATCCGGCGCTCACCGAACAGCCGGGAAAGACCCGCGGAGAGCCGGCTCGATTTGCCGCCGAGCTCGGCGATCAGATCGAGCCGCACCGGCACCGCCATTTCGGCCGCGGCGGTTGGGGTCGGTGCGCGGCGGTCGCTCGCATGGTCTATCAGGGTCGTATCGGTCTCGTGCCCGACCGCCGAGATCAGCGGGATCGCCGAGGCGGCAGCGGCGCGCACGACGATCTCCTCGTTGAACGGCATCAAATCTTCGAGGCTGCCGCCACCGCGCGCGACGATTATCAGCTGCGGCCGCGGCACCGAGCCGCCTTCGGAAAGGCGGTTGAAGCCGGCGATGGCGGCTGCCACCTGAGCGGCCGCGCCCTCCCCTTGAACCGCCACCGGCCAGAGCAGAACCCGTCGCGGGAAGCGGTCGGAAAGCCGGTGCAGGACATCGCGAATCACCGCTCCCGACGGCGAGGTGACGATGCCGATCACCTCCGGCAGAAACGGCAGTTTCTTCTTGCGCTCGGGCGCGAACAGCCCCTCGGCGGCGAGGCGCCGGCGCCGGTCTTCGAGCAGTTTGAGGAGGGCGCCGATCCCGGCGAGCTCGATCGTATCGATGATCAGCTGGTATTTCGAGCGGCCGGGGAACGTGGTGAGGCGCCCGGTGCACACCACCTCCATCCCGTCTTCGGGCTTGATCCCGAGCCGGATCGCGGTGGTGCGCCAGCACACCGCGTCGAGCACCGCTTCGCTGTCCTTGAGGCACAGATAGCAGTGTCCGGAGCTGTGCCGCTTCCAGCCGGAAATTTCTCCGCGGACCCGCACAAAGGAGAAATTTTCCTCGATCGAGCGCTTGAGCGCGCGCGAGAGTTCGGAGACCGTGTATTCGGCGAGGTTGGAGCGAACCGGGGCCGCGATAGAAGTATCGTCCATCCCCACATGATAACCGAGCGCGGGAGGAAGAGCGATGCGGGTGCTGGTGGTGGGTTCGGGCGGTCGCGAGCACGCCCTCGCCTGGGCGATTTCAGCCTCGCCACTGGTCGACCGCCTGTTCTGCGCGCCCGGCAACGCCGGCATCGCCGAGGAAGCCGAGTGCCTCGCGATCGGCGCGACCGACATCAAGGGGGTGGTCCAATTCTGCCGCAACGAGCGGATCGATTTTGTCGTGGTGGGTCCCGAAGCACCTCTCGTCCTGGGGCTCGTCGATGCGCTCGAAGCCGAAGGCATTCCAGCGTTTGGCCCGAGCGCCGCGGCAGCCGCAATTGAAGCCTCCAAGGCCTTCGCCAAGGACCTGTGCGTGAATGCGCAGATCCCGACCGCAACCCACCGCCGTTTTCGCGATCCGACCGCGGCGAAAGCTTATATCGCGAGCCGCGGTGCGCCGATTGTGGTCAAGGCCGACGGTCTCGCGGCCGGCAAGGGCGTGGTCGTCGCCGATGATCTGGACAGCGCTTACCAGGCAGTCGATGCCGCCCTCGTCGAGCGCCGGTTCAGCGCGGCCGGGCTCGAGATCGTCGTCGAGGATTTTCTCGCCGGCGAGGAGGCGAGCTTTTTCGCACTGGTCGACGGCAAGGATGCGCTGCCGCTCGCCTCGGCGCAGGATTACAAGCGGGTCGGCGACGGCGACACCGGGCCGAACACCGGCGGCATGGGCGCGTATTCGCCCAGTCCCCTCGTGACCTCGGCGGTCGAGGGCATGGTGATGGACCGCATCATCCTGCCGGCGATCGCCGCGATGCAGCGGGAGGGGCGCGTGTTCAAGGGCGTCCTCTACGCCGGCCTGATGCTGACCGACGCGGGGCCGATGCTGCTCGAATTCAATGCCCGCTTCGGCGACCCGGAATGCCAGGTGCTGATGATGCGGCTGATGAGCGATCCGTTGCCGGCATTGATCGCGGCGCGTGACGGCGTGCTGAAGTCGGTCGACCTGCGTTGGCATGCCGATAGCGTGCTCTGCGTCGTCATGGCGGCGCACGGCTATCCGGGCGACCCGCAAAGGGGAAGCGAGATCCGCGGCCTCGACGCCGCGGCAAGCGACCCGAAGGTCAAGATCTTCCATGCCGGCACACGCCGACACGGTGACCGCCTCCTCGCCGATGGCGGCCGGGTGCTCGGAGTCACCGCGCTCGGCGGCGATATTGGCCTCGCGCGCGACCGCGCCTACGCCGCGGTCGACCGCATCGACTGGCCCGGTGGGTTCTGCCGCCACGACATCGGCCGGCGGGCGCCTCGGGATTAGCCCCGGTAGAGGCGAGAATTGTCCTTAAAACCGTCAGTCGGGGTGGCCGCGCTCGCGGAATTCGCGCTGTGCCTCACATTGTTGCCAGTGCCCATTTTCTGGAGGATCGCGGCGTCGCGTTGGGTGATCGTCCCGAATTGCGCGCGGCTATCTTTTCGCGGAGCGGCGATATTCGGGACCGTGATGTCGTGGATCATCCACCCGTCATACCAGCCGCGGCGGCGGGGTTGCCAATGTCCCAGAAACGCCTTTAACATCAATGCAAGCCGATAGATCGGTTTGGCGCTCTATGTCATTGAGTTGGCGAAGGTGGGTTACTAGCACCAACGCCATGTTCAAATAGTCTCGGCGGCAAATGGGCCGGGTTAGCACAGTGGCAGTGCAGCGGTTTTGTAAACCGAAGGTCGGGGGTTCGAATCCCTCACCCGGCACCAAGGGCTGGTGCCCGTTCCGGAATTGTCTGCCGTTCGAGCGTGTTCATCACCGAAAGCGCGCGGAACGCCGGTTTTCCGCGCCATTACGCGGCGGACGAAGAGCGCTGGGCTTATCCTGGTGGAGCTATGCGGGAAATTGGGTGACGAGGTTGATCAGGCGGCGTGGTGAGCCGGCAATACGATGACCTCGATGCCGTTTTGGAATTTGATGCCTTGGACGACTTTCGGCAACTGGTTTTCACCCTTTAATCGCCGCCATGTTTTCGCGGCGGCGTTGACGAGTTTGAACACCATGAGCTTGGCGGTCTTGGCCGACAGGGCTCCCTTGGTCCGCATGGTTCGATGACGCACCGTCGCAAATACGCTCTCGATCGGGTTTGAGGTGCGCAGATGGTCCCAGTGCTCGGCCGGAAAATCGAAGAAAGCGAGTAGAGCTTCCCGGTCCTTGGTCAGGCAGGCGACCGCCTTGTCGTACTTGGCGCTGTACTTGTCGGCGAACACATCGATGGCCGCGTCGGCTGCCGCGCGGGTCGGCGCACCGTAAATTTCACGAAGGTCGGCCTTCATGTTGATCTGGACCGAGAGGGCAACTTTGTTCAGCACGTTGGCGGTCTTGTGAACCCAACACCGCTGGTGCCGGGCGCCCGGAAAGACCTCCTCGATGGCCTTCCAGAAGCCGAGCGCGCCGTCGCCGACCGCCAGGTCGGG
>Ga0209526_10003870_pt1 | contig 10197 bp, 10 predicted proteins | sample JacPinW_OM2H0_M1_FD_188566 | JGI IMG/M metagenome (GOLD analysis project Ga0209526, IMG submission 188566) | Forest soil microbial communities from Algoma, Ontario, Canada - Jack Pine, Ontario site 1_JW_OM2H0_M1 (SPAdes) (version 2) | ecosystem: Environmental > Terrestrial > Soil > Boreal... | reverse complement strand
CCCCGGTGAGCCGGGCTTTCTTGCCACCGTCGCCCCTGAGAAGCTTGCTTCTCAAGAACTTGACACCAGCGTCGGGGTGTCAGGACCACACGACTTTGCCGTCCGCTTAAGCGCTGCTCGTCAATAGCGCTGCCGCGTCCACCGCGCCCCGCCCCGCGTCCGTGACGATCGCGAAACGCCCCTCTGAGTGGGACGGGATGGGAAGCGATATAGAGGTGATTTGGGGGAGGCGAAAACCGATTTATTTTTGCTGAGCGATCTGGACAACCCAAATCAGCTTGAGATTGTTCACGAATTTTCTGTTTTGGCGCAGGAGCCGTAGGGGTCGGCGCAAAGCGCCGCCTGATGACAGGCTCCGCGCAATCCGGGGCCGCCCCTACCACTTGCGTCACTGCCCCCGGGTTTCGCTTGCGCTCCACCCGGGCTACGGCTCTCGGCAATGACGGAAAATTCTCAGGTCACGCAGCGGCCGGGCTGCAGTCGCTTTGCGACCTCGGTCAGTACGCTGACCACGGGTTCGCAGGCGACCGTCGGCTTCCTGTCGCCCGACGACTTGGTCACAAGGGGAGCCGGAGTTGTGCCACGGGCCGCGGAAGTGAGCGGTAGGCGGATAAGAAACGACGTCGCGGCATGCCCGTCCAGCCGCAGCGCGACGGTCTGCGTTGGCGTCGCCGGTCCTGCCGCGCGAAGGGCACGGTCGGCCTTCGTGTCGCGATTGACGGCGGCTTCGGGCGCGCCAAAACCCTGCAGAACATTTGCCTGAACCGTGGGCAGATCGCGGCCCGACGCGAACTGGACGGCGCCTAACGTCAGCGCGACGGCGCCCGCGCTCAAAATTCCCCTGGATAGCTGTGGCATGTTCGGTTCATCCCTCGCCCCATGGCGATCAGGGACACAACGCGAACAGACGATGGCAGTTCTCGACACCGTCATCACTTAACCGTGTTCAAAAAAATTTCAGAGGGGCGGGAACGAATTTGAGGGCCGTGCGTCGTACCGGCAGCCGGTTATCCCCCCTGCCCCATTGACCGGCGATGTAGGGCGCGACCGTGGTGATGCCGGTCGCGCCCTGCTTTTTTGTGCAAAAGCAATGTGCTGTAGGCGAGCTCTGTGGCTGTTGCCCTTACAGCGAAAGTCCGGCGCGCTGCAAAGCGCGCCGGACTTATTTTGAAGGCAAATCTCTGAAGGCAAATCGTGTTTCGATCAGGAAGCCGCCGCCCTCGGCGCGCGGTTGCGCGAATTGCGCTGGAAGAACAGCGCCTGGCTTGCGACCGCCGACACCATCGCTGGCTGGAACGGCTTTGAGATCAGGAACGCCGGTTCGGGGCGTTCGCCGGTCAGGAAACGTTCGGGATAGGCGGTGATGAACACCACCGGCACCTCGAACACCCGCAGCAGCTCGTTGACGGCGTCGAGACCCGAGCTGCCGTCGGCGAGCTGGATGTCGGCGAGGATCAGGCCCGGCCTTTTGTTCTTGGCGAGCGCCACGGCGTCGGAATGGGTACGGGCGACGCCGATCACGTTGTGGCCGAGATTCCTGACCAGGCTTTCCAGATCCATCGCGATGAAGGTCTCGTCCTCGATGATCAGCACATCGGTCGCGATCTCGGCGGCCATCTCCCGGCCCGCGGCATCGGCGAGTTTTCGGGTCTCGGCGATGTCGGTGCCGAGAATGTAGGCCACTTCCTCCTCGGAGAAACCCTCCAGCGACAGCAGCAGGAAGGCCTGGCGCGGTAACGGGGTGATATTCGACAATCGTCGCTCCGGCGGCATCGGCAGCGTCGCAATCTCGGAATTGTCGTTGACCGCGACCGAATTCCAGATCTGGGTGAAAAGCCGGAACAGCCCGGCGCGGGGCCCGTGCTGCTCGTCGAGCAGCGCGGAATCCTGCAGCAGGGCTTCAAGCATGGCGCCGACATATGCGTCTCCCGACGCCTGGTTTCCCGTCAAGGCGCGAGCATAGCGCCGCAATAACGGTAGGTGTTCAGCAACGACCTGTGATCGGGACATCCCCACTCCGTCATTCTCTAGGGTCATATTTCTGATTGGGGTGACCCGGTTCCCCCTGATGTGCGTGTCTACGCTTTAGTCTCATAAAAGTTCCGCCGCTCAGGAACTTTCTGGCGCGCTTCGAATTACTCTCGCTCACTATTGCTGCTGTGGCGAAGGCTCGAATGAGAGATAACTCTTGGAATTACAATGGCTTAACTCTCGGGGAAACGTGGAACATGTCATGAAAGATGTAAAGTCTCAAGCCAGCAAGAATGCGGCACCGGGCAAGCAGGGCGGCCTCAATGCCGAAATTCAGTCCAGGATCGGCCATCAGCTCCGCGCCATGTATGACGATATCGTGCGCCAGGGCGTGCCGGATCGTTTCGCGGAGCTGGTCCGCAAGCTTGATGTTCCCAAGCCCGATACCCAAGTGGAAGACACGGGCGATCAAACAAACAAGAACGACGGGAGGGACTAATGCCTCTCACAGACTCGCTTCGCGACGACATCTTGGCGTCGGTTCCAAGCCTGCGCGCATTCGCCATCTCACTCTCCGGCAACGGCGATCGCGCCGACGATCTGGTGCAGGAGACGCTATTGCGTGCGCTCGCCAACATCGACTCGTTCCAGCCCGGCTCCAACCTCGCCGCCTGGCTGTTCACGATCCTGCGCAATTTGTTCCGCTCGGATTACCGCAAGCGGCGGCGCGAGGTGGAAGACGCCGATGGCAGTTATGCCAAGACGCTGAAAACCCAGCCGGCGCAAAGCGCGCATCTCGAGTTCGAGGAGTTTCGCGCCGCCCTCGACAAGCTGCCGCAGGACCAGCGCGAAGCCCTGATCCTGGTCGGCGCCTCCGGCTTTTCCTATGAGGACGCGGCTGCGATCTGCGGTTGCGCCGTCGGCACTATCAAGAGCCGCGTCAACCGGGCACGATCGAAACTGTCAGCACTGCTTTATGTCGACGGGGCCGAAGATTTCGGCCCCGATGAAACCGTCCGCGCCGTGATCGGCGGCAGCGGCTAACCCAAAAAACCCGCCGGCTAGCGCTTGGGTCGCAGCGGCGCCGAAAATTGTTCGGTCCGGTCCCTTTCCGTCATATCGACCACAGTCTCCATCGGCGCGGTGAGTTCGTAGACGTAAGAGACGTCGGTAAAATACCGCTTCGATATGCCACCGAGCGCCTCCGGCGCGACCCGGTCGAGCAGGATGACGCCGAAATCGCTGTCTTCCCGCCGGGTCGCGGCGCTGGTGTTGAACTCTTCCCAGCGAAAATAAAAAGTGGCGTCGGGACCTTCTCCGGTCACTTCCCAATGCGCGACGATGTGCGGGTGCTTGCCGACCAGCGAAAGCCCCTCGTCGGAATGCGACGCCAGTTCGAAGAACAACAGCGACAGGCTCTGTGCGGCCCGCGCGCTCACCGCGATATCCGGACCGCTCACCGCGATACGCTCGGCATGCGGGATCGCGCGCGCCTCGAACAGGCCCTTCATTTTCACGCCCTGCCACTGGCTCTCGCTCAAGAGCGAGACCACGTTCGACATCGCATGGATCCGGCCGATCAGGAGCTCGCGGGCAACATCGATGTCGGAGCCGTGGCGCAGCGTGCGCGTCACAATCGACTGGATCACCGCAAGGATGTTCTTTACCCGGTGATTGAGCTCGTCGATGACAGCGGTCAGCCGGCGTTCGAAGCCGATCCTGACCTGGATCTCGCGGCTAAGCCGCAGATTGTTGTAGGCGACATATCCGAACAGCCCGCAAACGATGCCGGTCAGCGCCAGCCCGATCGCCGCCACCACGGCGGCGGTCTCCTCGGCGCGCTTCACCGCGTTGGTTTTGGCGTAGTAGCCGAGCGACCAGTCGCGGCCGCCGAACGTCACCGTCCGCGTCATCGAGGGTGGAGGCCCTTCCTGCGATGCCGTCCGCGCGCTGACGACGCCCTGATCGTTGGCGATTAGTTCGCCATTGGGGCTGCGCGGGTCCTTGAGCACGACCGAGAACAGCGAGAGGTCGTCATTGGCCAGCATCAGCGGCGCCAGTTCATAGGAGAACGTGACAAACCCCGCCGGCTGCGCGGCGCCTTCCTGCAGCACGGGGGCGGCCAGCACGAGGCCGATCGGCCCGTTGCCGCGCAATAGCGGGATCGGGTCGGAGGCGACCGACTTTCCTTCTGTCATCGCCCGGGTCAGCATCGCGCCCATGATCGGCTGCTGATCCAGCGCGCGGCCCGGGAAAGCCATGGTCTCCGCGTTGCGGGGCTCGACGTCCATCAGCACATCGATCGGCTTGTCGAGCGCGCGGGCGTTCAGCGGTTGATCGTCGGAATTGCGGATCGTCGGGTTGGAAAATCCGGCGCTCAAAAGCTCCATGCGCGCCGCATCAAGTTCGTTCGGCTTGAGCCGCGCGATCCAGCTTGCGACCACGAAATCGGTCTTGAAGGCATAGATCGAGGACCGCAACGGCTGCAGCATATTGGCCTTGATCACGGATGGCGCCCGGAACAGGCCGGACGCGACGCGGGCAAGCAATTCGCGCTCGGTCAAGCGGTCCTGAACCAGGCTGGCATGGACGTCGATGGCGCGCGCCAGCGCGATGCCGTCGAGCGTCAGCTCCTGATCGTGAACCCGAAACGCCGCAAGGCCGGAGAGCAGAACTCCGATGAACGCGATAAACCCAATGATGAAACCCAGCCGAATCACTCGCTTGCTCAAAACATGAGAAGTGGGCGAAAGAGAAGAAGCATCGCGCGTCCGCCGGGGCGGCAACAAACCGAAACAGAATTAAAACCAACCGTCAGGGATAATGGAGGAGCGATCATTCGTACGCAACAACGGTTGGCGGAGAAGCTTAACAACACCGGCCAGGAGGCTCGTTCCGGCAAGGGCCGGAGAATGCTAATCGCGGCAAACCGATTTGGTTCCACTTGAGGGAACAAAAAGTTCTTTGATTTCACCCGCGATCGCGGTACGGCGGCGTCAAAGGCGTTAACGTTGGAATTAACGGGGCGCGCGCGAGGCGCCTAACACGTTAACGAATTCGTTCAGCCTGCTTTGGCCTTGGCTCCTGCCTTGGCCTCATCTTTTGCCTTGGGGCTCAGTCCGCCCTTGGCCTCGATGAAGCCAACAATACGGTCGAGCCCCTCGCTCTTCCGCAGATTGGTCATGACGAACGGCCGTTCGCCGCGCATCCGCCTTGCATCGGTGTCCATTTTCTCAAGCGAGGCGCCGACATGCGGCGCGAGGTCGATCTTGTTGATGACCAGAAGGTCGGACCGGGTGATGCCGGGGCCGCCCTTGGAGGGAATCTTGTCGCCGGCCGCAACATCGATGACATAGATCGTGAGGTCGGCGAGCTCGGGCGAGAAGGTAGCAGCGAGATTGTCGCCGCCGGATTCGATCAGCACCAGATCCAGATCGGGAAATTTCGCGCGCATGTCGGCAACCGCGGCGAGATTCATCGAGGCGTCCTCGCGGATCGCGGTGTGAGGACAGCCGCCGGTCTCGACGCCGGCAATGCGATCCGGCGTCAGCGACCCCGAGCGCACCAGATACTCTGCATCCCATTTGGTGTAGATGTCGTTGGTGATCGCGGCGATGTCGTAACGATCCCGCATCGTCTTGCAGAGCAGGTCCATCAACGCGGTCTTGCCCGATCCAACGGGACCACCGATGCCGATGCGAAGCGGGCCGTGGGATTTTGTCATCTCAGTTGCTCTTTCCATTATCGTCGTCCCTGCGAACGCAGGGACCCATAACCACCGAACTCAATTGTTGCGACGCGCTGGAGCCCCAGCCCGGCAAACCACGAACATTTGTGGTTATGGGTCCCGGCGTTCGCCGGGACGACGATGGAGAATACATCGCGCCCATCATGACCGGAACAACCTCGTATATTGCGTCTCGTGCCGGAGGCTCGCGAGATCGGCGCGAAAGGTGGCGCTGCCGAGGTCGTCGAGCGAGGCATGCAGTGCGCGGACGGCTGTTGCGGCGACGACCGGTTCGAGCAAAGCGAGAACGCGCTGGCTGTCGGTTTGCCCCAAGGGGATAAGCCGGCTGCCTGCCGATATCCAGTTCGACGTCAGCGCGTGAAGGAAAGCATGCAGCGTGGGTTCGAGTGGAATTCTATGTGCGGCGCTGACGAGGCCCACCGCGACGGGATAGACCAGTGTTCCCTGGCATTGCACCATCATTTGCTCAAGGTCATCGCAATTCCAAGCCGCGCGGGCGATCTCGATGAAGGCGCGTCCCTGCGCCGAGGTTTCGAGCTGCCGCTCGCGCGAGGCCACGAAGGCGGCGGCAAGGTCGGCGATGTCGCGAAAGGCCGCCGCGTCGCCCAAGGACGCCGCCCGGTGCGCCCGCGCCAGGAACACACCGTCGCAAAATCCGTTTCCATCGGCGAGCATCGCCGCAAGCCACTCGCGCAGTGAGCTGGCATCAACGATATCGCCTGCCTCCACCGCCCATTCGATGCCAGAGGAGTAGGAGAACGCGCCGACCGGAAAGGCCGGCGACAGCCAGGTCATCAACCGATAAAGCGCCGCCACCTCGTTTTCGCTCATCCCGCCCCGATCCTCGATCGGCGGCGGCCTATTTGTGGTCATGAGCATGGGAATGGTCGTGATAATGATCGTGGTCGCAATGCTCGTCGTGGTGATGGTGATCGTGGTGGTGATGATCGTCATGGTGATGATGGTGATCGCCATGATCATGCGACGCCTGGTCATGCGCCGCATGTTGGTGCGGATCGCCCTCGCCCGCGTGGGCGTGGCCGCCGCCGGCATAGGCGCCGCCTTCGGGATCGAATGGCGCCTCGATCTCGATCACGCGCGCGCCCAAGCCCTTGACCATCGCCTCGATGACGTGATCGCGCCGGATACGCAGGCCCTTCGGCATGATCTGCGTCGGCAAATGGCGATTGCCGAGATGCCAGGCGACGCGAACCAGATGATGCGGGTCGGTCCCCCTGATCTCGATCAATGGCTCCGGCGCCGCGACCACTTCGACCAGCCTCCCGTCCTCGAGCACCAGCGCATCACCGCCACGCAGCACGACGGCGTTTTCCAAGTCGAGCAGGAACTCAAGTCCCCGCGTACCGGTCATCGCCATCCGCCGCCGGTGCCGGTCGTCGAAATCGAGCACCACGGTATCGGCCGGCGCTTCGGTCCAGCGATGCTGCCCCTTGACCTCAGTTGCGCGGATCATGCGAACATGTCCAGATTTTTCACCTCGTGATCTTCCAGCTAACGGACTTCGACCTTTTCCGGGGTGATGTATTCAATCTTTGGTGGCGCGGTCATGCATTTCACGGCGACCCGGCCAAAGGTCTTCATGTGCTCGGCGGCGCGGTGCGGCCCCAGCGCTTCCATATTCTCCCACTGCTCGACGAAAACCATCTTGGACGGATCGGTGACGCTTTCGTGCAGGTCATAGGCGATATTACCCGGCTCCTTCCGGGTCTCCTTGATGCAGGCGGTCGCGGCTGCAATGAATTCGGCGCGCGTTTCAGGTTTCACGGTCAGTGTGGCAACGACGTAAATCACGAAAGTCCTCCCGGTCTTGTTCTGGCTTCAAGCGCCGGGGATAACCCTAGTACATGAAATACCGTTGCGCCATGGGCAGCACCTCGGCCGGCGCACAAGTCAAAAGTTCGCCGTCGGCGCGGACCTCATAGGTCTCGGGATCGACCTCGATCTTGGGCGTGGCGTCGTTATGGATCATGCTCTTCTTGGAGATGCGGCCACGGGTATTTTGCACCGCATAGAGTTCTTTCTCGATGCCGAGCTTCTTGCCGAGTCCGGAAGCCACTGCCGCCTTCGAGGAAAATACTACCGAGGACGCCGTCAGCGATTTGCCGAAAGCCGCAAACATCGGCTGGTAATGCACGGGTTGCGGCGTCGGGATCGACGCGTTCGGATCGCCCATGGGAGCTGCGACGATCGAGCCGCCCTTGATGACGCATTCGGGTTTTACGCCGAAAAACGCCGGCGACCACAGCACGAGATCGGCAAGTTTGCCTTTTTCCACCGAGCCGATCAGTTTTGAGACGCCGTGCGCGATCGCGGGGTTGATGGTGTATTTGGCGATGTAGCGTTTGACGCGGAAATTGTCGTTGTTGCCCTTGTCCTGCGGCAACGATCCGCGCTGCTTCTTCATCTTGTCGGCAGTCTGCCAGGTGCGGATGATGACTTCACCGAGCCGGCCCATGGCTTGCGAATCCGACGACATCATCGACAGCGCGCCGAGGTCGTGCAGGATGTCTTCCGCCGCAATGGTCTCTTTCCGAATGCGGCTTTCGGCAAACGCGAGATCCTCGGCGATCGAGGGATCGAGATGGTGGCATACCATCAGCATGTCCAAATGCTCGTCGATGGTGTTGCGGGTGAACGGGCGCGTCGGATTGGTCGAGGACGGCAGCACGTTCTTCAAGCCCGCGATCTTGATGATATCAGGCGCATGGCCACCGCCGGCGCCTTCGGTGTGGAAGGCGTGGATGGTGCGGCCCTTGAAGGCTTTTACGGTGTCCTCGACAAAACCGGACTCGTTCAGTGTATCCGAATGCAGCATCACCTGAACGTCGTAGTCATCGGCGACCGAAAGACAATTGTCGATCGCCGCCGGCGTGGTGCCCCAGTCCTCGTGCAGTTTTAGGGCGCAGGCGCCGGCCTTGATCATCTCCTCAAGCGCGGCCGGACGCGAGGCGTTGCCCTTGCCGGAAATGCCGAGATTGACCGGAAACGCGTCGAACGACTGGATCATCCGCGCCATATGCCAGGGGCCGGGTGTGCAGGTCGTCGCATAAGTGCCGTGTGATGGCCCGGTGCCGCCGCCGAGCATCGAGGTGACGCCGGACATCAGCGCGTGCTCGATCTGCTGCGGGCAGATGAAATGGATGTGACTGTCGAACCCGCCGGCGGTCAGGATTTTTCCCTCGCCCGCGATGACGTCGGTGCCGGGACCGATGACGATGGTGACGCCGGGCTGGATATCGGGATTGCCGGCCTTGCCGATGGCGCTGATCATTCCCTCTTTGATGGCAACATCAGCCTTCACGATGCCCCAGTGATCGACGATCAGCGCATTGGTGATGACGGTATCGGCCGCGCCCTGCTTGTTGGTGACCTGCGACTGCCCCATGCCGTCGCGGATCACCTTGCCGCCGCCGAATTTTACTTCTTCGCCGTAGGTCGTAAAATCCTTCTCGACCTCGATGATGAGGTCCGTGTCCGCGAGCCGCACCCGGTCGCCGGTGGTGGGACCGAACATGTCGGCATAGACGGAACGTTTTATTTTTACGGACATGTCGTGCTCCAGCCTCCCACTCGCGAAAATCTCAATATGCCAGTCTCAGCGCTTACCAGAATGAGCGGCGCGCTGGGAATCCAGCGCAGCGACTTTCGTGCCAATTGCCGGCTCGGGGACTCGCGGCCGCCCCCTCTCCCCCACCCCTCCCCCTCCAGGGCAGGGCTATCGCATGTTCAAGAGCATATCGACGAGGAAACTGTCGTCCCAGGCGGCGCGTTTGAGTTTGCCTCGCAACGAGGTCTTTGTATCGGGATGAGCACGAGCGATATTGAGGGCAAGTCGCCGCAGAACGGCGAGGTTGGCGGGAGCGTGGTCTTTTCGGCTTCGCGTCTGATCCTCGTCGAGAACGACGTCGAGCGTCCAGTGCAGGACGTTTTCGATGCCCCAATGTTCGCGGACAATGCGCAGCAGCTCTGCGGGCGTGTAGCACTGGGTAAGAAGGAAGTAGCGCTCGACGGTTTTGTCGCGTCCACGTTTGCTGGTGATCCGCGCGACGGCCTTGAGACCTGGAAAGTTGTGCTCTTCGGCCATATCCCTGACCGGAGCAACGATTGCGGTTCGGGTTTCTTTGCGGTCGTGACCAAACTCTTCGGTGGTGGCTTGCCTGGCCTTCTTGCGCTCTGCCGAGGAGATCGCGGCCTTGGCGTCGCGCAGCAAACCTGGCTGGTTGTTCTTTACCGCCAAGACGTAATCTCCGCCACGCTCCACGATGGCTTTCGCCATCGCGCGATGACAATGCAGCGCATCCGCCGTGACGACGCAGCCTTTCAGCTGAAGAAGCTCGACGAGATGCAAAGCGCCGGCCGCTTCGTTGTTTCCAGGCGCCAGCACGTTGACGAGCGCCATGCGGGTTTTTGCGCTCCACGCCGTCACCATCACTGGCGGCATGTGACTTTGGCCGCGT
>Ga0209526_10003869_pt1 | contig 10199 bp, 6 predicted proteins | sample JacPinW_OM2H0_M1_FD_188566 | JGI IMG/M metagenome (GOLD analysis project Ga0209526, IMG submission 188566) | Forest soil microbial communities from Algoma, Ontario, Canada - Jack Pine, Ontario site 1_JW_OM2H0_M1 (SPAdes) (version 2) | ecosystem: Environmental > Terrestrial > Soil > Boreal... | reverse complement strand
TGCAGGAGCGGCTCGCCCCGAATGACTGGCTCAAGAAGTGGACCCACGCGGAGGTGGATGCGGGTGCGGACATCGTAGTGATGCATGGCGCGCCTCTGCTGCACGGGGTGGAGATTTATCACGGCCGGCCCATCTTCTACGATCTGGGCAACTTCATTTACAACCTGCCGCCGACGCTGACGTACATCGACGAACCGATGAATTGGGAGAGCGCGGTCGCGTACGTCCAATTTCAGGGGAAGAACCTGCAATCGATTTCGTTCCGGCCGATCGCCTTGAACAACGTGGGCGAGGGCCAGCCCGATATTCACAACGAGTACACCAACAACCAGTTCCTCGACACGCGCGGCTTGCCCTCGCCGGTGACGGGTGCGAGAGCTGGTTATATCCTCCAGCGCCTGGCCGACGCGTCAAAGCCCTTTGGCACAACGGTTGCAGTAAAGGGCGACACGGCGGAAATCAAGCTGAAAACCGGAAATTAACGCCGCTATTCGGCGCGCATGATGAGGAACTGCTTGTAGGCTCCGCGGCGAGTGAGGCCGCGTTCGCGGGCGGCTTGCTTTCAAGCGACTTTGCGGTTTCAAGTGTTGCTGCCATTTTGGCTTTCTCCCTTTCCACCTGGTTAACGCGGGCCGCAATAAACGAAGTCCGAATGTTGCAACGGAAGAATCGCGGATCGCGCGAAACGTTGATCGAAGGTTTAACCTGCGAAGGCCTCGCAGTGTCGAGGGCTTCCGTACAATTGCGGAACGGAGCCGACTAGTTGGACGCACCAAGAGCGCCATCCAGCCGGCCAGGATGCGGTCGCACTCGGATAGATTCGGAGATCGTTGCCGGGAGCGATTCACAATCAGGAGTTGGTGCTTGAGAAGAAGCGACTCCGTAACTAGGGAACAGACGCCGCCAGGTTCGAGCAACCGGGTCAGGGTGGCGGTGAAACTGGATGAAAAGAACGACTAGATTGCGCATCGCAGAATCGCAGCAGGGACGGGGAACCCTGAGGAATCATGGGTGAATTAATAATTCGCCAGCCATAAGCTTAAGATCAGTGCCCGGTCAGCAAGGTCGTTGTTATGTGTGCCATCGGTTGCCCAAATCCGGGTCGAAGGCTGGTCCTCCAAGTCCGGCGGTGAGTGAGTAGGATCGCTCTAAATTCCCGTGGGGCCGCTCGATGAGAACCTGATCGCACCTGGCGGGCTAGAGTTCTCAGCCGCTACGAGCCGAATAAAGTCAGGCAGTTCGTGAAGGGAAACAATTCCTCCTGACGGGTTGTGCAGTGCCAACCGCCTTGCCTCGTCAGGATCATTCATCATCAAAATGGAATGAACGCCCACGGTCTGCGCTATCTTCAAACCCTCTAAGGTGTCCGCAATAAACATCACCTTCTCTGGTTTGAGAGATGCACCGAAAATAGCCGCTTGAAGAGGTGCAGCTTTGACTCCTACCGCGTTGTCTCTGTTCCAGACGGCGGAAAAAAACTGGTTTAGGGAGTAGCGATCCAAAAAGCGCGATATCGCGGCGCCCGAAAGCGACGACGCTATGAAGAGCTTGACGCTCATCGCCTTTAGTTCGGAGAGCGCGGGCACGACATCTGCATATACGCTCGCGGCGGCTACCGCTTGAACTTCGAGAGCCTCGACCCGTTGTCTCTCAGATTCCTCCAGCTTCTTGCTCGCCGACTGTATCAAATTGAGCAAATGCCAGTAGGACCGGCTGCCGGATTGGCTCGTTTTCCTTTTGCGGCCAAATAAGCGAAACGCGATTTCCAGGAATGGGCCGGAAGGGAATTCGGCGAGGCAGCCTACGGGCTCGAATAATACGCCCTCAATGGCTTGCATCCGTGCTTCTTTATGCGGCTGCACTCAGCTTCGCCAGACCTGACGCCAGCAGACCCTTAGCCATGTCGATCTTGGTCGCGTTGTACTTCAGCGGTGCCGCATTAGCAAGAGCAACAGGCAGTGCTTGATCGATTAAGCCGGCGCTCAGCGTCTTTCCTTTGAGAAAGTTTTCAACTGCTGTCTCTCGAAGCGGCTTCCCTGCGATCCCACCGAAGACGACCCGCGCATCGTCGATGGTCTGATCCCGGAGCTGGAGACTCATCGCCAGCGAGGCCATGGCGAAGTCCCAAACGCCGCGCGGTCTCAGCTTTTCGAACCAAGCCCGTACACCGGGCTTGGGCGGTGGAATGGCTACTTCGGTGAGGATCTCGTTGTAGCGGACCACATGGGATTGGATTCTCCCATCCACCATCATGTCCCCGGGCACGAGCTGCTCGACGGACAGTTCCTTGACGCCAGCAGGGGTGGCCACCTTCACTCTGGCATCGAAGGGAATCAGCGCGGTCGCAGCGTCTCCCGGATAGACGGCATAGCACAATCGTCCTCCCATGGCCGAGTGGTAATAACTGTTGTCGCCGATCGCCCCATAGCAAAGGTACCCGCCGTTTCTCCAGCAAGGATACCCTCCGCGCAAATACTGGCACCAGACCTCTTGCAACAGGTCTCCGCCCAGCGTCGAGGCGTTGCGCAGTTCCGGCGAAGAGATCATGTTGACGGCCTGCACCAGCATCGGATATTTCCTCTTCAACAAATCAGAGTCCGCGACCTCGGCTATCTTGGTCGCGGCGCCGATTTGTACGCCTCCCTGCGCATCTTCCTTGATGTAGCGCAGATTGTCGATCTTCTTGATGTCGACCAGATAACTCGGCGCTTGCTTGAGTCTGTTCTTCAGGCGAATCAGCAGGTCGGTGCCGCCAGCGTAGACTCCCGCTTCCGTTCCGTGCCGTGACAGAATTTGAATCGCTTCGTCGATGCTGGTGGGCCGGTAGATGGATATGTTCTTCATGCGCTCCTCCTTTGTGCTGTCAGGCCCGCCATGATCTTTTCTCGCGTAATCGGATGCTCTCGTATCCTTACTCCGCACGCGTTGTAGATGGCATTGGAAATTGCGCCCGGCACAGCCCCGATGCTGGTCTCGCTGAAACTCTTCACGCCGTAGAACCAACGAGGCTCTAAGCTGTCGATGTACACTTGTGTCGATTTAGGAATGTCCATGATGGTGGGGAGCCGGTAGGACAAGTAACCGACGCTGTAGTGGCGCGTACCGGGGAATTCGCGGTCCCATGGAATGGAGTCGGTAGCTACTTGTGTGCTCTCAACCAGTGAGCCGACCATGTCGGATTCCGACACCAGCGGATTGATGACTAGCCCGGTGTCGTGAGTGTATACCGCTCGGACGAAGCGCCAATTGCCGGTCCAGGTATCGACCTCCACTTCCACGAAGCACGCCCCCACGCCCTTGTTCGACGCGGTCCGTTCTCCACCCGTAGTGCCACGGCCTGTTTGGCGGATCAAGCCGTTGTTGGCCTTGGCCAGCGCGGCGAACGTTGTGCTCTTTCTGGGATCTTCGGTCGAGGAAATGACGCCATCGCGCATTTGAAGCTGGGCGGTGTCGGTCTTGAGCAAGTTCCCAGCCCGCGCCAAGAGATCTTTTCTCAGCTTGTCCGCCGCACTGCAAATCGCCGCTCCTTGCAGGGTGATGGTGCGGCCCCCATACCACTCGTCGCTCAAGGGGGCGATGTCGGAATCGCCCCAGATCAGACGGACATGATCGCGCGTCGTGAATCCCAGCATCTCCGCCACAAGGTGCGCCAGTGCGGTCCCGTGGTTGGAGCCGCTGTCGGGCAACGCGATCTTCATGGTCACGTTGCCATCGGAGGTTAAGTCCAGATCGCTGCTAAAAATGTTCGCGCCGGGCTGCGCGGCCAACTTGGCGTATGCTTCCTCGCCTTCGTGGTAACCCATGTTGCCGCCATGATGCTGCGACATGCCGAGGCCAAATCCGCGCTTGAATCTTCCCGGCGCACCACCCGCGACAGGATTTCGCTTCTCCCATCCGAAGGCTTTGGACCCCTCTTGCAGCACCTCGACGGTGGGCATCGATTCGTAGGGGTGACGCGTGTCAGCCGGCGTAAGGCGCGTGATGTGCATCAAGCGGTACTGCACCGGGTCGATCCCGAAGACCTCCGCCATCTCGTCGATCATGTTTTCCCACGACCACTTGGTCTCTTGCTGGATGTGGCTACGGGAAGGCCCGGGACGCTGCGTGTTCGTCCGGTAGGCGCACCAAGTCGACCGCCAGTGAGGAACCTGCGACGTATATAGCTCCAACTGGTTAAAGGCGTTTCCCGGACCGTCGGCGTGCACACCGAACTCCAGGTCGCCAATGCTGACGAATACTTCGTGACTTATAGCGACGATGCGGCCGTTTTTCTTGCCTCCCACACGAAAATTCGTGATGGTCTCCGGTTTGATCTGTAGTTGCGCCAGCTCTTGATCCTTGGGCAGCATGATCTTGACGGGTCGGCCGGTGACTTTCGCCAAATGGGCGATCATCGGATAAAATCTCTCCGCGGCCATGCGCGCCGCGCCGAAAGTGGAGCCGTTCCATTTGTTGATGAAACGAATCTTCGATGCATCGATGCCGAGCGCCGCGGCCAGCGTTGCGCGCGGTGGATAGATACCTTGGCCCATGCCCCAGATCGTCAGCCGGTCGCCGTCCCACTTTGCTACGCTACCACTCGGCTGCATAGGAACCGAAACCCCTCCCGCAAAGCGGTAGGTAAACTCCCTGATGACGTCCGCTTCGGCAAACCCTTGTTCGATGTCTCCGCGCTGAGCCGCCCAAGTCGCATGGGGGAAGTCCTTGGGCGAATCCGGATGCCGGATCAGGTTACCCTTTCCGTGACCAAGATCGGGCGCGTCCGGTGCCATAGTGTCCGTCAGCGTCGAGGCGAAGGGAAGGACTTCATAGACCACCTGGATCGCGCTGGCGGCATCCTCGGCGAGGTCTTCGGTCTCCGCAGCTACGATTGCGACCACCTCTCCTTGCAAGTTCAGCTCTTGGGGCAGCGGCTCGGGCAAGATCCGTCCCCTGGCAACGTCGGGACGCTGCAATTTCGGTGCATTCTTGTACGTGAGGATGTGGTGCACGCCGGGCATTTTTTCCGCAGCTGTAGTATCGACGTCCCTGATGCGGGCATGTGGGTGCGGCGAGGTAAGGAACTTCACGTACAGCAGATCCGGAAACCACACGCGGTTGGCGTACTGGGCCTTGCCGGTGAACCTCGGGATGGCGACCTCCGGCAGAGGCGGCAGCGACTTGCCCAATAACTTAAGGTTTTCCGGCGGGTATCCCTGCCACTTCTTGGTGACGGTCTTGCTCGATCCCTCCACCACTTCGTCCCCTGGTAGGTGTCCACCCGTTGTCGAATAGTCCCGCACCATCGGCATCTTGATCCGAATGATCGAATCCGGTTCGGGTTCCACTTCGGTCTTGCTCCCTCGCAACACCGCCGCCGAGTCCATTACCGCGCGGATGATATTCGGATAGGCCGCGCACCGGCAGATGTGCCCGGCCAAAGCAGCCTTCACTTCGTCCTCGCTCGGATTGAGATTCTTGTCGAGCAGCCCCTTCGCGGTCACAACCCAGCCGGCGGTGCAGAAACCGCAATCGGCAGCCACGCGCGTGTGACCGACGCGTTGCAAGGGATGCAGCTCCTTCTCGTCCCCCACTCCTTCGATGGTGAGAATCTTCTTCCCGACCGCTTCCGTCGCCAAGGTATGGCAGGAATAAAGCGGTGTCCCGTCCACCAGCACACTGCACGCGCCGCAGCTGGCACGATTACAGCTTCGGTTTGTGCCCACCAGACCCATCTGTATGGCAATGACTTCCCAGAGTGTCGTGCGGGCTTCATATTCCGCGGCGCGAAGCTTGCCGTTAATTGTGAACGTCGCTTTCTCCTTGGTCATCGGCGTCGCAAGAGACAGAGGAGCCGCGGCCGCGAAAAAGGCCCTTTCCCCTCCGATGACGGTGAGGGCAACACCCGAGCCGGCGGCCTTTAGGAAATTCCTGCGCGAATAAATCATTTCGATCCTCCTTGCCGGGGAAATACGTTCGGGCGATACTGTTTGTGACAGCTGGTACAGGATGCATCGAGCGGTCCTGCGACCGCGGCTAGTGCTTGGACGTTTTTCGCCTCCGCGGCTTTGTAGGCGGCAGTTCCGGCATCAACCAGCAGTCTCACGTGCTTCATCCAGTCAAGTTGGTCTCTCATGCGGCCGGGCATCATCAGCAAGTTTCCAGATTCCGCCAGGGTCACTGCGTTGCGCCGCACAGCCGCCCACTCGTTCTCATCCTTTGGACCACCCCGATAAATAAGAAGCAATATGTCATTAGAAGCCGGGTAGATCAGGTCCAGCATGAGTTGCTTCATAGTCGCGGTCGGCGGAAAAGATCCGGACTGGGCTTGTCCAAAACTCCACGTGGCAATCAGGATGAATACGATGATCCAGACGGGTTTCACGGTCTTCCTCCCTTGCTTGGAGGCTCTTGCTCACGCCGGCCAGTTCCGGACGGTCCGGCTCGCCGTGTTTGCCAAATGATATCGCAATCCGGGGACAGGTGGCGAATCAACTTTCGCACCGTTCCCACGGATTTTCCTCGTTTCGTGCGTCTTTACCACTTCCATGCTTCCAGAACTTCTCTAATGAGAACAGCAAGAGACCGCAAATAGAGGCTACAACTAAGCCCGGATAGCTTCGTTGTGCAACGGTTCCTACCGCCAGTAGAGCTACGAGTCGGTGCAATTCAACGATGATTGTAGTCCTTCGGTTACGAGCGACAAGGATTGCAACTGCAGCACCTGCGATCCACAGTAGGCCCATGGACCAACGGCCTTGCTCGCCCAAGATTCTTCCCCATTCGATTGCACTACCGATCAGGCAATCCGTCGACGAACAAGGCAGAAATCCTCGCTTTTGGGATTGCTGATGCTGTTCGTCGAGAGTTGCGCCATGCAATGAGAGCCAGTAGGCCGCCCCAAGCAACGGTTAAGGCAAATCCATAACTGACACCAGTGGAAGAGTGACCCAGGCTGATCTTGCCATAGGATCAAGGGGGACCCGCAGCGGCTCACCGAAAACGATCCCATCTCGTGGCGCACGCGATCGATCTTGGACAGTCAGGCGATAGGGTATGTCCTCCCTGGCCCGTGCACCTGCAAACCAGTCAACCGATTGAAAACGGGTGGCCAGAAGGGAGCCGCTTAGGATTCTCGCGATGATTTAGAAGGAGGCGTAAAGTGAGTCTCACGAACCGGATTCGAGGAAGGTTCGGAGTCCGTTCGACCGCGAAGGATGCCTCAGCTTGCGCAGTGCCTTGGCTTCGATCTGACGGATACGCTCGCGGGTGACGGTGAAGGTTTGGCCCACTTGTTCAAGCGTGTGCTCGCTACCGTCCTCAAAACCGAACCGCATCTTGATGATTTTCTCTTCGCGTGGCGTGAGAGTCTTCAGGGCCGAGGATGTCTGCTCTTGGAGGCTTAGGTAAGCGACCGCGTCCGAGGGTGACACAGCAGTCTTGTCCTCAAGGAAGTCGCCTAGGTGCGAGTCTTCCTCCTCACTGATGGGCGTTTCGAGCGAGATCGGCTGCTGCGCAATCTTCTTTGTCTTTCGCACTTTGTCCACAGTCGTGTCCATGCGCTTGGCAATTTCTTCGGAAGTAGGTTCGTGGCCTAGTTCCTGTACGAGTTGCCGCTGGGCCCGCATCAGCTTGTTGATTGCCTCGATCATGTGCACCGGAACGCGGATCGTGCGAGCCTGATCAGAGAGGGCGCGGGTGACGGCTTGGCGGATCCACCAAGTCGCATAAGTCGAGAACTTGTATCCACGCCGCCACTCGAACTTATCCACCCCTTTCATCAGACCGATATTGCCTTCCTGAATCAGATCGAGAAACTGCAGGCCGCGGTTGTTGTACTTCTTCGCGATGGAGACGACCAGGCGGAGATTCGCTTCGACCAATTCCTTTTTGGCTTGTTCGGCTTCTGCTTCGCCCCGAAGGATGATCTGGAGCGCCCGCTTCAGCTCGGTCGGGCTGACCTCAGTCGCGACTTCAATGTCGTTCAATTCCTGCCGGCGGGCTTTTAGGTTCTCGCGTGCCTCGGACTGGGCATCGGCCGTCGATGCATCGACGCGGCGCTCGAGCTTTCCGATTTCACGCTCGAGGAAATGAACTCGCTCGACCGTGTTGCGAATCTTGTCGATTAGCCGCTTCTTCTCGGACAGCTTGAAATCGAGATCTCGGACTCGTCTCGACATCTCGACGCGGGTCCGGGCGAGAGCGTAACGAGCATGGAGGTGGGAGCCCTTCTTGGAACGCGGAACGCACCGGAGCTTGGCAGCTTGCTTCGTCGCCAACAGGTAGAGCGCGGCGATCTTATCGATCTGCTTGAGCGTCTCCTTTGTCTTCGCGTCGAGTTTTTCCTCGGACAGCTCCTCGTCGCTAAACTGGACGATTTCCTTGACCGACCGGGAGCCGTTACGCAAGTCCTTCCCAACCTGCAAAAGTTCCTTCAGAATGAGCGGCGCGCGTGTAATGGTTTTCAGAACGAGCAGATGCCCGCGCTCGAAGCGCTTCGCAATCACCACTTCACTTTCGCGCGTCAGCAGCGGAACGGTACCCATTTCGCGAAGGTACAAACGAACCGGGTCGTTGGTCTTCTCGAGCGTTCCCGGTGTCAGGTCGAGTTCGCCGTCCTCAGTTGTCATTTCCTCTTTCGATTCTGCGGCACCGGTATCGCTAGCTTCCGTGATATCACGAGCGGCCTCGGCACTGGTGGCATCTTCGTAGACACCGATACCGTAGCGTTCAAAGGCGGAAAGCACTTCGTCAATCTCCTCAGAGGAATGCACCTCGGGCGGCAGAATGTCATTCATCTCGTCATAAAGGACATAACCGCGCTCCTTGCCGATAGCGATGAGTTGGCGTACTTGGTCGTACTTTTCCTCGATCAGCAGTGTCAAAATTTCCTCCGTTGGTCAGGCTGCCGTCTGAGGGGGCAGGGCTGCCCTAACTCTATACAGCGGTATAGAGACTCCCGGGCGTGCTTGCTGATGAATGCTAGAGAAACTGTGGGAATCCACCTGTGGCGTAACAGTCCACCACGTTGCTCTTCATGCTTGATTATACTACAACCAACGTCCGCTTGCTCTGCTATGGGTCCGAGAGGGACTGAAAGACAGCTCGGAGATGGAGGGATGGAATTCGTTGGCCACGGATTTCGATGACAGAAGGTGTAGGGTGTAGCCTGATGTAGGTTTTCCAAAAGCCTCCCGAAGAGAGTTTGTATGGGGAGAGATCCGGACGACAGTAGTCGAGCGTGCACACCTGCACTGTGGCCAGCCAAGCCGCAGGGAGCCGCCCGGGCTACTGTCGGATGGCCGCCAATCCGCGAAAACTCTATCTGCCGGACGGTCCTGGACCGTAAACCCCCAGAGGTGGACGCTGCAAGCGCCGGGATAGGTTCCGAGTCGCTAAAACACGAAATCGGCCGGCGGACCAATAACAATATTCGTTTGACTCACAGAATCAAACGGGAAAGAGCCGTTAGAAACTGTGGGGCCAGATAATGTCGCAAAGTTGGTCTCGTACGAGACAGAATCGATGACCGCGTGATTTTCTCCGCAGAAGTTCGGCTAAGGTGCGGGTCCAAAGGACTGGATTACGCGATTGATTTCGGATTGCGTGATTCTCACACCAGAACGAGCGTCACCAAGAATGCTGATTTGGAACCAATGGTCAGTCAAATCGAACAGATTTAACATCACGTCTTGCCAATCATGTGAAAGTCCGCTGATTTCAAAGCCTCGGTAGCTCTTGGTCTCGAATGAAAAGATATCCGGTACTACCTCATTGTGTTCGAACAACAACCCCTTGATTTCCAGAAGAAGTCGGACACGTGCAAATCCCTTACGGGAACGAAATGGCGACCACTGAGACGGCGTTGTCGAAATGACAGCCTTGTATTGTTGATACTTCGATTCGCAGATGCTCGGCACAAAAGCTTCGTCCCGGGCAACCTGGGCGCTGATCGGGTCGTGTTGGAAGGCTGGATTGATGAAAATGATTGTCTGTCCGGTTTTGAAACTGACTCTGATCCATCGACCTTCGTCCCACTCCCTGTCGCGGTCTTTCCACGGAACCTCGAACCTGTGGCCGTAATAGGAGAGAACGGTGCCTTCAGAAGCCGAGGCGGCGCTTTGGGCAAGAGGTTTAGGAACAGAACTCCAGCCCTTTGGTGGAGTGTCGGACGGACGCAACACCGCAAGACGCAATCTCCAGTAGGTAACCGTTTGGGG
>Ga0209526_10003868_pt1 | contig 10201 bp, 9 predicted proteins | sample JacPinW_OM2H0_M1_FD_188566 | JGI IMG/M metagenome (GOLD analysis project Ga0209526, IMG submission 188566) | Forest soil microbial communities from Algoma, Ontario, Canada - Jack Pine, Ontario site 1_JW_OM2H0_M1 (SPAdes) (version 2) | ecosystem: Environmental > Terrestrial > Soil > Boreal... | reverse complement strand
CGAAAATCGAACATTTTCGTTCGTTCATATCGATGTCGATCTTGCAGATCCGACGCGTGAGAGTTTGGCGTTTTTCTATCCGCGCATGGAAGTAGGCGGCATTATTGTCTGTGATGACTACGGCCTAAGCACTTGCCCGGGCGCCACACGGGTGGTCGATCGTTTTCTGGCAGATAAGCCGGAAAAAATGCTGACGCTTCCGGATGGCGGAGGCTTCTTGATCAGGAATGCACCGACGGCGGAGCCTGCTTCCCTAAATCAAATGGCGCGAGTCGTGGGATGAAATTCTCGTTTGGGAAGAATTGGTTGTCCTATTCAAAGGTCGCACTGGACGGCAGCAAGATCGCTGCGGCACGAGAAGCGTTTCTGTCGCTCACTCGCGGAATCCAGTTGCGCGGAGCTCGCTTCCTCGACGTCGGTTTTGGGCAAGGACTTACACTCTTTTTCGCGGCCGAGGCCGGGGCTGACGTTTACGGAATCGACGTAGATCCGCTCTGCGCTGAAGCCATCCAGGCAACACAGCGGTTTTTCCCGTCGGCCCCACTTCCTCGAATCGCGATTGCATCCATTCTCGATGAAGCGCTCGTTCAAGCCCAGCAGGAGACCGGCGGTTTTGATGTAGTCCATAGTTGGGGGGTGCTTCATCATACCGGCGATATGGCCAAAGCATTCCGAAACACGGGGGCACTGGTCAGAGGCGGCGGTTTTCTGATCATCTCCATTTACAACCGGCATTGGACGTCGCCGCTTTGGCACGGGGTGAAACGCATATTCAACAAACTTCCGCGCGCCCTGCAGGAAGGAATACTCCTAAGTCTTTATCCCCTCTTTTATTTACGTGCGCGTTCGCTATTCGGTCATGCTGGCGAGTTGACCGACAGAGGCATGGATCTCCGACACGACATTCGGGATTGGTTAGGCGGATACCCTTATGAATATGCCTCGCCAACTGAGATTCAGGAAAGATTCTCTGAACTTGGTTTTCATCTAGTTCGTTGTGAGCTGACGAGAGGATTCACGGGATGCAATGAGTTTGTGTTCCAGAAGGCCGATAGCGGGGATAAATAACTCGGAGAACCGTTTGGAGACAGATACGCGTGGGCTGCGCAATCAGGAGACTGATGCGGCATCTTTCGAACGGATCGACTATGTCCGGCTTCTTGGACACCGCGACATGTTGCGAACCTGGCAGTCGCGATGACCAAAGAATTTCCGGTCAGGCGCCTCCCAGTTCGCGACAGCATAAAAGGACATGGAAGACTATTGCTTGTTTGTTCGAGGCTCGCCAAAAGCCTTATGCGCCTGCCAGAGGTTGAGAGCACAATAAGGCGCGAAGGCGATCGACGAAGCGGCAGCGCCGAGCGCGCCCCATTTGGGAATCCACCACCAGTTTAGCAGGACGTTGCCGATAATGGTTAGGCCAAAGTTGATGGAACGAATCCAGGCGAGTCCGCGATAATCCAGGAGAATGCCGCAATAGGTACTAACGCCGCTGAGCAAGACGAAGGGGGTCAAAATCAGCAGCGGAACGGATGCAGCTTGATATTCCGGCTTAAAAAAGATGCCCATGCCAAAAAGCGCAAACATGACCACGCCCGCACAGATCAACATGTAGATCCCGGAAATGGCAGCGAGAACCTGATAGAAGATTCGGCGATTGGCCAGAGCTGTGCTGGTGTCAAAAACGGACAAACCAGGAATGACTCCCATGCTGAAAGCGATGCTGAGATGCGGAAGAAACATGACGATGTTCTTTGCCGCGGAATAAATGCCCGTCTGGTAGGCGGTGCTTAGGTGTTTGAGCATGATCGTATCGATCTCCAAAGCAACGAAGCCTCCGATCGACATGAAAAAGATGGGGAGACTGTAGAGATATGCCTGGCGCATCACGCCCGCAGGAACAGGAGAGCTAAAGATTCGCGGAATCGCCCTAACTGCCGCGATGGCGCCGCCGGCGAGAGCAATGGCAACGGCGATCGTGAAAGCGTTAACAATCGCGGCAAAGTCGCGCCCACTATGAAACAGGAGGATCACCAAGACAAGTTTGGCCCCATGCTCCAGCGCATTGATGATAAACGTAAAGCGCAGGCGGTGCAGCGCTTCGAATAGATTCTTGAAATAATCCATCATCCCATAGAGGGCGACGAGGAGGAGGCTGCGCTGCATCAAGCCGAGGTAGTCGAGCTGGTGCAGCCAGCCGAGCAGTGGAGGAATGATGAAAGCGATGAGCAGCGTGTAAAGCACGCTTGCGAGCACTCGCAGGATGAAGGTGGCACGGACGACGCCGGCGAGTTGACCAGAATCCCGCGCCTGAACGATGTAACGTTTGCTGGCTGTGTTTATCCCTTGGTCCGAGGCCAGGATGATGATGTTGACTAAGGCGAAAAATGCCGACCAATCGCCCCACACATCCACGGTCATTTTCCGAGTGAGATAGTAAATGAGCGCGTAGTAGAAGATGAAAGCCGCCCCCTTGGAAGCTACAGCCCACAACGTTTCCTTTGCGTATTTCGCGGCGGTCGGCATCAGGCGCTCTCAGGACTAACTAACGAACGAAACAGTTGATCGTAACCTCGAATCATCCGAGGCAGGTCAAACCGCTCCAACACATCAGAATGAGCTTTTTCGCCCAGTCGCCGCGCCAGATCTGGATTCTCCATGAGCTGGCGAATTCGCTGCGCGAAAGCGTTCACATCGCCGGGGGAAACGAGATAGCCGCTCACGCCGTCCTCGATCAATTCGCAGGTGCCGTCTACCGCGGACGCGACAACCGGCAGCCCCGCCGCCATCGCTTCCATGACTGCATTTGGCATTCCTTCGAAATTCGCCGTGTGAACAAAAATATCCATCGCGCCGAGCCAGCCTTCGATATCATGCCGTGCGCCGAGCCAAATTAACCGATCCGCGAGGCCGAGTTCTTGGCCGAGGCTCAGCAGGCGCGAACGCTCAGGACCATCGCCGACGAGAAGAATTTTCCAACGCCGATTAGCGGGGAGTTTCTTAGCGGCTCGCAGGAGGAGAGCTAAATTCTTTTGATGATTAAGCCGTGCGACGGAACCAAGAAGAAGAGTTTCCGGCGGGAGACTAAGTCGCTGCCGATACTGACTACGGAGCGCACCACTTCGTGGCCGAAGGTCGTCAACGCCGTTAGGAATGACAACTACTTGCCCCGGATGAACTCCTTCGTTTTGACGGGCGTACTCGACGATGGACCGGCTGTTAAAAACAACTTTCTCCGCCCATAAAATTGTCTTGCGATCGAACCAGCGTCGCCATAATGGCTTCGCCAGGTTGCGCGCTCGGATCGAAGTGACCAATGAGCGGCAGCCGGCCAGCTGAGCGGCCGGACGCCCCAAAGTGTCGGCAAAATCCAGCATTGTCATCACCACGTCGGGCCTTAAGCGTTTTAGCATCACGACAAGGCGCCACCAGCCGAGTCCGCCCAACAAAAGCGTGAATTTCCCGATGCGCACGATAGTGCATCCGGTCGAAGAAAGATCCTGTTCGATGTCGGGATCGGACGCATCATTTACGGCAATCACCGTCTGGTTGTAACCGAGATCTTGCAGGCCTCGGGCGAGACGGGTGAGGAAGCGCTGCGTACCGTGACGTTGCAACGAGTCTATAATGAAAACGATCTTCACCAACCTCCGTTGCGCTTTATTGGGCGACTGAGTTTCAGACACAATGAACAAAGTTCCACATTGATCGCATGATCAAAGTTTTTCGAACTAGGCAGCCGAGGAGCGCCGGGGAGCTGAAGATCCTTGAGAGCGGAACACAAATTGATTGCATCCTGTCGGAACGCCCGTCGGGATCGTCCGCTCGAGGCGAAAGCCCAGCGATTCGACCAACCTCTTGATCTCCTCGACCGTCGCGTATTCGTAGGGATAACCGCCGATCCAGTCGATAACATCGTGGTAGAAATCCATTCCGCGTGCCTGTTTGAAGGGATGTCGGCGCGTGACAGCAAGCTTAGCGACGAAGATGAGAGGAAAAAACAGAGCAATAAGAATCCGTTGAATGACTCGCGGTGACCGGACATAAATGCGCTTAATGAGATGCCAAATCGGACTTGTCCAATGAGTATTGTAGATGGCAAGCACGAGATGACCTCCTGATCGGACCAGACTCGCCGCGCGTTGAATCGCATTCTGCATCGTCCCCGTGTGGTGCAGGACGCCCCATGAGTGCACGACATCAAATCCTCCCGCCTCTTTAACCGGACGAAGTTGCCGCAATTTCTCCGAGATTCGGTCGTCCAAAATCGACCCGGCGACGACAGGGATTGAGTCGGCGTCAATGTCGGGAAAGAAGCGCGCCGTTGACCTTAACGCTTCAACGCACGTTGGGTCGATGTCGAGGGCATAGCATGTTGCACCGGCGCGATACGCGAGGCAGAGGGTGAGCCCCTGACCAAAGCCGATGTCAAGAAAGCTTCTTCCTTTGAGGGGAACATCCTTCATCAGATTGTGAAAATCAGACAGAGCCTGACCGATATGTTTTTCTGTTAATGCCGAATCGCTAAACGATTTCCAATTCTTGCCGAAGTCAAAGTGACGCGCCCGCCTCATGGGACACATTGGGACAGACATCATTCTTGATGGCGAGGATTTTTCGGTAAGTCAGCTACCGAGGAAAAGCGCTATCTCGGATCTGCTTTACGGCGCCACCCTCAATCACATCCAAGATTGGCGAATTGATGCCTTTTCTTCAATCGTGCGGAGACAGAGAATTGCCTTTCATGGCACTTGCCTTCAGCACCGACGCCGTCATCGACGCGGGGACCATCGAACATGTCTTTAATTTTCCCGTGGCCATCGCTAACTGCATGAAAATGGTCCGCGCTGGGGGCAGGTTCTTTATGATGACCGTGGCGAACAACCATTGCGGGCACGGCTTTTATCAATTTAGCCCTGAGCTATTCTTCCGGCTGTTCAAAGACCGCAACGGTTTCCGCTTGGAACGTCTGCTGTTGCTCTCTCATCCGTTTCCCGGCCTGGAACTGAGCTCCAAGCAGCGCCTCTACAGAATAGAAGACCCGGATGAAATGCGATCCCGAGTAGGATTGGTGACTGGCTCACCGGTTCTGCTCTTGCTCGAAGCGGAACGGCATTCCGTCGAAGAGATTCTCGCCACATCCCCGCAACAGAGCGACTACGCAACTCTCTGGCAACCCCACCTGGAAAAAAAAGGAGGCCTCGATAAGCCCTCGCCGCACGTAGTGGCCGATCGATTGCGGAAATTATTTCACGCCATCCCTGAACGCTTGATGTTTGGGCCGGTCAGAAAACTTGCCATGTTGGCCGCGGGTTTATATCAGCGCCATATTCTCTGTTCGCTCAGCAACCGGAAATACTACCGGCGCATTAAGTGACGCCGGCAATTCATCCCAAAGGAGCACGGAGAACAAGATCTTGATGGGTTTTCGGCATCCATCCGGCGGACAAGACATCAACAACGCTTCCGAAGTCAACGACTGCTCAGCGTTGAGCTCCCAAGAATGTTTACGTATGCTTGAGCAACCCTCTGCCACGAAAATTCGATGACGGCGCGTGCCCGGCCGCTTACTCCGAGTTCGGAGGCGAGAGTCCTGTCCTTAATAAGAAGTTCGATTGCCGTTAAGAGGGAGTTTGGCCGGCCGAGATCGAATAGAAAGCCGGTCTCACCATCGAGCACAACCTCTTCGTTGCCGGGAACTTTGCTGGCGATGACGGGCAGACCGCAGGCCATGGCTTCCAGTACAACATTGGGCATGCCTTCGTAAAGGGACGGATTTGCCAGACAATCAGCCGTTCGATAAGCATCGCGCACGGCCGCCCGCGAGAGCCATCCGCGCCAGGTGATCCGCGCAGCGATGCCGAGTTGCTCGGCTAAACCTTGCAGGTGCGTCTTTTCCGGTCCGTCGCCGACGAGGTGAAGCTCGAACGTTCCCGGTGAAAGCCGGGCGAGCTGTTCAAAAAGGAAGGTGAGGTTCTTTTGCTTTTGAAAACGTCCGACGAACAGGATGCGTAGAGGAGCCCCCTCTTCTCTCATTGCAATTGCGTCGGCTGGCGTAAAGAAATCGCTATCCACTCCGTTCGGTATCATGCGGACTGGATATTGATCGGCCGCTTCCGCCATTTTGCGCAAGCCTTCGGAGTTGGCCGTGATGACAACGCTGTTTTTCAAAACGGCCCGGCGAATCGGAGCCAAAATATGATGGATGAAATTAAGCGAAGATTCGGTCCCCGGAACGTCCCCGCCGCGCAGCGAGACGACGTACGGAATGCTGCACTTCCGCCGGCCGAGCCAGCCAATTGGGCCGCACGGTAAGGAAAAGAAAGCGATGGTGGCCTCAATTTGATGCCTGCGAATGACTGCGGACACAAACATCAAGCCCGCAATGGCAAAAGAAGCCATTTCGAAAATGCCGGATCGATCCACTGCCCTGCGCAAACTGGGGACCCGATGAATGAAGATTCCTCCCGCGTCGGAGGATGCAGGCAAACCCTTGTATCTGCCGGTCAAAACAACGACACGATGGCGAAGGTCAACGAGCGCTTTTGCGATTGCTTCCGCAGCAGTTGCTGCGCCGCCCCCAACGGGCGGATATTCATAATTAACGAGCAAAATGCGCATCAGCCCAGAACGGCGACCGGCACATTACCGGAGGATTGATTCTCGGAGAGTGGATTCGGCAAGGACACAAGCTCAAACCGGCACCTGATTCGCGGTCGCCCATTTATTTAGGACATAGAAGCTCCAAAGAAAGGCTGATTCATCAAATTTACGGACACGATGAGCGGCCAGTTTTTGCGCGATTACTCGCGGATTGAGCAAAGACGGCCGCGAGTGTTCAACGTCGAGCTGACCGTTTGTGAACCATGCGCCGACTGGAACACCGAATCCTTTCTTTGTGCGGTTTAGAATTTCGTGGGGCAAGACGCCTTCGAGCGCCTTTTTCAGAATATACTTTGTCGTGCCGTTGCGAAGCTTGTAGGCGCTCGGAATCCGCCGAACAAAGTTCACCAGGTCGATATCCAAAAACGGCGCGCGGACTTCCAGACCATGCATCATGCTAGCCCGGTCCACTTTGACCAAGATATCGTCCTGCAAGTAAAGCTTAGTGTAGAATTGCAGCGTCTTGTCGATCAAATCCTTCTGTGGACACAACTCCCATTGCTCAATCGCTTCTGAATAAAGTTCTTCTATATCGAGTGGTTCGGAGAACAGCTCCTCCAGTGCTGGCAGATCCAGCGGCGCCATCCAGACCGGGAGCCACAGGCGCGGATCGTAATCGAGCCCGCGTAGCGCCCGCTTGATTTTGAAATCGAGCGTCATATTCGCGTACGAAACTGGTAGCCGGTTAAAGACCGCCTTGATCGCCGCGTGGACGGGACGAGGGAAGACCATTCGGTAGAGCTCGGCGCGCCTAAGCGCGCGAAACGGATCGTATCCGGCAAAGAGTTCATCCCCACCGTCCCCTCCCAAGGCAACGGTCACCTGCTGCCGGGCAAATCCGCTCACAAGATAAGTGGGAAGTAAGGAACTATCGCCCAAGGGCTCATCCAACTTGCTCAGGCACACCTCCATCAGCTCTCGGGCGCGATCCACCGCCAGGGTCTCCACCTGGTGATCCGTGTTGAATTTTCTACCCACCCGCCGTCCAAATTCTGTCTCGTCGAAACTTTTTTCGTGAAAACCAATGCTGAACGTTTTCAGTTTCCCTTCCGCCATGTGGCGCGAGGCGAAGGCAGTTACAGCTGATGAATCAATTCCGCCGCTGAGAAACACGCCAACGGGCACATCCGCAATCAGCCGGCGTTTGACCGCACGATCGAGAAGCTCGCGAAGTCGTTCTCCCCACTCTTCCTCTGGATTGTGCGGGATCGTTTCGAATGGCTCGAGGAGGAGGTCCCAATATTTTTCAGCCCGACACTCTAGCGAAGAAATATCGACAGACAACGAGCAACCAGCCGGCAATTTCAGCACGCCTTCGTAAATCGACCAAGGCGACGGAATGTAACCATAGGCGAAATATTTCTGCAGAGCGCGACGGGAGACGTTTTTTGGAACGCTGGGATGTGCCGCGAGCGATGTCAGTTCCGATGCGAATACAAAGCCTTCTTTTGTCCGCACGTAGTAAAACGGTTTTTTTCCGAAGCGGTCCCGACTGCAGAAGAGGCGTGCGCGGCTCTTGTCGTAAAGCGTGAATGCCCACATGCCATTAAGACGTTCCGGCAATTTGGATCCCCATTCGCGATAACCGAGAAGAATCACCTCCGTATCGGAATGGTCGGTTTTGAATTTGTGCCCACGTTCTTGCAGCTCTTCACGTAATTCGCGGTGATTGTAGATTTCCCCATTAAAAACGATTACGAGTTGACCGTCCTCCGTCAGCATCGGCTGGTGCCCGCTGGGAAGATCGACAACCGCTAAGCGCCGGCTGGCTAGCTGAACCGAAGGCGTCGCAGAATTCCAAGTCCCAGAGTCATCCGGCCCGCGATGTCGAAGAAGCTCCGACATCCGCTTGAGGTCGTCCGCCGATCCCGCGCCCACGAATCCGCAAATACCGCACATTTAAGTTAAGAGCGCGCTTACTCGGCGCGCCCAGGCGCGGCCCGAGGTTCGCGCGACGGCCGGTCCGCGTGGGATTCGCTGCCGCTCATACTTAAGACCGCGTAAGTCGTCTTCTGCTGCGATTCGTAATACGTGCGCACGAGCAACTCGGCAAGAAATCCCATCAGAAAACACATCGCACCGGTGATGATAGCCATCACGAACAACAGAGGCAACGGGGTTTCGATAAACGATTTATGTCCGAAAAATTTGTAGAAGAGGGCTGCCACTCCCGCGATCACTCCTATCGCCACACTGAGCAGGCCGACGCTTCCGAAAACGTACATTGGTCGCTGACCGAATCGGTGAAGGAACACTACGACCAGCAAATCAAGAATGACTTTTGGGATTCGCTCCAAACCGTACTTGGAAACACCGTTGCGGCGACGGTGATGTTTTACCGGCACTTCGGCCACACGTGCGCCATTCCAGTAAGCATAGATTGGAATGAAGCGGTGCATTTCTCCATAGAGGTGCACGCCCTCCAACGCGTTCCGACGGTAAGCCTTTAGCGAACATCCGTAATCATGAAGATGGACGCCGGAAACCAGGGAAATGAATTTGTTGGCGACCCGACTCAGCAGATTTCTCCGGATCGGTGCATCCCGACGCTGCGCTCTCCAGCCTGAGACGACGTCGAAACCTTCGTCGAGCTTGGTCAAAAGTTGCGCAATGTCCGCCGGATCATTCTGAAGATCGCCATCCATTGAAATCAGGACTTCGCCGTTGGAAAAACGGATGCCCGCCATAAACGCCGCCGTTTGGCCAGTGTTCCTACGCAAACGTACGACCCGAAGCTTGGACCTGGTCAACTCGCGAAGCACGGTTGAGGTTTCGTCCGTGCTGCCGTCGTCGACGACAACAATTTCATAACAAAGGTCGAGCGCTTCGAGAGTTTCCCAGAGCACCGGAAGCAGCACACGCAAATTCTCTGCCTCATTATAGACGGGCAGAATGATAGAAACGAGCTGGGAAGTCATACAAAAAGACTTGTAATCCTCCGCACCCGCCCGAGCAAATCGTTCTCCGCTGCTCGGATCCCTGCGAGAGCAATCGGCAAGCTCTTGGGCCGAAGCGCTCTCCACTCCCCAAGACTTTTTCTTTGGTTATTGTCGATTTGGTGGACGAAGTAAACGGAGAGCTCCGGCGAGAGCGGGCAGCACGACGAAATGCGTTGCATGTGCTGCAAGTCCCAAAACGTGCCGTGTGAGAGAGAGAATTGCATAGCTGGTCGCAGCGACGATTCCGCCTATTTCGTTTAAGAGCCGTCGACCCCAAAAAAAAGAGCAGCACGACCGTGGCCAGGTTTACAAGTGGGGAGCCCAAGCAGCCGAGTTCTGACCGCGATTACGACGGCTAGCGTGGCAGCGAGCAAGACCCACCAAGCAGCACGCAAGGCTCTGTTGGAAATGTCGATCTTATTTTCGCGCTAAAACTGCGATGAGGGCTGCCGGGAGTGCGCTCTTGTCCTAGGGACGGGCTGGCCTGGCTTGGGTTGGCACGACGAGTGCTTATAGTAACCATAATTACTATGGTTACTATAAGCATGCAGCCTTATACGTCCCGGAAAATCTGGCTCATTATCGCCGGCTTGATTTGC
>Ga0209526_10003867_pt1 | contig 10205 bp, 8 predicted proteins | sample JacPinW_OM2H0_M1_FD_188566 | JGI IMG/M metagenome (GOLD analysis project Ga0209526, IMG submission 188566) | Forest soil microbial communities from Algoma, Ontario, Canada - Jack Pine, Ontario site 1_JW_OM2H0_M1 (SPAdes) (version 2) | ecosystem: Environmental > Terrestrial > Soil > Boreal... | reverse complement strand
CCACTCCGGCGAGCCCGCGGCACCAGCGCGCGCCGATGCGGAACGCGCCGCCGAGCAGCCGGCCGATCTCGCGCAACGCCCGGTGCATCGGCACGCGGGCGGCGTAGAGGAAGATCTGCGACAGAACCCAGAGCGCGAAGATCGACGCCGCGGGGTTCGTCGGCCAGAAGTAAAAGCGTTGCATCTCGTTCTCCCTTTCTTCGTTGAAGCGTCAGCGGGCCAGAGCCCAATCGAGCGCCCCGCGAATCGAGGGCTCGACCCAGAACTGTGCAAAGCGCACCCTGCGCCGCAGGCTGCGGACCTTCCCGATCCGGACCAGCAGGCCCGAGAGCAGGCGCCTGGCCTCGTCGCGAACCCCGTCCCGCCGGAGTAGATCGGCAAGGTCCAGCGTCCCATCGACGTGGCCCGGCTCCAGCTCCAGCACTTGTCGCAGCAGCATCACGGCAAGAGGACGCTGCCGCTTCTTGCGCAGCATCGAGCGTCCCTCCAGCAGCGCGAGCACGGCGTCCTGCCGCTTGCCGCGTTTCACCTGTTCGTTCGCGATCCGCTCCCAGTACTCGACCTGCTCGGGGAACGTCTGCGCCGCCACGGTCCAGACCGCGATGGCCTTGGGCGCGAATCCCACCTTGAGGTATCCGTCGGCCGCCTGGTCGAAGTTCTTGCGGGCCTCGTCCCAGCGCCCGACGCGAGCGAGAAGCGGCGCGAGCTTGGAGCGGACCACGTGGTCCGCCGGATCGTGCTCCAGCACTTTGAGGTAGCCGCGGACGGCCTTGCGCACGCGGCCCCGGGAGCGCGCCTTGTCCGCGGCGGCAAGCGTCTTGCCACGATCGAAGTTCCTTCGCCAGAACACGGAGAGAACCCTAGAGTTTCTCGCGTGAAGGTCGAAAGGGGCTGTGCGTGCGCGGTCCCGCGCGGATGTGCGCGGAGTCCGCTACAGGAGCGGGATCTGCGCCGGTGAAGGCGCGGCAGGCTCGGGCTCGGGCTCGGGGTCGGACGCGGGCTCGTAGGTGGGCGCGGGCACGTCGAAAACGGCCTGCAGGGGACCGTGGTCGCTGGTGCCGAACTCCCGGAACCCGGCACAGGAGGTCGCTTTCTCCGCAAGCCCAGTGCTGGCGAGCACATAGTCGATGCGCCAGCCGATGTTGCGCTCGCGAAGGTTGCGCCAGGGCGCCCACCAGGTGAAGAGGCGGTCGTCGTCGGGGGCGAACTTGCGCCCCAGATCCACCAGGCCGCGCGAGAGGATCTTCGCGAGCAGCTCGCGCTCCAGCGGCGTGGTGCCGATCTGGTCCGTCTTGCGCAGCTTGGGATGGACGTCGCGTTCCTCGCGGGCCACGTTCAGGTCTCCACAGAGCACGAGGCTTCTGCCTTCCGCCTGGGCCGCGGCGGCGAACCTGTCCAGTCCCTCGAGGAAGCGGATCTTCGCGGGCAGATCCTTGCCGCCGTTGGGAACGTACGCCGAGGCGACGACCAGGTCGCCGAGCTGCGCGGTGACGATGCGAGTCTCGTGATCGAACTCCGGATGGACGAAGCGGGGCCGCCCCGGAAACGTGCTCTTGCGCAGGTGCAGGGAGACTCCCGAGTAGCCCTTGTGCCCGTGCCAGAAGCACCAGTACCCCGACAGGTCGCAGAGCGGGACCGGAACGTGCTCGGGCGAGGCTTTGATCTCCTGGAGGCAGACCACGTCGGGCGATTCGCGCTCGATCCACTGCAGGACCTCGGGCGCCCGGGCGCGGATCCCGTTGACGTTCCAGGTGGCGACCTTCAGGGGCATCGTTGCCGCTTCTTATCGATGGACCGGAGCCGTTACAAACCGGCGATCGGTTGGCGTTGTCGTTTTGGTCCCCCGCCTCCGGCAGCGGCTAGAAAAACGAAAGGCGGAACCCCGAAGGGTCCCGCCTCCCGGCGCAGCATCCACGAGGGGGGGTTCGCGGACGCCGCGAGCAATCAGACGTTACTTCTGCTCCTCAAATTCAGCATCCACCACATCGTCTTTCTTCTGGCCGCCCGCCTGTCCACCGGGCTGGCCAGAAGCCTCCGGACCCGCCGCGCCCGGGCCACCCGGCGCCTCGCCAGCAGCCTTGTAGGCTTGCTCGGCCATCTTGTGCGACGCCTGCATCAGCGTCTCGGTGGCGCTCTTGACCGCCTCGACGTCGGTGCCGTTCAGCGCGTCCCGGACGGCCTTCACCTTGGCCTCCAGCTCGGTCTTCGTCTCGGCGGGGATCTTGTCGCCCAGGTCCTTCAGGGACTTCTCCGTCGCGTAGGCGAGGTTGTCGGCGCGGTTGCGGATCTCGATCTCGTCGCGCCGCTGCTTGTCCTCGACCTCGTGGGCCTGCGCTTCCTTCACCGCCTTGTCGATGTCCTCCTTCTTGAGGCCCGAGCTGGAGGTGATGGTGATCTTGTTCTCCTTGCCGGTGGCCCGGTCCTTGGCCGCGACGTGGACGATGCCGTTCGCGTCGATGTCGAAGGTCACCTCGATCTGCGGCACGCCCCGGGGAGCGGGCGGGATGCCGTCGAGGTGGAAACGGCCGAGCGTCTTGTTGTCGCGCGCCATCGGGCGCTCGCCCTGGAGCACGTGCACTTCGACGCTGGTCTGTCCGTCCGCGGCCGTGCTGAACACTTCCGACTTCTTGGTCGGGATGGTGGTGTTGCGCTGGATCAGCTGCGTGGCCACGCCGCCCAGCGTCTCGATGGAGAGCGTGAGCGGAGTGACGTCGAGGAGCAGGATGTCCTTCACCTCGCCGGTGAGGACGCCGCCCTGGACGGCCGCGCCGATCGCCACCACCTCGTCGGGGTTGACGGAGCGGTTGGGCTCCTTGGCGAAGAAGTCCTTGACGATCTGCTGCAGCTTCGGCACGCGCGTCGCGCCGCCCACCAGGATGACCTCGTCGATCTCCTTGGGGCTCTTCTTCGCGTCCGCCAGGCACTTCTTGGTCGGATCCAGCGCGCGCTGGAAGAGGTCCTCGCACATCTGCTCGAACTTCGCGCGGGTGAGCCGCTTGACCAGGTGCTTGGGCCCGGTCTGATCGGCGGTGAGGAAGGGCAGGTTGATCTCCGTCTCCATGGTGCTGGAGAGCTCGATCTTCGCCTTCTCCGCCGCCTCCTTCAGGCGCTGGAGCACCATCTTGTCCCGGGAGACGTCGATGCCAGTCTCGCCGCGGAACTCCTGGATCAGCCAGTCCATGACCTTCTGATCCATGTCGTCGCCGCCGAGGTGCGTGTCGCCGTTGGTGGCGACCACCTCGACGACGTTCTCGCCGACCTCCAGCACCGAGATGTCGAAGGTGCCGCCGCCGTAGTCGAACACGGCGACCACTTCGTCCTTCTTCTTGTCGAGGCCGTAGGCCAGGGCCGCCGCGGTGGGCTCGTTGATGATGCGGCGCACTTCCAGGCCGGCGATGCGGCCGGCGTCCTTGGTGGCCTGGCGCTGGGCGTCGTTGAAGTAGGCGGGGACCGTGATCACCGCCTCGGTGACGGTCTCGCCCAGATAGTTCTCGGCGGCCCGCTTCAGCTTCTGCAGGATCTTGGCGCTGATCTCGGGCGGGCTCCACTTCTTCCCCTGGATCTCGATCACCGCGTCGCCGTTGTCGCCCTTGACGACCTTGTACGGCACGCGCTTCTGCTCGCTGGTGGTCTCCTCGTACTTGCGCCCCATGAAGCGCTTGATGGAGTAGACCGTGTTCTCCGGGTTGGTGATCGCCTGTCGGCGGGCCACCTGGCCGACGAGGATCTCGCCGTCCTTGCTGAAGCCCACCACGGACGGGGTGATCCGGCTGCCCTCCTCGTTCTCGATCACCTTGGGGTCGCGGCCTTCCATGATGGCCACCACCGAGTTGGTCGTCCCCAGGTCGATTCCGATGATCTTTTTCGCCATTTCGCCTTGTCTCCCTGAATTCTTTCGCGCCGGTAAAGTCCCTCGAGCGCAGGCCTTGGACCCGCCCTCCGGCGGTCGGGTCTAGGGTCCGCCGCGGTGCGGCGCTACAGTAAGTACCCGTAGGAGTGTGTCAAGGAGCGCAGTGCAGGCAGGCGAACGCATCGGCGGCAGATATGTCCTCGAGCAGCGACTGGGTCTCGGGGGCATGGGTGAAGTCTGGCTCGCCGAGCTCGAAGGAGCAGGCGCCTTTCGCAGGCGTGTGGTCATCAAGCTGCTCGCGCCCGAGCACCGGGGGGACCCGCGCATCGCCACCATGCTCGCCGACGAGGCCCGCGTGGTCGGTCAGCTCCACCATCCCGGGATCGTGGCTGCCCTCGACTACCTGGAAACGCAGGAGCACGGGCCGGTGTTCGTGCTCGAATTCGTGGACGGGATCTCCCTCCGGAATCTACTGAAGCTGGCGCGGCGGCATAACGCTCCGCTCCCCGAGTCGCTGGCCGCGCACATCGGCGCGCAGGTCGCGCACGCGCTGCACGCGGCGCACACCGCCGTCGGCCGCGACGGCCAGCCGCTTCAGGTCGTGCATCGGGACGTCGCGCCGGACAACATCCTTCTGTCCCGGTCGGGCGCCGTCTACCTGGGAGACTTCGGCGTCGCGGGCGCGGTGGGAAACGCCGAGGTCCGGCGGGATGAACGTCCCCGGGGAAAGCCGGGGTACACGGCGCCCGAGCAGGCGCGGGGCGGCAGCGTCGGGCCGGCCGCCGACATCTTTTCGCTGGGCCGAGTGATCGCCTCCGCGGCGGACGTGAGCTGCGGACCGGAGTTGCGCGCCGTGATCGAGCGCGCCACCGCCGAGAATCCACGGAACCGGTTCGCCACCGCCTCGGAGATGGCCACGGCGTTGCTGCACGCAAGCCCGGCACCGAGCGACCCGGATCGCGCCCTTGCCGAGTGGCTGCACCGGTACGCCGGCGACGCCATGGTCTCGCGCAGGTCGGCCGCGAGCGCGGTGCCGCGGTCTGATCCGCCGCCTGCCGGGCGGCGTTCGGCGGGCGGTCCGCGGCGCCTCGAACCGCACGAGCCCCTGTTCGCGGCCGTGCCCCCGCCGAAGCGGACGCGGCTGAAGGTCGCCGCAGCCGCGGCCGCCATCCTCATCCTCGCGCTGCCGCTGATCCTGATCCTGAAGGGTCCGCGGCGGACGAAGTCGCTGCTGCATTCCGCGATCGCCAGCGCGACCACGGCCTCGCATGGGGATCTCCGCGTCACCTCCAAGCCTGTCGGAGCAGAGGTCTATGTCGATGGAAACCCGCGAGGATTCACGCCGCTGCGGGTCGAGCTGCCGTCCGGAAAGCACCTGGTGCGCGTCGGCTTGCCCGGCCTCGGACGCTGGCGGGCGGCAGAGGTCGACGTGAAGGACGGCGTGGAGCATCGGCTCGAAGTGAACCTCGCGGAGTAGGTGCATCTGCGACGTTCGCACGGCTTTGCCGACCCGATTGACGAATGCCCTCCAGAAATGCGGAACTTGCAGGCGTGCGATCGCTGGCTCACCCGCTGCTTCCTCTCGTCGCTGTCCTCGCCTCCCTCGGGGCGGCGCGAGTGCAATCGTTGACACGCTATTCAAGATACGCTACTCCTGCGAATGCATTCACGCGAGGCTATTCAAAGCATCAGCTGGCGGGCGAGGGCGTGGGAGGCGGGCAGGACCTTGAGCGAGGGGGCGATGGCGCAGCGCGAACTGGACGTCTTCGACGCGCTGGAGGCGGAGTATCCGCAAGGGATCTCCGCCTCCCAGATCGTCGAATTTTTCGCGCCGCGCGGCGTGAAGCTCGCACAGGCGACGTTCCGCAAGTACGTGCAGCTGGGGTTGCTCCCGCGCAGCCGGCGGGTGGGAGAGAAGGGCAAGCACCGCGGGTCGAAGGGCCTTTACCCGGCGAGCGCGGCGCGCCGGATCCACGTGATCAAGTCGCTGATGGACGAAGGGATGACGCTGGAGGACATCCGGCACTCGTTCATCTTCTTTCGCGGCCAGCTGGACGGAGTGGAGCGGTCGCTGGACGAGCTCTTCGCGGCCCTGGAGAAGGCGGTCGCGGAGAAGCCGGAGTTGAGGCCTTCACGGCGCAAGGAGCTGGAGCGGCTCCTCGCCGAGAGCCGCAAGCAGGCGAATCAGTTCGTCAAGGACATGGAGCGTACGGTCTCCGAAATCACCGCACGGGAAGAGCCCGGGAAGGGGTAAGGCTTTTATGAGCGAGCCGAAGCGCAGCGTTCTCCCCGTCATCGAGGATCCGGAAGACAAGCCGCGGCAGCGGGCGCGGACCATGAGCCGCAAGGAGATGGCGCGGCTCTTCCGGCAGCAGGCCGCCTCCGGCGGACTCGATCCAGAGCTGCAGGGGTTCATGTCCGAGCTGGACGCCACGCGTCCCAAGACGCGCGGCGACTGCGCCGAGGGAGAACGGCCCTGCCCCTACGTCTCCTGCAAGTACAACCTCTACGTCGACGTGAACCCCCGCACCGGGTCGGTGAAGATGAACTTCCCCGACAAGGAGTTGTGGGAGCTCTCCGAGACCTGCGCCCTGGACGTGGCCGACCGCGCGGGCATCACGCTGGAGGAGGTCGGGGTGATCATGAACCTGACCCGCGAACGCGTGCGCCAGCTCGAGATGCGCGGCCTGGCCAAGCTGCGGGTGATCGCGGACGACGAGGCCCCGAGGCTCACGGACGACGACGACGACTAGGCGCGGCGCCACTACACCTCAGCGCCTACGCTTGAGCCTCTGATGCCCCCCGGCGCCGCTACACCTCAGGGGGACTTCTAGCTGTGGTATGGACGCGTCATGACCGTGGCACGCGCCCTGATCAGCGTCTCCGACAAGACCGGCCTGGTCGACTTTGCCCGCGGCCTGTCGGCGCTGGGGATCGAGATCCTCTCGACCGGCGGCACCGCCTCGCTCCTCTCCAGCGAAGGCGTCAAGGTCAAGCAGGTCCAGGATTTCACCGGCGCGCCGGAGATGCTGGGCGGTCGCGTGAAGACGCTGCACCCGAAGGTCCACGGCGGCATCCTGGCGCGCCGCAAGCTCGCCTCGGACCAGGCGGACATCGAGAAGCAGGGACTCCAGCCGATCGATCTGGTGGTGGTGAACCTGTACCCCTTCCGCGAGGCGGTCGCGAAAGGGCTGCCCCATGAGCAGGTGATCGAGAACATCGACATCGGCGGGCCGTCGATGATCCGGTCCGCGGCGAAGAACGCCGAGTACGTGACGGTGATCGTGGATCCCGCCGACTACGGGGTGGTGCTGGCCGAGCTGCAGCAGAAGCGCGAGGTGCACGAGAGCACCCGCCAGCGACTGCAGGCGCGCGCCTACGCCCACACCAGCGCGTACGACGCGGCCATCGCCGGCTGGCTGGCCGAGCAGATCGCGAAGGCGCACCCGGAGGAGGGTGGCGGGTTTGCGGAGTCTCCTCCTCTGCCGGAGTACCGCCGGCTCCAATCCCTTCGCTACGGCGAGAACCCCCACCAGCGAGCAGCCTTCTACGCCGCGGTGCCGCAGCCCAGGGAACCCACGCTGGCCACGGCCCGGCAGCTGCAGGGGAAGGAGCTCTCCTTCAACAACCTGCTGGACGGCTCGGCCGCGCTCGAAGCGCTCAAGGAGCACGCCCTGGGCCCCGAGGGGCCGGCGGCCGCGGTGATCGTCAAACACACCAATCCTTGCGGGGCCGCCCGGGCAGCCACCGTGTTCGACGCCTACCGGATGGCGCGCGACGCCGATCCGGTGAGCGCGTTCGGCGGGATCGTCGCCCTCAGCCATCCGGTGGATGCGGCGACCGGCGCTGCGCTGGCGGAGACCTTCCTGGAGGCTGTGATCGCGCCGGGTTTCGAGCGCGGCGCGCTCGACGCGCTGAAGGGGAAGAAGTCGCTGCGGCTGCTGGAGGTCCCGCTGCTGGCGGAAGGGCGCGACGCCTGGACTCCCGAACCGCGCGAGCTGCGCAGCGTGCCCGGAGGGCTTCTCTTACAGTCTCGCGATCTGGCGGACGCGGACCCGCGCGGGTGGAAGGTGGTGACCCGACGCGAGCCCACGCCGGACGAGTTGGAGGCGCTGGCGTTCGCCTGGAGCGTGGTGAAGCACGTCAAGTCCAACGCCATCGTGCTCGCGCGCAAGGACGTGACGGTGGGAATCGGGATGGGCCAGACCAACCGGGTCGATTCGGTGCGCATCGCAGCCCAGCGCGCGGGAGAAAAGGCGCGGGGAGCGGCGCTGGGATCCGACGCCTTCTTTCCCTTTCCGGACGGAGTAGAGGAAGCCGCGCGCGCCGGAGTCACCGCGGTGGCCCAGCCCGGAGGGTCGGTGCGGGACGACGAGGTGATCGCGGCGGCGGATCGGCTGGGCCTGGCGATGGTCTTCACCGGCGTGCGGCACTTCCGGCACTGAGATGACGGCGTAGAAATGACCAAGGTCGTCGTGATCGGGAGCGGAGGGCGGGAGCACGCGCTGGTGCGGGCGCTGCGGCGGGGCGGAGGGAATCGCGAGATCGTCGCCATCCCCGGCAATCCGGGCATCGCGCGCGAAGCGCGCTGCATGCCGGCGCAGCCCTCCCTCGCGGACGCGGCGCTGGCGGAGTCGCCCGACCTCGTCGTGGTGGGCCCGGAAGCTCCTCTGGCGGAGGGATTCGCCGACCGCATGGCGCAGCGGGGAGTTCCCTGCTTCGGTCCGATCCAGGCTGCGGCCCGCATCGAATCGTCCAAGGCTTTTGCAAAGGATGTCATGCGCGCCGCCGGCGTGCTGACCCCGCGCGCGGAATTGTTCGAGGACCCGGCTGCGGCTCGCGAACACGCGCGCCGCCGGGGCGCCTGCGTGGTGAAGCTCGACGGGCTGGCGGCGGGCAAGGGCGTGATCGTGGCCGACGATGGCGCCGGGGCGGCGGCGGCCGTCGACGAGCTGTGGAAGCCGGGCTTGAGGCTGCTGATCGAGGAGCGGCTGACCGGCCGCGAGATCTCGATCATCGCCCTCTGTGACGGAGAGACCGTGCTGCCGCTTCCCCCCGCCCGGGACCACAAGCGGCTGCTCGATGGCGACCAGGGTCCGAACACGGGCGGAATGGGCGCCATCTGCCCGCCTTCGGACGCGACGCCGGTTCTGGTGCAGGAGGTGGTGCGAACCGTCCTCGAGCCCACCGTGCGCGAGCTGGCACGGCGGGGAACACCGTTCGTGGGGGCGCTGTACGCGGGACTGATGCTGACTCCCGGCGGACCCAGGGTGCTGGAGTTCAACTGCCGCCTCGGCGACCCGGAGGCGCAGGCCATCCTGCTCCGGCTCCGCAGCGACCCGCTCCCGCTCTTCTTCGCCGCCGCGCAGCGGCGCCTCGCGGGGCAGAAGCCGGTCTGGGATTCGCGCACCGCTGTGGCGGTGGTGCTCGCGGCGCACGGATATCCCGGCGCCCCGCGAGCGATGGACGAGATCCACGGCCTGAGGGCGCTCGCGGCGGAGGAAGGAGACGATCTCTGGATCCTGCATGCCGGCACGCGGCTCTCGGCCGACCAAGTGGTGACCGGGGGCGGGCGGGTCCTCACCGTCGCGGCGCTCGGCGCCGGGCCTGCGCAGGCGCGCGCCCGCGCCTACGGGGCGGCGGCCCGCATCTCCTTCGCCGGGATGCAGCGCCGATCCGACGTCGGGGCGGCGGAGCCGTAACTGGTCCGCGGGCGGCAAAAACTTGGTGGTCAGCTCGATCGCCTGATCCTGTCGGAGCTTCTCCGCCTCTTCGTCGCGACGCTCGGCGGGGTGGTGCTCATCTACCTGGTGATCGACTTCGCGGACCGGGCGCACACGTATTCCGGCCGCGCCTGGGGACGTGCGGCGGCCGAGCTGTACGCGAACAAGGCGGCGGTGGTCGCATACCAGCTCGCTCCCGCCGCGTTGATCATCGCGGCGGCCCTGGTGGTGACGCTGCTCTCACGCCGCGGCGAGCTGACGGCGCTCCTCGCCCTCGGAGTCCGGCCGGTGCGGCTGGCGATCCCGATCGCGGCCTTCGCCGCGGTGCTCGGCGCGGGACTGTTCTGGCTGGGTGAGCAGGTGGTGGTGGACGCGGACGCGCGGGCGGAAGAGATCCAGGTCAAGCGCTTCAACCGCTGGGGCGACTGGGCGACCTATCACGCCGGGTCGTCGTGGCTGCGGGGCAAGCAAGGCCGCATCTACCATCTCGGTCCGCAGCGCAACGGCGGCTGGGAGCCGGCCACCGTGCTCGAGATCGCGCCCCCCTTCCGACTTTCGCGACGCATCGTTGCCCGCCGGATCGAACCGGTCGGCGGCGGGGCCGGTTGCGACCCCGGTGCTCCCAACGGCTG
>Ga0209526_10003865_pt1 | contig 10206 bp, 9 predicted proteins | sample JacPinW_OM2H0_M1_FD_188566 | JGI IMG/M metagenome (GOLD analysis project Ga0209526, IMG submission 188566) | Forest soil microbial communities from Algoma, Ontario, Canada - Jack Pine, Ontario site 1_JW_OM2H0_M1 (SPAdes) (version 2) | ecosystem: Environmental > Terrestrial > Soil > Boreal... | reverse complement strand
AAGCCGATGAAGACGGCGCGATGCTGCTGCGGGCAGCGCTCGACGACATGACCGATGCCCTGCCAAAGGCCCGACGCAGCCGTGTGGCTTCTGATGGTCTTGACCGCTGGCGCGAGACCTTCCGTGTGATCCAAGCAGGCGAGGTCTGGCGCAACTACGGAGAATTCGTCAAGACGCATCGGCCGCGGCTCGGTCCGGGGATTCGCGAACGCATGGAATTCGCGGCAAAAGTGCCGGAGCGGGATATCGAGCAGGCGCGGCAGGAGCACGCGCGAGCGCGCGATCACATCCGCGCAATGGCGCAACCGGGCACCATCCTTGCGCTGCCAACCGCGCCTTGCGTCGCGCCGCTCTTAGATACTCCGTCCGATGCGCTGGAATCGTTCCGCGTGCGCGTCATGCGCCTCACTTGCATCGCAGGCCTTGGCGGACTGCCCCAGGTCACTCTGCCCATCGGATCGCTTGCCGGCTGTCCCGTCGGACTCTCGTTCATAGGCTGGGCCGGCGGTGACGAAGCCCTGCTGGCGCTCGCCGTGAAGCTCGCGCGCCACTGCGGATACGTAAATTAAGCTTCAAACAGCGCCATCACATAATAGAAAGGCCGCCATCGACGGCGAGCGTCGCCCCGGTGATGAACGAGGCCTCGTCGCTGGCAAGCCAGAGAATCGGCCAAGCAATCTCCTGCGGCGTCGCCCAGCGGCCGAGCAGCGATGTCGTCTGGCGCTCGGTCTTGAGCGTCTCGACGCTCTTGCCCGCGGCCTTGGCTTTCGAGATATGGAAGTCGGTCAGCGTCGAGCCGGGACAGACCGCGTTGACGCGTACGCCGTGCGCCACTTCCTCGAAGGCGAGCGTGCGCGTCAAGGCCAGGATGCCGGCCTTGGTCGCGTCGTAGAGGCCCATGCCCTTGCGGCCGGTCAGCGCATAGCACGACGAGACGTTGACGATACTGGCGCGACCGCTGCGGCGCAGCGCCGGCAGCGCCGCCTTGCAGTAGTTGGCGGTGCCAATGAGATTGACGCCGACCATAGCCTGCCACTCGGCGGGGGTTGAGTCGGCGATCGCGGAATAATTCCGCATCGCCGCGTTATTGACCAAAATGTCGATCCGGCCAAAGGTCTGGAGCGCATGCTCGACCGCGCGCGCGGCCGCGCCGGCGTCGGCAACGTCGGCCGCAAACGTCGAGACGCGTGCGCCCGGCACCTGTTGCGCAATCGCCTTCATCGTGACTGCCAGCGCATCCGCGTTGGCATCGACGAGCACCGCCATCCCGCCTTCAGCGCAAACGAGCTCACCGGTCGCCGCGCCGATGCCCGCGCCACCGCCCGTGATCAGCGCGGCTTTGCCTTCGACCCGGTTCATACTCGCAGTCACTCGGTCGGAACGATGCCGAGCTCCTTGGCGGCGGCAGCGACGCGCGCGCGCTGCAGCTCGATCGCGGCATGGAATTCCGCAGGGCCGCCGAAGTTGGGAAGCTGCCCAGTGTCGTTGAGCCGCGCCGCAATCGCGGGATCGGCGCCGACCTCCCCGACATCCGCAGCGATGCGCGCGCGCAGCGCCAGCGGCATTTCGGGGGGCCCGAAAAATCCGACCAGCCCGTCGAGCGCGAGGTCCGGATGGCCGGCCTGCGTGACTGTCGGCAGATCGGGCAGCACAGGGGCTCGAACGCTGTTGGTGACGGCGAGCAATTTGATCTTGCCGGCCTGCAGCTGAGGCCGCACGATCGCATAGGCCGTTTCGTTGAGCTGAATGCGCCCGGCGGCGAGGTCGTTGGCCGCCTCGACCTGATTGCGATACGGGACCTTCGAGAGGCTCAACCCAGCATTACGCAGGAACCCTGCCACCAGAAAGTCGATGGCGCCGGTCGTGCCAGCCCAATTGAGCTTGCCCGGCTGCGCGCGCGCCAGCGCGACGAACTCCGTGAGCGACTGCGCCGGCAGGTCCGCGGGCACCGCCATGACGATGATCGTATTCGACACCCGGGCGATCGGCTGCAGATCCTCGGGCTTGTAGGGGAGGTTCTTGTAGACGAAGGGATGCGCGGTGAACGAGGACGTCGGCGAGGCCAACAGCACGTGATCGTCTTGGGCGGCGATCATCGCGCTGATTGCAACGAGCCCATCGCCGCCGGGGCGGTTCTCGACCACCACCGGCTGGCCCCAATGCTTGCTCAGCCGGTCGGCGAGCAGTCGGGTTCCGATATCGACGCCGCTGCCGGGCCCGAGCGTCACCAGGAACTTCACGGGGCGCTGCGGCCAGGTTTGCGCGGGCGACGGCGTCGCCGAGACAACGAACGCAAACGCGGCCGCCAGAATGCAAACGCAACGCAGTCTATTGCGCATCGGCCTTCTCCAAATGCGCCGTGAGTCGAACGGCGCGTTCAGATCGAATACACTGGCTGCTCTAAGCCGCCGGTCAAGTGGGTCTTAGCCCATTCCTGCGGCTTCACGTTGCGATCGAGCAGCACGCCGGCGGCGCGGACGCGCTGTGCGTCGGCGTCGAGCGCCGGCGGCGTGGCGCCATCCTGCGTCGCGATCGCAGCTTCGTACAACATGCGGCGCGCCATCACGATCGCGCGGTCAGTCGGCAACAGCTTCTCCTTCGCGTGATCTTGGATCGGCCCCATGCTCTCCTGCAGCGAGGCATCCTGCATGGCGATGCCGAAAACGCCGCTATAGGCGCGCTTCTCCTTTTGTGCGCGGCGATCGATCAGGTAGTCGTTGTCCTTGTTTGCCAGCGGCCGGAACGTCCCGGGCACGTAAGGGCAATGGATACCCTTGCCCTCCTGCATGTGGCGCCGCTCCTCCTCGGACAGCGGACGGTCGGGGCGGAAGTTGATGCTCCAGGCCCAGCAATGGTGATCGTCGATCGGCACCCAGACATGACCGCCGAGCGCGTGATCGCCGAACGGCGGGATCAGCGTGAACCACGGAAACAGCCACTGGGTGACCCGCCAGTAGTAGGAATCGGGCTCGCCGTTGCGGCGGCCGTACAGGGTCAAGCCGAAGGGCGCGCTCTCGATCTCGAAGATCACGTTGCCATCGGCCTTGATATACTCGTTCGCCTTGGTGCCCTCGTGCATCGGGTCCTCGTCCACCTCGAAGCGGTGCACATAGGACACGTGGCTGGTGTCGATGCCGCCTTCCATGGCCTGAAGATAATTGCACTCCTGCAGGCGTTTCGAGACGAAGACGTGGCTCGCCGGCAGATTGCACCACTCGACGGCGGGGGGCGCGGGTTCCTTGCCCTTCGGTCCCATATAGGCCCAGACCATGCCCGCGCGCTCGATGCAGGGGTAGGCCTTGATCCCCATGTGCTTGCAGGCCTGGGGCGCCGACGGCACGTCGACGCATTGCCCGTCAATCGCAAACTTCAGGCCGTGATAGGCGCAGCGGATGCCGTTCTCCTCGTTGCGGCCGAAGTAGAGCGACGCACCGCGGTGCGAGCAGAATTCATCGACCAGCCCGACCTTGCCGTCGCTGTTGCGAAAGGCGATGAGCTTCTCGCCGAGGACCTGCGCGCGCACCGGCGGACCATCGGACTCGGCGACCTCGCTCGCAAGCAGGATCGGCACCCAATAGCGGCGCATCAGGTTGCCCATCGGCGTGCCGGGGCCGGTGCGCACGAGCGTTTCGGCCATCTCCTTGTTCATCGCGGTGCGACCTTTCTTGCGCTCAAGCCGAGAGGGGTGGCAGGGAGGAAAGCGCTCACTCGGCGACCGTGCTCGGGTTTTTCTGATCGGCGACCACGAACACGATGATCTTCGTGCGCTTGTCCGCGCTTGGGTTTCGGGAAATGGAGTGGACCGCAGTCGGCGGCTCGTAGAACGTCTCGCCCGCGTTTAGGATCCGGCCGGGTTCTCCGTTGATGGCGAACTCGTAGGTGCCTTCGATCACATAGCCAAACGTGTGATGGCCAGGATGCCGGTGCGGAGGGCTGCTGCTGCCGGGCGCGCGATCGAGCAGCGCGATGCGGACCTCGCGGCCCGGCAGATCGGCGAGCGGTTGAACGAGGAGCGGCTTGGCGGCCGCTGGCGCGGGCTGGGCCGATGACGCAGTGACGAATCTCGTCGCCGTCCAGGTGCCGAAGCTGGAGAGAAGGCCGACGATGATGGCCACGCCGGCATAATGGTGGACGAATGTCCTGCTCGCCTTCGTCATGCATCCCTCCCGTTGCAACGCGCGACCGTTCAAGTCATCAAAACGCGATCCGTCGCTGAGCCTCGCGTTCCTTAAATGCCGCGATTCCAGAAGTCGTAATAGGGTTCAATGTTCATGGGCAGGAACGCATTGTAATTCGGCCAAACTTCATATTTCGGCAGCTTGATGTCTTTCTGGGCATCGGCATAGGACTTGCCCTCGCTCACCGCTTGCTTCACCGCGGCAGAAAGGTCCTGCAGGTAGGCGAGCTCCTCGCGCGCATTGTCCTTGGTCCCGGTTTGCTTGCCGCCTGGCCCCGGGTGACCGGGAATGAGCGTCTCCCAATCCATCGCGATGACCTTTTTTAGCCCCTCCTCGATGTCGGGGATATAAGTGTCGGCCATGGTGCGGAACTGCACGCCCTGGATCGGGATCCAATCGACCGTGAAGATGATCTTCTCCTTCGGCAGCCGCATCACCAGCGTGCTGTCGGAATGATTCTTGCCGATATAGTTGAGCTCGAGCGTGGTGCCACCGAGTGTGATGTTCCTCTTACCGCCGACAACCTGGTCGGGGATGACCACGTCATCGGGCTTGAGCGCGGCGATGCGGGCCTTGGCGTTCGCGTGGGCGACAAAGGTCGCGCCGAGGTCTTTGAACGGCTTGCCGCCGGCGATGTGGTCGAAATGGCTGTGGCTGTAAATCACATATTTGATCGGCGCTTTGGTCACGGCCTGGATCGCGTCGATATAGGGCTTCGCCGGCCGCCGCTCGCTAATTGGGTCGGTCGCGATCACGCCCGCGGGCGTGACGATGAACATCGACTGATGATTGCCATAGCGAAAGATATGGACGTTGTCCGTGACCTTGGTGGTGGCGAACGGCGGCGGAGCTGGCTGCTGTGCCTGCGCAGGGACGGCGAGCGCGATCGTGATGATTGCCGTGAGCATGCCCGCGACGTGAATCCGCAACATTGTCGTCTCTCCCTAGCGTGACCGCCCATCCCCTGAGGGCGGGCCACAAATCTCGCGTGCGGTCACTTCGAATGCAATGGCCATTGGCTCGATTCATGGACGGCACCGTCGGCGAGCGGTCGGTATCAGCGGCAACGATGCAGTGCTCCGCCGCAAGAGGATGGGTCCGGCACGTCCCGGACCAGTGCTGTTGTAAACGCCGAGCATATCGGCCTACATTGGTTGTAATTCGCTTCGACGATGCGTCGAAATCTGCGAATGTGCGAGTGTGGGTGCGCCGGCAGAGATCGGCGCCACACCAGCCGGCGGTGTGGCCGCTCTTGGCATCGTCGAGGCGATGGGCGAGCCTCCCAGTCAATTCACCCGTATCATGGGAAGGGGAAATGTATGGACCGCAGCAGCTATTCGCGGGGAATGACGCGACGGGCGTTCGGTGTGTCGTTGGGGCCGGGCATGTACGTGCTGGGAATGGCTGTCGCGAACGGCGCGCCGCTGAAAAAAGTGCCAACCGCGACGGGAATCGACGCGCTTTTCGTCCCATTCGTGGTCGCGGCCGAGCTCAAGATCTTTGAAAAGTACGGGCTGGAGACCAGCTACAAGCCTTTCGACGACGGCAACGTCGCCCTCGACGCGCTTCTCGCCGGCAGCTCGGATATCGGTGCCACCACCGAACTCGGCGGGCTCTCGCGCTGGGACAAGGGCGGCAAGCTCTACGTGACCTCCTACTCGTCCACCAGCGGGCAGCAGATCGGCCTTGCTGGACGCGACGATATCAAGAGGCCGGAAGACCTGATCGGCAGGACCGTCGCCTATCCACGCGCCACCGGCGGGCACCTCTACTTCATCCGTTACGTGAGGAAATACAATCTGCCGGTGGACAAGATCAAAGTGAAGTTCATGCAGGCGCCGGAGATGGTGGCCGCGCTCGAACGTCGCGATATCGACGCCTTCTTTCTGTGGGAGCCGTGGCTCGACAAGGCGGCACAGCTCGTGCAAGGGGCGCGCGTGTTGGCGCGATCGGGCGATGACGGCGTTTTCATTCTCACGTCCTACGACTACTACTCTCAGGGGCTGATCGACGACCAACCCCGTGCTGCTGCGGCGACGCGCGCGCTCATCGAAGCGACGGATTTCTGCAACGTCAACGCGGCCGAGGCGGCCAAGGTCGCCGGCAAGGCGTTCCGGATTCCGGAAGCCGACATGAAGGTTTACATGAGCCGGATGAACTACCGCGTCGAGATGCCCAAGGACGTGGTGCTGGGCAATTTCCGTGGCGCTGCTGAGGTCGCGCTCGGCGAGGGCATCATCAAGAAGATGCCGGACTGGAACGACTTCGTGCGTCCACAACTCATGAAGGAGGTTGCGCCGGATCGGGCCGTCGGTTGGTAGGCCTTCCGCGGCCGGCGGCGACCCGCAGGCAGCGGAGCGCGGCGGTCAGTGGCAGAAGAATTCCTCGTGGCGCGCGACGTAAGCTACCGGTACGCGGCTCGCCGGGGCGTGGAAGCGGTATCGGTGCTGCAGCGTTTTTCCGTGAGCCTCACGGAAGGAGAGTTTTTCTGCCTGCTCGGGCCGAGCGGCTGCGGCAAGACCACGGTCCTCAACCTGATGGCGGGCTTCCTGGAGCCGGTCAGCGGCATGCTCACCCTCGCCGGCCGGCCGATCCGGGGGCCGGGAATCGATCGCACGGTGGTGTTTCAGGGCGATGACGCGCTTTTCAACTGGCTGCGCACCATCGACAACGTGGCGTTTGGCCTGCGGATGCAGGGCATGTCCAAGGACCGCCGGCACGCCGTCGCCCGCGATTACCTTCATCTCGTGCATCTCGGTGGCCAGGAGAACAAGTATCCCGGCGAACTGTCCGGCGGCATGAAACAACGCGTGCAGATCGCCCGCGTGCTTGCGAGCGACCCCAAGGTGCTGCTGATGGACGAGCCCTTCGGCGCGCTCGATGCTCAGACCAGAGGACGTATGCAGAGCGAGCTTGTGGAGATCTGGCACAAGACCGGCAAAACGATCGTGTTCATTACCCACGATATCACCGAGGCAGTCCTGCTGGCGGATCGCATCGGGGTCATGACCAAGGGGCCGGAATCGCGGCTCGACGCAATCATCCCAGTCGACCTGCCGCGGCCGCGCCGGCGCAGCAGTCCCGGCTTCGGCGAGATGTGGGAACGCATCAACGCGCTGATCGAGAACGAAGAGGCGAGTAGACCATGACTGAGGTCAGCCCCAGGCCCGCTGAGGCTATGGCGCCAGCGCCGCGCCTGCCGCTCGGCTGGATCAAGCGCGATCATCTCATTTATGTCGCCTCCATCATCGGGTTGATCGTGCTGTGGCACTTGGTCGCCACCACGTTCTTCAAGCCGCAGTTCTTTCCGCCGCCGCTCCTGGTGCTGTCGACCGGACGGGAGATGCTGGAAAGCGGCGAACTGATGGAGCACGTCAGCATCAGCCTGCAACGCATTCTCGCGGGGTTCCTGATCGGCAGCGCGATCGCCGCTCCGGCCGGTTTGCTGATGGGCTCAATTCCCGTCGTCCGCGCGATCTTCGACCCCTATGTGCAGTTCTTTCGCTTCGTGCCCTCGCTGGCATGGCTGACCCCGGTGGTGATCTGGTTCGGCATCGGGGAGACATCGAAGGTTCTCATCATCGTCTATACGACGATCTTCATCGTGCTGATCAACACCATGGTCGGCGTGTCGCATATCGCCCCGAACAAGCTGCGCGCCGCGGCCTGCCTCGGCGCCACTCCCCTCAAGGCATTCATTTTTGTGACGCTGCCGGCGACGCTGCCGTTCATCCTGACCGGCATGCGCCTTGCCATGGGCAACTCGTTCGCAACCGTGGTCGCCGCCGAGATGATCGCGGCGGATTCCGGCCTCGGCTATCTGATATTCAACTCGCGCCTCTGGATGGCAACCGACAAGATCTTCATCGGCATCGTATGCCTCGGGGCGCTTGGCCTCATCACGGACCGCCTCTTCCGCTATCTGATCGTCCGCTTCGCCCATCAATATGGGCCGATCGAATAGCCCGTTCGGCTTGCGGGGGGTGATGCGCCCCTAAACCTTACGCCATTGTCAGCGCCACTGCGCAGGTGGTGACGATGTCGTCGACGCTGGCGCCGCGCGACAGGTCGCTGATCGGCTTGGCGAAGCCTTGCAGGAAAGGGCCGATGGCCTTGGCCCCGCCGAGCCATTGCGTCAGCTTGTAGCCGATATTTGCCGCGTCGAGATCGGGAAAGATCAGCACGTTCGCATCGCCGGCCACCAAGCTCGGCGTCTTCACCTTCTTCTGCGCCACCGCCGGCACGAGCGCGGCGTCGGCCTGCAACTCGCCCTCGACGGCAAGCTCGGGCGCCCGCTCGCGCGTGAGCGCGAGCGCGCGCCGGATCTTGTCGACCTTCGGGTGTTGCGCGCTGCCGTGGGTCGAGAACGACAGCATGGCGACGCGCGCGCTTTCGCGCAGCAGCTTCTCCGCGCTGCGCGCCGATGCGATCGCGATGTCGGCGAGCTCCTCGGCTCCCGGCTCTGCATTGACGGCGCAATCGGCGAAGACGAACGCCTTCGGACCTCGCCCAAGAAAATCCGGCACGACGATGAGGAAGAAACTCGAAGGCAGCGCAATTCCCGCGGCGAGCCCGATCGTCATCAATCCGGCTTCGATAACCCGCCGGGTCGGATTGGCCGCGCCCGCGATCATGGCGTCGGCGTCCCCCTGGCGCACCATCATGCCGGCAAAATAGAGCGGTTTCGCCACCAGCCGGGCGGCCATGCCCGGCGTCATCGTCGCCCGACCGGCGGCGCAGGTAGACGCATAAGAGCCCAGCCTCGGATGGCGCCGCGGATCGATCACCTCGATCCCCGAAACATCGAACGCCGCGCGCGAGGCCATTTGCGCGATCGCCGCTTCGTCGCCGAGAACGATCGGAACCGCGATCCTTTCCCGGTGCAGACGGCAGGCGGCCGCGAGCACCCGCTCGTCGTCGCCCTCCGGCAGCACGACCTTGCGCAAATGCTGCCGTGCGCTATCAAAAAGCTCAGCCAGCAGATCCATCTGTCTCACTTAGTGAGAAAACGTCGTGCCAGGCACGAGGGATCAATGACCGAAACAACCGAAGCAATCAAGATTCACCGCGGCTTGAAAGGCGTCTACTTCGATCGCTCGCCGTGCACGTTCATCGACGGCAAGGCGGGCGACCTGCGCTATCGCGGCTATTCCATCCACGATCTCGCCGAACATTCGAGCTTCGAGGAAACCGCGTGGCTGCTGCTCAATGGCGAGTTGCCGAACGCGCGGCAGCTCTCCGCCTTCGACAACGACCTCAAGGCGGCGCGCAGCCTGCCCGAGCCGATCTACGGCATCATCCGCGTGATGAAGTCCGCCCATCCGATGGACGTGCTGCGCACCGCCGTCTCCGCGCTCTCGGCGTTCGATCCGGAGGTCGCCGACATCTCGCGCGAGGCCACGCTGCGTAAGGGCATCCGCCTGACCTCGCAAGTCGCCATGATCGTCGCCGCGCATTCGCGCATCCGCGAGGGACTCGAACCGGTAGCCGCCGACCGCGGGCTTGCGCATGCGGCCAACCTGTTGTGGATGCTTACGGGGGCCAAGCCGAGTGGCGACGCAGCGCAGCTCATCGACCGCGACCTCATCCTGCATGCCGAGCATGGATCGAATGCCTCCTCGTTCACGGCGCGCGTTGTGGTCGGCACCGAGGCCAACCTGCACGCCGCGATCACGGCGGCAATTGCCGCTCTGTCGGGCCCCGCGCACGGTGGCGCGGCGGAAGACGTGATGAAGATGGCGGAGGAGATCGGCGATGCCGCGCGCGCTGCCGATTATGTGCGGGCGAAGCGCAAAGCGGGCGAGCCGGTCACCGGTTTCGGTCATCGCGTCTACCGCGCCGAGGACCCGCGCGCGCGGCATATGCGGGCCGGCGTGGAGCAGCTATCGAAGGAAATGGGCGAGCCGCACTGGTACGAAATTTTGCAGGCGGTCGTGCAGGCGATGGCGCCCTACGCGCGCCACGGCGTCAACGTGAACGTCGATTTCTATTCCGGCGTCGTCTACCACCTGCTCGGCATCAAACGGGA
>Ga0209526_10003864_pt1 | contig 10207 bp, 5 predicted proteins | sample JacPinW_OM2H0_M1_FD_188566 | JGI IMG/M metagenome (GOLD analysis project Ga0209526, IMG submission 188566) | Forest soil microbial communities from Algoma, Ontario, Canada - Jack Pine, Ontario site 1_JW_OM2H0_M1 (SPAdes) (version 2) | ecosystem: Environmental > Terrestrial > Soil > Boreal... | reverse complement strand
GATATCGCGGAGCGACTGCTCAACCTCGTTCGGCGAAATGCCAGCGTCTTGCAATCGTTGCGGGCTAGAAGTAATTAAAGTGTGGATTTCGACGGTGTCGCCTGAGCGGATCCGCAACACTGGTGGGATGGTCGCATCATAATATCCCCACTCAATCGTCTTGGGACTCGGTTCAAGAGTGTACTTCGTGCCGCTGGTTGATGAGTCTTTCTGCTGAGACTGAGCAGACTTAATCGTTGGCCCAGGCGCCAGCATAATGAAAACTGCGGCAATCAGGGCGGCAAAAGGGGTTTTCATGCGGGGAAGACTACCAGATCGAATGCCTTTCTCCAATGGTTGCCTAATCTGCGAAGCTCCTCTTGTTGATTAGATAGCTTCGACAACGTGATGCCCCTGCGGCTGCCTTGTCGAACGAAATGTGTTGTTCCGCCAAGAAAGTGATAGGATGTGCGCCCTGTCGAGGAGTTTTTATGAAAAAAATCGCAGCCATTCCATTTGTAGCAAGCGTGTTCCTTCTTATCACTCTGCGTGCCCATGTGGCTGACACTATTGTGCGAACTGCCGATGCCCGCACTTCTACGGCGTCCCCTCAGGAGCCTTCGCGGGACGCAGAATCCGATGCTCGTATCAAGCGTATGGAAAACGGACTCTTGCCTGCGGCAACGATCAAAGGGCAAGCCGTCCAAACAATGAATCTCGCTGAGCGGATGCAGCACTACAACGTCCCCGGAGTAAGTATTGCGTTTTTTGCAGATGGCAAAGTCTCCTGGACTCGGGCGTACGGTTTCGCGGATGTCGCCACCGAGCAGCGTGTAACGGACCAAACGCTCTTTCAGTCCGCATCCATCAGCAAACCCGCGGCTGCGCTGGGAGTATTGCGCCTGGTGCAAGAGGGTAAGCTCAGCCTCGACGAAGATGTAAATCTCAAGCTGCGCTCGTGGAAGATTCCAGAGAATGAATTCACGAAGGAACAGAAGGTGACGTTGCGCCGCATCTTGAGCCACAACGCGGGAATGAACATCCAGCGCTTTCCTGGCTACGCTGCGGGCGAGCCGCTGCCGACGACGGTGCAGATTTTGAATGGAGAGAAGCCTGCAAATACCGTTCCGATTCGCGTGGACACTGTGCCGGGCACGATCTGGCGATACTCTGGTGGTGGCTATGTGGCTATGCAGTTGTTGCTTTCGGATGTCACCGGGAAACCTGTACCACAGCTCTTGGACGAACTCGTGCTACGCCCGATCGGAATGACACACAGCACCTTTGAGGAGCCATTGCCAAAGAATCTATGGTCCTCGGCCGCAACCCCGTATCGAGAGGATGGCCAACCGGTAAAAGGAGGATGGCACACTTACCCCGAGATCACGCCTGCTGCTCTTTGGACAACACCCAGCGACATTGCGCGGATGGCGATCGAAGTGCAGAACGAGTACTCGGGAAAGTCGCACAAGATTCTTTCGGCAGACATGGTGCACCAGATGCTGACGCACCAAAAAGACGATTGGGGACTCGGATTCGCGCTAGAGACGCCTGGACACAAGCGGCGATTCAGTCACGGCGGCTCGAACGAAGGCTTCCGTTGCACTCTGCAAGCGTATACGGAGGCTCCCGGCCAGGGAGTTGTCATCATGACGAACGGTGATCAAGGCTGGAACCTCCTCAACGAAATCCTTCGTGCGATCTCCAAGGAGTACGGCTGGCCAGACTTCCAACCGCAAGAACACGTCCTCGCCAAAATGGATCCGGCGCTCCTGCCAGCGTACGCGGGCGCGTACGCGGTTACCGGAGCGGAAAAGCCCACCCTTGTGACGCTGAACGGCTCTCACCTCTACGTGCAAACCGACGCGCTGGGCCCGGAGCCGCAGGAACTGTTGCCAGAGTCGGATGCGCAGTTTTTCGTTACGTCGGCGCCACTTGTTTTTGATTTTCAAAAGGACGAAAAAAGCGTCATCACCAAGATGATTCTTCACAGTGATTTCCAGACAGTCGAAGCTAAGAAAATCCAATAGTGCATTCGAGGCTGGCGAGCCACATCTACAGTGGGTCATGCCGGGGTAAGAGTTGCTAGATGCGCTGATGGAAAGCGGAAAAGTCGGCGGCCCTCTTGCAAAGAAATATGATATGAGAGTAAGGATGATCCAAGCGCTTTGGGGCGTACATGAAATTTGAATCCAGACATTCACCCCGCGAGAATGGCGAGTGCGTAAAATCCTTGATTAAGGCTGTTCGTATTTTGGAGGCCCTCGGGGATTGTCCTGGGGGCTTAGGAATTACGGAATTAAGCGGGATCCTACAATTCCCAAAGAGTACGGTGTATCGTCTCATCGCCACGCTGGAAACGGTTGGTTATGTTTTCTTCGACGTACCTACTTCAAAATATGTTCTTGGAAGCCGTGTGGCTAAGCTGGGCGAGCAGCTCAGTCAACAGTTTCCGCTGCTCACATTTGGTGTGCCAGCACTGGAACGCCTCACCCGAGAATGCAAAGAGGCCAGTCATCTAGCGATCATGGAAGGGACGGAAGTTGTCTATATATCCCACGAAGAGATCACAGAACCGATACGAGTCAGTTTTGGTATGGGACACAGAGCCCCGGTTTACTGCACCGCGGGCGGCAAGGTCTTTCTTGCCGGGCTCTCAAATAGCGGAATCTTGACTCTTTACAAAAACAAAAGGAAGTTCGAACAACGCACACGACGCACCCTGACCAGCCTCAAAGACCTTTTATTTGAGATAGCAAACGTGAGGAAAGTAGGGATCGCTTACGATAACGAAGAATACGCGCCAGGATTGTGTTGCATAGCTGCGCCGGTCAGGGACTTCTCCTCAAGAACGATCGCGGCGATTAGCTTATCCATGATGAAACATAGAATGACGGCGGAGCGCAAAGCAATCTTCAAGGAAGCGCTGCTTCGGACGAGTGTTGAGTTATCCGAAAAGCTTGGGTTTTTGCCGTCCTTGTCAAAGCGGACCGCCGCTCCACCTCATCAATCCAAGTTACGGACTCTCGCCACAGAAACACCGCTGAAATTTGGCAGCCTCTCGAAACAAAGTGCATTTTTTAAATTAAGCAAAACTAAATTCTGAATCACGACAGTAAAAAGATCTAAAGTTGTTCCGCTATGCGGAACGATGTGCCGGCAATATTATTGACAGGCTGTGCCCCCCATGCTACCAACACACTCCGTCTGAGCTTGCAAGCAGCGGTCGTTCCCAGGGGGATTCCCAAGGCTCAATAAAGATGCAAGAAAGGTGGCTATATGGTCTCGCTCCAGAAATGCATTGGGCTACTTCTCATCTTGGGACTAATTTCTGTCTATGGGTATGCCGACACGAACGGTAAAATTTATGGACAGGTCGCGGACCCGTCGGGTGGGATCATCGTTTCTGCCACGGTCACCGTCACAAAGGTGGATACTGCCGAGCGTAAGACCGCGCAAACCGATTCGCACGGGAACTATTCACTGCTAGCACTTCCCCCCGGGCAATACGACCTCCAGGTTCGGATGGCGGGTTTCCAGACGTATGAACAGCGGGGCATCAAGGTGGACGTCAGCTCCGCTCTCGAAATCAATGTAGTGATGGCCGTGGGTTCGACGGAATCGAAGGTCGAGGTGACCGCTGAAGCCCTGCGTGTCGAAGAGGCCAACACGCAATTGGGCGATGTCATCGGGGGAAGAACCATGGAGAATTTGCCCCTGAATGGACGCAGCTACACGAACTTGCTAGGTCTCCAGTCGGGAGTCATCCCCGTCTCGAGCGGAATCCCGGACACGATCGGCGCCAGCGCCAGTGCAAGCGAATCCACGGGAAACGTCTCCATAAACGGCCAACGGGAGAGCGCCAATGGCTTTATGGTGAACGGCGGAAACATCGAACAAGCCCGCAACAACGGAGCCGCGACCATCCCGAATCTCGACGCCGTCGCTGAATTCCGAGTCATCACGAACAGCGTCGATGCCGAATATGGCCACTACGCTGGCGCGCTCATCAGCGTGATCACCAAATCCGGCACCAATGAATTTCACGGTAGTGCCTTCGACTTCCTCCGCAACACCGATCTGGATGCGCGAAATTTCTACGATACCGAGCGCGGCCTGTTTCGGCGCAACCAGTTTGGGGGTACGCTCGGAGGACCAGTTCGGCGCGATAAACTCTTCTTCTTCGTCGATTACCAGGGAACCCGCGAGTTGCACGGCATCAGTGGAGGACGTGTTCCGGTACCCACGCCTGACCAGCGGAATGGCGATTTCTCTGCGATCGCCGCCAGTGCGCTTACCGGCTCCGTAGGTGGCCCCTTCTGGGCCAGCGTCCTCTCCAAGCGCTTGGGCTACGCGGTGACGTCCCTCGAACCGTACTACATGCCCGGCTGCAGCAGTCCGGCTCAGTGCGTTTTTCCGAACGGAGTTATCCCGCAAGCCGCTTTTTCACCCCCCGCTAAGGCGCTTCTGCCGTTCATCCCTTTGCCGAATTCGAACGGATTTTTTGTGGGCTCGGGTAATAATTACGATACTAATGCCAACCAGGGTGGCGTGCGCGTCGATGCGAACACTCGTTGGGGCATGCTTTCTGCCTACTATTCCATCTACGATTCGAGCCTCCTCAGACCATACGGCAGCAATAACGTACCCGGGTTTGGAAACCTCGATACATCGCACCCACAGCAGATCAACCTCAGCGATACGAAATCCTTCGGCACCACCGCGGTGAATGAATTTCGCTTCAATGTGTTGCGTTTCGTCAGCTGGGTTAACAATCCTACGCAGGGCCTGGGCCCCAAGCTCAGTTCCCTGGGTTTTGTGACTCCGGCCAGCCTTAGTACGGGTGGGATAAGTCCGGCAGACCCTCGTGTTGAAGGCATTCCGTCCATCATATTTAACAACTACTCGATTGGGATTCCGCAGTTCGATTATCAGCAGTATCAGACGTCACCGCAGTTTATGGATAATTTCTCCAGGGTAATCGGAAGTCATTCCACGAAGTTTGGTGGAGAATATCACTACACACGTTTTCGTCAGCGGTTTCCGGAGGCTGATGCAAATGGTCTTTTCGCGTTCACGGGCAGTGAAACCGGCTCGGACTTTGCGGACTATCTCATTGGCGCACCCACCTCTTTCCTTCAGTCGAGCGATGACGACTACGACAATCGTAAAAACTACGTAGGCATTTATGGGCAGGATAGTTGGCGCGCGAAATCGAACCTGACCCTCAACTTCGGCCTGCGATGGGACTGGATCCAGAACTGGTACGAAAAACACAACGGGACTTCGGATACGTTTATCCTGGGCGAACAGTCCGTGCTCTATCCTACGGCACCTCGAGGATTCGTTTTTGCGGGCGATCCCAGGCCCGGCGGAGGCAAGATCCCTCGAACCGTCGCGAATACTCCACGTGACAACTTCGCGCCCAGGATTGGGATCGCCTACGCTCCTTCTGCAACCAGGGGGATACTCAAGTGGCTGTTAGGCGGCCCCGGTAAGACAAGTATCCGCGCAGCCTACGGCCTTTTCTACACCAACAACGGGGGCTACCAAGCCTATCTCATTACTGGCGCGCCTCCCTTCGTGGCCGTTTGGACCGCACCCACTCCTCCTCTGTTCGAGGCGCCCTATAGAGACCGGGTTGACGGCACTATCCTGCAATCCCCTCCATACCCGAACTACATCCCTCCCAAAACGGGCGTTACAACGTACCAGGGGTGCGCGACTTGCCCTGTGGCACCCATTAACTGGGAATTGCCTTTAAACGGAGTTCCAGTTTGGTCGATTTATAATCGCACCCCATACGCCGAGGATTATCACTTTACGATTCAGCGGCAGTTCGGTCCCGAAACGGTGTTGAGCGTTGGCTATGTGGGGAGTCAGGGGCATGCTCTTATGGATGCGTTTGAAAGCAACCCCGGCAATAGCAAGCTTTGCTTGAGCTTGAGCCAGCCGTCTGAGGTGGCACCGGGCACGCCAACGTGCGGTCCCTTCGGAGAAAATACCGTTTATACACGGGCTGACGGGACAATCGTCAACAGCACTCGCGGGCCATTGGGGGCCAATTTCGTCAGTAACCCCTTTTATAAGACAATCGGCAACTCGAATTACAATTCTCTGCAGGCCAGTGTGCGGCACAACTCGAAGAGCCTCAGTTTGGAGGCCGCGTACAGTTTCAGCAAATCGATCGACAACGCTTCGGATGAACGGGACAACGTGCTCAATCCATCCAACCCGTCACTCAGCCGAGCTCTGTCTTCCTTCGACATTAAACATATTTTCGTACTCAGTTATAACTATCTACTGCCCCTTGAACTTTTGACCAAGAACCGTTGGCCGCGCCTAACGCAAGGCTGGCGGCTGGCGGGTATCACCCGATTCTCTAGTGGCCTCCCGATTCAGCTCTTCGAAACTGATGACCATTCCTTTGTGGGTGAGTTTTTTGGCAACATGGACGTACCTATTTATAACGGTGGAAGGCTGCACTTCACTAATCCGCGATCAAACCAGCCCTACTTCGATCCGTCGCTATTCAGTTTGGAACCAATGGGCGTCTTGAACACCTCCGCCCGGCGATTTTTCCACGGTCCCGGCATCAACAACTTTGATATGTCTCTATTGAAGGACACCCGGATCTCGGAGCGCGTTACCGTCGAGTTCCGAGCCGAATTTTTCAACGTCTTTAATCATGCTCAATTCAACAATCCAAGCGGGAACATCAACTCGAGCGCTTTCGCAATAGTTAATAGCGCTCGCGACCCGCGCATCGGACAAGTAGCGTTGAAGATGCTCTTTTGAATTGCTCAGCCCGGCGCGGCACTCTGAACCCAGTCGCGCCTGTCAAACCGTAGTCTCGCGGGGCAGACATATCGAAATCCTGCGGCCACTCACTGAATTACCACGGGCTGTTATCTTGGCTTGATCTGACAACCATATCCACGGAGGAGGCCTAGGTAAATGACATTAGTGCTCAAGTCTCTGTGCAGAAATTCTTGGCAACGCAGGAGAAAACAGCCGATGTGGGGCCGGCTGTGGTTGGCTACCTCTCTTGTGGCAATCATCGCACCTTCGCTCTGCTCAGCGCAAGACGCCACGAAGCTCTCTCCGGAGGCTCGGGAATTCGTTCGCGTGGCTGACCCCGTGGTTGCACTGACACACGTCCGGGTGATCGACGGAACTGGCGCGGCGCCTCTCGAGGACCAGACCGTGATAATCGAACGTGGACGTATTGCAGCTTTGGGAAGCTCGGCAAAGACCTCGGTGCCAATCGGTGTGAAAGTGATCGACCTACATGATTTCACGTTGGTTCCAGGCCTCGTCGGAATGCACGAGCATATGTTTTACCCCTCCGGCGGTCCAATGGCTGAGAGTGGCGGAGCCCTCTGGTACAACGAACTGGGTTTTAGCGCACCGCGTTTATACTTGGCTTGCGGGCTCACATCCATCCGCACGGCGGGATCCATGGAGCCTTATGCCGATCTCACTCTCAAAAAGTGGATTGATGAAGGACGGATGGTCGGACCCAAAATGCACGTTACGGGACCCTACCTTGAAAACTCACCGTCCTACCCTCAAATGCACGACCTCACCGGCCCGGAGGACGCACGCAAAACGGTAGAGTATTGGGCCGACGAGGGCGTTACCTCTTTTAAGGGCTACCGACACATCACGCACGCTGAACTCGCTGCGGTAATCGAGACAGCTCACAAACGCGGTTTGAAAGTCACGGGGCATCTTTGCGCAGTGGGTTTTCGTGAGGCTGCGGAGCTCGGCATCGACAACCTCGAGCATGGGCTCTTGGTTGATACCGAATTCGTTCCTGGGAAGAAACCTGACGTATGCCCGTCTTACCAGGAAGCTGACACGGCGCTCTCCAAGCTGGATGTGATGAGCACACCGGTTCAAGAAATGATTCGAGACTTGGTCAGCCATCACGTTGCCGTGACGTCTACACTCTCAGTTTTCGAAAGCTTGCTCCCGAATCGCCCGCCACTTTCGCAGCGCGTCCTCGACGCGATGATGCCCGAAACGCGCATCGAATACTTGGCTGAGCGGGCGCACATCGCGGAGAGTGCCGAGTCAGGAGGCGGCTTAGGCACTCAGTTGTTCAAAAAGGAGATGCAATTTGAGCGCGCCTTTGTGAAAGCTGGAGGCTTGCTCATCGCCGGCGAAGATCCGACTGGAAATGGAGGTTCCCTGCCGGGATTTGGTGACCAACGTGAACTGGAACTCCTCGTCGAGGCCGGGTTCACTCCGGTTGAGGCCATCCAGATTTACAGTGCCAATGGGGCAGCCTGGCTCGGAGAGTCAGACCGCATCGGCACACTCGCACCTGGTAAGCAGGCAGATCTTGTGGTGATCCGCGGTAATCCCGCAACGCGCATTGCGGACATCGAAAATGTGGAGATGGTCTTCAAAGAGGGGATTGGATACGACTCTGCACGGTTGATTCAGTCGGCAAGCGGTTCGGTAGGGTTGCACTGAGGGCCGGAAGAAGTTTGCGCCCAAATGTCGGACGACGAAATAGCGCGGTCAAATCAGAGTTCACATCTTGAGAAACACACAGAAGATACGCCAATCAAAGAAGTTTCTCGACGCGACTTCATCCAAACAAGTGCTGCTGGGCTACTAATGAGCGTACCTCACTTCTCCTCCGGCAGCGGTCCCCCGCAGCGCGCGTCAACCCCGGCCGATCTTGAACTCTGCTTTATGCCGGCTACAGTTCTTGCCGAAGAGATACGCACAAAGCGGATTTCACCGGTTGAGGTCATTGACGCCGTCTACGCGCGTCTTCATGAGATCAATCCGAAAATTAACGCCTTTTGTACGCTAACCGAAGAACAGGCGCATTCAGCGGCTAAGGAATCGGAAGCGGCGGTGATGCGCGGTGAACAGCTTGGCGCGCTTCATGGCGTGCCCGTCTCGATCAAGGATCTTCTCCTCACGCGAGGGGTGCGCACCATGTACGGTTCGCGGATCCGGAAGCACTATGTACCTGAAGAGGACGCGCCTTCTGTCGCGAAAGTGCTTGCCGCAGGCGCAATTCTAATTGGCAAAACTACTACACCGGAGCATGGATTTAAGGCCGTAACCGATTGCCCGCTCACAGGAGTGAGTCGAAACCCTTGGAATTTGAACAAAACTTGCGGGGGATCCTCGGGAGGGGCTGGCGCGGCCATTGCCGCTGGTCTTGGTACCCTCGGGATCGGTACCGACGCCGGAGGCTCTATTCGTATCCCGTGCTCGTTTAACGGGATTTTCGGAATTAAACCATCCTTCGGCCGCGTGGCCGCCTATCCTCCTTCGCCCGTCCCCTTCCTGGTCCACGTTGGACCGATGACACGCACGGTGCGTGACGCAGCACTCATGCTAACGGCAATGGCGGGACCCGACGAGCGTGATCTTCTGTCGCTTCCCGCCGACGCGACTGATTACCTATCCGCTTGCGACCGTGGAATCCGCGGCCTTCGCGTGGCTTGGAGCGCGACGCTCGGCTACGTGAAGGTCGAGCTCGAAGTGGCACACCTTACACAGGCGGCCGCAAGCATCTTCGAGAGTGATTTAGGTTGCAACGTGGAAGCGGTGGATCCTGGGTTCGGGAGCCCATGGAGCTTCTTCACCGTGCTCTGGGTAACGAGTTGTCTCCTACGATTACGTGATTTCCTCAAGGAATGGGAAAGCCGGATGGATCCAGACCTCGTCAAGGTGGTCAAGCAAGGCGAGCGCCTCGCGCCAACCGATTACGCGGAGGCATTGGCGAAGCGCTCAGTCCTTTGGGAAACGACGCGGAAGTTTTTCGATCGCTATGATCTACTGCTCACGCCGACATTGCCGGTGATGCCATTCGATGTTGGAAGGATCGCTCCGGAAACGATCGCTACAGACAAAGGATTGCTGCCATTCGGCGATTGGATTCCCTTCACGTACCCGTGGAATCTAACCGGCCAGCCGGCCGCTTCGGTGCCATGCGGGTTCACGCGTGAGGGACTGCCAGTGGGACTTCAAATTGTAGGCAGGCGATTTGCAGATGCCATGGTTCTCCGAGCAGCATCCGCATTCGAACAGGCGCGGCCATGGGCCCACACCCGCCCGTTTTAATCGACGGCCACGCGATGGAACGCGCTAACCAGACATCTCTAACAATGCCGACCTTGTCAAATCTTTTTTGAGCGCACTTATCCGTTCGCTCCGAAGAGTGGTCTTCGTTGTTTTTGTTTCGACCTCTGTG
>Ga0209526_10003863_pt1 | contig 10207 bp, 8 predicted proteins | sample JacPinW_OM2H0_M1_FD_188566 | JGI IMG/M metagenome (GOLD analysis project Ga0209526, IMG submission 188566) | Forest soil microbial communities from Algoma, Ontario, Canada - Jack Pine, Ontario site 1_JW_OM2H0_M1 (SPAdes) (version 2) | ecosystem: Environmental > Terrestrial > Soil > Boreal... | reverse complement strand
GAACCCGCCACGCCACGAGACGCGCTACGTTTTCTTTCTTTACCCCCTAGCTGTCATCTTCTCGATCATCACGATCCAGCGCGCGGCCCGCGCACTGCTGGGGCAAACGCCGATGGCCGCCGCAACGGCTGCTCTCGCCTGCGTTGCCGCGTTCGTGTTGAGTGAGGATTTCCGTCCCGGGCATCTGTGGAACATCGGTACCGAGATGGTCAACTTCCGCATCGGCATGAGTGGCCGCCTGGCAGGCCACTACCACCCGCGCAGTGACGTTCGCGCGGCCGCCACGTGGCTGCAGGCGCATGCGGCCCCGGGCGACATCGTCATAGACAGCTTCCCGGGCGTCGACTTCTACTATCGGCAAAGCGATTTCTACTTTGTGGCCGACACGGATCCCCGCTTCGAAGTCTGGTCGTGCCGCCGCGGCACCACCCAGCGCTGGAGCAACCTGCCCATGATCCACTCCTATGCCACCCTCGTTGCAAAAGCTGCAACGGGACGCCGTGTCTGGATGGTCCTGGAGAGCAGCGGACTGCCGCGGATACTGGCGAAATTTCCACCCGGTGCGTGGACATTGGAGTGGACGTCGCGCGCACACGACATCTCGATCGTATCCGTCCACGAGTCCCCGCAGCAGGCGCCGCTGCGCGTGAGCGGCCCAGAGAGTTGATCTGTGTCATACGCGCCGTGTTGATCGCGCCGATTGGCTGTTTGGCGGCGGCGCCTTGTCAAATCCGGCTTGCTTTCGCCCGGCCGTTTCGGTTTGATGCTGACGTGTGATGCATTGCTTCCTGACATATGTTCAACATGGAAGTATGCATATGAATGAATAATAAAGTGGCATGCCCGGCCTGCCACGAACATGAACGGGGATACGATGAACCAGCGCTCGACCGCGCCTCGGCACGGAGCTACGCATGGCGCGCGGCTGCGGGCCGCCTCGCCTCCCCCCGCTTGGGCATATCTCTTGCTAAGATGGCTACTTAATGTCCAACGGGAAGGTATGGGGGCTAACCATGGGTGATCTGGGTGCCGTGCGATTTGCGCTTTTGGCAGTGTTAACGGGCATGGCAGCCGCCACGCCGGCCCTGGCCGCCGACCCGCCGGCGATGGTGGCCACTCAAACTGACTACAAGATCCATGCCGGCGATCAGCTCCTGGTGGGCGTCTACGACGATCCGAAGATGCCGCCCATCACCATCACGGTCACCCCGGACGGCAAGTTCTCGTTTCCACTGATCGGCATCCTGGTCGCGGGCGGCAAGACGCCGGAACAGCTGCGTGTCGAAATGGAGAACAAGCTGCGCAAATTCGTCGCCGAGCCGGTCGTGACGGTCTCGATAACCGAGGTCAAGGGGAACGTGGCGTACGTGATCGGCCAGGTCAGCAAGCCGGGCTTGATTGTCATGAATCCTGCCATCAACGTCCTGCAGGCACTGAGCATCGCCGGCGGGGGCAACCCGTACGCGAAGATGGACAGCATCATCGTGATCCGCAACTCGGTGGGCGGCCAGCGGATCATGAACTTCCACTATGGCCAGGTCGCCTCCGGCAAGAGCCTGGAACAGAACGTGCAGTTGGAGAGTGGCGATGTCGTCGTCGTCCCGTAGGCACAGGCGCGCTGCCTGGACCGCCGCTGCGGCAGGCGCCGCGGCCGCGGCACTCGCCACGGCTGCCGGGGCGGCCGAGGTCTACTATCAGCCGATCGTCACACTCTCGACGGCCTACAACACCAACATCGATCTCGATCCGGTCACGCGGACGAAGGCGGAAGGTTACTACGCGGATGCGGCGACGAACATCGGCATTGCAACACCGCAATCGGAAACCAACCTGCAGCCGCGGCTGCTGTACAACTACTATCCGAGCCTTGCGAACCGCAACCGGCTGGAGGGCTTCCTCAACATGAACACCCGCTACTCGTGGCAGCGGGACCGGTTCAACCTGGCCGGCTTCTTCGATCACCGCGACGATGTCAACGCGGAGCAGCCGGGCGCCGTGGCGAACACCACGAATCCGGATCTGGGCAACACAACTCCCACCACCGGCCTCGTGCGAGTCGGTACTACGCGCAACTACCTGATCCTCGACCCGACTTTCACGCACCTGCTCACGCCGCTCTCGAGCATCGGGGTATCGGCCGAGTATCAGCGGATGGACTGGAGTCCCGCGAACACGACCGGGCACCTCGACTTCAACTACTACCAGGGCAAGGTCTTCTACGCGAAGACCATCGACCTGCGCACTGACGTTTCGATCGGCGCGTATGGCTCGAGATACGAGGCCAAGGCCATCGACTCGCACTCCACCTCGGGCGGCCTGCAGCTGAACGGCGGGTACAACTGGACCCAGGTGCTGCGCAGTACTCTCAGCGTCCAATGGCAACGTACGAAGTTCGTGCAGAACCAAGGTCACATTTTCGATGTGACCAGCAATCCCTGGGCAGCCAATTTCACGACCGTCTACAAGGAACAGATCAGCAGCTATACCTTTTCCGTCGGACGAACGATCTACCCCAGCAGCGCCGGCGGCCTCTATACGACCGACCAGGTACGCGGCCAGTATGATCGGGAGTTGACACAGCGTCTGCATTTCACCGGCGCGGTGCGCTACTTCCGTGACAGAACCACCACAGGGGTGGTTGGCGACAATACGCGCGACTACGCGACGGGGGTCGTGAGCCTGCGATACATGGTGACCCCGACCTTTTTTGTCGCTGGCAACTACTCGTCCAACTATCAGAAGTATCGTGCCGACGTGAACTCGGCCGAGGCGAATATCGTGTCACTCTCCTTCGGCTACCGCGGCCTCGAGCGCCAGCGTTAGAACCCGCGCCATAGATGGACATACATACGAGCCAGTTGTGATGAACACATCAGCCCAGACAGAGTCAGGACTCGGCGCCTACGCCCCCATTCTGCGGCGGCGCGCCGCGTATATTGCAATCATCGCCCCCGTCTTCATCCTGCTTGCGGTCTACCTCGCGTTTGCGTTGACCCCGCTGTACCAGGCCACTGCGACGATTCTGCTCGAGCCCTCGTCCGTCGATCCGAAGGTGGTCACGACCACCGTCTTGAGCTACTCGAACCAGCAGATCGAAATCGTGCAGGGCCGGGTGATGACCATCGAGACGCTGAAAGACCCGGTCAAGGACTTCGACCCCTATCCGGGAACGGCGATGAGCGCGCACGAGAAGGCACAGAGGGTTCTCGAGGAGACCTCGGTAGAGCGGGTGGACCCTGTCACGCTGAAGCCGCTGCAGGAATCGAATGCCTTCTCGCTGCACTACCGTAACTCCGACAATGACCGCGCGGCCGAGGTCACAAAACGCCTCGCGGCGCTGTTCCTGACCTACAATCAGAAGAGCCGGCAGCAGGCCGCCGCGGGCGCGGCCCAATTCCTGGCCAAGCAGGCCGAGGACGTCAGCCGCCAGATGCGCGCCATCGACGAGGAGATCAAGGGTTTCAAGAACCAGCATGGCGATGCCCTGCCGGAGTACGTCGCGCGCAACGAGGCCTCCATCGACCGCGAGCAGCATGACCTGGAGAACATCCAACAGGAGATCCTGCGCGCCGAAGAGAAGGAGTCGCTGCTGGCCGTGCAGCTCAGCCAGACCAGTCCCAACATGATCACGAACTCCGGTGACATGACCGACCTGCCCACCGTGCGGGCCAAACTGGCGGAGGCGCAGCAGCGCTACACTCCCGATCACCCGGAGGTCAAGCGGCTCAAGCAGGCATTGCAACAGCTCAGTGACGGGCAGGCGGCGGTGGGCGGCAACGGAATCGTCGCGAACGCGAACAATCCGCTGTATCTGACGACCGCCAACCAGTTGCAGTCTGCGCGTAAGGAATTGACTACGCTGCGCGCCCAGGCCGCGAGAAAGACCGCCCTGATCGACTCGTACGAGCAGATGCTCCGCAAGACTCCCGGCGTCGAGCGCGAATACTCCGAGATCCAGCGGCGCCGCAACAGCCTGCAGACCACCTACCAGGGCATCCAGGACAAGTTGCAGAACGCCAACATTGCGCAGAATTTCGAGACCGAGCAGGGCGGCGAGCGGTTCACGTTGATCCGGGCACCCTTTCCGCCCCGGCTGCCCGTGTATCCCAACCGCGTGGGGCTGATCCTGCTCGGTGTGGTGCTGGGAGGCCTCTTCTCCGGTATTGCGGTAGCGATTGCCGAGGCCAGCGATTCGAATATTCGCAGCGTGCGCGATCTGCCCATGTTCGGCGACGCGCAGGTACTTGCTGCAATCCCGCATATTTCCAACACACGCGACCGGCGGCGGCGCAGGCTCGTGTTCGTATCATGGGCCGTCGCGTATGCGGCGGCGCTTTTCATTGTCGGCACGGTGGTCGTTTCGGCCCTGAGATGAGATCCCGTATTGTCGCCGACGCACGGATTCCACTATGACTATCATCGAAGCAGCTCTCGAGAAAACGAAATCCCTCCGCGGTAACCGTCCGGGGATGGCGGGTCAACCCGCAACGGCGGCGCCCTCGTATTCCCGACGCCCGGTCGAACCGGGAGTTCTGCCTACGACCCAGATTCGGGCTCGCCGCGTTGCGTTTGACCCGCATGTGGCTCGCGAGAATCGCCTCCTCTTGAGCGCATCAGTCGCCGAAGACCGGGGTACGGTTGCAGCTTATGGAATGCTTCGAACCCGAATCCTGCACCGCGTGCGCTCGAAGGGTTGGCAGACCATCGGCATAACGAGTGCCGCGCCGAAGGATGGCAAGTCGCTCACGGCTGTGAACCTCGCCTTGAGCCTGGCGCGCGAAGCCAACAGCGTGGTGGTACTGCTGGACCTGGACATGCGCAATCCGAGTGTGTGCCGCACGCTTGGCATCACCCCCCAAAACGAACTACGCGATTTCTTCGAGCTGCGGGTCGAAACGCCCGATGACCTGTTCATGTCCATCGGCATCGAGAACCTGGTGATCGCCGGCAACGCGACGGCCACGCAGCACTCGGCCGAGTTGCTCGCCTCGACCCGCCTCGAGGAGTTGCTGCAGTTCATCAATTCGTCAACGACGAATCCGCTCATCCTCATCGATCTGCCGCCGGTGTTGAGTCCGGATGATGCGCTGGTGGTCGCACCCCGCATCGATGCAATCGTTCTGGTCGCCTCCGAGGGGATCACTCCACGCGCAGACCTGCAGCAGGCGAGCGAGCTGTTGGCGGACTTTCCGATTGCCGGCCTGGTGCTCAACCGTTCCTCGGACGCCTCCCAGAAGTACGGTTATGGGTATGGATATGGAGACGGTCAGACTCCGGCGTAAGCGACCGCAAAGGTGAACAAGTTCCGCCTGCTGGTAATCTCTTCCGACCCGTATCCGCCAACCCGAGTGGATGTGTCGGTATTGTTCGGGGAGGAGCTCGCCGGACGCGGTCACAAGATCGACTGGATCCTGCAGAGCGAGGAGCATTGCACGCGTTCCTACGTGGCCTCGTGGGGCGGCGGACGTGCCTGGGTGGCTTCCGCCAATCACCGGTCTTCCCTTTTCAGCCGCATTCACAAGCACTTCGCGGGCATCTGGAACGACACGCGGGTGTTTGGCCTGCTCAAGGGCGATCAGTACGACGGCGTGGAGGTCAAAGACAAATTCGTGTCCGCCGTGTTTGCACTGCTGGCCGCGCGGTTGCACGGGAAGAAGTTCATCTACTGGCTGTCTTATCCCTTCCCGGAGGAGTACCTGCGCCGGGCGACCGACGGCACGGCGAGGTATCCATTTCTGTACCGGATCCGGGGCGCCATATTCGGTTTGCTCCTCTACCGCCTGCTGCTGCGATTCGCAGATCACGTGTTCGTGCAGAGCGACGCCATGCGCCGTGAAGTTGCACTCAAAGGAATTCCGCTGGAGAAAATGACTGCCGTGCCGATGGGGATCAAGGCACCGCAGTTCGCCGGCCCAGATACGGGACGCAGCGTCATACCACGCAACGTGCCCTCCTTCCTGTATCTCGGTTCCCTTGCGCGCTCGCGGTACATCGACTTTCTTGTGCGCGTGCTCGTGAAAGTGCGCTCCGAGCTGCCGGAGGCCAGGCTCTACCTCGTTGGCAGGGCCGAAGACGCCGCAGACGAAGACTTCCTGAAGCGTGAGGCGCAGCGACTCGGGGTGGCCGAATCCGTCGTGTTCGTCGGACAGCTTCCACAGTCGAAGGCTTTCCAATACGTACAGGAGGCCGATGTCTGTGTCTCACCGCTGTATCCAACTCCCGTATTCAACGTTGCCTCGCCCACGAAGCTGGTGGAATACATGGCCATGGGCAAGGCAGTCGTAGCCAACACCCATCCGGACCAGCAGTTTCTGATTGACGAAAGCGGCGGCGGTTACTGCGTCCCCTACGAGGAGGAAGCGTTCGCGAAGGCGATCGTCGCGCTGCTGCGTGCCCCTGACCTGGCGCGGGCGATGGGTGAGCGCGGCAAGCGCTATGCCTTGAAGCATCGAACCTATGGCACGATCGCGGACATCGTCGAGCGCCAGATGGTCAGCATTCTCGCGAGCTCGCCCACATGAGCACCCGGGCAGCGGAAAGCAACCGGCTGTGCATCGTGACACCGATGCACTCGGCGACCCAGTCAGGCGGCGCCGAGTACCAGATCGAGCGTCTCGTGGACGTGCTCAACTCCACTGGACGGTACGAGATCTATTACCTGAACAGCGTTTCCGACGGGGATGACAGTTCGGATCGATACCGTGTCGTGCGGGTCGGCAGCGATCCGCGGCCGCCCCGGTTCGGGTACCTGTGCCAGGCCCTGCCGCTGTACAAGGCGCTGGAGGAGATTCAACCTCATGCGATCTACCAGCGGGTTGCGTGCGGATACACCGGCGTCTGCGCCTACTACGCGCAACGGCATGGGACCAATCTGGTGTGGCATGTTGCGCATGACAGCGATGTTTCGCCGGACATGTCGCTCGATGGGCGCAATCCCGTCCGCCGCTTCCTGGAAAAGCGCAGCGTCGAATATGGTATCCGGCGCGCGAGTCGCATCGTGACTCAGACTACGGACCAGGCCGCTCTGCTCGAGCGCAACTATCGCCGCAAGGCCGACGCGGTCATTCCCAATTTTCACCCCATCCCGCGTGAGAGGATCGACAAGTCCGGCCAGCTCACCGTGGCCTGGGTTGCGGGCCTGAAGCCGTGGAAACGCCCCGAGGCGTTCGTGAGCCTGGCGGAGTCGCTGCGCGACCTGGCGGACGTCCGCTTCGTGATGGTTGGCGCCGATGCCACCGGCAAGGGCGAAAAACCCTGGGCAGAGGCTCTTTTGCGCCGGATCGGGCAGACCCCCAACCTGCAGTACCTCGGTACGCGCAGCCAGTCCGAAGTCAACGAGCTGCTCGCGCGCAGCCACGTCTTCGTCAACACGAGCCGCTACGAAGGCTTCCCCAACACATTCATTCAAGCGTGGATGCGGGAAGTTCCGGTGGTCAGCCTGCAGGTGGATCCCGACCGCCTGCTGGAACGGCAAGGCCTGGGTGTCGTATGTGAGGATTCCGAGCAACAGCTGACCGCGGCCGTACGGAGCCTCATTGCTGACGCAGATAAGCGCGCAGGTTTGGCGCGCAAGGCGCGTGAGTACGCCATGGCGCGGCATTCGATGGCAAACGCCGCAGGCCTGGCCGAGCTCATTGACACGGGTGGGCTGCGACATTGAGCACGCTGCTCGCCATCAACAACTACTACTACGACCGCGGCGGGTCGGAGGCCATCTTCTTCGCGCACAATCGTATGTTCGAAGAGCTCGGCTGGAACGTCGTCCCGTTCTCGATGCAGCATCCCGGGAATCACCCAACGCCGTGGTCGAAGTATTTCATCGACGACCTGGAGATGAATGGCGATTATTCGCTGGCGCAGAAACTGGCGCGCCTGCCGAAAGTCATCTATTCGTTCGAGGCACGCCGCCGCCTGGGCGAGCTGCTGGGCCGGGTTCGTCCGGACATCGCACATGCTCATAACATCTATCATCACATTTCACCCTCCATCCTCGGATTGTTGAAAGGGCGCGGCATTCCGACAGTGCTGACGCTCCATGACCTGAAGATCGCCTGCCCCGCCTACAACATGCTCGCGCCCGATGGCATATGCGAGCGCTGCAAGGGGGGCAAGGTGTACAACGTGGTCCGCAACCGTTGCATCGGCGGTTCCGCAGCGATGAGCCTGGTTGTCATGATGGAAGCGGTAGTACATAAGCTCCTCGGCTCCTATCGGCGGCACGTGGATTGCTTCGTCGTTCCGAGCCGCTTCTACATCGAGAAATTCAGCGAATGGGGAATGCCGGCGTCCCTGTTCAGGCATGTGCCCAATTTCGTCGACGTGCCGCGCTATGAGCCATGCTACGAGCCCGGAGCCGCCTTCCTGTATTTCGGCCGAGTCATCCGGCAGAAAGGTGTCGCAACGCTCATCCGTGCGGTGGCCGGGGCAGGCAAGAAGCTGCTGGTCGCGGGCACAGGCCCGGAGCTGGAAGAAATGCGGACGCTGGCCGCCGGGTTGAACGCCGATGTCACTTTCCTGGGACACCTCAGCGGACAACAACTGCGCCATGTTATTGGAAGCTGCCGTGCGGTGGTGTTACCTTCCGAATGGTACGAGAACGCCCCTGTGAGTCTGCTCGAGGCCTACGCTCTGGGCAAACCCGTCATCGGGGCGCGCATCGGTGGTATTCCCGAGCTGATCCGCGAGAACGAGACCGGCGTGTGTTTCGAAAGCGGCAATGTCACCTCTCTGCAGAGGGTACTGGAGGATTTCGATTCGCGTCCTGGTGCGCAGATTCAGGAGATGGGCAGGGCCGCGCGACGGTGGGTTGCCGAAGAGTTCACGGTCGCGATGTATCGCCAGAGAATCATGGCGGTGTACCGCGACCTGGGAGTACACGTGACAATCGCAAGCCCCTTGCCCTTGAGCGCGTCGTCATGAGGGAGTCTGAGTGCGCCCCGTAAGAATCATGGTTTTGGGCATCCGCGGGATGCCCTCAGTGCAAGGCGGCGTCGAGACGCACGCGGAGCAGCTGTATGAGCGTCTTGCGCACCTGGGCTGCGATGTCGAGGTTCTGGTGCGGACTCCGTTCGTTCCATCCAACCGACGTTCATTCGGATCCATTCGTATACGCCGTATCTGGTCGCCGCGGACATCGGGATTCGAGGCAGTGATCCATTCGCTGCTGGGGGTCCTGTACGCGGCCGTGGTGCGGCCCGACATTCTGCACATACACGCCATCGGCCCAGCCATCGTGACGCCGCTCGCGCGTCTGTTGGGGTTGCGCGTGGTCGTGACGAACCATGGGCCCGACTATGACCGCGACAAATGGGGTCCCTTCGCCAAATGGGTGCTGCGCACGGGCGAGAGCTTCGGAATGCGCTGCGCCAATGCACGTATCGCGATCTCGAGGGTCATCGAGCAGGTGATTCACGCGCGGTACGGCCGAGACTCCGATGTCATCCCGAACGGTGCCGTACCGGTCAGTCTGCAAACCGACTCGAACGAAATCGAGCGTTTCGGGGTACAACCCCGGCGTTATTTCCTCCAAGTGGGACGCATCGTCGCAGAGAAACGCCAGCTCGATCTGATCCAGGCTTTCGCGCTGGCGCGGCCGCCTGGTTGGAAACTCGTGCTGGTGGGCTCAGGTGCAGGCGACTACAGCGACAAGGTTCAGGTAGCGGCCAGGGAAGCAGGCGTAGTCTTGGCTGGCTATCAACGTGGAACGGCGCTCGCACAGTTCTACACCCATGCCGGTGTATTCGTGCTGCCCTCTTCTCACGAAGGATTGCCTATCGCGCTGTTGGAAGCGCTGACCTACGGACTACCGGTCCTCGCCAGCGCCATTCCGGCCAACCTGGAGGTCGGCCTTCCGTCCACGAGCTATTTCCCCGTCGGGGATGTGAAGGCACTTGCAGCAAGGCTCCTGGCTGTTGCGAGGGCACCGCTCGACGAAGCAGCCCGCGAGTCCCGCAGGCATTGGGTCACCGAGCAATACGACTGGGCGCGTATCGCCAAGCAGACGTACGCGGTCTATCACAGGGTGGTTCGCGAGCCGAAGCTACTTGGCAGAAGCGTGATCTAGGCGCGCGGTCACGCCCGGCCCACACGCGGTCGCCCCGGCGACGGCGACGACCCGCACGCGCACGGCCAACACGCGGCCGACCCCCGGCCACCGGTACCTTACCGCGCAGCCGCCTCACGCGGCTGCCGCAGTGCCTCGCAATAC
>Ga0209526_10003861_pt1 | contig 10211 bp, 13 predicted proteins | sample JacPinW_OM2H0_M1_FD_188566 | JGI IMG/M metagenome (GOLD analysis project Ga0209526, IMG submission 188566) | Forest soil microbial communities from Algoma, Ontario, Canada - Jack Pine, Ontario site 1_JW_OM2H0_M1 (SPAdes) (version 2) | ecosystem: Environmental > Terrestrial > Soil > Boreal... | reverse complement strand
TCGCCGGTCTATTACCATGGCGTTCAGGTCGGCGAGGTAACCGGGCACGAGCTTTCCGACCGTGACGGCTCGGTCATGGTCCGGATCTTCGTCTATGCCCCCCACGATTCGTTGATTCGTTCGGCGAGCCGGTTCTGGGCGTCTTCCGGCGTGCAGCTCGAGGTCGGCGGGCAGGGACTAAAGATTGCTACCGAGTCCCTGTTGACGCTGATTGCCGGTGGGATTGTATTCGATACTCCCGAGCCGGCGCTTAGCGGATCGCCGAGCGCGCCGGGTTCGACCTTTCGGCTCTACGCCGACCGTCAGGCCGCCGAAGAAGCTGCCGAACGCGTTCGCGTCTCCTACCGCCTGTTCTTCCCGGACTCGCTGCGCGGCCTCGGCGTCGGAACGCCGGTCGAGTTGCGCGGAATCACTGTCGGGCGAGTCTCCGAGGTGAGGCTCGAATACGACCCGAGGGAGGATACGATCCGCATCCCGGTGACAGTTGAAATCGAGCCCGATCGGATCGCGATGCCGGACGAACCATCGCGGCGGGACCCGATCGAGGAAACCAACCGGATTTTCGAGAGCCTCGTTGCGCAGGGGCTGCGTGCCCGGATAGTCAGCGGCAATTTGTTGCTCGGACAGCGTGTGGTCGAACTGGACTTTGTCGCGAATGCCCCGCCAGCGCGGCTTGTCCTTGCAAAGCGGTATCCCGAGCTGCCGGCAGTAGCGGGAGGAGGTTTCGAGGAAATCGCGAGCTCTGCCGGCAGGTTTCTCGACAAGGTATCCGCGCTGCCGCTCGATCGGTTAGTCGGCGAGATCCGTAATATGGTCACCCATGCCGATGGCGTCATCGCATCACCCGACGTCAAACACTCGTTGCACGAGCTGGACCGGACGCTCGCCAACACCGAGCGCCTGACCCGCGACGCCCAGACGCAAGTCGGTCCGCTCTTTGCCAGCATCAACTCCGCTGCCGACCAGCTCAAGGCGACTATCGCCCTCCTCGGCAGTGACCCCCGATCGAGCAACGATCTGATGCGCACTCTGACGGAGCTGAAGGATGCAGCGCGATCGATCCGCGTGTTAGCCGACTACCTCGAGCGGCATCCCGAATCCCTGCTCCGCGGCAAACCGCAGGAGGCATCACGATGAAGATGCACATCGCGCTCCCATTCGCCGCAGTAATGCTGGCCGGATGTGGCGCATCCGACCACAGCCGGTTTTATGTGCTGACCGAGAACCCGGCCGCAGCCAGTCGCGCCACTGCAATATCGCCAGCAACGACGATCGGCCTCGGAGCCATTCAGCTGCCTGCAGCGCTGGATCGGCCCCAGATGGCTCGTCGTCTCAACTCGGACGAGATTTCTTATTCCGAGAATGACCGGTGGGCCGGCCCGCTGGATGAGATGGTGAGACGAGTTCTTATTGCCGACCTCGACGGCCGATTGGCCCCCGACATGATTTTGATCGAGAACAATCCGACGTCCCAGGCGAGTCGTACGATCGCTGTCGATATCCTTCGCTTCGATGCGGATGCAACCGGGCTGGTTACATTAAAGGCGCGATGGGAGCTTCTCGGGAGAGCGGGTTCCCTGGTGGGGGCTCCCCGTAACGCGATGATCGTCAAAACCGGATCGGGTCGCGATGGCGAAGCGGTCGCCGCCACGATGAGCCGAGCTTTAGCGGACCTCTCGGGCGACATCGCAGCCGGACTGGGCGCAGTCGCTGCAATTGAGCCTGAGGGTCAAAACCGAGCAAAATTCGGTAGAAGCGTGTCAGATCTCCGGGAAGATTGACGGTGATCACCGCGCGCGGTCTGAGGATCTGGCCTATCATCCGCGTCTGCGACCCGCATCACACGCTTTACGGCGTTCTCCGCGACCTCGCGCCGCTAAAAAGCGCCACACTCATATCTGTCCGACCACCGTGCGATTCTCCAGCCCTCCGGTGTCAGGCAGCTGGTGAATACGTAATGCTCGGGCTCGACGGCCTTTTTGGTGGTCGTTAACGTATACGCTACTTGTTCACATTGGAGATTTCCTTTCCTAAACCTGCGCACAAGTTTTATGGTTCCCGCATTGCCCGTGTTTGGATTACTCCAGGAGGCAGTTGTTCCAACGGGCTTTCCGTGGATCTGGGTGTCGACAGTTCGATGGATCAAATCAAGATCGTCTTGTGTCAGCGTAATATTCGACTCCCAAGCCGGCCCCAACAGCAGCTGCGCCTGAGCCGGCGCACTCAGAAGACCTGTGAGCACCAAAACGATGGGTCCAACTCGGCTCGTCATGGCTGCACTCCAGGAGGTCACATCAGTGCCTTTAAACGACGAATGATCGGCAGCGCCTTGATGGATGTCAACTAAGCTAAGACACCGATATTTACGCCGCCAGTAAAAATTCGCTCGCCTCTTATTAGTGAGCTGGACTGAGGTTCGGCATCGAGAAGGTCGGCCTGGGAGAAAAGCTCCTGAATAATGATGGCCGTCAATTCGTGGGCGCTTGGAACGGACTAAGTTAAATGCGTTTGTGGACTTCTAAGGGTGCTGCAGGGGGTCCGCTGAGGCGTTTACTCACATGAGTGAGGTGATGGTCATGATTATCAAGACTGCAACGTGCTTGGCTCTCGCGGCCGCTTGTCTGGCGACCGCACCGATCGCTTTGGCGCAAACCAGCGGCGAGACCGTAGTCGTCACCCCGCCACCGCGCGTCGACCCCGGCGACGTGAATTGGGATCCGAACCGCAACTTGATGGAAGCCCAACAATACGATCGTCTATTGGAAACGAACCCCTCCTTTCGGATGGCGCGGATTCGCAGAGAATGCGGACCGATAACCGATCCTCAACTCCGTGCCGACTGCATTGCGAGCTTCGACCAATATGAGCCATTAGTGGCCTCGGCCGCATCTCCTCAGAGGTTTGCGTCGTCGACAAGGTCCCGTCATCACCAAACTCGCTACGTCGGCTCTTCGACAGCGCCGCGGCATTACCAAAGCCATTCCGGTCGCTGAGGCAGTCCCACCAACCGACGAAGACCAAAGCAAGCGGACGTGACGCCAATCTGCGCGGCGCCTAACTGGATCAGGCCAAGGCACCGACTATGCGAACGCCGGAAAGCTGTCCTGCTTCTGATGAGCACTGGGCGCCGCGCCGAGCCCTCTCGCCCTGGTCTAATCCGGACCTTCGATGATGGGAGTGTGTGGCGAGCCACAACTTCAGATCCGAAGGTCAAAATGAACCTCTCCGAATGCAGCTCTCCGGCCGTCATAGGCGAAATCTTGAAGGTGTGGCCGAACATCGCGAAGACGGCAGCCCTCACGATGATCCAAAAGTACGGACCGCCTGACGAGGCCTGTTCAGGGCGCCTCGTTTGGCATAACAACGGCCCATGGCGCCGCACGGTGGTTTATGCCGAAGAAGTGAAGCACAACTTTCCGACACCGCATCACGATGTCCTCGAACAGTACATTCCTTATCGCCTTCCGGTGGGGAAGTTCGATGAACCTGGCGGTATTTGATGGAAGCGTTCTCGTGGACCGTACCAAAGGCGAAATGTCGGCGCGTTGCGAGGGCGAAGCGGCAAACTTCCTCGCGCTCAACCTGGCCGACGAAATCGTGCACGGCAAAAAAGACGTCGCGACCGCGCGCAACGAGTACGGCGAGGCGATGAAAGCCAAGCAGCGGGGTAACCCGCCAGAGATTATGCAAAAGCTGATGTTCGAGGTCGGCCAATGCGGCACGAGCGAACCCGACGTGGCGATCATCTGAAGCGTTATCCAGCAGAGAGGCGAGCTGGGTTACTTGGCGTAGGTGCCCACCAATTCGGCTTGGGCCAGGATGTGCGGCTCGGCCGCTCGCCAGATATCGGCTACTTTGGCGACTGGCGAGACCACCAAGTTCGGCGTATCGAGCGCCGCCAGCCGGAAATGGTAGTGGTGCGTGCCATGCCCTGGCGGCGGACACGGGCCGTCGTAGCGCCGATGACCAAAGTCGTTGACGCCCTGGTGGAGCGTTTCGGCGGAGGCTTGCCTGCCGATCCCTTCAGGTAGCGCAGTGAGCTCGGGTGGCAGGTTGTAAACCGCCCAGTGCCGGAACACGCCAGAGGGGGCGTCAGGGTCTTCAATGATCAACACGAAGCTCCGGGTACCGGGAGGCGCGCCGGACCATTGCAGAGGCGGCGAGAGGTTCTCGCCGTCGCAAGTGTACTTGGCCGGAATCACCTGGCCGGTGGAAAAAGCTGGACTGCTCAATACGAAAGCCATGTCGGTTCCTCAATTTTTGCCCTGGCGCACCTTGTGGCTGACGCATTTGCCCCATGCCGGTTCGCTGGCCTGGTGATCGCTGAACAACCCTCAAACACCGCCGTTCCGCTCTTGCAGCCTGGCAACGTTCGCCCGCCGATATTTTTATGGTCTAAGCGCCGTTGGCGATGCGTCCGCATCTTGCGTCCGGAGCGGGCCAGTGAGTCGCAATGCACGTCGGAGGTGACTAGCGCAGCCACACGGCTATAGTCGACCGCCAAAACTTGATACGTATCAGGGCAGACTGCGGATCGGCGGCTACCTTTCCGGCTATCTCGAATGCCACGGCGGCTATCGAGCAAGTACGGAGAACAGGTATCATGGCGCAAAACGATGTTCGCGTATCACCCGCCCAACTCGCCCATTACCTAAGGGGAGTGCAATTCCCGGCGAGCAAGCAGGATCTGAAGGCAGATGCGAAAAAGAACCAGGCCCCGCCCGAGATTCTAAAATTCATCGATGAGCTGCCCGACGAGCAATACCGCACGATGGCCGAAGTTATGAAAGCTCTCGGCGAGGTCGAATAGGAAGGTTGCCGATTACGGCCCGAGCTCGGCATATCAAAAAACCCTGGCCGAATCCGGTATCAGCTGAACTCGCGACTGGCGCTAGCTGCGATATCGGCGGCGGAGCCGGTATGCCCGACAAGCGAAATAGAGGGGCTGACCGCATTCGGGTCATCTGGCGTCGTTCCGCCGCCAAACACTTTGTGATCTGAGCGACGTTGGCGATGCATCCACACCTTGCGTTCTGAGCGGACCAGTGAGTCGCAATAGGCGCTGGACGGTCGCCCAGGAGGCCACGTAGCTACAACTGAGGAGAGTACCGATGATCAAGTTCGGCTACAAGCTTATGTCAGAGGAGCACGGCCCGACCGATCTGGTGCGCAATGCCAATCGTGCCGAGCAGGCCGGCTTTGATTTCGCCGCTATTTCCGATCACTTCTTCCCATGGGTCGAGGAGCAAGGCCACTCGCCGTTCGCCTGGTCGGTCCTCGGAGCACTGGCCAATGCAACCCAACAGATCGGCCTGATGACCGCGGTCACTTGTCCGATCATGCGCTATCACCCGGCGATCATTGCCCAGAGCGCGGCTACAGTTGCGCTGCTCAGCGACAACCGCTTCACCCTCGGGCTCGGGGCAGGGGAACGCCTGAACGAACACATCGTGGGCGAAGGCTGGCCCGGCAGAGGCGAGCGTCACGAACGGCTTTCGGAAGCGCTCGAAATCATCCAGGGTCTTCTGGCCGGCACTTTGACGAATTACCGGGGAGGTTATTTCGCGCTGGATGATGCCCGCTTGTTCGATCGCCCCCCCGTCAAACCTCCGGTGGTGATTGCGGCGGGCGGCGCCAAAGCGGCGCGGCTCGCCGCCCGAAAAGGGGACGGGCTCATCGTGACCGAGCCGCGGGGCGAGCTGATCGAGGCGTTTGTCTCGGCCGGAGGTCGCGGGCCACGCTACGCCGAAGTGGCGATGTGCTATGGCGAGCGAGAGGAGGATGCCCAGAAAACCGCCCATCATTATTTTCGCTGGTCAGTAACTGGCTGGCGGGTGATGGCGGAACTGCCCGACACCGAAGGTTTCGCAGCAGCGAGCAGGCATGTGTCTCCGGAAACCGTAGCCCAATTGGTAAGCTGCGGGCCGTCAGCTGAGCGGCATCTTCAGGCGATCGATCATTACATCCAGGCTGGTTACGATCACATCATCCTGACCCAGATCGGCCCGAACCAGGATGGTTGCCTCGAATTTTTCGAACGCGAGCTGGCATCCTGCTTGCGAAAGACAGCCTAAGAGGAGGCCGCACATATGTCGTTGCAGACAATCAACCCCGCCACTGGCGAGACGCTGGCTACCTATGAAGAGATGACCTCGGACGAGGTTCGGAGCATTATCGGCAAAGTCCATGAAGCCTATTTGGGCTGGCGTCTCACGAGCTTCCGGTCACGCGCGGCGGTGATGCACCAGGCGGCGCAGGTTTTGCGGTCGAACGCCGCAGAATATGCCCGGCTCATGGCTGAGGAGATGGGTAAGCCGGTGCGGGACGGTGTGGCCGAGGTGCAAAAATGCGCCGTCGGCTGCGACTATTATGCCGAGAACGCCGAGCACTTCCTGGCGCCGGAAATCGCCAAGACCGAAGCACGAAAGAGTTTCGTCGCCTTCCGGCCTCTCGGGATCGTGCTCGCCGTCATGCCTTGGAATTTCCCATTCTGGCAGGTCTTTCGCTTTGCCGCGCCGGGGCTGATGGCGGGCAACGCCGCGGTGTTGAAGCACGCCTCGAATGTACCCGGCTGTGCACTAGCCATCGAGCAAGCCTTCCGCAAAGCCGGCTTTCCTGAGAACCTCTTTCGCACGCTGATGATCGGCAGCCGCTCGGTCGATACGGTGATCGAGCATCCGCTGATCCGCGCCGCGACATTGACGGGGAGCGGGCCAGCCGGCCGAGCCGTGGCAAGCAAAGCCGGCGCACTGCTGAAGAAGACGGTGCTGGAGCTTGGCGGCAGCGACCCTTACCTGGTGCTCGATGATGCCGACCTCGATCTCGCCGCAAAAGTCGGCGCCAAGGGACGGCTCGTAAATTCGGGGCAGAGCTGCATCGCCGCAAAGCGCTTTATCGTGGTCGAAAAGGTGCGCCGGCAATTCGAGGAGCTTTTTGTGAGTCAGATGAGCGCCGTCAAAGTGGGAGATCCACTCGGTGACAATACGCAGATGGGGCCGCTTGCGCGTCACGATCTGCGCGACACGGTGCATCGGCAGGTCGAGGGCAGCATCGCCAAGGGCGCACGGTGTCTGCTGGGCGGGACGATCCCGAACAGCCGCGGCGCCTACTATCCGCCTACAGTGCTGACCGATGTAAGCAAGGGAATGCCGGCCTTTGACGAGGAGGTCTTCGGGCCGGTCGCCGCGGTCGTGCCTGTCAAGGACGAGGAGCAGGCGATCGAAACCGCCAACGACTCTCCTTTTGGGCTTGGCGGCGGCGTTTTTACGCGCGATCTCGCCCGCGGCGAGCACATAGCCGCCGAGCTCATCGACAGCGGGATGGTGTTCGTCAACGAGCATGTGAGCTCGGATCCGCGGCTGCCCTTCGGCGGCATCAAGGAGAGCGGGTACGGGCGCGAGCTCTCCCACTACGGCATCAAAGAGTTCGTCAACATCAAGACCGTCTACGTCGCCTGAGGTGGCAATATGGCGAAAGCCTGATCAAGATTTGCGCCGATTGACGAGCGTCAATGTCCGGCGGTGCGGCTTCGATACTCTGTCTCCGATTCGCAACGTAACCCGAAATCGAGGGCGGCGTACAATGAAGGCAATACGCATCCATAGCTTTGGTGGTCCGGAAGTACTCGAATTGGATGACGTCCCAATCCCCCAGCCAGGAGATGACGAACTGCTGATGCGCATCCATGCGGCCAGCGTCAATCCGGTCGATTACAAGATCCGCCGCGGCACCGTGCCGTGGGTCAGTCGCGAGATGCTGCCGATGACGCTCGGCCGCGATTTGTCCGGGACGGTCGAGAGTGCCGGTGCCGGGGTAGACGCCTTCAGCGACGGTGATGCGCTCTACGCAATGCTCGGCGGCATCGATCGCGGCAGTTATGCGCAATACGTCGTCGTAAAGCCCAATGAAGCCGCGCCCAAGCCCGCGCGCCTTTCTCACATCGAAGCGGCGGCGGTGCCGCTCGCCGCCTCGACGGCGTGGCAGGGGCTGTTCGACCATGGGCATTTGGAGGCTGGCCAGACCGTGTTGATCCATGGCGGATCGGGCGGCGTCGGTCACTTCGCAATCCAGTTCGCCAAGATCAAGGGCGCCACCGTGCTGACTACTGTGTCAGGCCAAAACCTCGATTTTGTCACCGAACTTGGCGTCGATCGGGCCATCGACTACCAGTCTCAGCGTTTCGAGGAGATCGCGCGTGACGTTGATCTGGTCCTGGACCTCGTCGGGGGAGAGACGCAGGAGCGGTCCTGGTCGGTGTTGAAACCGGGTGGCCTTGTCGTCTCCGCGCTCGGCGAGCCATCGAGAGAAAAGGCGATGCAGCACAGAGCGCGCGGTATCGGTTACAGAGCCCAAGCCAATGGCGGTCAGCTCGCCGAAATCGGCCGGCTGATCGATCAAGGCAAAGTCCATCCCGTGGTCATGGCGACCTATCCGCTCGCGGAAGCGCGAGAGGCTCATGAGTGGCTGGAGCGGGGCCATGTGCGCGGCAAGATCGTGCTCGTCGTGACAGAGTAGCAGCGTTCGCTCGCTTAATCTCGACTGTAGCCCTTAAACGAGAGAAAGGCGCCCAGGACTAAAAGGACGACGGCGCCGGCAAGGATCCCGCCGGGTCTCTGGGCAACCGCGCCCGCGATTGCAGCCAGCCGGGTCGGGAAAAGCATCCGCAAAAGACCGCTGAGGACCGCAACCCATCCGAGAACGGTTACGAGCACCGGCCAGCCCCCAACCCAGACATTATGAACGCGAACAATGGCAAGACCTGCGACAAACAACAGGATGCCAGATAAGAAGATAAGGCCGGGGTCGCGGGCGACCTGCTCCGCTAATTCGGGGAAGGAGCCAAAATTCAGCACCATCGCGGCAGCAATGGCGACAAGCGTCGGCCCCATCAGACCGGCGATCATTTTCGACGTTGTCATGGCGAAGCCCAACAGGGCGCGATGTAGGGGGGGTCCATGCAAAAAATCTGGATCGAAGCTCCATCAGCCGCACTGACGGATGTCAAATCCGTTTGATTGCGCCTTTGTTATCATGTGTTAACGCACCCCTTTGGAAGATCAGCGCATGGCTCAGGTGAAGTCGCGCAAATATCCGCCGATCGAGTGTGGCGATATCTATTTCCTTTACCGCCCCGCCGTTGGTGTAGACGAAACACACGGATTTAAAGACGTGCGCCGCCTGTATATTTTGCTAAAGCCGTGGGGCACTCGAATATACCGGCTGCTCATCATTGGCCGCAAGAAGCTCCCGGCCCCTGAGGAGCATGACCGGTTCTGGGCGTTCGTCTGGCGGGTCTTCAAAGACCGCGTCGCACTGAGCGAGGAGCTCGGGTACGAGGAATATGAAACAAAGACCAGAGGTGTCCGGAAGATTCCCCCGGCACGGCCTGCCGCGGAGGGCGTTTACACGATCCTGCGGCATGGCGAGCATACGCATTTGGCGTATTTCTTGGAAGTGCCCAAGCGCCAGGGTCCGGTCGAGCGCGAGCTGAACATCAAGCGTGAGGCGAGCTATATCATCGCGGTAAAGAATCCTGAAACCCCGAGTCCGCCGAATTCCGGCCTCGGCCGGAAGCAAGAAGCGGAGTTTCCAAAGGAATTACAAGAGAAATTCCGCGGACGGCGATTCATTCCCGTAGATCCGGCTGACTTCCTTAATTACGAGGGGGCAGAGATTATACTTATCGGTGCCCGAGAGAATGCGGAAGAAGAGCTCGATATCGAATTTAGACCCGACGAGGAAACCGAGTGCACGGCCGATGTGCTTGAGGATTTGAAGCTTCCACGTGAAATTGTGCGTGAGCCGCTCTTCAAAGGCCAGTGGAAATGAGAGCCAGTTGAGTTCCGATAAGCTACCCTGACCGGCCATGCCCGAGCGCTTTGGCTGTTACCATCGCACGATTACCGCCAGTGGTGCCAGTGACGATGGTGAAAGGGGCCGAAAGTGGTGCCAATGAAGAAGCCGCCAGGATATAGATACGGAGGATACACCACATAGGGCGGTGGAGGCGGATAATAAACCCAACCGACAGCAGGGACACCGACCCCGACAAAGATTGCTGCCTCCACAGCCGGGGCCCCAAGGCTAACGAGGACGGTGAAGGCCCCAAGCAAGGAGCTTCTGCGGATAACCGACATGACTTACCTCTTCCATCCTAAGAGTGGAAAATCCTCACCAACACCGCCAAACGGCGGTGTTGGTGAGAACCCCCA